>PPFU01006207.1_pt1 | contig 15955 bp, 14 predicted proteins | sample 1535991 | NCBI WGS metagenome assembly PPFU01 (sample SAMN04901290, study PRJNA319586) | Hypolithon metagenome, whole genome shotgun sequencing project. | isolation source: Antarctic Hypolithon | place: Antarctica: Miers Valley | collected 2014
TGGGCGGCCGTTTCCGCGTTAAACACCGTGCGGTTTCACCTACGCAGGCAGGGAAACGATGGTGGCCTGACGAGCCTCCGCGGGTACACTGTGGCTCCTTCCTCGCGTTGGTCTGCTATGCACGGTCGTCGCACTGGCGTCACCCTGATCGAGCTCCTCGTCACACTCACCGTGTTGAGTGTCGGTGTCCTCGCGCTGGCACCTCCCCTGGTGCGGCTGCACCGATCCGCTACCGATGCACAGCTCGAACTCCGTTCCGCACGTCTGATGTCGGCGGCGGCCGAACAGGCTCGTGTGGCGCCATGCACCGGCGAGACGAGCGAGGCGTTCGAGCCCGGCGTCACACTCCAAGCTACCAGGACCGTAGACTCGAGCCGAGCCTCGTCCGCGATCGTGGCGACCACGCGCCGTGGCGCCAGTCGCGTCGAGAGCCATCGCGCGTGCGATGACAGGTAGCGCCAGGCTGCCTCGCCGCGGCACCACGCTCCTCGAGCTGCTGGTCGGCCTGACGATCGCCGCGCTGCTCGGGCTGGCCCTCGTCACGCACCTGCGCGAGCAACTCCGCGCGACATCCACGGCCGCGCTCCACACCCGCGCGGCGCGCGAGATCTCGCTCGCGCTCGTCCCGCTCACATTCGAGCTTCGCTCCTCTAGCACATTTCCGGCTCCGTTCCTCTCGGCGACCGACGCTGAGTTCTCGACGCTGATTCTGGATGGCGCGGGGTGCGTGCTCCCCGACCGCCGCGTGTTGCTGCGCGCCCGCGCGAACACGTCGGGATCAGGGGCGAGCTGGCGCGCCGAACCCGATGGTCGCGACCTCGCCCTCGTTCTGCGTCCCCGCGCGCCATCGGATCTCGACGACAGCTGGAGTGCCCACATCATCGCCGACGTCATGATGTCGACCGGGGCGCATGTGAGCTGTCCCGCCGCCGACGCCGTCGGTACGACCGCCGTCGTGCTGACCCTCGACCCCCTCCTGAGCGAGTTCCCGGGCGACTCGCTCACCCTGCAGGTCGTCCGGCGCGTGCGTTGGGCGGTCACGCTCGGCGGCGATGGTGCCTGGTGGCTCTCGCAGCGGCGATGCGCGCCCCTCGGCGGAGGCTGCGACGCATCGCAACCGGTGGCCGGCCCGCTTCGCTCCGCCACCAGCGGCGGACTCGACCTGGCGTATGAGGATTCCACGGGCGCCACTGTGCCGGTCCCCGTCGACTGGCGTCGGCTGTCGCTCGTCCGCGCAACGCTGCGGTCCGCGTCGGGCACGGTGCGCGGGGCCGGCGCCGTGCGCCGCGAGCATCCATGAAACGCCGCCATCGCCGTTTGAGCGCACGTCGAGGGAGCACGCTGCTCCTGGCGCTCGGCGTGTTGGTCATCCTCGGACTGGCGGCCGCAGCGCTCGGTCTGGTCGTGCAGGGTGCCTGGCGCGACGTGGGAGCCGTGCGCGCGTCGGACGCCGCGCAGGCGGCGGCCGAGAACGCGGCCGCCGCCCTGATCGAAACGTGGGACGCGCGCGCAGTCGCCCGCGCGGCCGATCGCGAGGATCTGAGTGCTAGCGCGGATGGCCTGTCCCTCACAGCCGGTGCGCGCCTGCTGCCGTATGACGCGGTCCGTGTTGCGGCGGAGGCAGGCACGGTCGGCGGGGCTGCCGATGCGCGGCGCGCGCGGCGCGTTGCCGCTCGCTATCTCCGCCAGCGTGTGCCGATCCTGACGAATCTGGGCGCGCTGACGGTAGCTGGTCCGGTGGAGATCATGCCCGGCGCGCAGGTAAGCGGCACGACGCCGCTCGCGATCCTTGGCTGTCTATGGGAGCTCCTCCCCGGTGGGGCGGTGCACGCGACAGCACCGAGCGACGTCACCGTTGCGTTAGGCGCGTTGCTCGATGGCGCGCCGCTCCTCGCCGCGGACGCGCCCGCGCTGATGGCAGAGATCGCGACCGCCGTCGCCAGCCTCGGCCGGCCGACGCTCGTGTACGCAGGGACGCTGAGCACGGTACGCGTGGGGCCGGAGGGCACCGTCGCCCGCTGCACCGTAGACGACATGGCCGGTTCGCCGCACCCGACGAACTGGGGAGGCGGGACGATCGACACCCGGTGCCGGTCATACTTGCCGTATGTGCAGGTGCAGGGCGATCTGCGACTACCGACTGGTGAGGGGCAGGGCGTGCTCGAGGTCCGTGGCGATCTGGTGGTCACGGGAGACTTTCGCTGGCGCGGATTGGTGCTCGTCGATGGTGCCATTGATATCGCGGGTCCGGGAGTTGACATCAGCGGCGCCGTGGTTGGCCGCACGCCCGGAGCCCTGCATCGGGTGGCGGGGGGCGCGACGATCGTACGCGATCCCTGCGCGGTGCGGCGGGGTTTGGCCGCCTCGGCGCGGGTGACGCCCGTCACCGGCGGTGCGTGGTCCGGGCTACCGTGAGGCTGTTTCCCTTGTGCGAACAGGCGATTGCCTGCTCAACGGACGTTACCTTCGCGCCGCTCGGGTCGTGTCTTGTGCGGACGCTGACCCCGGTATCGTGCCGATGCGCCTCGTCCCCCTGCCGCACGAGTCCCGCGGTGCGGTTCCAGCCACAGCGATCCCGGTCTGGCCATGGCACTCTTCGGTCGTAAAAAGTTGACGGTTGGCCTCGATATCGGCTCGAGCCACGTGAAGGTCGCAGTGATCGATCACAGCCGCGCCGAGCCTGAGCTCGTGCGAGCCGCGATCGTCCCGCTCTCGCCAGACGCGATCGTCGAGGGCGAGGTCATGGATCCGACACTGGTCTGTGAAGCGATCACCGCCGCGCTGCTCATGGCTGGGGTCAAGACCAAGAAGGTGGTCACCGCGGTTGGTGGGCGTGACGTCATCATCAAGAAGATCCAGATCGAACGCGTCAAGGAGCAGCAGGCGCGGGAACTGATGCGCTGGGAAGCCGAGCAGCACGTTCCGTTCGACATGGAATCGGTCGAAATGGATTTCCAGATTCTCGATCCCGAAGGTCAGGGCATCGAGATGCAGGTGTTGTTGGTCGCCGCCAAGCGCGAACTGGTCGAGGACAAGGTTCGTCTCCTCGCCGATGCCGGGCTGCAGACCACGATGGTCGATGTCGATGCCTTCGCGCTGCATAACGCGTTCGAAGTCAACCACCCTGACGCGATGACCGGTGTCGTCGGCCTGGTGAACATCGGCCACGAGTTCACGACAATCAATATCCTGGAAGACGGTGTTCCGATCCTCACGCGTGATCTGACGGTCGGCACGCGCCGCTTCGAGGAGGATCTGCAGCGCGATCGCGGGCTGAGCGCGGACGACGCCGACGCCCTGCTGCGCGGCTTCGACCGATCACTCCATCTCGACGCGGTGATTCAGGGACGCGGCGAGGAGATCGCGAGCGGCATCGAGCGCGCAGCGGCCTTCCTGCAGCAGAACTCGCGGTCCCGCGAGCGGCTGAGCGGCGTCTACCTGTGCGGCGGCGGTGCGCGGGTCGCGGGTCTGGCGGAGGCACTGGCGAGCCGGTTGAGCGTCGCGGTGTTGCAGGCGAATCCTCTGGCGACGCTCAAGGTGCGTGACGGGGCTCTCGATTCGCTCGTCACGGACGAGATCGCGCCGATGCTCATGCTCCCGATCGGCCTCGCGCTTCGCCAGGCTGCCTGAACATGCACGGGAGGATCAGCTGGCCGTCCCGTTGCCGGCGCCGAGCGCCGGTGCCACGGCCCACTGCTTCGCCCGTGCACTGTGAACCGGTCCATCACCCTTCGCGGCGCCTGTCATGATCGAGATCAATCTGCTTCCCGGAACCACGCGCAAGGCGCGCGGCCTCGGTGCTGGACTGGACCTGAAGACCATCGCCTCCGACATCGGCGCGAAGGTCAAGGATCCCTACCTCGCCGGTGCGGTCGGCGGCGCGATTGCCGCGGTGGCCATCGTCGGCATGCTGCACACGCGACACCTCGGCGCTGAAGAAGTCATCCAGGGGCGTTATGAGGTCGCCCAGGCCGATTCGACGCGTTACGCGGCGGTGATCGCCGATCGCCGGTCCGCTGAAGCACAGCGCGACTCGGTCATCCGCCAGATCGACATCATCCGCGCGATCGACGACGATCGCTTCGTATGGCCGCACATCCTCGAGGAAGTCAGCCGCGCCCTGCCGGCGTACACCTGGCTCACCTCGGTGCGTCAGACGAGCGCCGTGGTGACGGCGGCGAGCTCAGAGCTCGAAGAGGGGACGAAGAAGAAGGCCGCGGCTGCGGATTCCGGAACGGCGGTTGCCGCTGGCGCCGCGGTCGTCCCCGATGGTGCCTCACGCGCGCCGAAGTTCCGCGTCGTCGGGCAGACGGTGGATATTCAGGCGCTGACGCTCTTCATGAAGCAGATGGAGGCGTCGCCGTTCATCAAGCGTGTGCAGCTCGCCCGCTCCGACGTGGCCATCGTCGACGGCAAGCAGCTCACCGAGTTCCATCTCGACGCAGAATATGAGGTGCCGCCGCAGGCGTTGCTGCGCACCGTGCCCATCAACCTCGTGGTGAGGTAGACCCCATGGCGATCGGTCCGCAGAATCAACGTGACCAGCTGATGGTCGGTATCGCGCTCTGCGCGCTGCTGACAGCTGGCGCCTACTGGTACTTCTTCTTCGATCCGCGCAGCGTGGCTCGTGAGGAGCTCACGCAGCGTGTCGACGTCATGGAGACGGCGAACACCCGCGCGCGCAGCGAGCTGGCCCGGGGCAACCCGGAAGACCTCAAGCGTCAGGCAAGCGAGTATCGCGAGAACCTGGAGCTGATGCGCCTCCTTGTGCCGTCCGAGAACGAGCTGCCCGGACTGCTCGAGCAGGTGTCCACGGCGGCCCGCCGCGTGGGGCTCGACATCGCATCGGTGGAGCCGGTGCCGGTGATCACCGGTGAGGAGTTCGACACCTATCGCTATCGGCTCTCGCTCACCGGTGGCTACCACCGCGTGGGAGAGTTCCTGGCGAACGTGGGCTCGCTCACACGGATCGTGGCTCCGGTCAACATGCAGCTCGAGATGGACAAGGCCGCGCCGCGTCCGGATCCGAACGCCCGCTCGCGGCCCTCGCCGCGCGAGGAGGCGATGATCGAGACGAAGTTCGAGATCCAGACGTTCGTGGCGCGTGCATCGATGGTCGGCGACGGCTATGTGCCCGTGACGCTGTCCGACACCACCATCCGGAGCAATCGATGATCACTCTGCTCTCACGTCGTCGCTCACTGGCGGCGGTGTTGCCGACGCTGCTGGCTGGCGTGCTGGTGATGCTCGCTCCGCGTGCGGCACTCCTGGCACAGACGCCGGCCACTGCGGCACAGCCCGCTGCGGCGCAGCCCGCCAAGGCCACCGCAGCTCGCGTCGCGACGCCCGCCGGTGGCAGCTCGAGCTCCGCGTACTCGGCGGCAGACACGGTCGGCCGTCCGGTACCCATCGTCGGCGCAGAAGACCGCGACCGCCTCACCTTTCGCCGCGAGCTGTTCACATATGCCAGCGGCGGGCGACGCGATCCGTTCTCGTCGCTGATGTCGACGGGCGAGTTGCGCCCGCTCGTGAGCGATCTGCGCCTCGTCGCGGTCGCGTGGGATTCGCAGGGTGCCAGTACCGTCGCGATCCTTCGCGACACGCAGACCAATGAGCAGTACCGCGCCAAGGTCGGACAACTCCTCGGTCGTCTCCGCGTCACGGCAATCGGACGCAAATCCATCACCTTCACGATCGAGGAGTTCGGCTTCAGCCGTCAGGAGACGCTGTCGCTGGGTGACTCAACCAATCAGAGGACGCAGCAATGAGCCGTGTATCGATGCCGGCCGCGCTGGTCGCGGCCGCCCTCTCGTTCGGCGTGGTGAATCCGGCCGGTGCCACCGGCACGCCGGCCACGGCGATGAACGCCCGCGTGAACCCGTCACCCGCTACGGGTGCCGTCACCTCCGTTCGTGTCTCCCCGGCGACGGGACAGACCGAAGTGGTGATCAGCATCAGCGGTGATGTCGAAATTGAAGACTTCAAGCTCGAAAGCCCGCATCGCATCGTCCTCGACGTGCATGGTGCGCAGCTCGGCGTCCCGGCGAATGCGTACGACAGCCGGCAGCGTGGCCCGCTCTCGAACCTCCGCATGTCGCAGTACCGTGCGAATGTCGTCCGCGTCGTGCTGCACCTCGACCAGGCCCGGGAGTACTCGATCGTCAACGGCGCCAACGACATTCGTATCTCGATCACCGGCACGAGCGACTTCGTCGAGTGGAGCGCCGGCTCTGCCGCCGCTTCCGCGAAGCAGCCCGTGACCGTCGGTGCGGTTCGTCAGGACGATGAGCCGATGCAGCAGGCGGTCCAGGTGGTGCCTGTCGCGGCACCGGTCGACGCCTTCGCTCGCGATTCCCGCACCGCCTTCCGCAGCCAGTCCACGGAAGCGCCGGCGCCGTTCGGCTCGAACATGCGCTCGGATGAGCGTCGCATCACCGTCACATACGAGAACGCCGACATTCGCGACGTCATCGCCGCGTTCGCCTCGTTCTCCGGTCGCACCATCGTGACCGGCCGCGACGTCGACGGCGATGTGACGGCCGAGATCCGCGACCAGCCGTGGGACGTCGCGCTTACCGCGATCCTCACCGCGCACGGGCTGGCGGCATCTGCCGAGGGCTCGGGGATCATCACGGTCGACAGCTACAAGAACATCCTGAGCCGGCAGTCGAGCGAGCCGCTGGTGACGCGCCTCGTGCAGGTGAACTACGCCGCGGCTGGCACGCTCGTCCAGACGATCAAATCGCTGCTCTCGCGCGACTGTGGAGCCACCGCTGGCGCCGCCGCCGGCGCGGGTGGCGCGTCAGGCGGGCTGCAGAACTGTCTGGTCCGTGGCCAGGTGACGGCCGACAGCGCAACGAACACGCTGCTGATCAGCGAGGTGCCCTCCCGCGCCACGGAGATCATCGCGTACGTTCGCCAGCTCGATGTGCGCACCCCGCAGGTCGCCATCAAGGCGAAGCTGATCTCGGTCAACCGCACGCAGACCGAGCAGCTCGGCGTGAGCTACGATATCGGAAGCGTCGACGCCTTCTACAACACACTCGCCCCGCGCGTCGGACCGACGGGCGAGGCACCGCAGACGGAGTTCCTCGTCGGCCTGGGTGGGAACGCGATCGCCGGTGTGGCCAACGCCAACCGCAAGTATCGCAACGGGTCTGCGCTGAACCTGATCTTCACCACAATGCTCGGTCAGTACAGCCTGACGACGTTCCTCGACGCGCTTTCCGAAGCGAACCTGTCCGACGTTCAGGCGGAGCCGAGCATCGTCACGCTGGACAATCGCACGGCAAAGGTCGTCGTCGGTCAGGAAACGCCGATCCGCGTCATCGACGCCGGCGCCGTTGGTCAGGCGGTCCGCTCGACGGTCGAGTTCAAGGAGACCGGTATCATCCTCGAGGTGACGCCGCACATCACGAACAACCGCCACATCCTGCTGAACGTCAGCGCCGAACAGTCGCAGATCAACAACGTCGGCGGCGACCTCGGCTACGTCTTCGATAAGCGTCAGGCACGAAGCCAGATCCTCGTCGCCGACGGCGAGACGGCGGTGATCGGCGGACTCACCCAGACGCAGATCACGCGGAACCAGTCGGGCATCCCCTTCCTGTCCTCGCTGCCGCTGATCGGCGGACTGTTCCGCCAAACCGACACGCGCGAGGTCAAGCAGGACCTCCTGATTCTGCTCACCCCGCGCATCCTGGACGACGGCGACGTGCTCCGTCCCGGCGCGCCGCGGTAAGCTGGACCCGACGACCGCATTGAATGGCCCGGCGCGAGATCCTTCGCGCCGGGCCATTTTCGTGATACGTCGCGGCGAGGGAGGGGCGGGTGCACGCGTAAACAGTTCTCAGCGGTTCGACGGCGACAGAGAGTTCCGAAGGTGGCTCGAGTGTGACGCTCGAATTGCAGAGTCGGATCGACCCGGCCCTCCTCCTCATGCGGTCCTCTGCGGCCCTCTGCGCTCTCTGCGATTGGGGCTGTTGCCGATCCGGCCCGCGGGCGGGGCCGGTACCGCGAGTCGCATGACGTGCGTGCGGCTGCGTTCCGCAGCCGGCGCCCTACTCCGTGCGGTCGACGCCGGGGGCATCCGCGGGATACCTTATCCGCGAGCCTCCGTCCCACCTCCGACCCCGCGCCCCGTGTCTCTTCGTTTCACCACCGCCGGCGAATCGCACGGTCCGGCGCTCGTCAGCCTGCTCGAAGGTATCCCGGCAGGCCTTCCGCTGCTGGCTGAGCAGGTGAATGCGGAGCTGGCCCGGCGCCAGCAGGGCTACGGGCGCGGCCGCCGGATGCAGATCGAGACCGATACCGTCGAGTTCCTCTCGGGGGTGCGGGCAGGCGAGACGCTCGGGTCGCCGATCTCGATGCTCGTCCGCAACCGGGACTGGAAGAACTGGGAGGACGTGATGGACGCCGCGCCGCGGGATGGCGATCCCGCCCCGCGGCGGCGCGCCGTGACACGCCCGCGACCCGGCCACGCCGATCTCACCGGGATGCTGAAGTTCGACCGCGCCGACGGCCGTGACATTCTCGAACGCGCCTCCGCTCGCGAGACCACCGCCCGGGTGGCCGCCGGCGCCGTCTGCCGGCGCCTCCTCACCGAGTTGGGGGTGTCGATCGGCAGCCACGTTGTGCATCTCGGCGGAATCGATGTCACGATGCCGGAGTCGCTCCCGGCTGCGCTCAACGAGGCCGCAGACGCGTCGCCGCTGCGCGTGCTCGACGCCGACTCCGAAACGCGCATGATTGCCGCCATCGACGCCGCCAAGCGGGAGGGGAACACCCTCGGCGGCGTCTGTGAGGTGGTAGTGACCGGACTTCCCGTCGGGCTCGGCTCCCACGTCTCCTGGGACCGCAAGCTGGACGGTCGACTCGGCGCTGCGATGCTCTCGATCCCGGCCGTGAAGGGGGTCGAGATCGGCCTCGGCTTCGAGGCCGCGCGTCGGCCGGGGTCGGAGGTGCACGATCCGATCGCCCGCGACACATCCCGCGGCAGTGCGGGGCATGTGGCGCGCCGCACGAATCGCGCGGGTGGACTCGAGGGCGGCATGACCAATGGCGAGCCGCTCATCGTCCGCGTCGCGATGAAGCCGATCAGCACGCTGATGCGTCCGCTCGAGACCGTCGACCTCGCCACCGGGGAATCAGCCGCGGCGGTCGCCGAGCGGAGCGATGTGACGGCCGTCCCGGCGATGGGCGTAATCGCCGAAGCGATGGCCGCGTTCGTCCTGGCGCACGCGATGCTCGAGAAGTTCGGCGGCGACTCACTCGGCGAGCTCCGGCGGAACCGCGACAGCTATCTCGCGCACATCGCGCCACGCCTGGGCGCCTGACCATGCTGGACCCCGTCGCGCCCGCGGGAGCCCATCTGATCCTTGTCGGACTCCCCGGGGCGGGGAAGAGCACCGTGGGCCGCCGCGTCGCCGACCACCTCGGATGGCCGTTCCTCGATTTCGATGAAGAGATCGAGCGGCGGGCTGGCCTCCCGGTGTCCGAAATCTTTGCCCGTCATGGCGAGCCGCACTTCCGCAGCCTCGAGCGGGCGATCACGGAAGAGTTACGCGGGCGGCCCGCGGCGGTCCTGGCTCCGGGGGGCGGCTGGATCGCAGTTCCGGGGCTGGCGGCACTTCTGCGCCCTCCAGGGCGTATCATCTACCTGCAAGTGTCGGCGGCTCGTGCCCTGGCCCGTCTGGGCCGGGGCGTGATCCGCCGGCCGCTCCTCCGCGGGCCGGAGCCGCTGCAGGCGCTCGAACGATTGCTCGCGGCCCGCGAGGTCTGTTACCATGAGGCAGATTTCGCGGTAAACGCGGAAGACGTTGATTTACAAGACGTTGTCTCCGCGGTTGCGCGGCTTGCTTCCCCTTCGGACGCCGCGTAGGTTAGCCTTCCTCTAAGGATGCGGCGAAACGCATGATCTCCGATTCGGGAGGCGCGCGCCGCGGAACGATATGTCAATACGCGTACTGGGTCCTCACGAACTGGGGCGGTTCGCCTCGGATGCGTGGGGACATCTCCTCTGGCTTTCCGGGTCCGGCGTGCTGTCGCCGGCTGAACTCGAGCATGTGATCGAACGGGCACTCGGGCAGTTCGACGGGCGGATTTCGCTCGACGACCTGCGGGCGCTCCTCGACGGTGCCGGGATCGGCCGGGGACGGGATGGAGTGGACACGGGCACGGTGCACTGAGCATGGCCACGAAGAAAACAGCGGCATCACCCGCGAAGAAAAGCGTTCGCAAGTCGACGGCGAAGAAGACGACCGTGAAGAAGGCGACCGTCAAGAAGACGGCCGCCCGCGGCAGCGCGGCGACGGCCAAGGCGCGCGCCCGCCGTCTCGCGGACGCCGAAGACGAGCTTCCGCCGCCGGCCGCCGGCGAGACGGCGCTCGTGATCGTCGAGTCGCCGGCAAAGGCGCGAACGATCGCCAAGTACCTCGGCCGCGATTACCGCGTGAAGGCGACGGTCGGCCACGTCATGGACCTGCCGGAGAAGAAGCTCGGCATCGATATCGACCACGACTTCGAGCCCGAGTACGTGGCGATCGCGGGGAAGGAGAAGACGCTCGCCGATCTCAAGGCCGCGGCGCGGCTGTCGAGTCAGGTCTACATCGCGACGGATCCTGATCGCGAGGGGGAGGCGATCGCCTGGCACGTGGCGCGGCAGCTCCGGACCCGCGGAGGGGCCGACGCCGCGACGCCGATCCGACGCGTGCTCTTCCACGAGATCACCAAGGACGCGGTGAAGAGCGCGCTCACCCGCGCCGGTGTCATCGACGAGCACAAGGTCGATGCGCAGCAGGCGCGGCGCGTGCTCGATCGACTGGTCGGCTATAAGGCCAGCCCGCTGCTCTGGAAGACGGTGAAGAAGGGGCTCTCGGCGGGGCGAGTGCAGACCGTCGCGCTGCGCATGATCGTGGAGCGTGAGCGGGAGATCCGCGCGTTCAATCCCGTGGAGTACTGGACGATCGCCGCGTTGCTGGCGCACGAAGGGCAGGAGTTCACGGCGAAGCTGCACCAGCTCGACGGCAAGAAGCCGGAGCTGCCGAACGAGGCGGCCGCGGCGGCCATCCTGCGCGACCTCGACGGCCGGACGACGTTTGACGTCACCGACCTGAAGAAGCGCGAGCGACGCAAGAATCCATCGGCGCCGTTCACCACGAGTACGCTCCAGCAGGAAGCCGCAAAGAAGCTGAGCTATGGCTCCAAGCGGACCATGCGACTCGCACAGGATCTGTACGAGGGCATGGATGTCGGCGAGGCGGACGCGGCCGGACTCATCACCTACATGCGTACCGACTCCACCCGGATCTCGGACGGCTCGGCGATGCAGGCCCGCGACCACCTGCGCACGCTGTTCGGCGAGAACTATCTCTCCGACGCGCCGCAGCTGTTCGGCGACTCGAAGTCAAAGAACACGCAGGACGCGCACGAGGGCATCCGCCCCACAGACCCGACGCGGCGCCCCGACCTGATCAAGAAGTATCTCTCGCCCGATCAGTTCAAGCTGTACCAGCTGATCTGGCAGCGGTTCATGGCCTCGCAGATGGCGCCCGCCGTCTTCGACACCACCACCGTCGACTTCGACCTCGGCCGCTACCTGTTCCGCTCGACCGGCTCCGTCATGAAGTTCGACGGATTCCTCGCGGTCTATCGTGAGGCACACGAGGAAGGGGACGCCAAGGCGCTCGAAGACGAGCAGGCGCTTCCAGTGCTCGACGTCGGGATTGCGGTGCCCGTGAAATCGATCACGCCGACCCAGCACTTCACCGAGCCGCCACCGCGCTTCTCCGAAGCGAGCCTGGTCAAGGAGCTGGAGCGGCTCGGCATCGGCCGGCCGTCCACCTACGCCTCCATCATCTCGGTGCTGGCTGATCGTCGATATGTGAAGCTGGAACAGCGTCGCTTCTTCCCCACCGATCTCGGCGAGAGTGTGGAGAAGGTGATGATCCGCCAGTTCCCCGATGTCTTCAATGTCGGCTTCACCTCGGGGATGGAGACTGAGTTGGATCGCGTCGAGGGGGGCACGGTGGGGTGGCGTGACGTGCTGAGGGATTTCTACGGACCCTTTGCCGCCTCGCTCAAGGATGTCGACGTGACCTCGCTCATCGGCGAGGCGCACGATCTGTCGGCGCTGGTGGACGAGCGGTGTCCGGAGTGTCAGGGGCACCTGGTTCCGAAGGGCGGATTCTTCGGGCCATACATCGCCTGTGAGAACCATCCGAAGGTGTGCAAGTACACGCGTCCGATGTCCGGCGAGCGCAAGGTCGCCGAGATGACGGACTACAAGTGTCCGGAGTGTGAGGCGCCGATGCTCAAGCGCTCCGGCCGCACGGGCGACTTCCTCGGATGCAGCCGGTTTCCCAAGTGCCGCGGGACGCGCAGCATGCCGACCGGCGTCTTCTGTCCGAAGGATGGCGGCGAGATCACCGAGCGGCGCTCCAAGCGCGGCAAGGCGTTCTACGGCTGCGAGAACTACCCGACCTGCGACTTCGTGGTCTGGGATCGTCCGGTGCCCGAGACGTGCCCCGAGTGCGGGTACATCGGTGCCGAGTCGAAGAGTACCAAGACGCGCGGCCCCTATCGGAAGTGCCTCAAGTGCGCAAACGAGTGGGACGTACCGGCAGAGGCGGAGGCGGAGGAGGCGGTGGTCGCATGACCATCGCGTCCGCATCATATCAGGACAGGCGATGACAGATTCAATCGGCAGGCAGCAGGTCCACATCGTTGGTGGAGGGCTCGCGGGCAGCGAGGCGGCGTGGCAACTCGCCGAGCGCGGGCACAGTGTCGTGCTGCACGAGATGCGGCCGGTGCGGACGACAGCTGCGCACCACACCGACCGGCTGGCAGAGCTGGTCTGCTCGAACACCTTCAAGAGCACCGAGACGACCAATGCGCACGGGTTGCTGAAGGCCGAGATGCGGATTCTCGGCTCGATGATCCTCGAATGCGCTGACGAGGCTCGTGTGGCGGCCGGCTCGGCGCTGGCCGTAGACCGTGATCTGTTCGCGCAGGCGGTTACTGCGCGCATCGCCGCGCATTCGGGCATCGAGGTGGTGCGGGAGGAGTTCACCTCCATTCCCGATGTCGGCGTCGTCGCCACCGGCCCGCTCACCTCCGATGCACTGGCCGCCGCCATGCGCGCGCGGTTGGGCGTGGACGCGCTCGCGTTCTACGACGCGATCGCCCCGATCGTGTCCTACGAGAGCATCGACCATTCGCGCGTCTTCCGTGCCTCACGATACGGCAAGGAGACGATGGATGGCGCGGGCGACGACGGTGCCTATCTCAACTGTCCCTTCACGCGCGACGAGTACGAGGCGTTCATCGACACGCTGATCGCGGGTGACCAGTACCACGGCAAGGATTTCGACGAGGTCCCCTACTTCGAGGGGTGCATGCCCGCCGAGGTGATGGCGGAACGCGGTCGCGACACGATCCGCTTCGGTCCGATGAAGCCCGTCGGGCTCGTGGATCCGCGGACGGGGGAGCAGCCCTGGGCCGTCGCCCAGCTGCGCATGGAGGATCGGGGCGGACGTATGTGGAACCTCGTCGGGTTCCAGACCCGGCTGCGCATCCCGGAGCAGCAGCGTGTCTTCCGCACGATCCCTGGTCTGGCCGATGCGGAGTTCCTGCGCTACGGCTCGATCCACCGCAACTCGTATCTGAATACGCCGGCCGCGCTGTCGCCGCACCTCGCCCTTCCGGACTCGCCGACGACGCTCTTCGCCGGCCAGATCACGGGTGTCGAAGGCTACACGGAGAGCACCGCGACAGGGCTGCTCGCGGGAATCAACCTCTCCCGCCTGCTCGCCGGCGACGACGCGGTGCTTCCTCCGCCGACCACGATGCTTGGCGCGCTCTACCGCTACATGCGTGAGGCGAATCCGCGCCACTTCCAGCCCATGAATGCCAACTTCGGCCTCGTGGACGATCTCAACCGGCGCGTGAAGGACAAGCGGCAGAAGAAGGCGATGCTGGCGGAGCGCGCGCTCGCCGAGATGACGGCCTGGCGCGACAGCACCGCGACCGCGCCGGCTGGACGGTGAGCCGGCGTGATGGCCAGACGGCACCGGCGCCCGCGCCCGTGCCTGACGTCAGCATCGAGTTGGACGCGTTCTTCGAGCACCTCACGAAGGAGCGGCAACTCTCGCCCAACACGCTCGGCGCCTACCGCCGTGATCTGGTCGGGTTCGCGCGCTTTCTCGCCGACTACTATGGGGGTGAGGCGTGGAGCTGGGGCGGAGTGGACCGCCTCGCGATCCGCGGGTACCTCGGCCACCTGCAACGTCGAGGGCTCGCCAAGCGATCGATGTCGCGGGCGCTGTCGGCTGTGCGCACGTTCTTCCGCTGGATGCATCGGGAGGAAGTCGTGGAGGCCAACCCGGCGCGAACTGTCCGATCGCCCCGGCTGGAGCGCCATCTCCCCGGCCATCTCGACCAGTCGCAGGTCGAACGACTGTTCGACGCGGCCACCGCGCGCGCCATGGAAGGTCGATTCCAGGACGTTCGCGATCTCGCGATGCTCGAACTGTTCTACTCGGCCGGCCTCCGACTCTCCGAGCTCCGCGGCCTCGACCGCTCAGCGCTCGACCTCGTGGCGCAGCAGGTGAAGGTGCTCGGGAAGGGCCGGAAGGAGCGGATCGTTCCCATTGGCGATCACGCCTCGCTCGCGCTGCGCAACTACGAATCGGCCCGCGACGCGCTCGTCAGGCAGCTCGGCCGCGGCGCGGCGCACGCCGCCTTCTTCCTGAGCCAGCGCGGCGCCCGGCTCGGCGTCCGCTCCATCCAGCGCATCGTCGGCGCGCACCTCGGCCGCATCGACGAGGACGCCGGGCTGAGCGTGCATTCACTCCGCCACAGCTTCGCCACCCACCTGATGGACGCAGGCGCCGACCTGCGCGCCGTCCAGGAACTGCTCGGCCACGCCTCCGTCTCGACCACGCAGATCTATACCCACACCAGCGTGGAGCGGCTGAAGCAGGTATACCGCAAGGCCCACCCGCGCGCCTGACGCCGACGTCGCTTCGCCAGCTCCTGAGGGCGAGTCGTCACGCGGCGCGCATGCTTCTGCATCCCGGCAGCGCGCAGCTTTTCCTCCCCGGCAGCGCGCAGGTTTTCCACCCCGGCAGCGCGCATGGTGCTTCACCCCGCACCACCCCTTCTTTGTCACCCCGCAGGAGCGCCGAAAGGGCGAGTGTCGGGGCGCCCGGTCGAGATCCATCCCCGCGCGCCCTGATCGCAGGATCGAGAGAGGAAGAGAAGCGGTCCCAGGGTACCCACCACCAGTACCCGAGCGCGCGCCCCGACACCCGTTCGCTGCGTTCACTCGTCCGGTGACAAGGAGTCTGTCGGTGCACGCGCAGGGTTTGGTCGCCCGCACCCCCCTCCTCCTTGTCTCCCCGCCCGCGCGCCGAGCGGGCCGAGGTGTCGGGGCGCCCGAAACACTGAGCACCGCTCTTGCACCTACCCGCCGCGTGACACCTGAAACGGTTGTACCCATCGCGGCCGCCATCCTCGTCGGACTGATCGGCTGCGCCTGCCTCCTCGATGCGGCACTCGCCGAGGGCTCCGGGCATTCGCTCGAGCGCCGGCGACGCGCGCGGACCGAACGGAGCCGGTCGGGCGAAGCGACTCTCGGTCTCGGCTTCCTGGCCGTGGCGGCGGCGATCGCGGGCGCCGACGAGTGGCGGTACTCCGCCGTCGCGGCGATCGCGGGCGGCGTCCTCGTCATCCTCGGCGCGGCGCTCAATGGGCGCTACATTCGCGACCTCGTGTGGAACCGCGGCGCGGCGCGACGCCGGGAGCCGGGAGAGCGCCTGTACGGTGACGACGAGGTATAGGGACGCGCTGCTCCCGCGGTCTCCCGACCGCCAACCGTTATCTTCCGGCCATGTCCGATATTCTACCGCGCATTCGCGCGACGACGATTCTCGCGGTGCGGCGGAATGGCCGCACC
>PPFU01001637.1_pt1 | contig 15952 bp, 16 predicted proteins | sample 1535991 | NCBI WGS metagenome assembly PPFU01 (sample SAMN04901290, study PRJNA319586) | Hypolithon metagenome, whole genome shotgun sequencing project. | isolation source: Antarctic Hypolithon | place: Antarctica: Miers Valley | collected 2014
TGGTGCACCTCGATCTCCCGTGGACACCCGCCCGTCTCGAGCAGCGCGTGGGCCGGATCGCGCGCGCCGGCTCGCCCCACGCAGTCATCGAGGTGCGGATCATGGGAGCGCCCGCGTCGGCGCGCGCACTGCTGCGAGTCGAGCACCGGCTCCGGCAGAAAGCGCGCGCCGCCATGCAGGGATTCGGGATCGCGCTGGCGGGCGCGTCGGCCGGTGCACAGTCGGGTGAACCGGCGACAGCGAGGCCTTCGCCGCGTGAGGCGCTCCGGACCCGCCTCGACCGGTGGGCGGGGGCGGTCGCGGGTGCGGGAAATGAGGCCATGTGCTTGATCGCGGCGGTGAGCAGCCGCGGGCCGCGGGCGCGCGGCATCCTGGCCCTGGTGCGTACCGACGGCATTCCGCACCTGGTCTGGTTGCCCGCGCGGGGAAGTCCTACGGCACGGCCGACTCGCATCGTGCGGCTACTGGATCTGGTCGAAGGGTGCGCGCCGCTCCCGGTGGATCATCGCGCGGCGCCGGCGGCATTGCACCGGATCGCTGCCTGGCAGCGTTCCGAGCGCGCGCGCGCCGCACTCGGCGGGGACGCCGAACCGTCAGCGGCGCCCGCATTACGCGGAACAGTCGCGCTAGCGCTGCTTCGTCGTACGACGGCCGCCGTTCAGTTGGCGCCATGGCACCGCCGCGCGGAGCTGCGTCCGCTGGTCGGACTGGTGGCACAGCTCGTCCGCCGCCCGTTGCCACACGGCGCGGAGCTCGAGCTCCGCGAACTCGTCGCCGCGCCTGACGCTGATGAGGAATGGCTGCGCCTCGTGGCCGCGCGTGTCGCCGCGCTGATCGCGACGCAGACGCCCCGTGCACCGCGCGGCACCGCAGGCGATGAGGTGCTCGCTGTCCTGATCAGTGCACCGCTCCACCCCGTCTGACGATCGCCTGACGACCGTCGCGCGACCCCGCGCCGCGCTCCGGTCAGTCGACGCGGTTCAGGCTCCGCTCCGCGGAGAATCCCTCGGGGTACCGCTTCCGGAGCTTCGCGATGTTCCGCTCGCCGATCTCATCCAGCTCGACGCCAAGGGCGGTCGCCATCGCCGCGACGTACCACATGCAGTCGCCAAGCTCCTTGACCATCGCGTCGCGGTCGAGCGGGTGCGCATGGAAGAGGTGCTTCTTCATCATGTCGGCGACCTCCCCTGCCTCCCCGGAAAGCCCGAGCGCCGCATTGGCGAGCTGCTGGTCCTCGGGACGCGGGCCGAGCGTGCGACGGGCGAGTTCCTGATAGTCGTTCAACGTCATGGTGCGGAGCTCGGGGAGAGTGAGGGATGTCCCGGAAGCGGCGAGAGCGCCGCGCCGGCGGCAGTCGGTCGCAGAATAACGGGGAAGACGGCAGGGGCGGGCCGCGGGGGCGCGGCGACGAGCGGATCAGCGAATGCGCGTTCCGACCCCGCGTCGCTGACACCTGCCTCCACCCCGTTCGTACGAGAGGGTTCAAACCTTCCCGCTCCTTTCCCCGTCTGAACGGGTGCAATGGCCATGGCACTCCGAGCTACCCCACCCAACGTGACGCATTCCGGTACAGTCACCGCTGCACCGGATCGCGACGTCGCCCGTGCGACCGCGGGAGACCGTGACGCGTTCGAGCGGGTGTACCGAGCGCATGTTGGACGCATCTACTCGGTGTGCTTGCGGATGCTGGGCGACCAGGCGGAGGCGGAGGAAGCCACGCAGGACGTCTTCATTCGGGCCTGGCAGAAGCTGGCACTGTACCGCGGGGAAAGCGCGTTCTCGACCTGGCTCCATCGGCTTGCGGTCAACCTGGTGCTCTCGCGCCGGAAGGCGGACGGAACACGACGAGGACGACAGGCTGACGAGGGAGCGCTGGACCTCGTCGCGGGGCATGCGGCGCCGGCCGGCATCGGGATTGATCTCGAGGCGGCCATCGCGACACTGCCCCCGGGCGCACGACGGGTGTTCGTCCTGCACGACGTGGAAGGCTACAAGCACGAGGAAATTGCCGAGATGCTCGGTGTGACATCTGGCGGGACCAAGGCGCAGCTCCACCGCGCCCGGCTCCTGCTTCGGAAGGCTCTCTCACGATGACGGCATCCATGAGCTGCGACCAGTTCGATCTGCTCTTCCCGCTCTGGCTCGAGGACGAGATCGGCCCGAGCGAACGGGGAATGGTGGACCAGCACCTCGCGACGTGCGCGCGTTGTGCGGCGCTCGCGGGCGATGTCGCCGCGATCGTCGCGGGAGCGGCCGCACTGCCGACGCTGATGCCGGAGGGCGATCTCTGGCAGGGGATTGCAAGCCGCATCGGCTCACCGGTCGCCTCCATCGGGGGGCCCGCTGCGTTCGCCGGGGCGGAGCGCGGCGTTCGCGTGGTGTCGATCAGTGACCGGGTGCAGCGTTGGTGGCGCCCGGCGCTGGCCGCCGCTGCGGCGGTCGCTGTCATCGTCGCCGGTGCAGCCTCGGTCGCCAGCCGCGGCGTGGCGCCAGAACAGGTCGCCTCCGTCGACGCGCCGGTGAGCAAGCCGGTCGGCGCAGCTATTCCCGCTCCATCCCAGACGGCGTTTGTCCTCGTACCCGATTCCGTCGCGAGCACGCTGGCGCCCTCAGCCGAACCCGCGCCCGGATTGGAGACGCGGTCGGTGCGCAGCGTGCCGGCGGCAGGGCGAAGCACGGCGACGCTGGCGTCCGCTCCTGCACGGAGCGCGGCAGAGATCGTGGCCCAGGCCTATGCGCGGGACATCGCGCTGTTGGTGATCATGGTCGAACAGCAGCGCGCCGTCCTCGACACCGCCACCATCGCCGTACTCGAACGAAACTTCGCCATCATCGACCAGGCAATCGAGGAGAGCCGCCGCGCACTCGAGCGCGACCCGGCCAGCCAGGCGCTGACCCATCAGTTCGACGACGCGCTTGCCACGAAGCTCGATCTGCTCCGCCGTGTCGTGCTGCTCTCATCCGGAAGCTGACCATGCGAACGATTCTCCTCTGTCTCACCGCGGCGTTCGGCGCCGCCATCGTGGCGCCGAACGCCGCAGATGCCCAGCGGCGCAGCGACTACCGGAGCTCCGTCGACACGACGGTCTCGCTGGAGCGCGGTGGGCTCATCGAATTGACCCACATCAACGGCGACATCTCCGTCACGACCTGGGACCGCGACGACGTCCGCGTGGTCGCCTACGCCGAGCACGCGCCGATCATCACGGAGTTCACCCGCCGGCGCGTCGCCGTGCGGATCGAGACGGCTCGGGAGCGGGGCGGGCAGAGCACGCGGCGCGGAGACTGGATCGGCGAGTCCCGGTTCGAGCTCACGGTCCCGCGGGGCGTCCGCGTCGTGGCGATCACCGTCTCGGGCGACGTGACGGTGATCGGCACTGGCGGCGAGGTCTCGGTGCGCAGCGTGAACGGGGATGTCACCGTCGAGGATGCGCGCGGCTCCGTAGAAGTGGCGTCGGTATCGGGCGACGCGCGACTCCGCCGCGGCGAGGGGCGGATCACCGTCTCGTCGGTCGGCGGCGACGTGCAGATCGCGAATGGCACCGGCGACGTTCGCGCCTCGACCGTGAGCGGCGACGTGCTCATGAGCGACATGCGGGCGAGTTCCGTGGAAGCGTCGACCACCTCCGGGGATGTGAGCTACAGCGGTCCGGTCGACCCCAGGGGGCGCTACGACCTAACCACGCACTCGGGCGACGTGGTGCTCCGCATTCCCGCCGATAGTAGGGCAACGGTGACCGCGTCCACGTTCAGCGGCGACATCGACACCAATTTTCCCATCACGCTCGCACCGGCCGGCACCTCGCGGCAGCGCGGTTCCACGCTCGAATTCCCACTCGGCGGCGGCGGCGGTGCGACCATCGCTGTTCGCACCTTCAGCGGCGACGTCATCCTCCGCCGTCCTCGTTAAGGAAGCTCTGCACAAGAGCGTCCTCAAGCACATCGTACGGCAGCGCGATGCCTGACGAGCGTTTCTTTTCTTCGTTCCTCGCGATCCCTGGAGATCTTCCCGATGCGACTGTTCTCGAGCGTTCCCGCCGCAATTGCCGTGGCCGTGGTCGTCGCCAGCGCGACCGTCCTCCCCTCCGCCGCCGAGGCCCAGGATGGCCGACGCGAGGCGGTCGCGCTCGAATGGCGTGAAGTGCTGCAGCCCGGTGCGCGGCTCTACCTGCGTAACCTGAATGGCGCCATCCGGGTGGAGGCCGGCACCGGTGACCGTGCGGAGGTGGTCGCGCGGAAGCGGTGGCGTCGCGGCAATCCTGACGACGTGCGCGTGGAGGCACGACGGGTCTCGGGCGGGCGCGATGCGATCATTTGCGCATTCTGGACGGCCGACGCGAGCTGCGACGAGTCGGGATACCGCACCGGGCGCAACAACCGAAGCCGGAACAACAACAACGACAACGACGTGAGCGTCGAATTCGTCGTCAGGCTTCCGCGCGGCGTGCACCTGGACCTCTCGACGGTCAACGGCGGCCTTACGATCACCGATGTCACCGGCGAGGTCGAAGCCGCGACGGTGAATGGCTCGATCACGGCCTCCTCCCTCGCCGGTCCCGTGCAGGCGCGAACGGTGAACGGCAGCCTGCGCGTGAGCATGGGCGATGCGGGGACGGGCGATCTGAGCTACCGGACCGTGAACGGCTCGGTGACGCTCGAACTTCCGGACGGCTTCAATGGCCGGCTCTCGATGAGCACGGTCAATGGATCGCTGCAGAGCGACTTTCCGCTCACGGTGCAGGGTCGCCTGAACCCCAAGCGGATCGAGACCGACATCGGGAGCGGCGGCCGCCGGCTCGAGGTCTCGACGGTCAACGGAAGCGTGAAGCTGTTGAACCCCTGACAGATTCGTCCGCGCGCGATCGATGGCCTCCTCGTCCCGGGGAGGCCATTTCGCGTCCCGTACCTGACACCGGCGACACGCCCGGCTCCCGCATCGGCGCGGACCCGTGCCGGCGGGCGGTTCGGCGCGTGCATTGCGAGGCACCGACGCCACCATCCTGATTCCCAACCGTGAGAGTCCCCGTGTCCCACTCCGACACTCCCCGCGTGCTCGCCGGCATCTTCGCCCACCCCGACGACGAGGTGTTCGGGTCCGGTGGTCTCTTCGCCAGTGCGGCCGCATCCGGCGTGCGGTGCGCCCTCTACTGTGCCACCGATGGGGATGCCGGCCGCGCGTCCGGGACGGGGCTCGACAGCCGGGAGGCCCTCGGCCGGCGCCGGCGCGAGGAGCTGCGCGCCGCGACGGAGATCCTCGGCATCACGACACTCCACATGGCGGGGCATCCCGACGGCGGGCTGCGCGAGGTCGATGCCGACCGCCTGACAGGCGAGGTCGTGCACTTCCTCCGGGAGCAGCGCCCCGATGTGGTGGTCACCTTCGGGCCGGAAGGCGCGCCCAATCAGCATCGCGACCATCGAGCGATCTCGCGTGCGACGACGGCGGCCTTCTTCCTGGCCGGCAACTCTTCCATTGAGCCGGAGAGGGACGCGACCCGCGCCGCGCCCTGGCAGCCGTCTCGGCTCTACTACGTCACCTGGCCCGCGCCCGCGCCGAACGCCGAGCTCCCGGTGCGGGGGGCACCGATGACGGCGTCCGTGTCCGTCGCCGAGTACATCGCGACCAAGCGCGCGGCGTTCATGGCGCATGTGACCCAGCGGGACCATCTCGCGCGCTTCGAGGAGCTCGGCGCGGGCCCTGACGAGTGGTTCGCGCTGGCCGCGGGGCTCGCTCAGCCCGCGCCGCGCGTAGACAGCCTGTTTGCCGGACTCCCCCCGCGCGGCTGACTACTCTGCGGCGGCCTTCTCGATCTTCCCGCCGAGCGAGAGATCGAGCTGGGTGATGCCGCCCGCGTCATGCGTGCTCAGCGCGCAGGTGACCTTGGTGTACCGGATGTCGATGTCCGGGTGGTGATCCATCGCGTCGGCGAGCTTCGCCACCCGGTTCACGAAAGCGATCCCCGCCGAGAAGGTCGGGAAGGTGAACGTCTTCGTCAGGGTTCCGCCGCGTCGGGCCCACCCCGGCAGGGAGGCCAGCTCGCGCTGGACGGCGATGTCGGAGAGCAGGCTTCTCACGGGATCCTCGGAGCAGGAAGCGGACGGCGGCGCGAAAACCGGTGAACGCCGGCCGATCGCCCTATCGTAACCTCACGGCGGCGCGGCGACAACGCGACCGCAGGCCGGCCGTCAGTTGCCTGCCGACGATTCGCCCTCGCGCTCTTCGACGATCAGCGGATCGCGCGGGCCCTTCCCCACCGCGTCCGTCTCCTCCTCACGCCCCGCGCCGAGGGTGCTGCCCTCGCGATTCGGCAGCGGAAGCCCCTCATCCCCGTGCGAGGCGGGGAGACCACCCGCGTCCTCGCCGGGCGCCGGCTCGGGGCCGCCCTGGTCTGCGTCCTGGTGATTCTGTACGCTCATGGAAGCCTCGTCGCTCAATGGGTCCGGTATCGATTTCCGCCCGGTACGAATGCGCCGTGGCTCCACAGGGCAACATGCGCGCCCCGCGGCGCGGTCAGGCAGCTGCTGCCCCCGGCACCGCTCGGTTGTGCGCGAGGCGGAGTGCCGCCCACGCGAGTGCAAGGTGGATCGGGAGCGCGAGGGCGACCATCTCGTGCACGTACTGGCGCGCCCCCGGGATCACGAGAACGAGCGCGCCGGCAATCGCCAGCGTTGCGACCATCACCGCGACCGGGCGCGCCACCCCGCTGCCTCCGCCGCGCCGGACGTACCGCGGAAAGGCGACCACCAAAATCAGCGAGAGTGGATTCAGGAGCAGGAGATTCGCGTTCCAGTGCGTGGCCGTGTGCGCCGTCCCCAGCCAGAGGAAGGCGAGGAGGATTCCCGCAAGCCCCGCCACGACGCTCCACGCTGCGCCGATCCACGCCAGCCACGCCGCCGCCGCGCCAGCGGACCCCGCCGCGTCAACGCGCCCCTCAGCGCGGCGTATCAGCAGCACGAGCCCACCGGCCACGAGGAGCCCGATGGAGAGGAAGATCGGCCACCAGCGCGGGGGCGCGGCCGGCTCGTCGCCTGCTGGTCCGTCGAAGAGGGTGACGTCGCTGGCGACCAGCGGCACTCGCACACCGCTCGCGTCGATTATCTGAACGCGCCGCACATGCTCGCGCAGCTGCATCGGGAGGAAGCTCTCCTCCCACGCGGAGATCGGATGATCCGTCGGGCTGCCGAGGCCGATTTCGATGCCGAGGTAGCTGGGCGGCTGCACCTGCGTGAGGCGACGGGAGTGCCAGCGGAAGGTGGTGCCGGTGGCGATGCTGTCCAGCGTGGAGCGGAGCGTGCCGTTCACCGCGCGGTCGATCGCGTCCCGCACGCGCGTGGAGCAATTGTCCAGGAAGTAGTCGTAGCGATAGAAGCGGTTCTCCGGGAGCGCATTCCACTCCACGAACTCGCGCAGCTCCTGCCGCTGCGCGGGCGTGAGGTTCAGCTCCTGCAGGTAGAGATCGCGGCCTGCCTGACGATAGCTGGCGATGGTGATGTCGTAGTCGATGCCCGCCATCCAGTAGCGCATCGCGCCGCGGATGAAGTTCGGGAAGAAATCCTCCTCGCTGAAGTCGAACAACCCCCAGTTGTAGGCGAGCCGCTCGCCCGTGGCGAGATCCTCCACGACCAGCGCGTTGTGCCCGAACAACTCCCAGATGGCGTCACCGGGCCCCATGGTGAGGAGCGAGATGCGAAGGTTGCTCCCCGGCGCGGCGGCCGCCGGCGCCGGCGTGGAGATCTGCGCGGCTGCGGGCCGTGCAGCCAGTGCGGCCGCGATCAGCGCCACCAGGAAAACGACGAGATGCGCGAGACGGCGCGTACGGACCAGAGAACCGGGCATTCGGGCGCGGAGCGGAGGCGGTGGACGGACGCGGTGACGCGCGATGCGAGGGGACGCGACGCGGGACGAGGCGCCGCGGTCGACCGTCTGCCGGCGCCTTCGCCCGTGTGCGACGATCCCTAATAATGCGCTGGCGTCCGCCGGTTCGGCACGTGCGGTTCCTTGACGGCCGGTGTGCACGGCCAAACCTTCCGCTGCGTGTGGCGCGAGCCGCCGGCCCGATGCCACGCCCAACCCAGTCCGCCCCCCGCATGCTCCGCGACGCCCTACCGCGCTCCGTCCACCCGCCTGCACCGCCCCGATCCGCGCGATGGGCGCTGATGGCGGCGGCAGTGCTCTCCACGCTCGGCAGCGGCTGCACGACGGGCGTCCGGCTCTCCACGGACGACTCCCCCGTCGTGCTGGCCGAACAGCGCCTCGCGGGCCCGAGTCCGGCGACAGCGGGGCCGCGCGCGATGCGGACGCTCTTCTACGGAAGCGGCACGGACCGGCAGCGCGCCGAGTTTCGCGACTCCGTCACGCTCCGCACGCGCGCGGTCGACGCATCCAAGTTCCTCTCCTGGCCGGAAGCCGAACGCGACTCACGCCGGAAATACTGGGGTTTCGACGTGAAGGCGGTGCCGCTCAACGCGCGCGTCTGGTATCCAGAGGGGACGGGCCCCTTCCCGCTCGTGCTCGTCGTGCACGGCAACCACGATCCAAAGGACTACTCCGACCCAGGATACGCGTACCTGGGCGAGCATCTGGCGAGTCGCGGCTACATCCTCGCCAGCGTGGATATGAACTTCGTGAACGGCGCCACGCGCGGCGAGAACGATGCACGCGGATGGCTGCTGCTGAAGCACCTCGAAGCCTGGCGCGGCTTCAACGATTCGAGCGCGAGCCCGCTCGCGGGAAAGGTGGACCTGTCGAACATCGCGCTGATGGGCCATTCGCGCGGCGGCGAAGCCGTCGGGCACGCGGCCGCGTTCAACCGCATGGAGCGCTACCCTGACGACGCCAACGTCAAATTCGACTTCAACTTCGGGATCAGGTCGCTGGTTGCGATCGCGCCGGTGGACGGCCAGTATCGACCAGCCGAACGGTTCGTGCCGATCGAGAACGTGAGCTATCTCGTCTTCCACGGCTCCCATGACGGCGACGTCTCCACCTTCCACGGACTCCGCCAGTATCAGCGGCTGCAGTTCACGGACGACGGGCCGTGGTTCAAATCCGCGGTGTACATGTATCGTGCAAACCACGGGCAGTGGAACAGTGTGTGGGGGCCGCTGGACAATGGTCGCCGCTCGCCGCGGCGGCTCGAGTTACGAGCGTTGATCGAACCCGAAGCGCAGCGCGAGTTCGCGCTGGTCTACATCACCACCTTTCTGGACGCGACGCTCCGCGGCGATCGGCATGCGGTCGCGCTCTTCCGCGATCATCGTGCGGCAGGCCAGTGGCTCCCGAACACGATGTACATCACCCGCTTCGAGGAGGCGACCTTCCGCCCGGTCGCGACCTTCGAGGAGGACGTGGACGTCGGGACCGGAACCCTCGCGGGGGTGACGCTGCACGGCGACAGCCTCTCCACCTGGCGTGAGGCACGAGTCCCGTACCGCGGCCGCGGCACCGACACGCAGGAAAACAGTGCAGTCTGGCTGGGCTGGAACAGTCGTGTGGCGGGGGTGGACACCGCCGCACGCGGCCGACCGGCGAGCTACACGATCGATCTCGCGGATGCCACGATCGACGAGATCCCGATGGGCGACGGCGCGGTGCTGAGTCTGCTGCTCGCCCCCACCCGGGAGACGCCCGGCCCGCGGGCTGCCGCACGAGACACCGCCGCGCGCGATACGACAAGCGGCGCGCGACCGCGGCCGCGCACCCCGGCGACTCCCAAGGTCGCACCGGACACCATGCCAATCGATCTCACCATCGAACTGGTTGACGCGGCCGGCGTGCGCGCTCGGCTACCCCTCTCCCGCTATGGCGCGATTCGCCGGCCGCTCGACGTGTTCATCTCCCGGCGGCGCGGACGGGACGCTGAAGGTTTCGCCCGCACGTTCGAGTACGTGCTCCAGTCCTACCTGCTCCCGCTCGCCGACTTCTCCGCGGCCACACCGGAATTCGATGCCAGCCGCGTGCGGCAGGTGCGGCTGGTCTTCGACCGCTCCCTGGCTGGCACGGTCATCCTGGACCATGTCGGATTCTCGCGCCCGGACCCGGCGTTCCTCGTCGCTCGTTAAGTCGACGAGGGTGGCCGGCCCGGGTATTCAGTACCCGACGCGGACGAATCGCAGCCCGTCGAGATACAGGATGTCCTCGCGGCCGCTGGTGCGAATGTCATAGCGCACGCTGACGCGCCCCAGTCCTGGCGGATCGTAGTAGTCGAGTACGATGCGATCGCGCGATCGATCATCGGCGTACCAGCTGGCTGTCGCGTCGAAGCGCTCGTACGGACGCCCGGAGTAGTCGGCGATGATCTCGGTGTAATCGGCGCTATTGCGCCGGAACCGCCAGGTGGTCTCGACGATCGCGCTGCCCCACCACGCATCGTTGACCTGTTCGGTACGCTGCCAGACGCCCTCGATGCGCCGGTCCGCACCACCCGGGCCGGTGAGGATATCCCCCTCGATGCACGCGCCGAGCACGAGCATCAGGCCGAGTGCGGCGGCGAGTGGGCGAATGCTGCGGGCGCGGGCGTAACGCTGCCGGCGCGTGGCGTCAGGCGCGGATCGGCCCGCGATGCGACGAATGAAGAACTGTCGGAGCGTGTGCATGATCGGAGTCCTCGTGTGGCGGCGGCCGCTGTCGCCAGGGATCGACGGCCGGCGCGGCCACAGGACTCCGTCGTCCTGCGATCAGCGGCCGCGCCAGCGCACCCCCAGTCGATGCACCGAACCAACGCCGTCGTATGGGTGAAACGTGTAATCCAGCGCGAACGAATCCAGCAGCACTCCAGCGCCTACCGTCAGAATCCCCGCACCACCGTGCGGCACCCGGGCGCCCAGGCGCCCGGCAAACCCGATTCCCTCGACAGGCACGAACGTCGCTTCCATCCCGCCGCCGACGAGCACCGTTCCATTCACCCGAACGGCCATGTCCGCTGCGCCCGTCAGATCCCAGAGCGCGAATCCTTTCGGCGTGTACGGCGCCGTAGCGACGCCGATCGCCACCTCAGTGGGGAGATCGAGCCGGTCATTGCCGGCCATCAGCCCGCGTCCGATGTTGCGAACCGCCAACCCCACGCCCACTGTCGATCCGATGGAGACGCCGATATCGGCGGCCACCGTCCCGCTTCGATCCGCGCCGAGCCGCTGTTCGGCGTACTTCGCCGCGGCACCCACGCGAAGGCCCTTCACCGTGCGCGCGTACGCCATCGAGGCGACCAGGCTCGCCGCATCCACCGGCCCACGCGACAGTAGCTCGTCCGTTCGGCGCGGGACCGCCTCGGTGCATGCGCCGCACGCCGCGCCCCAGTCGAGCCCCTGCACCCCGATGGCGATCGTGCCGCCCGGTCCCGCCATCGCCGAGCGGAGCGAGAGCGCCGTTGCCGCCGTCCCGAACCGCTGCACATCCACCCCGAAGGCGACGATCCCCACCAGATTCGCCGGATTGGCGAACACCGCACTCTCATCGCGCAGGGCGGTGGCCGCGTCCCCAAGGGCGTGTGCCCGCGTGCTCGCCGGGAGCGTGAGCACGGGAGCGGCCCATCGGCCGTCCTGCGCGTACAGATCGTCGTGAGGCACCACGCATCCGGCGCCGACAGCCGCTGCCATGCACATCCGGCGAACGGCCGAGCGCGAGAAGAACGAGTCGAGGATTGCGGTCTGAATCACGGCAGTGCGCGGGTCGGGGGAGAGGTCGCGGCGTCGCGACGGAAGCTACGACCTGTCCGCTCGCCTGCAACGCTGTCGCACTCCGGACGCGCACCGCCCCGACCTCAGAATCCCACGCGCAGCCCCAGTGTCAGAGCGACGTTGTGCCGGCTGCGTTCACCATTCAGATCGAAGCCCACGGCCTCCTGCGAATCGAACCGGCCGATGTAGTCCTTCACCATCAGCTGCAGACCGAACGCGGGCGTGATGTTCACGTCCACACCGACGCCCAGGTTGTACGCCAGGTTCGATCCCTGCGAGTCGACGATGCTGTTGTTCAGCCGCTGCGTAATCCCGCCGATGCCGCCCTGCAGGAACGGGCGTAGTCCGAGTCCGCCTGCGGTCTGGATGGGAACGCCGAGCTGCACTCCGCCGTCATAGACCCACATGGTGCTCTCGCCGACATTCAATCCCCCCAGAATCGGAACGCCGACCCGGAGATCCGTGCGCGAGTAGCCGAGATTGCCCACGACCGAGATGTTCCGCGTCAGATCGATGCCGAGCTGCGCCCCGACGATCGGCCCGTTCACGCTCGTCAGGCTGGACCCGAGCGGGCCGGCGGCAATGTCGCCCGTCATCAGATAGCCCGCGTACGGCGCGACATGGACGCCGGGGCCGACGCGGGGCGTGGCGGCGGCGCGCTGCGCCGCCCCGGGAGCTGGCAGGAGGGCGAGCATCGCGGCGGCGGCCGCGGTGCCCATGATCAGGCGCCGGCCAGGCGATGCGGAACGGTTCGAACGAAGCGTAGGTGACACGGTGCCTCCAGGGACGAGCGCCGACAGCCAATCACCACCTGTCCCGCCAGTGGTGCGCCGCGCACCAGTCGCGCGACGCACTACTGGAAGGCACGGCCGGGACCAGTCCGCGTCGACGGCATCAACCTGTTCTCGTTACAGCACTTACGCGATTTTGGCCGGCGTCGGTCCGGGCTCGATCGTCCCCCCGGGAGGACGACTGGTCGTCGCCCAGGAGTACGTCGTACCGGCCTGAACGCCGAAACGGGCGGCATCCGCGAGGATCTCGCGGGTGCCGCCCGGTCTGCCGCGGCCGTGTGCCTGACGACTCGTCCTCGGCGAGGGAAGCTCTGCACACGTCTGGCGGATCACGACCGTCACACGTGTGCGGCGTTTCCCTATGTCCCGTGGCGCGGCTCCACATCCAGGCGGTAGCCGACGCCGCGGATGCAGTGGAGATACCGCGGCGCGCTGGGGTCGGCTTCGAGCTTCCGGCGCAGCTTGAAGACGCACTGGTCCAGGGCACGGCTGTTCACCGGCGAATCGTGGTTCCAGAGATCGTGCTGCAATTCCTCCCGCCGCACGACCTGTCCGGCGCGATTCAGCAACACGAGCAGCAGCGCGAACTCCTGCCGCGTCAGGGTGACGGGACGCCCCTGTTGCGTCACGCGGTGCGCGGGAATGTCGATCTCCAGGTCGCCCACGGTAACGCGGGACAGCGAGTCGCGATTGCTCCACGGCCCGCTGCCGGTGGACGGCGGCGGAACGGTGCGGACCAGCGACGGCCGCGCCCCGCCGTCCGCCAACCCTCGCGGCGAGGCCGGGCGGGGCAGATCCGCCGTCGACGCCGGTGCGCCGAGGATCGCGGCGATGCGCGCGAGGAACTCCTGCATGACGAGTCGCCATTCGGCGGAACTCGCTGCAAGCTCAGCGTGATCGGCGGGAAGCGGGACGGATCCCGTCGGCCCCGCGAGGATCCGCACCGCCACGTCAGAGCCATCCAGCCGCGAGAGCGGCGGCGCGGTCATCTGAATCGTGAGTTCGAGCCCGGTGGTCGGCAGAGCAGCAATCATCGTGAACTCCTGTCGTGCGCGTGGATCCGCTCCCTCAGTGATGCCTGCTCCAGTTTGACAGCGCTTCATCGCCAAACGTTGCCCGGGGCTGGCCCGATCGCTCGGAGCCGATCACCCGGTGCGTCAGGGGGAGGCGCCAGACTGGAGGTGGCGGGTCGCGCGAACGATCACCTCCGGCCTCCATATGCTACCAGGGATCATTCGAACCAGGGAGGATAGGGGGACAGACTCCCCGCCTGCGCCTACGAACCGCACGCTCACAGGGGCAAACCGTTGGCGGGTGCCGCCCGCCCACCTGGAATCGCGCACCGCGGATCGCGCGGCACGTGCGCCCGAATGGTAGGGCGGACGCTCAGGCGTCCAGAATCGGCCGCCCCTCCCGATCGGAGACCAGCACCCAGACACTCCGCGTCCGGCGGGAGTAGAACAGGCGGACCGTCACATCACGCGGCTTCTGCTTGAAGGCGAAGTGAAAGTGAAAGGAGACGTCCAGCGCTTCTCGAATCACGCCCTCGCGGAATCGACCGTGGAACGCCTGCACCTTCGTGCACGGCGCCACCTCGGTGAAGAACTGCTTCCCGATCTGCTGCTCCTGAGGCAGCGACGCCAGCCGCGACTCGACGGCGTTGTACTTCAGGATCCGTCCCTGCGCATCGAGCTGGATGATGCCATAGGGGAGGCTGTCGAGCTCCTCCGGCGTCATGGCATCAACCGCATCGAGGAGCTGATCCTCATCGTCGGGCAGGACGTTCGTCGGTGTCACGGCAGAAGGCGGGGGGTAGCGGCCGGCTCCGCGTGAGGCACCCGGATCAGACAGCGTTGCAGAGCCGGACGTCACCTCTGTACGCCAGCGGACCATCGTGGGCCGCTAAGGCGGAGACCACAAATGGCTTGAAGAAATTCAACCGGGATAATATCGTAAGCGAACAGGGCGGCGCACGGGTTCCACGGGCCGCCGGCGAATAATCCCAGCTGACGTGCGCCACACTCTGTGGCGTTCGTATATAGGGGCGCGCAGAGTCCAGCGGATCGGTACATGAGTGGTCATCCGCAGTTCCGGCACCCACCAATGGTGGTGATCGCCGATCACGATCCAGACTCTCGGCTCATCCTCCCAACGGCACTCCGCCATGCCGGCTACCAGTGCACGCCCACGCCCGACGGGGACGAGGCGCTGGAGCTTGCCGAACGGCATCGCGCGGACCTGCTCATCACGGAACTCTACCTGCCGGCCCGCGGCCACCCCTGCATCGTAGCGGTCGCCACGTCCGGTGACTTGGCGACCCGGCCGAAGGTGATGGTCTACACCGCTCACGCGATGCCCGAGGATCGCCAGTGGGCGATCGATGCGGGGTGCGATGCGGTGCTCTTCAAGCCCACGCCCGTCCGCGAACTGCTTGCCGCGGTGAGTCAAATTCTCGGCCGAACGCCCCCGGGTTGAATGCGATCGCATGCAGGGCGTAAGGCACGACTAACGCCCCGTACCGATCTCCACACCGAGATAGATGGTGCGCAGCGGTGCGGGCTCGAGCACCCGTCCGCCGAAGCCGTTCACGGTCACCGCACTCACATAGTCACGGTTCCACAGGTTCTGCGCGCCGGCGAACGGCGTCACCGGGGCACCGGCCACGCGACCGGACCACGCCAGCCGCACATTCGTGACGCCGCCGCCCCAACCGTCGGCACGGACCGTGTTGCGATCGTCGGCCACGACAGATGAGCTCAGGACGTGATCGGCGTCCAGCGTCAGGCTGCGCCCTAGATCTGCTCGCACGCCAAGACGGGCGAAGTGCTCCGGAATGCCGGGCAGCGTGTTGCCGTCGAGCGTGTCCACGGCCGCGCCGCGCTGCTGCCGGTACTCGCCATAGCGGTACCGGGCGAAGGTGTACGCGCCCAGCAGCTGAAGCCCGCGCACGGGCCGAACGAGGAGCTCCACCTCGGCGCCGGCATTTCGCGCCCCGCCGGCGTTCTGGAAGAACGCTCGGCCGTTCGTCTCGAGGAACTGCACGATCAATCCGTCCACGCGGTTCTGGAAGCCGGCAACGCTGTAGGTCATGGCGCCGCCACCGATCTCGCCACGCGCGCCAAGCTCGACGCCCACGGTTCGCTGCGGCTCCAGCGACGGATTGAAGCCGCCGACGCCGTCAGGCCGCACCTGGAGTTCGGTCGTCGTGGGCGTCTCGAACGCGGTGGAGAGGTTGGCGTACGGCACGAACGCGGAGTTGATGGAGGCGCTGGCACCGAGATGCCCGCTCCAGGCGGGCATCGAGCGGCCGCCGCTCTGGTCGCCGTCGCCGTCGAACCGATCGTCGACCGAGAACCGGGTGCGATCATAGCGTCCGCCGGCGCTCAACTCGATGTGCGATGCCGGGCGCCAGGCGACCTGCACGAATGGTCCGATGCTCGTCACCGCCTCCATCTGGCTGAGCAGCAGCGTATCGGATGGCGCCG
>PPFU01011393.1_pt1 | contig 15951 bp, 14 predicted proteins | sample 1535991 | NCBI WGS metagenome assembly PPFU01 (sample SAMN04901290, study PRJNA319586) | Hypolithon metagenome, whole genome shotgun sequencing project. | isolation source: Antarctic Hypolithon | place: Antarctica: Miers Valley | collected 2014
GTGAAGTGCTAGCCGCCATCAGGGTTAGGGGCGGCAGCAATCTCAACGATATTGGGGCTGTTGTATTAGAAACGGACGGGACTTTTAGCGTGATCAAAGATTTAGACGTAAACGAAGCCAACGCCCTAAGAGACGTACAGGGCTTTAGAGAGAAATCTTCGTTTAGCAATGCTTGATAATAATTCCCTTAACGGTATTTACGACTTCAAAAAAGTCATCAGGTCTTCTGTAAACTGTTCTTTTCGAGTGGCAAACAGTCCGTGGGGCGCACCATCGTATTCAATTAGCTGAGACTGAGCAATGCCTTTAGCGGCGGCACGTCCGGCTGCATCAATAGGAACAGTTTGATCCTTTGTGCCATGAATAATCAGCGTAGGCACTGTGAAACTTGGCAGGTCAGGGCGAAAGTCAGTAGTGGCAAAGGCTGCGGCGCAGTCAAGCGTTGCTTTTAGGCTTGCTTGCATAGAGACACTCCGAGACCATTCGAGCAGTTCCTGGCTAGGCGGATTGAGGGCAAAGTCAGTACCGTAGAAGGTTTTGAAGAAGTTGGCAAAAAAGTGGGTGCGATCGCGCTTCATTCCCTTCGACATCTTATCAAACACCTCCTGAGGCGTCCCCTCAGGGTTATCAGGCGTCTTCAGCATGTAGGGAACAACCGACGAAACCAGCCCCGCTTGAACTACATTTGCGCCATCGTGCCGAGACATGTAGCGAGCCACTTCTCCACCGCCCATCGAAAAGCCAATAATAGAAGCATCGGTTGCCCCTGTTTCTTTGATAACGTCTGCTAGGTCGTCGGCCATCGTGTCGTAGTCATAGCCAGTCCATGGCTGCTCAGATCGGCCAAAGCCCCGGCGGTCGTATGAAATGGCGCGAAACCCTGACTGAGCGATGACCATTGCCTGGTCGTCCCAAGAGTCAGCAGATAGCGGCCAGCCATGTAAAAGAATGACAGGACGACCCTTGCCCCAATCTTTTGCATATAGCTTGGTGTTGTCGCGAGTTGTAATAAAAGGCATTGATACTCTCCTATATAGTTTTTGCCAAAATTCTTGAGAACCTCTCCTATAGGCCAGCGTAGCAGTCTTAAAAAATGTCGCTGCCCCTCCGAGGTCAGACGTTAGAGCATCTCGGGTTTGAGGTTCACGAACTTGGTTTGTTAAGTTTAGGTCGCAAACAGTTAAGAAACAGATCAAATATCAAAACAAAAATGTCTACAAAGATACAGTTTTTTTGTCATAAGTTCCAACCAAAGAAATATATGTTCTACCTAAAGACAATTTCTATATCAAAAGGCAGATAGTGGTCGTTCAGGAAAATAGTACGTTTAGAACTCAATGTTCTTGAGGAGAAATTTCAATAAAATGATCAAGATGTTCCCATTTATATCGAACAAACGTGTGGCTACTGTAGGTCTGCTGCTAGCGGCTTCAGCGATTGTTCTTCCTGGTTGTGCCCCTGCAGAAACTACGACGCCAGAAGAAGCGGCTGAAAATGTCACCAGCGAGGAAGTGGCTGATGGAGCCGAAGGCCTAATAGGCCAAACGGTTTCAATTCGCGGCGAAGTAGCACAAACTATTGGCGACGCCTCTTTCCTAATTGAAGACGATCAGCTCTTTGGTGGCGAAGATGTGCTGATAATTAACGCCTCTGGCCAGCCTTTCGTCTTAGTAGAAGGCGATGATACTGAGATACAGGCCACGGGGGAAGTACAACAACTTGTGATAGCTGATATAGAGAGAGAGTATAGCCTTGTCTTAGATCCTACACTGTATGCGGACTATGAAGACCGCCCTGTCGTCATCGCGCAATCTCTCGCACTTTCGCCTGATCCGGCTGATATCACTAGCAACCCTGAAGCGTACTACAACAAGAGAATCGCAATAGAAGGTGAGGTAGGGGACAAGCTATCTCCATCAACCTTCACCATGGACGAAGATCAGCTATTTAGCGGTGAGAACTTATTGGTGATTACCCAGGGTGCCACACCCCAAACGCAAGATGGCGAGAGGGTAGTCGCTACGGGAATTTTACGCCCATACGTGAAGACGGAGTTTGATACTGACTATGACTTAGATTGGGATTTGTCGGTCGAGCAGCAGATAGAAGCAGAATATACTGAGAAGCCCGTATTTGTTGCAGAAGAAGTATATCCTTCTGCCATGTAAGGGTGATATTTTCTGTGACAAAATAAGTTCCTCGTAGCAGTCGCAACAACCGTAATAATTGCATCCTGCCAGCGTGGCGTCAGCGCTTATTTCGTGATTCTGCTTTGACTGTATTCAATCTGCTCGCACATCATTGCGTCGTCTGTTGCAGGTTTTCGGCATAGCAATCCCTCGCACACCATCCCGATGGCCCTAGCTGGTAAGTTAGGGTCTATTTTTAGCATCGCTGTCGGTAGCGGTATGTCTTTGATCTGCTGTAGCTGCTCGGCGCTGGTGCGAATCAGGGTGGGATGAGTGAACCAGTCGAGTGCGCTGAGTAAGCTGGGACAGGCCTGAGGCGCTTTTTGTAATACGGTGCTAAAGGATTTTAGGGCGGTTTCGGCCTGGCTAAAATAGTCCAAATTTTCGGTGAGGAGAAATAGGCGGATTAGGGAGGCGATCGCAATCCCATTTGCCGCAGGCACCGCACTATCCTGATAGGCCCGCTCCTTCACAATCAGCTCACTGCTGGCGTTAAAGTATCCACCCTGCTCGCTACCCAAGGTTTGATCAAACTGGGTCTGAAGCGCTACTGCATTCGCTAACCAATGGTCTGCTTGGCTGCTGTATTCCCCGAACCATAGACTGGCCTGATGAACATCCAGCAGCGCCTTGATAAACAGCGCATAGTCTTCCGACTGAGCGGGCACTGCCGTCTGCCCATCGTAGTTAAGCCGATAAAAAGTGCCTTCTACCTTCTGATATTGCTGAATGTAAGTGGCGACTTCTATCGCTAGCGCCAGATAGTCAGACCGCTCAAACACCGCCGCTGCCTTTGCCAATCCCGAAATCATCAGCGCATTCCAGGCTACGATCATTTTGGTATCTGTGACGGGCGGAATGCGTCCTGGCCAGTTACTCTCCTTTGCAGCTTGAGCATTTACAGCAGACGGAAAAGTGGATACCTCTGCGGGCAGTGATCCATAGCGAACCTGAAAAAGTTTATCTAATGCGGTTTCTAAAGTAGCGCTCAGCGGCCCACTACCCTTACGCTGCAATACATTTCGCCCTTCAAAATTGCCTGACTCACTCACGGTAAAAGCGGCTGGTAGCTCAGATAGTTCCACTCCCGTGAGCAAGCTTGAAAGCTCAGACATTGACCAAACGTAAAAATCGCCTTCTTCCGGCTCAGCGGCCTCGGCGCCGGCAAAGTTGTCGGCATCCTGGGCAGCGTAAAAGAAGCCTGCGGGACTCAGCATTTCACGCTTCAGCCATGCCACCGTTTTATCAACGGCGCGGGCGATCGCCTCAGCCCGCTCCCCACTCTGCCAAACCTCAGCCAGAAACTCCACGATCAGGCCATTGTCATAGAGCATTTTCTCAAAGTGAGGCACCGTCCAGGTTGGATCGACGGTGTAGCGATGAAAGCCGCCTGCAACATGGTCAAAAATGCCGCCTTTTACTAAGCTCAATGCCCGTTGATGGGTCAGATGAATACCCTCTATCTGCACGTCGTCTGAAGCGGCTGCGCCCGAATGCGTCAGTCTGTCGCCCTGCAACACTAGCCGGGCATAAGGAATCATCGGAAAGCGGTTGCCTGTATCGAATGGCATGAGCGATCGCCCACAAGCCCTAATCCCCTCAATCAGCAGCGACTCATCTAGCGCTCCTGCCGAGAGCTGCGCCGACGACAGTCCGCCCAGTATTTGAGACTTTACGGTAGCAACCTTGGCCTTATCGGTGTCATACAGCTTTCGCAGCGCCTGCAACACCTGTAAAAAGCCCGGACGCCCATATCTAGCCTCTACTGGAAAATACGTTCCACCGTAAAAAGGCACCTGATCGTCAGGCGTAAGAAAAATATTGAGCGGCCAGCCCCCTTGTCCCGCAATCATCTGCAAAGCCTGCATATAAATGCTGTCGATGTCGGGGCGCTCTTCGCGGTCTACCTTAATGGGTAAAAAATTAGCGTTGAGGTAGGTGGCGATCGCCTCATCTGAAAAAGCCTCCCCTTCCATCACCGTGCACCAGTGACAGCTCGAATAGCCAATAGATAGGAAGATCGGCTTATTTTCCTGCGCGGCCCTCAGCAGCGCCTCATCACTCCAGGGCCACCAGTCAACCGGGTTTTCGGCATGCTTTCTCAGGTATAAACTGCTGCTGTGAGCTAATCGATTGGTCATAAGTTTGTACAAGGTCGCTAACAAATCTTAAGGCAAACACGATTAAGCTGGCCTGCAAAGGCTGCTCACTTATCTCAATTAGTAGATATCTCTATCGAATAGGCGCGATCAGCCGGGTTGTATGGTATTTAATGTCTATCCGTATGCATCACTCCTAATTTATTTGTCGAGGCGAGGACTTCCCGTGACCCAATCTCCCTTTGAGCCCCCCAACGAACCTAATTTGCCCACCTCTTCCGATGACCGCCCCGACGAACGACTGGCCAGTGCTGGCCCTAGCCGCCCGCTCACCTTCGACGAAGTCGTGGCCTTATTTGTGGCTTTTCTATCTCTGGGCAGCGTCATGCTGTGGGGCCTCACTCGGGGAGGGCTGAATGCATTTACGGGCCCGTTAATAGGTACGGGTACGGCTGTCGAATCACCCCAAGCTTCAAACGGGATTATTAAGCCTTTTTCCTTTGGCCTGAACTCTGATGCTGAAGCCGAATCCGGTGTAACCCCGCCAGCGCCTCTAAATCCTCCAGGCGGTGCTGATGGCACTAACAGTAGTGACGGTACTCCGATTAATAAAGGCGATGCTGTAGGCTCAGCGCCTAACAATACAATCGTCCAGACGGAGCGCCCACGAAATATTTTGGATGATATTCAAGCAGGTATGGCAGGTGCCGCTGCTGGCATTACCGGCGTTGCTGCCACGCCCGGTAGCGCGACAGAAGCTCCAGCGCCCCAAACACTTCCTCCTGTAGCCGCCGACTCAGCCGCTGTACCGCTTTCAGAAGCTGCGACGGCAACGCCCAAAGACGCCATCGTGTTTGAAGACGTACCCGACAACTACTGGGCCAAGCCCTATATTGATGCGCTCAGCAGCCGTGAGCTGATCTCAGGCTATCAAGACGGCACTTTTAAGCCCGACCAGCCCGTAACGCGGTCTCAAATTGCCAACATTGTCTCTAGAACATTCGACCTGACTGCTGATAAGGAAACGCTAGAGTTTTCTGACGTGAGCAGCGACTACTGGGCTAGAGAATCGATTGGTGAAGTCGTAAAAGGCGGCTTTATGACCGGCTTCCCTAACAATACGTTTGCCCCTAATGCACCTGTAACACGTGTACAGTCGCTGACGACGCTGGTAACAGGCTTAGGCATCAAGCCGCCCACTAATGTTCAGACTTCACTTGACCGATATGCCGACGCCAACGCGATTCCTAAATGGGCCACCGAAAAAGTAGCGGCAGCAACGGCTGGCGGCTTAGTGGTCAACTACCCTACCTTGCAACAGCTAAATCCTAATCAGCCAACGACCCGCGCCGAGCTGTCGGCCCTAATTTACCAGGCGCTAGCAAAAGAAGGCGTCGTTGAGCCCATAGAGTCTCAGTATGTGGTGAAGCCGTAAGCCCGCCAAGCCAATAAATAGAAAGCCTCTGAGTCTTGATTTTGATGAAGACTCAGAGGCTTTTATTGTGAAGGTTTTTTGCGTCAGCTCGCGCTACAGCTCGACTGCTTTAGCATCGCGGCGTGACTCTAGCCACCAGGCCACAGCGATCGCCCCAACCACAACAACAAAAGCAACACCTGCAAACTCCGTCGTCCATTTCATGATGACGGGTAAGGGCACTAGCTGCCCTAAAAAGTAAGTAAGGCTCACCATCACCGAAGCCCAGGTAGCTGCGCCAATGGCATTGCACAGTAAAAACTTCGGGTACGGCATCCGGGTAATGCCCGCTAAAGGCCCTGCAAATACGCGCAGCAGCGTGACAAATCTACCGAAAAGAACGGCTTTGTCAGCATTTTTGCTGAACCTATCGCGCAAACCCGTCAGCGCAGACTCTGGCACCTTCAGCAGCTTCCCAATGCGTACCAGCAGCGGCCAACCGCCGTAATAGCCCAGCAAATAGCCACCGTTATCGCCTAAAATAGCGCCCGCCGTGGCAGCGCTCAGCACGTACCAAACATTTAGCTCATCGCTACCTGCCAGGAACCCACCCACCAGCGTCACGGTTTCACCGGGAATAGGAATCCCCATATTTTCTAGCAAGACGCCGAAAAAAACGGCCCAGTAGCCATATTCGCGGGCAATGTCCTGCACTAACTCTATAGAAACGAGTTCACCCATGCCCAATGTTTAGCGCCCTAGTGCTTGATGCTAAGAATTGTAATTCTCAGAATTGTTAATCTTCTACATACTTACTTATCTTGGCGCGATAATCAGGCTCATGTCAATTCGATATTTACGGATAACCCGCCACATCGTAAAAAAATAATGATGCGGCGTCATTCTTTATCTCGTCGTTATGTAGCTACAAAGGCTTTGTGGCGAAAAGGTTTTATGACGACCTCAGGAATTAGTCGGAGATGACTTGGCAAAGCTGGCCATAGAGTTGACGCCGAGCATTTCACTGGGAAAAGTAGGCAAGTCTAAATGATCGCTACCGCGACGGTTGCGTATGGCTAGCCTGTAGCTGGTGCTCTGTAGCTCGGCCTGTAGCTCGCGGTTCTCCTGCTGAATTTTGGCGACCCGGTCTTTCACGGCAGCCATGCGCTCAGCAAACTTTTCTTTATAAATTCTAGGGAGTTCCTGTACGACCTGCTCTAACATGCGCGTGCGGTCAGTGAGTTCTTGAGCCGCCTGCCGTAGCTGATGGGTTTCTTCGCCCTGCGACTCAATTTGCGCTTGATAAAAGGCGACCTGCTGCTCCTGCTTACTGAGCTGTTCGCGCAGTGAGAGCACCTCTTGCTGATGCTGCGCAGAGAGTTCTGGGGCAGGCATAAAGTCCTGGTTGCCCTTCACTAGCCGAAAAAGTTCTTGAGAGAGCTGCTGCACGAGCTGATCGCGCATCGCGAGTTCTTCGCGTAGTCGGGCGATCTCTAACTGAGTGTTTGAACCTGCCTGGGTCACTGGCGCACCTTCCTCCGTATGATTTGGCTGCTAAGTGGATATATACCACTTCTAAACATCGGCTCGAAACCTGATGAAGACGGAGAGGCTATGTGATAAAAGATACGTTGGTGGCTAATAATGCAGTAAAAAAGCAGACACTACTGAAGCGCAGTGTCTGCTTTTCTATAGGCTGCGTTTTACGGGCGGTATCGGCTCTGTTAGAAGAAGGCTAGAAGCCTAAGGGCTAGGAGCCTAAAGGTGCTGCCGTTTCTGCGGGCTCAGGCTCTTTCTCGGTGCTGCCTTCGACTGGGACTTCAAAGCAGATGGTGAGGTAGCGAATGACGTCTTCGCTGAGGCGCATGGCTCTTTCCATGGGGGCGATCGCACTCCCCGGCGCTTCGTAGTTCATCTGAATGTAAATGCCTTCGCGATAGCGGTTGATCTCGTAGGCAAGACGGCGCTTGCCCCGGTGCTGAGTTTCGATATCCTCAGCACCGCTTTCGGTCAGCATGTCCTGATATCGGCTGATGGCCTGATCAACAGCTTCGTCGCCGAGGTCGGGCCGTAAAATGTACATGGTTTCGTAAAGTGTACTCATAACTCTAAACTTGGAATCCTTGTGGTCATAGAGGCCTTTATCGTCGCTAAGCGTAGCGTGGATAAAAGCAAGGGTTTACAATCATACCAATAACTGGCCAGCTAGCAACTAAAACCTATGGCGCATCGTTACGTTCGAGTTCAATCGTCATCAGGGCAGCGACACTACGGCCTGCTACAGGCCGACCGGGGTGTCCAGGTGCTAGATGCGCCGCCCTGGCGTAACGGCACAGCCGCAGGGCTAGAGTTAGCTAAGGACGACTACAGGCTGCTGGCCCCCTGCGCACCTTCAAAGGTGATTGCCGTAGGGCGAAACTACGCTGACCATGCTGCTGAGCTGGGTAATGACCTGCCTCAGCAGCCGCTGCTATTTATGAAGCCGCCGACGGCGGTAACGGCGGCGGATGCGCCGATTTTTTATCCGCCTCAGTCTCAGCGGGTGGACTATGAGGGTGAGCTGGCGATTGTGATTGGCGATCGCGCTACCGACTGCGAAATAGAAGAAGCTCGCAGCAAAATATGGGGCTACACCATCGCCAACGACGTGACAGCCCGCGACCTGCAACGGCAGGAAAGCCAGTGGACTCGGGCAAAGGGGTTTGACTCTTTTTGTCCGTTAGGCCCCTGGATTGTGAAAGAAATTCCAGCAGGCGCTCAGCTACAAACCTTCGTGAATAATGCTGAAGTACCGGTTCAATCGGCTTCTATTGCCGACATGGTTTTTTCGCCAGAGTATTTGGTGGCCTATATTTCTCAGGCGATTACGCTGCTGCCCGGAGACGTGATTTTGACCGGGACACCTGAAGGGGTGGGGCCGGTAGGGGTGGGCGATCGCATTCGCATAGAAATAGAAGGCATCGGCAGCCTAGAGAACTTTGTGCAAGCCAAACTAAAAGCGCCAAACTCCAAAGAGCTAGCGCTTCAATAACGAATCTTCAACTACAGACTGTCTCGCTATTATCCGACGGTCCTAGTAAGGCATCTGCATATTCACAGCATCTGAAATCGTAGGAATTTCAGCATATCGGCCCAGTACAGACTGCGCCACCGAATAAATCACGATAGCCATACCGCCTAAAAACAGGACGTTTGATAGCGTTTCGCCGATGATGTTATTGCCCAAAAGCTGAAACGCACCCAGCACCAGCATCGTAATAGAAATTACAAAGCTGACCAAAATCGCCTGTAGCACGTTAAAGCGAATGAATCGGCTGATGTTGGTGTTCCTAATCACGAAGAGAAACAGCAGAATGAAAACAACCAAGCCTAAGATGCTGTTCTCAATGGCGATGAGGGGCCTGAGGGGATACAGTACCGTGTTGATGACCTGAAGTACCGAGGGAGCCTGCGCTGCTAAGAATGCAAAAAAGTATCCACCAGCCGCCAACGCAGAAGCTAGCGGCATTACGTAAGCTAAAGCCGAAAAAGCCCTATCCAGGGGGGGGGCAGAACTGTTCATAAAAAACTCCTGTATTTCAGATCAAAAAGACGGTTTAACGATGCCCCTAGCATAGCGTATTCATCTTAATTACCTTTTCTCTTTAGCGTTATACGTCTTCATATATGCCCTACGAGTCTGCCCTACGAATATGCCCTACGAGTCTGCCCTACGAGTCTGCCCTACGAGTCTGATAGTTCAGCAATGCGAAAGCCCATTGCACACTCATACTGCTGAGGGCTCTGGTTTTGAGGGCTCTGGATTGAGTCTGTGTCCAAAGCTTTTGTGACCGGGCGACCGCATCTGAGCCGTCCCTGCTGCCAGCGAGGCAAACCGCTTTGGCTAGCCATCGGACAGCTTTGACAGACCGTAGCAGGCTGCAAAAGCTGATTTTCCATGAGAATAACTAACATAAATCACCGCCTTAGCTACCTGCGTTCAGAGTTTGTTCATAAGGTAGTTGGGTGCTCTCATATTAGGGCACCCGTCTGAGGAAACTGTATGGGTTTTTACACACCGTAAGTTACCCTAGCCGCGATTTTGCCTGGAGGAAGTCTCAATTTTTCTTTCTGCTGTGCTTTCCTTTTCGGTTTCCCTTTCGGTTTCCTGGGATGCCTCAGCCGACTGCTTGGTGAGTCTCGGCTTAGGCTTGGGCTTTTCAGCCTCATACTCGTCGGTGCGCAGATGGCTAGGACGTGCCTGGTCATAGGCCATTTGCAGGGCGGCGGCGGCAATGGTGCGAATGTCAAATTCTTCGCCTAGCTGCGACACGATAGGTAAAAAGGACGCTAGGCGTTCGCTAGTGACCGCTTCACGAACCCGATCCTGAAGCTGTTCGAGATGGCGGATGGCAATTTCAGCTTGGGTTGGAATTTTGGCATATTCCACCTTTTTCCCGAAGCGCTTTTCAATCCGCGTAAGCTTGTACTTTTCTAAGGTGGTCACGATAGAAATAGCCCGACCTTCTTTGCCTGCTCGGCCCGTGCGCCCAATGCGATGCACGTAGCTATCTAAGTTGTCGGGTAGCTCGTAGTTAATCACGTGGCTGAGGTCATCGACATGAATGCCCCGCGCCGCAATGTCTGTAGCGACGACCCAGCGCACCTGCCGCTGCTTAAATCGCTGAAGCAGCCGCTCGCGCTGAGACTGGTTTAGATCACCGTGGTATTCGTCAGCGCTGTGGCCGGCGGCCTGAAGCTGACGGGTGAGTTCAGCAGCAGTGCGACGGGTGCGCACAAAAATTAGCGCTGATTCTGGATCTTCCATTTCTAAAATGGGCATGAGCGCTCTAGGCTTACTCCAGCCCTTGGGCACTATATAGCCCACCTGCTTGATCCGAGCGGTAGAAGCTTTTTGAGGCTCTACGCTTACCGTCACCGGCGACCTCAGAAAGCGAGTAGAGAGCTTTTGAATGGCCGGATCCATCGTGGCTGAGAAAAAAGCCGTCTGCCTTTCGTCGGGCGTGTGCGACAGAATTTTCTCTACGTCTTGAATGAAGCCCATATTGAGCATTTCATCGGCTTCATCTAACACCATAATGCTGACCTGATCGAGCAGTAAGCCACCGCGATCAATCAAATCAATTACCCGACCGGGCGTGCCGACGACAACTTGGGAACCTCGTCTAAGTCGGCTGAGCTGCTGTCCGATAGATTGCCCACCGTACACGGCGGTTACTTGCAGCCTGTGGTCTACGGTGAAGCTTTCCATCGCCTTGCTGACCTGCAAAGCCAGCTCACGAGTAGGCGTGAGAACTAACGCCTGTACATAGTGATTAGCTGAGTTGACCTGCTCTAGAATCGGTAGCGAAAAAGCCGCCGTTTTTCCCGTTCCTGTTTGGGCGAGGCCCACCACGTCATGGCCTGATAGTAGCTGAGGAATGGCCTGAGATTGGACTGCCGTTGGCTTGGTGAAACCCATCTCGGTAAGGTGTTCGACGCGAGCGGAAGAGAGTCCTAAATCAGAAAATGAAGTCATTGCGATCCTAATATACGGGAGATATACGGGAGTGAGCTTTCAAGAGAGTTCAGTTAGGCAACCGATCCAAACAGGTCGTAGGAGTCTGCGGCTTCAATCTTCACCGAGACGAGCTGTCCGAGCGTGGCCTGTCCTTTGGCATACACCAGGCCATCTACATCGGGGGCAAACCGGGCGCTGCGGCCAATCAGCTCGCCTGTAGATGGATTTTCCTGTTCGATGAGCACATTAACGACCTTGCCAACCTGCATTTGATTGCGGCGGAAGGAAATCTCTTGCTGGGCCAGCATGATCGCTTCACGGCGAGCGTCTTTAACGGCCTGATCGACTTGGTTGGGCAGATCATAGGCGGCGGTGCCTTCTTCGGGGGAAAAGGTGAAGACGCCTACATGGTCGAACTGGTGGCGCTCGACGAAGGCCAGAAGGTGCTCAAAGTGGGCTTCGGTTTCGCCAGGAAAGCCCACAATGAAGGTGGTTCTGAGCACGGCTTCGGGCAAGGACGCCTTGAGGTTTTCAATGACGTTGTCGTTGACCTGACCCTGCCAGGGCCGGTTCATAGACTTGAGGACTTTAGGGTGGGAGTGCTGAAGGGGAAGATCTAGATAGGGAAGCGCGTTGGGCGTTTCTTGGATGGCCTGGATGACGGCTGGGGTCAGGCCGGTGGGGTAGGCGTAGTGCATTCTTACCCAGGGCACGTCGACTTCACCCAGGGCGCGAATGAGTTCTGCTAGCTTGGGCTTGCCGTAGATGTCTACGCCGTAGTTGGTGGTGATTTGGGAGATTAGTACCAGCTCTTGAACGCCTTGGGCGGCGAGCTGGTGGGCTTCGGTCACAATGGATTCGATGGGGCGCGATCGCTGCTTACCCCGAAGCTGAGGAATAATGCAAAAAGCACACTTATAGTCGCAGCCTTCAGCCACGCGCACGTAAGCAACCCCTTCAGACGTCGTCCGGTACCGGGGCACCGTTTCATCGGCAATGTAGGTAGGCTCCGCCGAAACAGCCTTAACCCGCTCGCCGGCTTCGGCCCGTTCAATCACGTTAACGATTTTGTTATAGTCGCCCGTGCCTACCAGGGCAACGGCTTCGGGAATTTCTTCTAGCAGCTCATCTTGAAAGTGCTGAGCTAAGCAGCCGGTGATGACGATTTTTTTATTCGCCTCGGCCAGCTCAACGAGCGTCCGTACCGACTCTTCTCTAGCCGCCTGAATAAAGCTACAGGTATTAACAATGACGTAGTCTGCCGCTTCTTCGTTGGCATCTACGCCGTAGCCTGCTTTTACGAGCAAGCCCAGCATGTGCTCACTGTCTACTCGATTTTTTTCACAGCCTAAATGCGACAGTGCAATTGTGGGTTTGCGTCCCATGAAATACTCTCTGGATAAACTTAAATTAGGAGTAAATCTGGGATGGAAAGCAAATCTCCTAACATGCGAATCATAACATAACTACACAATTGACGAGCAGAAACTCGCTGCTTTTACGGTTGATTGCTTGCTGTTTTGCTGCGATTTTTTGCCATTATCTCTCCATTATCTCTGGGGACTATCTGTCTGTGGTTATTATTTGAGTGCTGTAGCTGTAGGCTTATAGTGAGACGATATTACGAGTCCGAGATCAGAACCCCGTGGACTTAATCCAGATTTTCAAAACGGCCAATCCCATGATTGGCGTTGTTCATTTGCTACCGCTGCCTACTTCCCCTCGCTGGCAGGGTGATTTGGCCGCTGTAATTGCCCGCGCTGAGCAGGAGGCAACGGCCCTGGCTGCGGGCGGTGCTCATGGTCTGGTGGTCGAAAACTTTTTTGATGCGCCCTTTGCCAAGTCTCAGGTAGACCCGGTGGTGGTGAGCGCCATGACGCTGGTGGTGGAGCGCCTGAAGCAGCTAGTGACGCTGCCGATTGGCATTAATGTGCTGCGCAACGATGCTCGGAGTGCATTGGCGATCGCAACCTGCACAGAAGCCAGCTTCATCCGCGTAAACGTGCTAACCGGCGTAATGGCGACCGATCAAGGTCTGATTGAAGGGGAAGCTCACGAAATACTGCGCTACCGCCGCGAACTGGGCTGTGACGTGAAGATACTGGCCGATGTATTGGTAAAACACGCAACGCCGATTGGTGTGCCTAACTTGTCTGCGGCGATAGAAGACACGATTCACCGGGGCTTGGCTGATGGCGTGATTTTGTCAGGATGGGCCACCGGTCGTCCGCCTGATGTAGAAGATTTGAAGCTGGCTAGAGCAGCGGCTGGCGATACGCCTGTGTTCATTGGCAGTGGCGCGAGCGCAGACAATATCTCTGAGCTGATTCGCCATGCCGATGGCGTGATTGTGTCTAGCTCGCTGAAGCGCAAGGGGCAAATTGAGCAGCCCGTAGATCCGATTCGAGTGCGTGAGTTTGTGACGGCTTTAGGACAGGGGCGAGCAGCAGCATGGCCCTCGCAGCCCGTTTCAAAAAATCAGTCTGTCGCTGTAGGTTAAGGCTGTAGGTTAAGGCTGTAGGTTAAGAGAGCTGGCCAAACAGAAAAACTGTCTGGCATCTATGGTCGCTCCCTGAGATGATCAGGTAGGATTTACCTTGCTTCTGAATAAAGTCGGTTTAGGATCGGGACTGCCGCCGGCTTGACAGAATCTTTACCCTTTGCGGGTATTTTCTGTCTATTAATAAAAGTCTGTTTATCAAAGACGCTGCTGTTAGCTAAGCCACCCGCATTTATTATGAGACGTCGTCGCCAGGAAACGCTTTGGATTCATCGCTGGTCGCGCCCGCTAATTGGCGCGATCGCAGCCATAGGTGCCGCCGGTACCGGCTACTTAACCGTTACCAAGCTGATGCAAAAAACGGCTGCCTGTGCTGCCGGCTGCGACAAAGTGCTCAACAGCGAGTGGGCCGAGATCGTCGGGCAGCCCTTGACTTTATTCGGCTGCTTGGCCTACCTTTCTATGCTGGTGCTGGCCGTTGCGCCACTGCTGGTAAATGGTGAAAAAAATAAAGAGCAGCGTGCCAAACTAGAAGACTTAACTTGGCCGCTGCTGTTTGTAGGCGCGACCGGCATGATGATTTTTAGCGGCTTTTTAATATTTGTGCTGGTCACCGATATTAAGGCGGTGTGCCCTTACTGCATTGCCTCAGCGCTGATGTCCACAACGATGTTTCTACTCACGGTGCTGGGCCGTCGCCGGGATGATCTCGGGCAGCTACTGTTTAACGGTGTGATCGTGGCAATAGTGACGCTGGTTGGCACCTTTGGTATATATGCGGTGCCTGGTGGCCCGTTGAGTTCGGGGACGCAGGCGGCTGAAGTGGAAGGGGCTGGCCCGCCGATTACAACGTCTTCTGGTGAGGCTGAAATAGCGCTAGCGAATCATCTCACGGAAGTAGATGCCAAAATGTACGGCGCTTACTGGTGCCCGCACTGTCACGATCAAAAGCAGCTATTTGGCAAACAAGCGGTTGCAAAGATGCCTTACATCGAATGCGCTCCCGATGGCCAGAACTCTCAGACGGCCCTTTGCCAATCGATTCCTGAGGTTGAAGGGTTTCCAACTTGGGAAGTGAAAGGCGAGTTTTTATCAGGGACTCAGAGCCTGGAAACGCTGGTGTTGGCTTCTGGATATGAGGGGCCGGAGGACTTTGTGAATGAGGAAGGGGCTACCGGAGGAGGTTCTGCTGCGGGTGGTTAGGGAGCTAACGCTGCCAATGAGATTTCAAATCCAGCCTATCTGCCAGCTCCGTGCGAATTTGCCGCATGATTGAGTCTTCATCAATTTCGCTGAGAATGCTAGCAACGACGGCTTTTGGACTGCCGTTGCCCCAGGTTGCGCCGTTGGCGAGGTAGGTTTTGGCGACCTGGGCGATCGCATAAGTAGAAAACCCTGAAACCGCTGCCTGAGCAAGCGCCACCGATACATAAGGCGTAGCGGTGAGCCCGCCGGTCGGAATGGCGGCTGCGCCTAAAGCACTTTTAAGCCCGCTGAGCCCGAAAGTAATGGCCAGTTCACTGACGGTTAGGCTGCCTGTGGCGATCGCAATTTTCCTCAGTAGCTTTGCCGCCCCCTGCTGCGTCATTTCCAGGCCATAAAGTCTGGCCAGCGCCACGATGAGGGTAACGTCAATGGCCGCACCTCCCAGTAAGTCGATCACCATGACAGGATTGAGTGCAACCGCGATCGCTTTGGTGAGCGTGGTTTTCCAAATGGTATCGTCGGCTGCATGGTCGCGCAGAGCCAACTTTTGGGCAACGACTTCCTCATTAATTTCATCGGCATACAGCAGCGTATTCAGGGCAATCAGGGCTTTGCCTTCTCGCTGTAGAATTTCTAGCACTTTGAGCTTAAGGGCGCTGATGTCGGGGCGATCACGCTCGGTGTGAGTCGTGAGTTTTCCATCTGCCGATCTAACCGCCTGGGTGACAAGGGGCGCGGCGGCGGCGGTGATAATGTTCTCGGAGGGCAGGAGGCCCGCTAGGCGCTGCTCTCGCAGCGTGGTGAGAATTTGGTTGCGATCGCTCAGCGGATACTGATCGATTTTGTTAAGCACCAGCAAAATCGGCTTGCCTGCATGACTCAGCTCGCTGAGGGCGGTGTATTCAAGCTGGGTGAGGTCGCCGGCGATGACGAAGAGGATGAGGTCGGCCCGGTGGGCGATCTTTTGGGCGATCGCCTGCCTTTCTTCTCCCCCCACTTCATCAATGCCGGGGGTATCTATTAGCTCTACTCGCGACGCCTGC
>PPFU01003189.1_pt1 | contig 15922 bp, 16 predicted proteins | sample 1535991 | NCBI WGS metagenome assembly PPFU01 (sample SAMN04901290, study PRJNA319586) | Hypolithon metagenome, whole genome shotgun sequencing project. | isolation source: Antarctic Hypolithon | place: Antarctica: Miers Valley | collected 2014
GATCATTAGAAAGCAACCTTGCAAGAGAATTTAAAGAGGAAACCGGACTGGATGTTACGGTTGGCAAATTCCTTTTCGTTCATGAGTTTTTGCAGCCCCCATTACATGCTATCGAGCTATTTTTCGCCGTTTCCGTAACAGGCGGTACTTTGGCGTTAGGTATTGATCCTGAAATGGATATAAATAACCAGATTATTGACGACCTGAGGTATTTTTCACCAGATGATATTCGGAAGAAAAAAAAGGAAGCTTTCCATCAGATTTTTTTGAAGATTACGCCAGGAAAAAATATACTAAACATGCAAGGCTATTTTAAAATATAGATTTTTTCCATAAATAGCACTTTAGTTTATTATGTTTTCCTTAAATAAATAATTATAATTGCAATAAAAACTATTACAAATGAACAAGACCAAAATATTATCCATTGTTTTTTTTATTGTAGCCCTTGGTTTGGCTTATTTTTTAATTGATAGGATAAAATTTAAAATTGATGAGGAAGATAGGATTGCGAATGTAGAAAGGAACGTCATCAATAAGTTGAAGATGATCCGGGACGCTCAAATTGCTTATCGCGCTGTAAAGGGTAGCTACACCAGTACGCCGGAAAAACTAATCGACTTCGTAAAAACCGGCCGGATCTATATTACGCAAAAGAAAGAGCAGATTATATTACTATCCTACGGTCGGGATAGCCTTGTTGTTCAGATAGACACGCTTGGTACAGTAAGTGTAATGGATTCATTATTCAATGAAAGAAAATATCCCAATTTTGACGCAGATCGTTTGCTGGTGATCCCTGGTACAGGGGGAAAACAGTTTGAGATGTTTGCTGACAAGATAGAAAAAAGTGGCGTTTCTGTAGATGTTTTCGAAGTGAGGGATACCGATCCGGTAAATCCAAGTAGAAGATTAAATAATAATGAAAGAGCCTTACGCGTAGGTTCTAAAACAGATGTGACTACATCAGGTAATTGGGAATAATTGGAAGCTAGCATTGAAAATTTTAAGTTAATCCACAAGGCTAAGGATGATAAATTTGATGTTGAACAGCTTCAAAATTACAACTTAACCCTACAAATAGGCTTTCGCGATTTTCAGCTTTGCATTTTCGATACTAAAAACATGAGGTGTTTGTTGTTGGAAGCTTATGTCTTTGACAACGTAACGTCGCCTGCGGAACTGGTGAACATATTAGAAAATATATGGGAAAACCACCATCTCCTGTTAGCTGGCTTCTGGAATACCATCAAAATCTCCTTTAAAAATTCAAAGTTTACCCAAGTTCCACTTGCACTTTTCGAAAAAGATGCGCAAGTGGAATACCTTAGCCTCAACTGTCATCTAGATTTAAATCAAGAAGAAGTTTTTTATTATCAACATCTGCAGTGCGACACTGTCACTGTATTTGCTGCCGACCACCAGGTTCTTTCGTGGCTAAAGAATACCTACCCTATCGCAAAGCTGCAGATCATTCACCATACCAGCTCATTACTTGAGGGATTCCTCAAACACGATGATCATGCCATGGGTAAAACGGTGCATGTGTATTTTCAGGAAAAAGACCTTACTGTGGTAGCTACCGACAACAAGCGTCTTTTGTTTATCAATAAGTTTAAGATCGCCAGAGAGGCGGATTTTGTAAAATACGTACTGCTGGTATTGCAACAACTGGCACTGGACCAATTCACTACGAAAGTAATCATCAGAGGCCATCTTACACCTCAATCGGACCAGTTTTTGGATTTACATAAGTTTGTTAAAAACCTCTCTTTTGGCGGCAGGCCGTCATTTTTAAAATATGGTTTTGTTTTCGACGAATTACCAGAATATCAATATTTTGATGTATACAGTACATACCTCTGTGATTGATGCAGGCCAAAATCGGTAGATAGCCGCCTTGCTTCAACAATACAGCCACTCATGCTTGCTTTTTGTTATGAAAAAAATAGCCATTTTCCCAGGGTCTTTTGATCCCTTCACTAAAGGACATGAAGATATTGTTCTAAGAGGGCTTAAGCTTTTTGACGAAATCATTATTGGGATCGGCTACAATAGTAAAAAGCATCGCCACTTTGAAATTGGAAACATGATCCAGCATATGGAGGCAACATTTGCCGACTACCCCAATATTTCTATCTTGACCTACAATGAATTAACCGCTGAGCTGGCCATAAAGCACCAGGCGAGATATTTGTTGAGAGGCTTGAGAAATACGACGGATTTTGAATATGAGAACAGTATTTCTCAGGTGAACAGGCATATCAATAAAGATATAGAGACGGTATTTTTAATTACTTCACCTCAATTTGCTGCTATCAGTTCTTCTATCATCAGAGAGGTGCATAAGTACGGAGGCAATGTGGCTGACTTTTTACCCTACAAGCTTTAGGTAGTGTTCACTTTTACTTTATAAAACTCCTTAAATACCTGCCGAACCGAACGGTAAGAATTGTATAGTGCTTGCCTCACCTCTCGGGCATCCATCCACCTAACTTCTTCTATATCCTCTTCCATTTGCGGCTTCATCTCAGCATCGTCATAACAGACCATATTATACCACGAAGTTTTCTTTAGTATTCCCTTTCCATTGCTGGTATAGGTATGCCATGTAGCACAAATCTTTTTGCCTAAAACCACTTTGATGTTACACTCTTCTTCTACTTCCCGAACGGCAGCTTCTTTGGATTTTTCTTTTTTGTCAAGCTTTCCTTTCGGCAAATCCCATTTCTTCAGTCTGTAAATCAGCAACACCTTGTCGTCTTTCTGCACCAACCCGCCTGCCGCTTTAATAATGGTAAATTTGTTTTTTATCAATTTAATAACAGCTTTTGGGTTTTCAACGACAAAGGTTATGGCGTCTAGCTTCTTAAATTTCTTCCCCTTCATCAGTTTAAACACCTGATCAATCTGTTCGATTGAAGCATTCCTAATTAGGACATCATCGGCCAGCTGCACCGGCTTCAGATCCTCCCCTGCCTCCAACACAAGATCGTAATCACTTAAAGCATGCAGTTTATCCTCGCTCAAAATGTGTACAGGTATATCATTAATAAATAACTTCATGGGGCTTTTATGATTAGACGAAGGTAACTATAAGAAAGTTAATGATATTGTGTGGTTTAAAAAGGGGAAAAATATGCAATTCATTTGGGTAATACAATACGCCCTCATAGTATTTTAAACTTTCACTCCGAAGCGACGCGTTTTATAATTGACTACTAGACATGACAAATAAATAATAATTATCAGTGATAAAAAATTAATTAAGTAGCTTTATAAATTGAATTTGAAGATTATTTTATCCATTGATATAACGTAAAACCCTTTTGTCAAAAGTCCGCTATGAAGATTGATGATTCCACTACAGATGTTGCCACAAGGATTGCCACTTCTTTACTAGAAATAAAGGCTGTAAAATTGCAGGTTCATCAGCCTTTTACCTGGAGTTCAGGTATTAAGTCCCCGATTTATTGCGATAACCGGCTTACGTTGTCGTTTCCGTCGGTGCGTAATCTTATCAAATCGTCGCTCTCTAAGCTGATCCAGGCACAATACGCTGACGTTGAAGCTATTGCTGGAGTAGCAACAGCCGGCATTCCGCAAGGGGTTTTAATAGCTGATATGCTGAACCTCCCTTTCCTTTATGTACGTGCAAAACCAAAAGGGCATGGCATGGAAAACTTAATTGAAGGAAAAACCCATCCCGGTCAAAAAATTGTGGTTGTAGAAGATTTAATATCTACGGGTGGCAGCTCCTTGAAAGCAGCAGAAGCATTAAGAGCTGCAGAGGCTAGCGTATTAGGCATGGTCGCCATATTTACGTATGGCTTTCCTATAGCCGACAAGAACTTCAAAGAGGCTGGAATAGCCTTGCATTGCCTCAGTGACTACTCCCGCCTGATTACGCAAGCGCTAGTGCTACAATACATTGCCGAGGAAGATCTGGCTTCTTTAGAAGCCTGGAGAAAAGATCCCGAAAACTGGCTTCAATAGCGTTGTTTAATATGTGGCATCAATACCCATTCTAAACAAGGCAAAGTCGTACTTAACAGGATCCGACGCATCCATTCTTTTTAGATTGGATGTAAGTTCAAGGGCAGCGAGCCAATCGGTTTGTTTTCGGGTGATCAGCCCTAATTCCCGGGCAACCCGATCAACGTGCAGATCACATGGGCAGATCAGTTGCGCAGGTTGAATCTTGTTCCATAAGCCAAAATCAACGCCCATATCATCATTTCTTACCATCCACCTTAGAAACATATTGATCCTTTTACATGCAGACTTTCTCGCAGGGGTAGCAATGTGCTTTCTGGTTCTTTCCGGTGCAGCGTCGAGGCTAAAAAAAAGATCATGAAATGAAACCAGGCTTTGTTCCACATGGGGATCGCCCGGTCTTAGCCCCTTTAGAAAGGCTTCTTCCAATGAATCGTGATGCTGATAAAAATGGCGAAAAAAGTGAATAAAATACAAGGTATCGGTACTGTTAAATGTTCGATGCTTAAATTGTAGTAAAGTCTTCAGGTCATTCTCTGAGTGGTTAAGCATAAAATCATGTGGCGCGCGATCCATCAAGGCGAACAATTCATTGCTCTTCTGAATGATAGTTTTTCGCTGGCCCCAGGCTAATATGGCAGCCCAAAAGCCTGTGATTTCGATGTCCTGCAACTTGGAATATCCGTGCGGAATTACAATCGGATCGTTTTCGATAAATCCTGCATGGTTATAAAAGGCGACTTTTTCTTCTAAAAACCCTTTAAGATTTCTCAAGTCATGGCTGGTAAGTGGAGGCATTATAGGTCTGCCGCTTTTATACGTATCTCACCGCCTTCTGTCCCATTGAACCATTTAAGCTTTACTTCGCCAGCTTCGTCCACAGGAGTGGTCCAGGAAAACGACTTGATTGTCCCCAGTTCCTTGTATTCGCCTGTTTCACAATCAACATATACTAATTCAAAGTCAGGCAACTGCATCACCTCGATTGTATTCCATTTTTGAAGTAACACGCCATTGAAACAGAAGTGTTTGAAGTCTCCAAAAACCTTCCCATCAAAATATTGAATTGTAGGATCAGACTTTAGTTGGTAATACGAGGGGCCAAACATAATCTCATCAACAAAAAGATACTGAAAGGTATAATTTTTACATTGCATAAAGGGTGCCCAAACAGGCTTTCTAATCTCTAAGCCTGAGGCGGAACTTGTAGAAATTTTGGAAAGCACCTTAGAAATACTCGAAAAAAAATAAATAACCCCCATAAACACCAACGAAAAGGAGGTGATGATGGGATAGAAGATTACAAACAAAATGTTCCAAATAATCTTTAGCGGTGAATATTTATGCACATTATCGTCATTTGTCCTATTCTATCAATAGGATATGAAAAATCATAACATTTACAACGCTGGCACCAAAAGCCAGGTGGTATTGCTATGGGATATATGAAATTTCTACCGGGAACCTGTTATTTATAGCTCCTAAGCTTTCGTATGCAGACTTACTGATCTTTATCAATACTTTATTATTCTCTCCGGTATCGGGGAGTTTACCCAACACCCGAACGAACACGCTCTGGTTATTCATTTCATTCTTTACCTGAATGATCGTGCCTACAGGGGCTGTACGATGTAATGCACGATATTTCTTACTATCCCCCGTTCCTTCTATAACTTCGGCAAGTCCAAGTTCTACCCGCTTACTCATGCCTGAGTTTACAGTAGTCTCTGCCACTGCCGGTGTTACTGTTATGCTATGGTTGGTATCAGATACCGATGTTTTTTGAGGAGATTCCTCATAAGGTTCAAAATTTTCCTTAACCACTTGCTTTTCCTCTGATAGAAAAGTATTCTTCTTCTCTTCTTTGATTTCGGCAGTCATATCGGAGATAACTTTTCTTTTCACCACCAGTTTTTGACCGGGAGTGAGGTCATTATTATTCATATTATTCCATGTTCTTAAATCCTCGACCTTCACATCATACATTTTAGCTATGGAAAACAAAGTTTGCGACTGCTCTACAGTATGGGTAACTACGGAATTAACATTTGCACCACTATTGGTTTCCATTGGCACAACCGGCGCCTCACTTAAAGTTGTAGTCCCACTCTGGTTCTTTTTAGCCCTTTTGATGAGAAGCTCCTGGCTTACGCTAAGGTTATTTCCGGAAAGAACGTTCCACTGCTTTATATCATTAAGGTTCACATCATATAATTTTGCTATAGAAAATAGCGTTTCTGAGGGCTTTACGACATGTAGTACCTCTCCTCTTTTCAAATCCCTGCTTTTAGGTGTTTCACCATATGGAATTAATATGATCTGATCCATCTTTAAACCATCTTTAGTTTCAGGATTCTGATTGACTAAGTCGTCGATGGTAATTTTGTAGCGCTGAGAAATGGAAAAGAAAGTTTCCTTAGGTTCCACCTTATGCATAATATAAGTTTTTCCATCTCTTTTTTGAATCCCGAGTGAATCAATAGTTGTATGACCAAAGGTGTTGTAGGTGACGAAAGAGAAAAAAAGGAAGATTATATTTTTGTACATATAACTGATGCTGATTTTAAATATTGATTGATAATGAACGATAGGTCACGTATTTTATGCTTGAGCTATAGCTACGCCTATTAATTCGTTTTTATTTTTTACATAAATTACCTGGCTTTGGGTAGAAAAAAATGTTTGTAACCCAATCGCCTGATCTTCCTCTACGCTTTGGCTTTGGAAAAGGATATCCTGAAATAATTCCTCCCCCTGAAAATCAAAAATTGATAAAACATTCTGTAATAGCTCGTTTTGGTAAATATAATAAGAAATAACAATTCCGTTGGATATTTCAAGGTAGTCGCAGCCTTTTATAGCATTGATTTCTTTCTGTGTCAGGAAATCCTGCACCGTTTTAAAGTGATCACTCCCTTCTGTATAATGAAACGGATAAAATACCGTATTATTCTCATTCCCAGTATTTGTAAGAAGTTCATCCTCCCCTACTGAATTGTTTGTAATCTGTCCGGTTAGAGGGTTCATTTTTGCATACTGCTCAGATTCGGCTACTTTATAAATAATCTGTAAGAATTGCGGCAAAATTTTATGCATCTTCACAGCAGGTTTTTCCCAAAGTATATTGCCAGTAAGTATGTCTACGCCAATCAGCGCCTGTGGATCGGGACTTTGGCCTCCTTCAAATACGTGAAAAAGGCCCACCGAATCGATGATGCCAGATAGGCCTGTCCACCAGGAAGGTTTTACTGCCCACCCTTGCCACATCACTTCCCCTTTATGTAAATCGATAGCTGCGAAGTCAACCTGGTGTAATGCTGTGTCTCTAAGTTCCATTAATAAATATTCTCCATTTTTATTTGAAAGAATATTCCAGACCATCGAATTAAAAGGGATGGAAAAATGAAGCTTTATTTTTTTTGGCACTATTTCTTCGTAATTTTTCGCTAAATTAAACGATATGTACAGGTTTTGAAACTATGTCAGTAAAGAAAAAAATATTATATCTTTTTGGGCTTTGTTTTTTAATCGCCAGCTCAGTTTTGGCGCAAGAAAAGCAGGCGGAAAACAGCACAGAAAAACCCCTGGTTTTCCTGCTGAAAATTGATGCTGAAATAGATCCACGAATGAATAGGTACGTGGAGCTTGGTTTAAAGGAAGCGACAGAGCAGGGCGCTGATTATATACTAATTGAAATGGATACATACGGAGGTGCGGTAAATGACGCCGACGATATCCGTACAAGAATTTTAAATTACCCGCAACCTGTGCTGGTGTATATCAATAAGGATGCTGCCTCTGCCGGAGCACTCATATCGATTGCTGCTGATAGTATCTATATGGCGCCAGGTGCAAGCATTGGCGCCGCTACAGTAGTTACTGGCGAAGGAGTAGCCGCACCTGATAAATATCAGTCGTATATGCGGTCGATTATGCGTTCTACTGCCGAAGCTAATGGCAGAGACCCGAGAATTGCTGAAGCCATGGTTGATGAAAGTCTTGAAATTGACAGTATTTCATCTATTGGTCAGGTCATTACCTTTTCTACCAGTGAGGCCATAAAGTATGGATTTAGTGAGGCCAAAGTGACGAGTATTGACGAGATTATGAAAAGAAATAATGTCACTGATTATGAAATTGTGACATTTGAACTGGGTTTTTTGGAAAAAATTATTTCCCTCGTCTTAAACCCGTTTGTGAGCAGTATTTTAATTTTAGTAATTATCGGTGGTTTATACTTCGAACTGCAAACCCCAGGTGTTGGTTTTCCTATACTGGCCTCGGCGATAGCCTTATTGATATATCTTGTTCCATATTACATCCATGGCCTTGCTTCTAATTGGGAAATTTTGATATTTATCATCGGCATTGTATTGATTGCCCTGGAAGTATTTGTTATTCCAGGGTTTGGTGTCGCTGGTATTTCCGGCCTTATCTTAACGATAGGAACCCTTATATTAATGATGCTCAATAATGATAAGTTGGATTTTACTTTTGTTGATGCCGACGATATCATCCAGGCAGGTGCTGCGGTATTAGCGGGTGTGTTTGGTTCTGTGGTATTGATTTTTGCCGGAGGTGCCCATTTTACCCAAAGTAAGGCTTTTAAAAAGATTGCACTTCAGGATGTGCAGGATAGCAAACAAGGATATACATCAAATTTTCAGACAGAATCCTTTTTGGGAAGAAAGGGCTTCACGTACACTGTATTACGACCGAGCGGAAAAATCGTTATTGATGATAATGTGTATGATGCCTACACCAGGGGAAACTTTATTGAAAAAGGCACGGAAGTTATTGTCATAGAAGAAAGCGGCACTTCGCTAAAAGTGAAAGAATTCATCCCACTTCCTACACCCTAAAGGCAGTCAAAATACGGACCTAATTTAACTAATTTAAAACTTCCGATTTGAAAATTGTAGGTATTATTCCAGCTCGTTTTGCTTCCAGCCGATTTCCAGGTAAGCCCCTGGCAGATATTGCTGGTAAAAGCATGATTCAAAGAGTCTATGAACAGGCAATGCAATGTAATGGCCTTACACAAGTGGTAGTAGCCACTGATGACGATAGAATTTACCAACATGTTGAAGCATTTGGTGGCCATGTGATCATGACAAGTCCCGACCACCAAAGTGGTACGGATAGGAGCTGTGAAGCATACCTTAGTTTAGGTACGCCATATGAATATATTATCAATATCCAGGGTGATGAACCATTTATTGATCCGCTTCAAATAGACACCTTGATAGATTGCCTGAATGGCGAGACGCAATTGGCGACGCTAGTAAAGCGAATTGAGGATCCCCAGCACTTATCAAGTCCAAACACTGTTAAGGTTGTCATGAACAGCAACCAGGAAGCTATGTATTTCAGCCGTTCCCCTATCCCTTATCTACGAGGGGTTCCCGAAGAGGAATGGCATGCGAAAGGAGTTTACTACAAGCATATAGGGATTTACGCCTACAAAGAAGATATCTTACAGAAAATCTCGCGGTTACCCATGTCGAGTCTGGAAAGATTAGAATCGCTGGAGCAATTGCGGTGGCTGGAACAAGGGTATAAAATTAAAACAGGAATAACAGAAACAGATAGTGCTGGGATAGACACCCCTGAAGATTTGCAGGAAGCATTACACGTCCGAAATCTTCAGCGACAGTAGCGGTAAAGCTTCGTGCGACGCTTAGAGGTTTATAAGCTGTTACCCCCGACTGTACATTCTTTTAGCACCTAGAAACCTGGCCCTATAGTGAGGGTGCTCCAACTTATTGATGGTGACTCCTCTCCCGCCACCTCCTGATGAGCTATGGATAAACTCAATCTCTTCCCCTGAAGTTGAAATTACAATTCCCACATGACCCACTTGATCATCACCCTGATCGGGTCCCCTGAAAAATAATAAATCACCTTTTTCTATTTCTTCCTCCTGGATAGCGGCACCTAAGCCGTACTGGTTTGCAGAACCAGCGGGAATTTCAATATCAAACTTATTAAAAACAAAAAACGTAAATCCAGAACAATCAAATCCTTGTAATGACTTCCCGGCAAATCGGTAAGGGACACCCTCTAATGTTTTGGCGTAGCGAACCAGCGAATCGACCTTAGTTTCTACCAGCCATTGATCTCCCCTGGGTGAGACCTTTTGCAAGGGCGTTCCAGTTTCCTTCTTCATCTCATGCCTCTCTTTCTGCGCTTCCGTAAATTTATTGGAAATGATCACTAAAAGAATAACTGCTATGACAAAATAAAAGAACTTCAATTGGACCAATTTCATTATCACGCTTAAAATATCCTTCATGTTAATTTTCATGTACATAATCGATGGTTATGTCTATTAACGGTAATTTTGCTACCTGTGGCTGGATTTTACCTGTAGCACACTCTGCTCTAACCACTTACGCATTTGTACTCAATAAGCCTTTAAACCATTATCCGAATTAGGCAGCACGCTGAAGCTATAAAGTTTATAAAATGCATATTTTGTCTTTTTGCTGTAAAATGTATTCCAAATTATTGTTTAATTTATATTTTTATGTTATATTTATTACGATACGCCTGAATTAAGGGAATTCCATTCACAAAATGACGAATTAGAGAAAACCATTTTCTTTTTTGTCTTTATTTTTCGTTCAATTTTACTTTTTCAGCTATGGCACGTCTTACCCTCAATAGCTTTTTAAGCTTGCCGCATTTTATCATCATGGCTCTGGCGCTTGCATCTGCCAGCCTGGCCGGTTTTGCACAACCTGCGTATGAGCCAGGTGATTTCCGATCGCGCTACGATGGAAGCTGGACTAGTCCGGAAATATGGGAGCAATATAATGGAAGTACGTGGGAAATGGCTACCCCAAATGAAAATAGTATCGTCTATATCAGGGACACCATACAAGTTGAAAGTGCCAGAAGTATAAAATCGATATTTATCTTAGCAGAAGGGTATTTACAGTTAAATGGAGATCTTTCGATATCTGGCCGAGCGGAAGTAAATGATGGCGGATGGTTTGATTTCGATAATTTCAACCTTATTGGCTCAGGACTCTTTAGATTAAATAAAGGCGGATCGCTTCGTATCACAAGTCCTGATGGCATTAACAAGCAGGGCGATAAGGGAAATATCCGCGTAACAGGAACCAGGGGAGATAATAATACTCAAATTACGCTACTTTACGCTGGTTCCCAAAGCCAGTATACGGGCGATTATCTAAGCTCAGGGTCCACGAATAAAATCATTATCATTGACAATCCTGATACGGTGCGCTTAACATCATCTATAGGCATCAGCAATCCGGGAAGAGTGGAAATTCAACAGGGTGTACTTATCACTACCAATGATGGCTTTATTAGCGGCTCCGGAAACCTTAAAATGTATGGCGGGAAATTTCTAACCTCTGTGACAGAGGGCCTTGCCTCCATACCCAGACTGGATGGCACTTATACGATGATTGGCGGCACATTGGAACTCAATGGAAACCAACAACAAACCCTAAAAAATAAAGAATATTTCAACCTGACCTTTAGTGGCGGAAACATCGTGAAAACGACAGGAGCTATTACGCGGATCGGCGGCACCGTAACCATATCTGGAGAAACTACGGTAGATGTCGAACGCAATTCCTTCGGTAGAGACTCTACCAATTTTGTTATGGAATCGGGAAAGTTTAGGTCGAGCCACCTAAGTTCCTCCGTACCGTCTATGAATGGGGACTATAATATAACAGGAGGAACCGTAGAGCTATATGGCACAAATGCATCACAAAAGCAGACTTTGCGAGGAGGTAAAAGCTATCATCATGTAGAAATCAATGCACTGGCAGCAAATGTAGGTGCTGGAAATGCTAGCCATGGCGGGACTATAGGAATTAGTGGCGTTTTTACAATCAATGCTCCGGCAGCTTATCAAACCCTTGCCACTTCGATTATTGAGGGCCCTGGTACATTTGAAGTAAAACCTGGTGCTACTTTCAATTATGGCAACGTAAATGGCATTACCACGGCGGCATGTGGTCAGGGTACGGCATGCGGTAACATCAGAACCGTATCGAGAGTATTTTCCACCGAGGCCAACTATGGCTTGAGCGGCGGCAGCGCTTCCATGGTTACAGGAAATGGCTTACCGGGCATCGTAAAAGAGCTGAGGGTCCTTCGGGTGAATGACGCCATATTGACCAATACCATTGTTATCAAGGATAAAGTTGAGCTCAGTTCGACAGGCAATCTGATTACCGTGAATGAGGTTAATGCTCCACGTCGTGTTATCCTGGATAACCAAGCTACAATCGTTGAGGTTAGCCAGGCTAAGGTAGTTGGCCTGGTACAGGCAGAAAGCTTTTTAGGCGCCAGTCCTCAGAATTTTGGCGGCCTAGGGGTCGAACTATCGACTGCCGGAGGTGATGCCGGAATTACGGTGGTCACAAGAGAAACAGGAAAAGCGAGAACTGGAAGTGGAAACGAAGGCATCCATCGCTCTTTTACCATTCTACCAGAAAATAACGAAAATCTTCAGGCTACCATGGTTTTTCATTATGAGGGAACTGAATTAAATGGCCTAAACGAAGATATGCTTGAGCTTTACAGATCCGAAAACGGTGAAACCGACTGGACAGCCGAAGGCGGAATATTAAACACAACAAATCGTACCATCACAAAAACAGCCATAGAATCATTTAGTACCTGGACCGCTGGAAGTAGTGAATCTGCATTACCTGTTACCTTTCTGTCATTTTCCGGGAAAGCCCTCACTATGGGCAACCTAATATCATGGTCGACTGCCTCTGAGCTCGGCAATGCTGGTTTCGAAGTCCAACGGTCCATTGACGCGAAGAATTTTGAAGCTTTATCTTTTGTCGGCGGTAAAGGAACATCCACTCATATAAACCATTATACATACAAGGATGAAGCGGTGCAGTACCCGGCATATTACAGACTTAAACAAGTTGATTTTAATGGTAGATCTACTTTTAGTACTACGATACGTATTGAAAAGAAAAACATTCAGGAAGCAATCGTCTTCTATCCTAACCCGTTTGTAGATCGAATAAGCATTCGCTCAGATGAAAAAGGGTTTCGGGATAAAATATATAACTTTCAAATATTTTCTTCGTTGGGAAACTGCATTCTGCAAACAACAGGAAGGGCTGAAAAAATTGAATCCCTTGCCACAAGCAAGCTATATCTTGCCGACAAGGGAATCTATTTATTGATCATAACCACTGATCTTTCAATCAGCAGGTCGAAAATTGTAAAACATTAATTACAGCAGGCTAAAAAACTTGCTAAATACGCTCACCCTTACCTGATCTATCTTATATCCAGCTGATTTGACAGCCTTTTCAACCTCCCCTGCTTTCACGTCATCACCAACGACAGTTAGGATTTTATCCTTACTGGTTGTATCTACCTGCCAGCTTTCAATATTATCTACTTCTTCGAGGTATGGAGTTACATTGGCTATGCAGCTCGCACAATTTATATTCGTTTTAAACTTTAATCTACTCATTACTTAACGGTTAATACTACTTTTAAGGAAGACTATTTTTCTTCCAAATATTCATGTCTAGTATAATAAACCTCAAAAAGGGGCTTAAGGTTTCATTAATAGTGGTTAGATCTTCCTGTTGATCATATGTTGTTGAACATCGGAAGGACTTTTTCACCAAAAGCATCTATAAATTGTTCCTGCTCTCTATTTACATTATGAAGTATAAGATTGTTGAATCCAAGATTGATATCCTCATTCAGCCAGTCGATATGCTGCGAAATATCGGAGGACACCCGGACACCGCTTCTTATCTCCTCAGGCGTAACAAACTTTGCCGCTGCCTCAAACTGTTTAGGTGAACGCAGATCAGTTAGCAGAATACTATCAAATATATTTTCTCTCCATTGGTCATATGCCCCCATTAAAGCAGTTTCTTCTGAGGCATGATATGAAAGTTGTACCTTCAGATACATTGGTTTTCCCTCACCACCGCCACTATGGAAAGCATCCACGACTTTACGAAGTTCGGCTGGCGGCTTGGAAACAGTAATCAGGCCATCAGCCCAACTTCCCACCCATTTAGCGGTTCCCGGTGTAATCGCAGCGCCTATAATTTTAGGCGCTACGGCTGGTCTGGAATACAATTTTGCTTCTTCAACTTTTATTAAACCTTGATGTGTGACCGTTTCCCCATCAAATAGCGCCCGCATAATATCAACGCATTCTTTTAACCTTGCATTTCTCTCCCTTTTTACTGGCCATACCTCACCATTGATCTTTTCATTCATGGCCTGACCACTGCCTACTGCGATCCAAAATCGTTCGGGAAACATCTCTGACAAAGTTGCTGCTGCCTGAGCTATAATGGCAGGATGATATCGCTGGCCCGGGGCATTTACCACACCAAAATCTAACGTTGTAGCCTGTAAAGCAGCCCCAAGCCAAGACCAGGCGAAGCCACTGTTTCCCTGGCGTTCGCTCCACGGGTGAAAGTGATCGGAAGATAGCGAAAGAGTAAAACCAGCTTGCTGGGCCTTTAAAACATATTTTAGCAAGTCACTAGGGAGAAATTGCTCATGAGATGCGTGATAACCAATATTTACCATAAGAAAAGGTTAAAAAATAAATTATTCATTTTAAAAAATAGCTAGAAAAGAAAATCGATTAGAGAAACCGCATCATTCGCCTCCGGGATATGCCATGGTGCTTAATAAGGCATTCTCAGCCTGTCGGCTGTCCAGCCGCGTATGTTGTACTACGATGGGAATATCAGACTCTATTAAACTGGCATAATCCGTATCGCGGGGAATTGTCTCAGGAACAGATAGATCGTTGAACCGAAGGTGAGCCGTACGCCTCGGAGGAACAACTTCAGTATATGGACCTATAGGCTCTCGATCGGTAAAGAAAATGGTAATTTTGACATTAGCGGCTTGATCGGATGTATTCAAAATACACGCTGTCTCGTGACTCGTAAAAGCCGGTTCCGGACCATTGCTTTCACTCGGAATATAACCCTCGGCTATTGCCCAGTTTGTTTTTCCTATAATTTTTCCTTTCATAATAAGTGCTGGTTTTTCTCTAAAAACAGCTTACCCCGAATTTTGTTCGAGGTGCAGACATCCGCGGGCCTGTTATAACTTTTGCTTAAAACGGTGGTTGAAGCCAGGAGTGGTGTCTATGGAAGTTTATGCTTGCGTTTAAAAAAAAGAGGCTGTCTCAAAAGTAAGGCAGCTTTTTTTAAGAAAGTCATTTAGCGATTCCTAATTTTGTGTCGTAAAAATCGAAGTTATCCGGATATTGACTTTAAATTAAATCACGATTTCAACTGACCTTATTATAGCACAAAATAATATTTGGTAAAAAAAAGAGGCTACTCTTTTAAGGCAGCCTCTTTTTATCATATCTAGACTATTACTTACTAATTAATAGTCTTTCCGTATTTGTATGCCCTCTACCCATTATTTTAATAAGATAAAGACCATTTTCTAATTTATTCAGATCTAATGAATATCGACCTGTAAACTTGATTTTTTCACTCACCATTTTCTTATTAGTCATATCAGTTATTAATATTTCTAGATTCTCCTCCACCAAATCCTGATGGGTGATATGCAGGTAATCTTTAGCCGGCACAGGATGAAACCTAAACCCTGCCATCATTTCTGATGCTGCCGTACTTGTTTCTCCTCCTCCTTCATAAAGACCATTAACCTGGTCTTCACCAATGGCATGGTCAAAAAGCCTCACCTCATCAACTAAGGCATCAGCATAGGAAAGACTAAGACCTTCCCACTTTTTAGGCATTACCATATCTTTCATCGTAGCCAATAATTTTCCGTTTTTATAAAAGGCAGCATTGCCGTTATCGAACGTAAATACAAAGTGATTCCATTTGTTAAGCTCAAGCGTTCCGGCAGGAAGTTCTGCTGGGGTGAACCGGCTATTCGC
>PPFU01046708.1_pt1 | contig 15891 bp, 16 predicted proteins | sample 1535991 | NCBI WGS metagenome assembly PPFU01 (sample SAMN04901290, study PRJNA319586) | Hypolithon metagenome, whole genome shotgun sequencing project. | isolation source: Antarctic Hypolithon | place: Antarctica: Miers Valley | collected 2014
TTCACCCCGTAAATTCTAAATTTTTTATCTTTCCACAAAAATCAGGTAGAACCCTTTTTTTAAGTAATACGAACTTCAATTATCCCTGTTTGGTTCTAGCTTATCCAGATTAGGTATATACGCCTAAAATGTGAAACAAAGTGCAAACGACAGACTTAGTCGCTCCTTGTCACAAATTTAAACGTTCAATACAGTACGAAGCAATTGAATTTCCAAATTAAAATGGACGTTCGGTGACTGCCTTTCATCAATTGATCTTCTCGAATGAGCTTCCAGCGTTGCTCACCAACAAATTTGGTATAATGGCGTTAACCCATTATATTTATATAACCATTTCGTCTGAAATCAATTTAGACATCCATTTATCATTAAGATTTTGAAAAAGGAGTTATTTGTAATTTTAGCATTGATGTTAGCTTTGGTGCGTATCTCCGATGCCCAAATTATTGATGTTGAAAGAAGGGTGAATGTGCGCGGGCAGGTTGTTAATGTGGAAAATAACGAACCAGTTTCGTTTGTACTTGTATACAATTCAGCCAGCAATACCGGCGCCTCCAGCGATTCACTCGGAAGATTTCAGCTTCCTATGCAACAGGGTGATAGCATTATATTTTCCTCTTTAGGGTTCGACAAATTGTTATACATAGCACAGGCCAACGACTTGAGTAAGAAGGTAGATTTAATGGTAGCGCTAAATATCAGAACATACGAATTGAGTGGTGTGGATGTATTTGCTTTTAAATCAGAAGAAGATTTCAAAAAACATATCCTTTCTATGGACATACCTGAGGAAGAAAAGCCAATAGAAATCCCGGGTGTAACCTATTCTCGCGCTGCTTTTCCTCCGGGTGAAGGAGGTATTGCTTTTTCTGGGCCTATTTCCGGGTTATACGATAAGTACAGCAGGAGGGGGAAGTCACACGCTAAATATCGCGAAGCGAAACGAGCTTATGAAGTAAAAGAGCTTGTTGCAAACAAATTAAACAGCGAAGTGGTGCAAGAGATCACAGGACTCGAAGGAGAAGAACTTGAGGCGTTTTTAAACTTTTGCAAGCTTAGCGACGCGTTTGTCACCAATGCCAACGATTATGAGTTGATCGTTGCCGTTCATGATTGTTTTAAAGAATATAAGCAGAAAAAGGGCTAACATTCAGTTGCCCCTTTCTTGCATTATCCCTCCAATATTGCACCCAATTCATGCTCATGCATTTCTCTAGCATCTGCTGTTTTAAACCAGGTAGTACCGTCTATTTTCATCTCATCGCTCAGCACTAATCCAAGCATTGTAAAAGCTACTTTATGGTCAGCCAAAAGCTTCTCTACGATCGCTTGTTTATCGGGATGAACAGATATCACTGCGCGACTTTGAGCTTCACCAAACAGGAAGGCGTCTTTTCTAAACCTCGGATCTGTTTGAATCGCGAAACCCTTGTTGCCAGCCATGGCAGACTCGGCCAGGGCAATAAAAAGTCCCCCGTCTGAAATGTCATGAACAGAATTTACCGCCTTTTGCTGAATAATACTTTTTATCGCTTGCTGTAGCGTATATTCTTTCTCGAGATCGAAATAAGGTGCCGGCGACGCTTTTACCTTATGGAAAGAGTAAAGGTATTCCGAACTTGAAATGTCATCTTTTGATTCCCCTAATAGATAGACCAGGTCACCGGTTTCTTTAAAGTCCAAAGTCATTTTATCCCGATAGTTCTCCAACAATCCTAACATGCCGATCGTCGGCGTAGGAAAAACAGGACCACCATCAGCGGATTGATTGTAGAAACTAACGTTGCCTCCCGTAACAGGGGTACCAAACTTGAGGCAAGCCTTCGCCATCCCTTTGATAGCACCGACGAATTGCCAGTAAACCTCCGGATTGTAGGGGTTGCCAAAATTCAGGCAATTGGTAACTGCGAGCGGTTCTGCGCCTGAGCAGACAATATTTCTTGCAGCTTCGGCTACAGCTATGGCGCAACCTTCTTCAGGGTCCGCATTAACATAACGGGAATTGCAATCAACGGTAATGCTAATTGCTTTGTCGGTACCTTTTACACGTACCACGGCTGCATCGCTCGGTTGATTTGTCGATACATTGTTGGTGCCCACCATAGAATCATATTGCTCGGCAATCCACTTCCTGGAGGCGATATTCGGATGTTTCAGCAGGTGCGACGCCACGACGGTTAAATCAGCAGGTTCCTGAACCTGGCTGATATTGAATTTTTTAAATTCCTGGAAATAGGCTGGTTCAGCGTATTCACGCTCGTATACCGGTGCACCACCACCCAATACCAGCGACTCCGCTGGTACCGTAGCCACCAGCTGATCAGACATATAAAAGTTTAAGGTATCGCCAGTCGTTACAACACCAATCTGGGCACAGTTTAAATCCCACTTATCGAAGATTTGTTGGATCTCTGCCTCCTTGCCTTTCTTCACCACGATCAACATCCTTTCCTGTGACTCTGACAGGAGCAATTCAAATGGAACCATATTTTGCTGACGCATTGGCACCTTGTCGAGCCAGATATCCATTCCATGTTCTCCCTTGGCACTCATTTCTGAGGTAGAACAAATGATACCAGCAGCACCCATATCCTGAATACCAATTACATGGCCTGTGGCTATGATTTCCAAAGAGGCTTCAAGGAGTAATTTTTCCTGAAACGGATCACCTACCTGCACTGCTGGCAAATCATTGACCGAGTCTTCTGATATATCTTTTGAAGCAAAAGCAGCACCATGGATGCCATCTTTTCCTGTGGCGGAGCCAACAATAAAAACGGGGTTTCCTGCACCGTAAGAGGTTGCCTTAGCTACCATATCAGTGCGTACAATGCCTGCAGAAAAAGCATTCACGAGTGGATTCACATTGTAGCAATCGTCGAAATATACCTCGCCACCTACTGTAGGAATCCCAAAGGCATTGCCATAGTCGCCAATACCCTTTACGACACCTTTCACCAGCCATTTTGTCCTATCCAGTTTTAAGTTACCGAATCGTAACGAATTTAACTGGGCAATAGGCCTGGCACCCATCGTAAAAATATCTCTGTTGATGCCACCTACACCCGTAGCAGCGCCCTGGTAAGGTTCCAAAGCCGAAGGGTGATTGTGTGACTCGATTTTAAAGCTACACGCCAAACCATCGCCAATATCCACCAACCCGGCATTTTCTTCACCTGCTTTTGCCAGCATCCGCGGGCTGTCTTTGGGCAGCTTTTTGAGCCAGGTAATTGAGTTTTTGTATGAGCAATGTTCAGACCACATGACCGCGTATATGCTGAGCTCGGTAAAATTGGGCACCCTGCCCAGGATTTGCCTGATATGCTCGTATTCTGATTCAAGAAGTCCTAATTTTTTAGCAGTATCCAGGTCTGTGATTTGGTTTTCCACGCTTGATTTTTTGTTAGTCGGCACAAAATTAAGATAAATGAGAGAATTAACAATGTTACATCGTATTTGATCGCACTTTTGATGCTAGGAAAAACCAGTTTAAATGTATGCGAAACAATAGGCATGTTAATCCAGCACCTTGTTGTTTTTAATATAACGTGCTACATCATCGATCAGCGTATTGTGACCTGACTCCAGGATCTTCAGCGAATAGCTATTCAGCTTCATCAACAGCGTCTGCATATTTTTCTCTGTAATAATTTTGTCATACTTTCCCAGGTACATGTCCACCTCAATCTGGTGGTGATTGATCAGTTGGGCAACTTTACCAATGTCAAAATAAAAACAGCGGAATATGACCCATGATAAATATACCTTTCTCCGTTGCTGCCTTGTTTTCATCTGGCTTTTGGCAAATTTTAAAACCCCCTTATCTACAAGCCTAGCCTTTTTCATGATTTTTACAAGTGTATAAAACGGCTTTGGCTTCGCTACGATGTACCGGAACAAATTTCGAAAGGCGCCGGGATAAGTGGCAAGGCTATACCAGAAACTTGTCTTGATACCATCGGGAGCGATAAGTATAACCTTTTCTACCTGATCAGGGAATGCCTCAACAATGGCCAAAGCAAACTTTCCACCCATACTGAAACCTGTAAGGTAAAAATTATTTAGCTCATGTTCATTTAAAAACTGCTGGATCATTTGTTTCCATATCAGCTTGCTCAAAGGCTCCTGGCGACGCTTCCAGGTGCTGTTTCCATGAAAGAAAATATCGAAACTATAGATGGTATATTCCCTTTCCAACACCTCGGCATACTGATTGAAATGTGCGCTTTCCTGCCCGAATCCATGAAAGGCAAGCATTGCCTTACCACCCTTACCTCTACTGGTATAATGGAGTATGCCCTCTGGAAATGAAATTTGATGTAAATTTTCTTGCATGTTCTCCCGCTAAAATACGGTTTTCACCACTCAAACAAATTAATAATAAATAACCGTTGAAATATAACCAAATATTTTCTAGTCCGTTTCTAAAAGAAAACTTTGAATAATATTAAAGTTTCCATAGTTTTGCAAGCTAAACGTGAAAGGTAAATTTTGAAAGAGAAAATAATAAGCGGAGCAGAGAATCTTTTTATGCGGTATGGTATCAAGAGCATTACCATGGATGATATTGCAAAGCATATGTCTATTTCTAAAAAGACGATCTATCAGTCTTTTAAAGATAAAAATGAGCTGGTATGTTTAGTGACCAAGGAACATTTCAAGCGTGAACGAATTGAAATTCTATCCATCATCAAGAATGCTAAAAATTCGATCGAGATCATACTGGAAATTTCACGGTGTCTAAAGAGCCATATATCGGGTATGAATCCTTCGATTCTTTATGATTTACAGAAATACCATCACATGGCGTGGGAAGAATATGAAAAATTTAAAAATGAAACGGTTACAAGCTCTTTAGAGGAAACCCTAAGAATGGGAATTGAGGAAGGAAATTTCAGGGAGGATATCAATCCTGAATTATTGGCTATTTTAAGGACAGAACACGTACAAATGGCCTTTAATCATCAAATATTTCCTAACAACAAGTTTAATTTTATGGAGGTGCAGGAACAATTTCTAGGTCTTTTTATCCATGGTATTTTATCACAAAAAGGCAGGAAACTATTTGAAAGATATTTAAACGAAATCAATATTAATAACAACAGCAGCAACCAATGAATTTTCAATCAGCCTTAAAAACCAGCTTTTTATATGTGTTATCACTGATAGCATATACAGCCCTTGGCCAGGGGCAGGAAGATATACCTGTCTACTCTTTAGAACAATGCATTGAATTCGCCTTGGCAAATAATCAGGATATTAAGAATGCCAGCCTGGAAGAAGCGCTGGCCAAAGCCCAGGTAGGACAAACTATTTCTGAAGGCTTGCCACAGATCACAGGATCGGCGGAAATTTCAAATAATGTGATTATCCCGGTATCTTTTTTACCTGCATTTTTCTTCGATTCAAGTATTCCTCCCGACGATGGAAGATTTGTGCCAGTTGAATTCAGTCAAAAATATGCTGGTGCCGCAGGTGTATCCTTAAATCAGCTTATTTTCGATGGTTCATACTTTGTAGGTTTACAGGCAGCGAAGACGTATAAGGAGCTGTCTGCCAAAGCGCATATTAAAACAAAAATTGACGTGGTTGAGGCTGTTACAAAAGCGTACTATACTGCTTTAATTAATAAAGAAAGAACGACTTTACTCGATCAGAATTTTGCGAGGTTAGATTCGCTTTTGCGAGAAACAACCGTCATGTTTGATAACGGATTTGCCGAAAAAATTGACGTTGATAGAATAAAGGTACAGTTTAATAACCTGAAAGTAGAAAGATCTAAAATAGAACGTCTATTGGAAACAAGTTATCTCTTGCTCAAATACCAGATGGGGATGGACGTGTATACACCGATAGCTTTGGCTGATCAAATAGCGGACATCACGCTGGAGGTATCTCCTCAAGATGAAGGAGAATTTGATTATTCTGATCGAATAGAATATAGTCAGATGGAGACCAATAGAAAATTGGCTGCCTTAGATTTAAAAAATAACAAGGTTCAGTATCTGCCTAAAATATCAGCATTTGCTGGAATAGGAGCAAATATGAGCACAAACTTTTCGGATGAAATATTCGATTTCAAAGATAGATGGTTTGAAAATGCTGCAATAGGCGCGAGATTAACCCTCCCTATTTTTGATGGCTTGTTAAAGAGCTACAAGATACAAAGTAACAGAGTACAGATTCAGCAAATTGAAAATCAGTTTGTAAGGATAAAGAATTCGATAGAATTAGAGAAGTCTACAGCGAAAATCAATTTGATGAATAGTCTGGAAACATTGGAAGCACAGGAAGAGACCTTGGAATTGGCAGCGGAAGTTTTTCGGATTACAAAAATTAAATATCAGGAAGGCGTAGGGTCGAACCTTGAAGTACTTGATGCCGAGACATCCTTTAAGGAGGCAGAAACGAATTACTACGGTGCGCTCTACGATGCTCTTATTTCTAAAGTGGAGCTAGACAAAGCTCTGGGTATATTATACCGATAAAGACCAAAGGCTACGAGTAAAGACAAGGTTAAAATTGATTATAATTTAAATAGAAGTACACAAACAATCATTAAGATATGAAAAGGTCAGTTCAAAAATTATGTGTGGGTATACTCGTGTTTGCTGCTGCGTGTTCTCCTCAGGATGACGTTGATAAAAAGAAGGAAAAGCTAAAGGAATTAAAGGCTGAGGCTCAGGAAATTAAGTTGAAGATCAATGCGCTTGAAGAAGAAATTATTGGCGAAGATTCTGTATTTGCCAGTGAGCAGGACAAGTCGACCCTGGTTTCTACTTTGCCTTTGGAAAAGAAGACCTTTGTTCATCATATTGAGGTGAGAGGTAGTGTAGAATCGAAAAAGAATATCCGCATCAGTGCAGAAACCAGTGGGGCGGTTTTAGGCATTAATGTTCAGGAAGGAGACTATGTTAAAAAAGGAACTGTATTGCTCCGGATAGAGGCTGAAACCATGCGCAATAATATTGCTGAGCTAAGGACCTCTTTGGAACTTGCCACAACAATTTACGAGAAACAAGCTAATCTTTGGGCGCAGAAGATTGGCACGGAAGTGCAGTATCTGCAGGCAAAAAATAACAAAGAATCGCTTGAAAGAAGTTTGACTACCGTGCAGTCGCAGCTTGCAAAGGCTGTGGTAAGAGCACCTTTTAGTGGATTTGTCGATCAGCTAGACGTAAGGGTAGGAGAGATGGTGATGCCCGGAACACCATTATTGGGTATAGTAAGCATGGATGAAATGTATGTGACCGCTGATATTGCAGAAAATTATATTGGCAAAATTGAGCAGGGCGATTCTATCACAATCAGTTTTCCTACCTTGGGCAAAGAAGTCCGTACGCGCGTGTCGTCACTAGGTAGGGTAATAAACCCTCAAAATCGTACCTTTTCGCTAGAGACAAGGTTGCCTAAAAATACGGATTACCTTAAGCCAAACCAGGTCGCCATTCTCAAATTGAAGGATTATGAGAAAGAAAATGCCATTGTGGTGCCTACAAACCTTGTTCAGAGCGACAGTAAAGGAGATTTTGTATATTTATACAAGACGACTAATGGTAAGGCCACTGCAGAAAAAGTAATGATCGAGCGGGGTGTGACTTATGAAAATGAAACCGAAGTGCTTTCAGGTTTAACAGGTAACGAGGTTATAATTGACAAAGGATTTAGAGATGTTTCGGATGGAGTTTTAGTAAAAGAAAGTACTTCAAGTGCAATTTCAAGGAGATAATATGGAAAATAATAAGCCTATTAAGCCAATAGAAAAGCAGTTTGGATTAACCAGCCTTTCTATCAATAATAAAACGACGGTGTATGTGCTTACACTCATTATCGTTTTTTTAGGAATATCGTCATATATCAACTTACCCAAGGAAAACTTTCCTGAGGTGGAGCAGCCTACCATCTATATTGGCACGCTTCATCCGGGAAACTCCCCTGCAGATATGGAGAATTTGATTACCAGGCCTATTGAAAAGGAAATCAATACCATTGCGTCGGTTGATAATATCAGATCTACTTCTGTGCAGGACTATTCTACAATTATCGTGGAATTTACCACAGATACGGATGTTACGGAGGCTTTGCAGAAAGTTAAAGATGCTGTAGATAAAGCCAAGTCAGAACTTCCCTCCGACCTGCGAGAGGAGCCAGACGTGTTCGAGCTTAACTTTTCGGAGTTTCCTATCCTTAACATCAATTTATCGGGAGATTATAATGTAGAAACCTTAAAGGAATATGCTGAGTACCTGGAGGAAGAGATTGAAAGATTTCCTGAAATTTCTAAAGCCGAAGTTCGAGGTGTAGACGAGAGAGAAGTTAAAATCAATGTTAATCCTTATGAGATGGAGGCCAGGGATATCAGTTTTACTGATATTGAGAATGCCATTACGGCAGAAAATGTCACCATTTCGGGCGGTAATCTGCTGACTTCAGGGTCACGAAGAGCCATTAGGATTGTGGGGGAGTTTGAAAATCCGTCACAAATTGAGAATGTAATTGTAAAAAATGAAGATCAGAATATCGTCTACCTTCGCGACATTGCGACGGTAGAATTTGACTACAAAGAAAAGGAAAGTTATGCCCGCTTGAATAAGGAGTCGATTGTCATGGTGGACGTAGTGAAAAGGAGTGGGGCAAATCTTTTAAATGCCACTGACAAAATTTTTGCCATGCTCGCCAAAGCCAAAGCCAATGTCTTTCCCGATGACTTAAAGGTTACCGTTACGAATGACCAGTCGAAGCAGACCCGTGAGCAGGTTTCCAGTCTGGAGAATAATATCATTTCAGGCGTAATCCTTGTCGTACTCGTCTTGCTATTTTTCCTGGGTACACGCAACGCCTTGTTCGTTGGGATGGCTATTCCATTATCGATGTTTCTTGCCTTTTTGATATTAGGTGCTTTAGGCATCACGATCAACATGATGGTGTTATTCTCTCTGATCATGGCGCTGGGGATGTTGGTGGATAATGGTATTGTGGTCGTAGAGAATGTATACCGATTGATGGAAGAAGGATATTCTGCTATGGAAGCAACCCGCAAAGGGGTAGGCGAAGTGGCCTTTCCTATTATTTCTTCTACAGCAACTACATTGGCTGCGTTTCTTCCACTTGCCTTCTGGCCTGGTCTTATGGGAGCTTTCATGAAATACTTACCCATTACCTTAATTATCACGTTAGGGTCATCATTGTTTGTTGCGCTGGTGATCAATCCCGTATTTATTGCGAGCTTTATGAAGCTCGACGAAAAAGGGAAAGTGAATAGCAAACGCGTCTTTTTGATATCGGGAGTGTTGACATTTCTGGGGGTAATCCTTTTGATTTTCAAAGTATTAACCTTCGGAAACCTTTTGATTCTTTCTGCCCTGTTACTGTTATTAAACGTTTTTGTACTCATGCCTACCTCCATCAAGTTTCAGGAAAGTTTCCTGCCATGGCTGGAGGGGAAGTATGAGAGATTACTTGCTTTTGCGCTAAGAAAAAGCAACCCTTTCATATTTTTTGGTGGTACAGTGTTGCTATTGATGTTCTCTATAGGCATGTTGTATCTGTTTGCACCCAATGTTCTTTTCTTTCCGATCAATGAGCCTAAATATGCCAATGTATTCATAGAGTTTCCGGTGGGAACAGACATTGAACAAACCAATCAGTTTACGAAGGAGGTAGAACAAAAAGTTGAGACGATCATCAATCCCTATTCCGAAATTGTTGAATCTGTTATAACGACCGTAGGGCAGGGAACTTCAGATCCTGGCGACCCCACAGCTGTAGGTGGGGCTCAGACACCACATAAAGCACGAATAACGGTTAATTTCATAGAAAATAAAGACCGTGGTAAGCTTAAAACAAGTGATATACTTGAAGAAATCCGGAATGGAATCAGGGGGTATCCTGGTGTAACTGTTACGGTTGACAAAGATGCAGCAGGACCGCCGACAGGAAAACCTATCAATATTGAGATTTCTGGTGACGATTATCAAACGCTAATCAGCCTGACCGAAAGGGTTAAGAACTTTATCAATGAGTCGGATATAGATGGTATTGAAAAGCTAAAAACTGACCTGGAAACGGGTAATCCAGAATTGATCATCAATATAGACAGGGAGAAGGCCAGGAGGTTTGGTTTATCTACTTATTCTATTGCTACAGAAATTAGAACCGCCCTTTTTGGAAAGGAGATCTCGAAGTTCAAGCAAGGGGAAGATGATTACGAGATTCAGCTAAGGCTGGAAGATCGTTTCAGATATGATGTAGATGCCTTGATGAATAAAAGTATTACCTACAGAAACCAGTCAACCGGTAAGATTCACCAGGTACCGATTGCTTCTGTCGCCAAAGCTGAATACAGCTCCACTTTTGGATCAATCAAACGGAAAAATTTGAATCGGGTGGTAACGATCAGTTCCAATGTGCTGGGGGGGTATAATGCCACTAAAATAAATGATGAAATTAAAATACTTCTGGCAGACTTTACGATACCACCAGGATATGAAGTAAAGTTTACAGGGGAGCAGGAAAAGCAACAGGAAGAAATGGCGTTTTTGAGCCAGGCACTAATGCTTGCTGTATTTCTGATTTTTCTGATCATTGTATCCCAGTTCAACAAACTATCTGCGCCTTTTATCATCATGACTTCCGTCTTGTTTAGTACAATAGGCGTATTTTTAGGACTTATCGTATTTCAAATGGATTTCATCGTTATTATGACGATGATTGGTATTATTTCGTTGGCGGGCATAGTCGTCAATAATGCCATTGTATTGATCGATTTTATTGAGCTTAAGAAGGAAGAAAGGAAGGTTACCTTAAGAGAAGGAGAAAAACTAACGGCAACGATGGTGAGAGAAGCTATTATAGAGGCTGGAAAAACGAGGCTTAGGCCGGTATTGTTGACAGCCATTACTACAGTGCTGGGTTTGATACCCCTTGCTGTAGGTATAAACTTTGATTTTATCAAGTTCTTTTCATCTTATGACCCTGACTTCTATGTGGGCGGAGATAACGTGATATTTTGGGGGCCAATTTCCTGGACGATTATCTTTGGTTTGACCTTCGCTACTGTGATTACGTTGGTTATCGTTCCGGTGATGTATCTTATTGCTAATAAGATCAATGCAAGGTTTAATATTGGAAGATAATGCAACTTTTAGCAGGAGGTTTTTTGTTTAAAATTAATCGATAAGGTTATTGATAGAAAACAGACTTCCGGAGATCTAATGATCACACCGGAGGTCTTTTTTTTGATAATACCGTAGGTAAAATTCAAAGGTGGTGTAAATCGAAAGTAGTATTTAAATACCTCATTAAAAATAACGCAGATAACCTGTTTTTAATTAAGATGAATAAAATTGCCATTATTTTAGTGTTTGTTGTGATCTATTTCTTGATAGATTATTATGTTTATCAGGGAATAAAGACGCTGTTTGAAGGGTCTTCTAACCTGGCAAAGCAAATTTTCTTTTACGTTTATTGGGGGATTTTCACCCTTACACTTGCTGGTTTTTTGATTTATAATTTTGCGAATTCTGACCAATTTAGCTGGACACTCCGGGTATTTATGATGGTCGGCGTATTCGTCAACCTGATTTCTAAACTGGTGATCTGTGTTTTCTTATTTTTGGATGATATTATCCGATTCTTTCAATGGGTTTTCAATAAAATTTCATCGGACAGCCCTGATATGGCAAATCCTGAACAGACCGGCCAAGGCATCTCCAGATCAGACTTCTTGGTGAAAACGGCCGTGGTGGCGGGTAGTATTCCCTTTATTGCTACCAGTTATGGTATTATCTCGGGCGCGCATGATTATAGAATAAGAAGGCAGCAGGTCATTTTACCTAACCTTCCCAAGTCTTTTGATGGCATCAAACTAGCACAGATTTCAGATATTCATAGTGGAAGCTTTTTTAATAAAAAGGCGGTGCGTGGCGGGGTAGAGATGTTGTTGAAAGAGAAGCCGGACATGGTATTTTTTACGGGAGATCTGGTAAATAATAAGGCGGAGGAACTCAACGACTATGTCGATATTTTTTCTAAAGTAAAGGCGCCGCTGGGCGTTTATTCGACGCTGGGAAACCACGATTATGGCGACTACGTCAACTGGGAATCTGTAGAAGCAAAAAGGAAAAATTTACAGAAACTTATCCGGGGGCATAAGCAAATGGGCTGGGATATTCTGATGAACGAAAATAGAAGTATTACTCAAAATGGTGACAAAATTGCCATTTTAGGGGTCGAAAACTGGGGTGCGAGGGGTTTTACGCAGCAAGGTGATTTGGGTAAAGCTTACAAAGGCTCAGAGGATGCCGCCGTAAAATTACTGCTTTCTCATGATCCGAGCCATTGGGAGGCAAAGGTACGGCCAGATTTTAGGGATATAGATATTAGTTTTGCAGGGCACACGCATGGCTTCCAATTTGGTGTTGAAATTGGCGACTGGAAATGGAGCCCGGCGCAGTACATGTACAAGCAATGGGCAGGGCTTTATCAACAAGAAAATCAATATTTATATGTAAACAGAGGCTATGGTTTTCTTGCCTTTCCCGGAAGAATAGGGATGCCTCCCGAAATTACAATTATGGAACTGAAAAGCGCCTGATCTTTTGGAAAAAGTGTGGCTTAAGCATCGCTGTTTTTAAAAGGATCGGTGGCTAGCTTATAGCACCTGTCATGTTGATTTCCTTGATGATCTTTTAGCCAGCTGTTTGTGATTTGTAATCTCGAAGTTGAACCCGAGTGTTCTAAATGCAAAGCAGATCAGGGCTACTGTGATTACCAAATGGCTGAGAATGTACAACCTGAGAGAAGTTCAATACCTGGCAGGGCATCGCTACTTCAGCATTACGGAAAGTTATTTACAGAACGATATGGAAGGCTTAAAAGAAGAAGTCCTGCAGTTCCACCCGTGAGGTGAATCAATTGGAAAAATAAATCGTTACTTTTATGATAACAATGAAAACAATAGACATCAAAACGGAACTGAAGAGCCTGATTGACCAGGAGACAGACCTAAGCTTACTAGAGACAGTAAAAGCTTTGTTTAAACAAAGAGACTTTGACCCTTCCATTGAAAAAGAAATGATATCCAGGGCACTTGAATCTGAGCAAGATATCAAAGAAGGAAAAGTCTACACAATAGACGAAGCAGAGTCTGAGCTCAACAAGCGATTAGGTTTATGAAGGTTGTTCTTACTGACCAATCTTTAAAACGCTTGGAGAACTCACTTCAATTTTATCTTGAAAAGCTCCAAAATCCCCAAAACCCAGATTATTAAAGTTAAGAATAAACTAATGGGAAGAGCCAAAACTCTGTCAAAAAGTCCTCACAAAGGCCAATATGAACCTTACCTGAGCAAACTAAAGCAAGGACACAGAAGATTGGTCGAAGGAAATTTTAAGATCGTTTATCGAGTCGAAGGTAATACCATTTATATAGTAGATTTTTTCGATAGCCGCGATGATCACAATAAAATGAAAGGTTAATCCACAACACAATCCAAAGGCTGTTCCAAAAACCTCACTTGGAGAACCACACATATATAATACCAATGCTCTGAAGTATAAAAATAGTTCCGAAGAAAAATGAAACTACCTGGGATATTTTTAACTCTATTAATATCAATTAATCTAATTATCAATGTATTAGAGTGGTTATTCGGAGGGTTGGTTTTAATTTCATTCGCTCTTTTACAAATTAATGTACCAGTATTTATTGTGCCAGTATTTATTTTGTCTCTTATTATCTATATTTCTAAGGTCTTATTTAAAAAAAGGTTAATGTATTTACTACCCCTATATATAAAATAGTCCCGCTGTTCGTGATTTGTAATCTCGAACCGTTATCATAGGATTTATAATCCGCCGTTTTATAGGGGAAGTTAAAGCCACTGTGAGAGATCGGTGGCTCTTTTCATATATAGACTTCGAGCAGTTTTTGTATCTCCTTATCCGAGATGGAATCTTTTTCGCCTTTGCTGTAGATAGAGAGCAAGAGGGCTGTTTCATCGTCTAGCTGAGCGTAGGTGATCACCCTAGCCCCACCAGACTTGCTTTTTCCTTTATAAGAAACAGCCAGGCGAACTTTATAAACATCATTGCCAAGAGGTGTGCCGAGGGTTGGGGCTTCAGAAAGTTCCTGTCCTAGTACTTCGAGTTCAGTTTTGAGGGATCGGTATTTTTTAGTCAGTCGTTTAGCTTCTTTTTTGAAGTTGTCAGAAGCGACAATCTTAAAGCTCACCCAGGAAATCGTTGAGTGGAGTACCTTTCATTTCCCCTTCCTTATACAGCTTCATTTCTTTGAATCCTTGTTTTAGGTTGGCAATGACTTCTTCCTTGGAATCGCCATCAGAATCAACTTGTACGAAATCGAAATTTGTGACTAGTTCCATGAAAAACTGGAATTTACTGTCTTTTATATTTAGTGTAACCTGTTTCATGATTAAGAAGCGTATGCCATTTTAGCTTTTAAGTCCATTAGTACTATATCTATGAGTTCTAGCACGTAGTTTTTATTTTCACTTGGTAGTTTAGAAATATCGATCAATCGCTGGACGGCTTCCTTGTCCAATTGTAAGTCTGTTTTGCCGATCAAGGAATCCACGGACTGTAAAACCACTTGAATAATAAAAATAGATGAATTAAAGGTCATAATCAATAAAGATAATATTTATTATAATGAGATTGATGATCTAGATTTGTGAACGATAAGTCTTAAAAATATTTTTAAACTTTTTTATTTTATGGAAATACACGCCATCAAACAGCAACTCACCCTAGCAAAGGTGCTCGACCACTATAATCTAACCCGACAAGCATTATGGTTAAACTGTCCGTTCCACGATGACAAGACCTCGAACCAGGTGTACTACAAAACACAAACCTGTTATTGCTTCAGCACCAACTGCCCCCTCACTGGCGCAAGCGTCCGCTTGTGCTTGTGCCAATTACCGTTTAATCAATAAAACAAATATCTAGCAACCCTTTACTTCCGGCATAAGCAATTGCACTGCTGTATTTCCAATATTCCGGCTCAATAACAAAACCCGATACAACCGGATTCATATGAAGATACTCCAGCTTTTGATCCAAAATTGAATTAGTATTTAGCTCTATTGGTTTATTGTGTTGCTGCCAAAGCTGCCAATAACTATTGTTGCCGTTCTTTTTTCCTGCTCGCTCCATCATCCAAGAAATCCATTCTCTTCTACTTTCTCCCGGTAGCTTGCCGATTTCTTCTTTTAAGTTTCTTGAAGTAAAACTTTTAAAGTCTCTTAATATCTTAATATATCCTGCATAGGCTTATCCGTTGTGCCTATTATCAAATTTATATGACTCGGCATAATGCACCAGGCATAAATCTCAAGACCTTTTTGTTGCTGGCAATGCCTTAAGCTTGACAATATGATCCGGCATATGATGGCCTTACAAATAGATCAATCCAATAGACAGTGGCAAAACTTACAAAATACAGCTTTGACTGATCTCTAAATTTGTACTTCCTACTCATATTGATTTTTTAATATCCAAGCCCAATATAAAATAATTAGAATTAGATGTTCGATGTGGTTCAGGATAATAGACTTTTATGAACCTGAATTGTATTTAGCACAAGCGGACGCTTGCGCTAGTTGGGGGAGCCACAGACCATGGTGTAGAAGCTCAAATCCGCAGCTTTTAGAGAGTTTTAAAAGGTAACATACACTTTCCTTATTTAAACCTGTACATCATCTGAAGTTTTATATCAGACTTTACGTTACCGGCAATTTCCTCCAGACCTGAACTGATCGATGCGGTATGCCTATAGCTGGTTCGGGCAAACCTGACCCAACACCGTAATTTATCGGAAGCCCTATATTGTACCACCAGATAATTGCGCAAACCTATTCCCTGATAAGC
>PPFU01009043.1_pt1 | contig 15869 bp, 14 predicted proteins | sample 1535991 | NCBI WGS metagenome assembly PPFU01 (sample SAMN04901290, study PRJNA319586) | Hypolithon metagenome, whole genome shotgun sequencing project. | isolation source: Antarctic Hypolithon | place: Antarctica: Miers Valley | collected 2014
GCGCGGACGAACTCGAACCGGAGAAGCGAAATCATGGTCGGTCTCATTGGCATAGTCATCGTCCTGGTGATGGTCTTCGGAGGCTACATGGCCGCCGGCGGCAAGCTTGGGATCATCATGCATGCGCTGCCGTTCGAGCTAACGATGATCGGCGGTGCCGCACTTGGCGCCTTCGTCATCTCGAACGACGTTCCCGCGATCAAGAAGACCTGCGCCGACATCCTGCGCGTCTTCAAGGGGCCGCGCTGGCGGCCCGATGATTATCGCGACCTGCTGTGCCTGTTGTTCGAGCTGATCCGCCTCGCCAAATCCGAACCCCTCGCAGTGGAGGACCACATCGAAAAGCCGGGCGACAGCGCCATTTTCTCGAAGTATCCGCGTATCCAGGCCGATCACGAGGCGGTCAGCCTGATCTGCGACACGATGCGCTCGGCCTCGATGAACTACGACGACCCCCATCAGGTCGAGGAGATCCTCGAGAAGCGGCTCGACGCGACGCTGCACCACAACATGCATTCCAGCCACGCGTTGCAGACCGTCGCCGACGCCCTGCCGGCGCTCGGCATCGTCGCGGCCGTCCTCGGCGTCATCAAGACCATGGCCTCGATCGACCAGCCGCCCGAGATCCTCGGCAAGATGATCGGTTCGGCGCTCGTCGGCACCTTCCTCGGTGTCTTCCTCGCCTACGGGTTCGTCGGTCCGTGTGCGGCCAAGCTGAAGGCCGTGATCGAGGAGGACGGACATTTCTACAAGCTGATCCGCGAGGTTCTGGTCGCCAATCTGCACAACCATTCCCCGAACATCTGCATCGAGGTCGGCCGGCAGAACGCGCCCCATCACGTCCGGCCCGGTTTCGGTGAACTCGAGGACGCGCTGCGCAGCGCGAAGGTGGCTTGAAGGCACGGCCCATGTCTGCCTGCGCGCGCTGGCGCATCGCGCCGGCCGTGCTGGCGGGACTGCTTGGCGCATCGGCCGCCGTGGGCGAGACCGTGGGCGTGCGCACCGCCGACCACGTCGGCTTCACGCGCATCGTCCTCGATTTCGCCGATCGGCCGTCCTGGCAGCTGGGCCGCGCGGGCGAGGGCTATGAGCTTCGCACCGGACGGCCGTCGATCCGCTACGATCTGAATGGTGCCTATCGCCGCATCGGGCGGGATCGCGTGGCCGCGATCCGGTCTGGCAACGACGGAACGCTGGCGCTCGAACTGGCCTGCGACTGCGCGCTTTCGGTTCAGGAGCTGCCGAACCAGGGCCTCGTCATCGACATTCGTGACGGCGCGCCCGCGGCCGGCAACCCGTTCGAAGTGGCGCTGGACGCCGCGACGCCCGCCGGCCTGCTCGACCTCGCCCGCCTGACCGCACCGCGCCAGACCGAGCCGCTGATCCCGGGTGCGCTGTCGGATGCGCTGCGCCCGAATACCGCGGGGGCCGCACGACGCCAGCAAGCCACCATGGTTCGGGCTGCGGTCAACCGTTCGATCGAGCGTGGCGTGAAGCAGGACATCGTCGCGGTCAGAGACGCGGATGCCAGCGAGGCCGGCGTCGGAGACCCGCTCGCGGCGCTGGACGGTCTGCCGAACCTGCGCATCGCGACGCCGGGCGACCGCGAACCTCCCGGGTCCGTGCCCCACGGTCAGGCCGCCTGCGTCGATCGCACACGACTTGCAGTGGCGGACTGGGGTACGCCCGACCTGCGACAGCGCTGGATCGGAGCCGCGCGCACATCCCTCGTCGACCTGCAGGGGCGTCCCGATCCGGCGGCCCATGCAGCGCTCGCCATGCAATACATCTACCTGACCTTCGGGGCCGAGGCCGAAAGCCTGCTCGACTCCGCCCCGCCTGATACGCCGGATCGGGCATTGCTGCGCGACGTGGCGCGGATCGTCGACGGCCGCCCGGTCGATCCGGACAGCGCCCTGCGCGCGGGCCGGCACTGCGACGATGAGGTGGCGCTTTGGCAAGCGCTGGTCGACCCGAGCGCGGGCTTCACCTACACCAACGACGGGGCCGCGGTCGCCCGCGCCTTCGACCGGCTCCCGCCCCACCTGCGCCGTCATCTGGGGCCCCGCCTGGTGGACCGCGCCCTGACCGCGGGCAAAACCGAGACGGCGCTGCTCCTGCGCAACGCTCTGACGCGCGGTCGGCTGGGGGGGGCCGCGGCCAGCCTGCCCCTGGCCCGGCTCGACGCCGCGACCGGCAACGACGCGGCCGCCGCCGATGGTCTTGCCGACGTCGCGGGCTCGAACGGGCCGGATGCGGCGCGGGCCGTTCTGGCGCTGGTCGACCGTCGCATCGCCGCGGACGCGGCCATCGGTTCCGACCTGCGCGCGCGGCTCGACGCGCAAACCTACCTCGCCGCCGACCCGGGACTCCTGGCCGACCTCACCGGGGCCCGGATGCGTGCCGCGGCACATGACGGCGACATCGTCGAAGGCTTCGCACTCTACGACGACGCGGCAGCGCGCGAACTGGTGGGCGCCGCCGATCGCGCGGCTCTGGAGCAGATGCTCTACGCCGAGCTCGTCTCGATCCCCGACGATGCGACCTTCATTTCGATCCTCCTGCCGCGGCTGGACCGGCTGCCGCTGCCGGACGAGAGCCGCATCACGACAGCCACGCGCCTGATCGACCTGGGGCTGGCGGACCAGGCCCGTGCGGTTATCGGTGCCGCCACCGGCGTTCCGCAGCTGGCCGAGCGCCACGCTCTGGCGCGAATCGCCCTGCTCGACCGCCGGCCCGCGGTAGCGACGAGCTATCTCGCCGGCCTCGCCGACGACCGCTCGCTGGAATTGCTAAGGCGGGCGCGCGACATGGCTGTTCTGGTGGAAATGCCACCCGCGGCGGACGTGCCACGCGCCGAACCCGAAAGCGGCACGCCGCTGGCGCTCGGTCGCCAGCTACTCGACGAAAGCCGGGACGTCAGCGCCCGCCTCGAAGGGCTCTTCACCGAATAGACCGCGCGACGCCTTTGGCCCGCGCGGCGCACCGCCAAGGGTCGGCCGCCCGTAACCGTTTATAAAGCCTGTTGGCGTAGCGCTGGTGGCGCAGGGCCGCAGGACGCGGCCGCAAGGCGGAGCGGAGCATGCGCCCATACCGACAGGGACGATGGCACCTGAGGCTCGTCGCGGCCATCGCCCTCGCGTTCGTGCCGGGCGCCGTCCTTGGGGCGGCCGGCACCTGCGACGACGTCGCGCGGCAGGCCGCGCAGGAAAGCGGCGTCCCGTTCGACGTCCTGCGCGCCATCGCCCTGACCGAGACGGGCCGCGGCCGGGACGGCGAGGCCACCGCCTGGCCCTGGACGGTGAACATGGAGGGCGTCGGTCGCTGGTTCGACACGCGCGCGGAAGCCCTCGCCTACGCGCGCGACCACCGCGACCGCGGCGCGCGCAGCTTCGATCTCGGCTGCTTTCAGATCAATCACCGCTGGCACGGCGAGAATTTCGCGTCGCTCGACGCGATGATCGACCCCCTGGCGAACGCCCGCTACGCCGCCCGCTTTCTGGCCGACCTGCACGCCGAATCGGGCGACTGGAGCATTGCGGCCGGCGCCTATCACTCGCGGACCGAAACCTTCGCGCGACGCTACCGCGCTCGGTTCGATGCGTTCCGGATGGCCGGCGGCGGCGCGCCCGCCGGTGCGCCGCTGACGATGGCGCGGGCCGAAGTACCGCGCGCGAACCTGTATCCCCTGCTGCAGGCGACCGCCGCGCCGCGTGCCATCGGCTCGCTCGTCCCGCAGACCGGCGCCGCCACCCCTTTCATTGGTGCGAGCGCGAGGGCCCTGCGATGAAATTGACGCTGCGCGACGTCTTCCAGCCCACCATCCTGCTGTCGCTGGCGCTGATGGCGGTCATCGTGATGATGATCCTGCCGATGCCGGCCTGGGTGCTCGACGCCGGGCTTGCCCTCTCCTTCGGGCTCGCGATCCTGATGTTCACGCTCACGCTCTTCATCCAGCGCCCGCTGGAGTTTTCAGCCTTCCCGACAGTCCTCCTCGCCTCGCTGATGCTGCGCCTGTCGCTGAACGTCTCGTCGACGAAACTCATCATCGGCGAGGGGCACACCGGCCCGGGTGCCGCCGGCGACGTGATCGAGGGGTTCGCCATGTTCGTGATGGGCGGCAGCGTGTTTCTTGGCCTTGTCGTGTTTGGCGTGCTGATGATCGTGAACTTCATCGTCATCACCAAGGGCGCAGCGCGTATGGCCGAAGTCGGCGCGCGGTTCGCGCTTGATGCGATGCCGGGTAAGCAGCTCGCCATTGACAGCGACATGAGCGCCGGCGCCATCGACCACGCCGAGGCGAAGGCCCGGCGCGAGCGCGAGCAGCAGGAGACGACGTTCTTCGGCTCGCTCGACGGCGCATCGAAATTCGTCAAGGGCGATGCCGTCGCCGGGCTGCTGATCACGCTGCTGAACCTCGTCATGGGGCTGATCATCGGCATCACGCTGCACGACATGCCGCTGGGCGACGCGTTCCGCACCTATGCGATCCTCACCGTGGGGGACGGCCTCGTCACGCAGATCCCGGCGGTCATCATCTCGGTCGCCTCGGCGCTGCTGCTGGCGCGCGGCGGCGCCACCGGCTCCACCGACATGGAGGTGTTCTCGCAGCTCGGGCGCTATCCGCCCGCGCTCTTCACCGTCGGCGTGTTGATGGCGGTGTTCGCACTGGTGCCCGGCATGCCCTTCTTGCCCTTCATGGCAGGCGCCTTGTTGCTGGGGGCTGCCGGCTGGGCCATGCAGCGCGCCGCCGTCGCCCGCACCGCCGCCGCCCTGCGGCCCCCCGCCGACGAGGCGCCCGCCCGGACCCCGATGGGCGACGTGCTCGACCTCGACGACATCCACCTCGAATTCGCACCCGACCTGGTGCCGATGGTGCTGGACCCCGCGACCGGGCTCGACGCACGTATCGGCAACATGCGCACCCATGTCGCGACCGAATTCGGCCTGATCCTCCCCGAGATCAGGTTGACCGACAATGCCGGCATGCCGCCCGGGACCTACGTCATCCGCATTCAGGGCGTCGAGCAGGTGCGCGATCGGCTGCAGCCCGACCGGGTGCTGGCGTTGTTGGCGGATGGCGCGGCCGGCTTGCCACGCGGCGACGACGTGTCCGAGCCGGTCTATGGCGCACCCGCGCGCTGGGTCGACGCCGCGCGGCAGGAGGAGGTCGCGCTGAGCGGCATCACCACCGTCACCCCGACCGAAGTCCTGGCGACGCACCTGCTGGAGGTGATGAAGCGCAACTTCCCGCGCCTGATGACGCTGAAGGCGCTGCGCCGCCTGCTGGACGAGTTCACCAAACTGTCCGACAGCGCGCGGGCCGAGGCGAACCGGCGGATGATCGACGAGCTGATCCCCGACAAGGTGCCGGTCGAGATGCTGCTGGCGGTGCTGCGGCTGCTGCTGGCCGAACGCGTGTCGATCCGCAATCTGCCGCTGATCCTCGAGGCGGTGGCGCAGGCGAGATCCAGCGCCGCCACGCCAGAGGCGGTCTGCGAGCATGTGCGCCGACGGCTCGGCTTCCAGCTCGTCGCCGAGCTCAAGCGGGCGGACGGCACGCTGCCGCTGATCCAGCTGGCCCCCGAATGGGAGCAGACCTTCGCCGACCACCAGATCGAGGCGGGGCCGGGGATCGAGGACGTGGCGCTGGCGCCCGACGACTTCAATCGTCTCGCGACCGCCGTGTCTGACCGGCTGGCCAAGGCCAACGAGGCCGGCGTATTTCCTGCGCTGGTCACGTCGGCACGGCGGCGCCGGTTTCTCAGCATGGTGCTGTCGGCCAAGGGCATCCTGAACCCGGTCCTCTCCTACGAAGAGATCGGTACGGACGCCCGGCCGGCGCTCGTCGGTGTTGTGGCGGCATGACACCCGACGGTTTAGAGGGGCTGGCGGAGTTGCTGGAGCTCACGCAATCGGCGTTTTTGTTCGGCTTTGCCGTGTTTCTGCGTGTCGGGGCCGCGATGGCGCTGCTGCCCGCCTTCGGCGAACGCGGCGTGCCGGTGCGCGTCCGGCTGGGCCTGACGCTGGCCTTCACGCTGATCACGGCGCCCGCCGTCGCCGCCGCGATGCCGCCGCTCGGCGCCCACAGCCCCTGGGGCCGCATCGTCGCGACCGAGGTGATTGCCGGCCTGGCGCTGGGCGCGACGCTGCGCCTGTTCGTTTTGACTCTGCAGATGGCGGGAACCATGGCGGCGCAGTCCGTGTCGCTCAGCCAGATCTTCGGCGGGCAGGCCGTCGATCCGCAGCCCGCCATCGGCCATGTCATGGTGGTGTCGGGTCTGGCACTGGCGGCGATGATGGGGCTGCACGTGAAGGTGGTACAGCTCTTCGTCGTCTCCTACGGCATCATGCCGACCGGGCAGTTTCCCGCCGCGTCCGACCTGCTGGCCTGGGGCACGGGCCGGGTCTCGCACGCCTTCGGTCTGGCCTTCGGTCTGGCCGCGCCCTTCGTCATCGCCTCGCTGATCTACAACCTCGCGCTGGGCGTCATCAACCGCGCCATGCCGCAGCTCATGGTCGCCTTCGTCGGCGCGCCGGCGATCACCGCGGCCGGGCTGCTGCTGCTGATGCTGTCGCTGCCGCTGATCCTGCCGGTCTGGCTCGGGGCGATGGACGCCTTCCTCGCCGACCCCCTGGGGGATCCGGGTTGAGCGGGGGCGACGATCAGGACGAGGACAAGCAGCACGAGCCCTCGCAGAAGAAACTGGACGACGCCCGCAAGAAGGGCGAAGTGCCGAAATCGAACGACCTGATCACCGCCGGCGCCTATGCGGGGATCCTGATCGCCGGCCTCGCCGTGGGCGGCGACAGCCTGCGGGCGGTGGGTGCGGCACTTGCCGGGCCGCTGTCGCGGCCGGACATCATGGCCGCGCTGCTGGACGGCGGCAGCGGCACCGTCATCGCCCGCCATCTGCTGGCCAGCATCGCCGGCCCGCTTGCGCCCTGGGTGATGCTGCCGATCGCGCTGGCGCTGCTATCCGTGGTCGCGCAGCGTGCCTTCACGGTCAGCGGCCAGAAACTCGCCCCGAAGCTGGACCGGATCTCGCCACTGACCGGCGCGAAGAACAAGTTCGGGCCGGATGGACTGTTCGAGTTCGCGAAGAGCACGGCCAAGCTGGCGATCTATTCGGTCGTCCTCGGCCTTTTCCTTTATGCCAACCTGCCCGAAATGCTGACCGCCACCGCCTTCACCCCCGGTATCGTGACGACCCTGATGCTGCGCCTGTCGATGGAGTTCGTGGCCATCGCCGTCGGCATCACGCTGGCGATCGGCGCCATCGACTTCCTGTGGCAGCGCGCCTCGCACCTGCGCAAGAACCGCATGTCGCGCAAGGAGATGATGGACGAGCACAAGCAGTCCGAGGGCGACCCGATGATGAAGCAGCGCCGTCGGCAGAAGGCGCATGACATCGCGATGAACACGATGCTGGCCGATGTGCCGAAGGCCAGCGTCGTCATCGTGAACCCCACCCACTACGCCGTCGCGCTGCAATGGGACCGCAGCAGTCCCGGCGCGCCGGTCTGCCTGGCCAAGGGCGTGGACGAGATCGCCGCGCGGATCCGCGAGGCGGCCGAGGCGGCGGGCGTGCCGATCCACACCGATGCGCCGACGGCCCGCGCGCTGCACGCCGTCACCGATGTCGGCGCCGAGATCCGGCCGGACCACTACGCCGCGGTCGCCGCCGCCATCCGCTTTGCCGAGGCGATGCGCGCGAAGGCCCGCAAGCGATGAAGGCGCCGAGCGACCTCGGGCGCCCGCGCGGCGGGAGGCCGGCATGACCCGCCCGCCACACGATCTGGTCCGGCTGGGCGACATCGCCGCGATGAAGCGCGATGTCGAGCTGGCGAAGGTGCGCGATGTCGTCCAGCGGCTGAACCGGCTTTCGGCCGATATCGCGCTGGTCGAGACGGCGCGCAGGGCGCGCGAGGCCGATCCGGTGCTGGACATCGCGCGACTGTCGGGTGCGGACGTGGCCTGGCGCATCTGGGGCGAGACTCGCCTGCGGGCGCTTCAGGGCGAGCATGCCGCCCTCAGGGTCGAGCACGAGGTTGCCCTTGCCGCCGCCCGCCGCGATTTCGGCCGCGCCGAGGCCCTGACGCGTCTGATCGAGAACGAGAAGCGCGCGGCGCGGCCGTCGCCGTGACGGCGTCGCTGCGTGAGGGGGTTGCGTCCGGTCGGTCTAGCGACGGGTGCGCGCGACCTTGCGCTTGACCTTCGCGGCCTTGGCGCGTCCCTGTGCCGCGCGGCGTCCCTGCGGACCGGTGGCGCGGGCCGGCTGCGGGCCGCGCGGCAGGGCGCGGCCCTCCACTTCCAGCAATTCCAGCAGCAGGCCACCCGTCACCGGTACCGCTTCGACCAGACGGACCAGGACGCGCTGGCCGAGCCCCAGCACCAGTCCGCTATCGGCGCCCATCAGGGTCTGCGCCTGCGCGTCGTGCGCGAAATACTCACCGCCGATCGCACGGACCGGCACCAGACCGTCGGCTCCCGTCTCGTCAAGCTTCACGAACAGACCGAAGCGCTGCACGCCCGAGATGCGGCCCGCAACCTCGGTTCCCACCCGCGCCGAAAGATAGGCGGCAAGGTAGCGGTCGGTCGTGTCACGCTCGGCCACCATCGACCGTCGCTCCGTCTCGGAGATGTGCTTGGCCACCGCCTCCAGCCGGTCGGCCTCCTTAACCGTAAGGCCATCCGCGTCCCAGCCATGGGCGGCGATGAGGGCGCGGTGCACGACGAGATCGGCATAGCGCCGGATCGGCGAAGTAAAATGCGCGTACTCGCGCAATGCCAGCCCGAAATGTCCGAAGTTCTGCGGCGCGTAATAGGCCTGCTGCATCGACCGCAGCGTGCTGATGTTGATCAGCTCGGCAAAATCCGTCCCGCTCGCCCGCTCCAGCAGTCGGTTCAGCGCGCGAGTGTGCAGGACCTGCCCCTTGGCCAGGGACAGGCCGGAGGCCTGCGCCACCTCGCGCAGCGCCTCCATCTTCTCGGGGGTCGGTTCCTCGTGAACACGGTAGATCAGGGGCGACACGCGGGCCGCCAGTTCCTGCGCGGCAGCGACGTTCGCCAGAACCATGCAAGCCTCGATAAGCCGATGCGCGTCCAGGCGCGCAGCGAAGGCGACCGATGCGACGCGGCCGTCCTCGTCCAGCACGATGCGCCGCTCGGGGAGGTCCAGCTCCAGCGGCGCGCGACGGGCGCGGGCGGCCTGCAACGCGTCGAACGCGGCGTAGAGCGGCGCGATCACCGGGTCCAGCAGCGGCGCCGTCTGCGCGTCGGGGGTGCCGTCGCGCGCGGCCTGCACCGCCTCATAGGTCAGCGACGCGGCCGACCGCATCAGCCCGCGCACAAAGCGGTGCGACCGCTTTTCGCCATCCGCCCCCAACACCATCCGCACGGCGATGCAGGCCCGATCCGCCCCCTCGTGCAGCGAACAAAGATCGCCCGACAGGGATTCGGGCAGCATCGGCACGACGCGGTCGGGAAAGTAGGTGGAGTTGCCGCGCTCGCGCGCCGCGTCGTCCAGCGCGGTGCCAGGGCGGACGTAATGCGCGACATCGGCGATGGCGACCCACAGGATATGGCCGCCGGGATTGGCCGGGTCGTCGTCGGGCGCGGCGAAGACGGCGTCGTCGTGGTCGCGCGCGTCGGACGGGTCGATCGTGACGAGCGGCAGGTGCCGCAGATCGGTCCGGCCGTCCAGTGGGGCAGGCAGCGCAGCGTCGGCCTCGACCAACGCCTCGGGCGCGAAATCGTCGGGGATGCCATGCTGGTGGATCGCGATCAGCGATACGGCCCGCGGTCCCGACGGGTCGCCCAGCCGCGCGACGACGCGGGCACGCGGCAGGCCCATGCCGCCGCGCGGTCCGGCCTGTTCCGCCTCGACCAGTTCGCCGTCCCGCGCGCCCTGCGTCTGACCCGGCGCGACCGTCCACTCCCGATCCTGTTTCTTGTCGATCGGCACGATGCGCCCGCCCTCGGACCCGGCGCGGAACACGCCCAGCATCCGCCGCGCGGCAAGGCCGATGCGGCGGATCAGCCGGCCTTCGTAATGGTGCGCCTCGCCCTGCACCTCCGCCAGCCGGGCGAGGATGCGGTCGCCGGCGCCCAGCGCCGGATCGGTGCGGCGCAGGACCAGCACGATCCGCGGTTCGGCCCCTTCGCCCTGCCATTCCAGCGGTCGGGCGTAGAGATCGCCATCGGCATCGGGCGGCTGGACCTCCAGCACCGTAACGGGCGGCAGGCGCTCGGGGTCGCGGTAGGCGCGGCGGCGCTTGGCCAGATCGCCCGCGTCCTCCATGCCGCGCAGCAGGCGCTTCAGCTCGATCCGGTCGGCGCCTTTGACGCCGAAGGCGCGGGCGATGTCGCGCTTGGCGGTCTGGGTGGGGTTCTGCGCGATCCAGTCGAGGATCTGCGCGCGGTCGGGGATCCGGGTCATGGCGCCGGCCTAGCACGGCCCGCGGGCGGGGTCATCGGGCAACTGGCGCGTTGCGTCACGGCGCGCCCGGTCATCGCGTGGCCGGCGTCAGCGCAGAAAATCGCGGATGATCCTTGCATAGACCGCCGTCAGTGTGCGGATGTCGGCCACCTCGGCATACTCGTCGACCTGGTGCATCGTGCGCCCGACCAGCCCGAACTCCACCACCGGGCAATGCGCACGGATGAACCTTGCATCCGAGGTGCCGCCGGTGGTCGACAGCACCGGGGTCACGCCGGTCTCGGCCGCGACCGCAGCGGCCACCAGGGCCGACAACGCGCCCGGCGGCGTCAGGAAACTTTCGCCCGACACGCGCACCGTCATGTCTGCGCGAACCCCGAACGCCTGCGCCACGGCGTCGGCTTCGGCGCGCAGCCAGTCGGTCAGCGCCGCCGAGGTCCAGGCGTCGTTGAACCGGATGTTCACCGTGGCGCGGCAGGCCTGCGGGATCACGTTGCCGGCGGCGTTGCCGGTGTCGACCGTGGTGATCGCCAGGGTCGAGGGGCCGAACTGCGCCGTCCCCTCGTCCAGCCGGTGCGCGGCCAACCGGTCCAGCAGCCGCACCAGTGCCGGCAGCGGATTGCGCGCGCGGTCGGGATACGCGGTGTGGCCCTGCACGCCGGTCACCTCGATACGCGCCGTCATCGCGCCGCGCCGCCCGATCTTGGCCATTTCGCCCATCACTTCGGGGCAGGTCGGCTCGCCGACGATGCAGGCGTCCATCCTCTGCCCCTGCGCCGCCATCCAGTCGAGGATCGCGGGCGTCCCGTCGAGGGACTCGCCCTCTTCGTCGCCGGTCACGGTGACGACGACGGTTCCCCGGGCGGGCACCGTCGCGACGGCGGCGGCCACGAAGGCGGCGACGCCGGACTTCATGTCGCAAGCGCCGCGCCCGTAGATGCGGCCGTCCGTCACCACGCCGCCGAACGGATCCCGGGTCCAGTCGGCCGGGTCGCCGACAGGAACGACGTCGGTGTGCCCGTTGAAGCCGATGACCGGCCCGTCAGAGCCCCGGCGGGCGTGCAGATTCGCGATGCCGCCCCGGTCGCAGCGCGTGCAGTCGAACCCGGCGTCGGCCAATATCCCTGCGAGAAGCGGAATTGCACCGTCGTCCTCGGGCGTGACCGACCGGCAGCGGATCAGGCGCGCGGTCAGGTCCACCGGGTCGATCGGCGCGACGGTCATTCAGTCCCCCGGTCTGGTCGCGACGGGCCTAACGGCGCACGCGGTCGCGGACAAGCATGGCAAGCGCGTCGGGACGCGGAAATTCGGGTTATCGCGGGGCAAGGCTTCCGGGGCCTCGGTCGTCGCGGAATGGTGTGACCTGCGCCACGATGACGGCGTTCTCGGCCGCCGCCCGTTCCATCAGCGCGCGCTCGTCGCTGTCGATCTCGTCGCCGTCGGCCAGCCGCTCGTCCAGCGTGCCGTAGCCGTCCACGTCGAGCGGGGCCATGTCGGCGCGGCGCAGGATGGCCACGGTCTCGCGCACCGCCTCGGCCTCGTCGATGCCGGCGGCATAGCACAGTAGCGCCGCCCCGGTCGTGCCGTCGGGCAGTCCGTCGCCGGCGCTGCGGCCGACCTGGACCACAAGCGTATAGACGCGCGGCGTGCGGGCGGGCGGAGCCATGCCTGCTGATAGGGCGGCCGGCGGCGAAGCGGAACCCGCAATCCTTGGGCGCCGCGGCGTCTAGTCCGCGATGCCGGCCGGCCTCCGCCCCACGGCCAGCACCGGAAGCGGCGCGCTGGACGGCGCGCCGCTGCGGGCGCCGAACCGGGGCTGCTGTTCGTAAAGGTGGCGGACCGCAGCGATCACCGCTTCGCGCTCGGGCGAGGGCAGCGCCAGATAAGTGGCACTGCTTTCCTCCCAGCGGCGGTGGAACGGCTGGCCGACCTCGCGCCGCGACAGCGCGCGCAGCAGCCCCGTCGCATTGGCGATGCCGAAGCGGGGATGATTCGGCGTCTCGGCGACGATCGCGACCTCGACCCGCGATCCGCGCCATTTGCCCCCCGGGCCGTCGAGCAGCCGGCGCAGCGATCCGATGATGGCCGCACGCGGAACGCTCAGGCGGTCCTCTGGTGCCGGGCCATCGACGGTGTCCATCCCCTCGACATGGTCGAGGGCGTTCATCAACGCCGCGCGCCAGGTCGGCGGCGCGGCGCGATACTGGTCCGCAACCGCACCCCAGCGGGCCGCGGCATCGGGATCCGGCGTGTCGCCGCGGAGATCGGCCAGCAGCAGCAGGGCCGTCGCGGCGAGGAAGGCCGGGTAATCCGCGCCGGGCAGGGCCGCCGCGAGGCGCAGCGCCTCGGCCGTGGGCGCATCGGGCGGGCCGGGGTTGCGCGCGGTCGCGAGCCGCAGCATCGCTGACGCGCGACCCGGTGCGGCGCGGGCAATGCGCGCCCAGATTTCCGGATCGACCCGCGACGCATGGTGCGCCAGATCGGAAATCGCCTGACGTCGGCGAAAATTCAGGGGAAACTGATTCTTGTCCATGACGCCGGCCTAGAAGCACGGCACGGCGAATCATGGCCGGATTTGTGGCGAATTGATGGTATCGCGGCCGCCGCGTCTCGCTGCGGCCGCGCGTCGTCTGCTGCGTGTCCGCTACCGCGCGATGGCGCGCCACGCGCCGATCAGGATGCAGGCCCCGATCAGCGCCACGACCAGCTGCGCCAGCCACGTGCCCGCGGCGTCGATGCCGGCCAGTCCCAGCAGGAAATTGGCCACGATGGCACCGACGATGCCCAGCACGATGTTCAGCAGCAGGCCGGTATCGGCCTTCATGATCATGCTGGCGATCCATCCGGCAAGGCCGCCAACGATGATCGACGCGAAAAACCCAAGACCCGTCATCCGTTGTTCTCCTTTATTTATCGGTGAAAGTGCGCAGCGGCCAACGCGGCCGCCGCCGGTTCAGTTCAGTCGCGCAGCAGGTCGTTGATCGCGGTTTTCGACCGGGTGCGCGCATCCACCCGTTTCACGATGACGGCGCAGTAAAGGTTGACGCTGCCTGTCGACGGCATCGAGCCGGCGACCACGACGGAATAGGGCGGCACCTCGCCATAGCTGACGGTGCCGGTCTCGCGGTCGACGATCTTCGTCGACTGGCCGATGAACACGCCCATGCCCAGCACCGCGCCCTGGCGGACGATGCAGCCCTCGACCACCTCGGACCGCGCGCCGATGAAGCAGTCGTCCTCGATGATCGTCGGGCCGGCCTGCATCGGCTCCAGCACGCCGCCGATGCCGACGCCGCCAGACAGGTGCACGTTGTCGCCGATCTGCGCGCAACTGCCGACGGTGGCCCATGTGTCGACCATCGTGCCCGCGCCGACCCGCGCGCCGAGATTCACGAAGCAGGGCATGAGGATCGCGCCCGGCGCGATATGCGCCGAGCGGCGCACGATGCTGCCCGGCACGGCGCGGAACCCCGCGTCGCGCCAGCGATTCTCGCCCCAGCCCGCGAACTTGCTGTCGACCTTGTCCCACCAGACGCCGCCCTGCGGGCCGCCCGATTGAACGCTCATGACCTCAAGCCGGAAGCTGAGAAGAACGGCCTTCTTTGCCCACTGGCGGACCTGCCAGGTGCCGTGCGCGTCGCGCTGCGCCACGCGCAGGCTGCCGTCGTCCAGCGCGTCGAGCGTCGCCTCGACGGCGTCGCGTGCGGGGCCGGTGGTGGCGGGGGACAGTGCGGCGCGATCCTCCCACGCCGCGTCGATCGCCGCTTCCAGATCTGCGTGCGGGTGGTCCTGGGGCATGCGGCCGGTCCGTTCGAGGGTGGTCGGTGGCGTGCCGGGGCTATAAGCCTGTCCGGTCACACGCGCAACGCAAGGCAATCGTTCCATGCCCCCCCGATCCCGCCCGCTGAACGGCCCCGAGTCGCCGACGACGTTCCGCGATGCCGAGACGGACGCCCGGACCGCGCGCGACGTTCCGGACACGCCGCAGACCCGCTCGCCTACATACCGACTGGCCTTCGCCGACGACGACTTCCTGTGCCTCGACGCGTTGCGGCCGGTGCGCCTGCAACTGGAGCTGCTGAAGCCCGAGATGGCGCTGGACGCCGCCGGCATCGCCAGCACCGTCGTGCTGTTCGGCGGCGCGCGCATCCCCGATCCGGACCATGCCGGAGGCGCCCGCACCGCAACGCTGGCCGGTCTGTCGCGATATTACGACGAGGCGCGCGCCTTCGCGCGGCTGATCACCCAGCGGTCGGTCGCGGGCGGCGGCACCGAGGACGTGATCGTCACCGGCGGGGGGCCGGGGGTGATGGAGGCGGGCAACCGCGGCGCCGCCGAGGCGGGCGGCCGGTCCATCGGGCTGAACATCGTGCTGCCGCACGAGCAGGCGCCGAACCTCTACGTTACGCCGGAACTGGCGTTCAACTTCCATTACTTCGCCATCCGCAAGATGCATTTCCTGATGCGCGCCCGCGCGATCTGCGTCTTTCCGGGCGGTTTCGGCACGCTGGACGAGCTGTTCGAAGCGCTGACGCTGATCCAGACCGGCCGGATGGACAGGGTGCCGGTGCTGCTGTTCGGCCGCGACTTCTGGACCCGGATCGTGAACTGGGCGGCGCTGGCCGACGCCGGCACCATCGCGCCCGAGGATCTGGACCTGTTCCGCTATGTCGAGACGGCGGCCGAGGCGCTGGCGGCCATCGACACCTGGCCCGGTGCCGGCACCCGGCGGCAGGACATTCCGGACCGGCCGCCGCCGCCCGCCGGCTGAGCGCAGGGTGGTCGCCGTCACCGCCCCGTGCGGCCCGCCGTCAGCCGTTCTCACGCAGGATCCGCCCGGCCAGGTAGAGCGAGCCGCAAATCACGATGGTCGCGCCCGGATCGCGCGCGGCGATGGCGGCCACGGCGGCGGCAGGGTCCGGCGCCGTCTCGGCCGGGATACCGACCACGCGGGCCGCGTCCCTCGTGGCGGCGGCCGGCAGTGTCGCCGTCTCGCCCGGAATGCTTACCGCGACCAAGCTGGCGGCGATGCCCTGGAGGTGGCGCAGGTAGCCCGTCACGTCCTTGGTGTTCAGCATGCCGCAGATCAGGTGCACGCGCCCGGGATGGCCGCGCAGCATGTCGGCCATCGCCGCACCGGCCGCCGGGTTGTGCCCGCCGTCCAGCCACAGCGGCGCGCCGGCCGCAGCCGCGACCAGCGGTCCGGTCGTCAGACGCTGCATCCGTGCCGGCCATATGGCCTGCGTGACCGCCGCCTCGCACGCCGCCTCGTCGGCGCCGAGAAACCGCAACGCGGCCAGTGCCGCACCGGCATTGTCGAACTGGTGCGCGCCGCGCAGCACCGGCGGGAACAGGTCAAGCAGTCCGCTCTCGTCCTGGTAGACCAGCCGCCCGCGTTCCTCCGTCGCATGCCAGTGCTGGCCCTGC
>PPFU01001778.1_pt1 | contig 15864 bp, 18 predicted proteins | sample 1535991 | NCBI WGS metagenome assembly PPFU01 (sample SAMN04901290, study PRJNA319586) | Hypolithon metagenome, whole genome shotgun sequencing project. | isolation source: Antarctic Hypolithon | place: Antarctica: Miers Valley | collected 2014
CTCCTTGATTCGAGCGACTCTTGGCCATTTTTCTACCTATGAAACATTCTTAAGTCAGCGCCATTCATCCTGGAGAGCGTAATGGCACGCGCAAAGCCATGGCCACCGAAACCCGAGAGTTTGAACTGAAAACTACGGACGGTAAGACCTTTATGCAGGAGCGTAAGGTTCCAATAGGGTCTAACTGGCCCGCTAAAACGGCGGATGCGCCACCTAAACCTTCTGTTGTGGTCATCCGTCGAACTGAGGCAGGCGCTGCTATCGTGTGAGGTTTCTAGCGGGCTATGATTTGAGCGGTCTTCTCATTTCTATGTCGCTATGTCGCTATCAAAAAAACTTTGGCAGGCGAACCAGGATCTAGCCGAGGCCTCCTTATATAATCCATTCGTTCAAGGCATCGGCGATGGTTCTTTGCCAAAGGAAAAATTTGCTTATTACGTTGGGCAAGACGCCTTTTTTTTAGAGGCGTTTGCTCGGGCGTATAGTATTGCGGCGGCGAAAGCACCTGATTGGGAAAGTTTTCAGGTGTTTCATGCTCTGGCAAATGGTGTTTTACAAGAGCTGAATCTGCATCAAGGCTATGCTCAGTTGTGGAATGTGGACATAACAGCGGTAGAGCCGGGTAGCGCGACTCGGCAGTACACCGATTTTTTACTGTCTACTGCTTGGAGTCAGCCAGTTGGCATCACGGCTGTAGCAATGTCGCCTTGTATGCGACTGTATGCCTACTTAGGACAAAACTTGGCAGCGGGAGGTATTCCCTCTCATGCTTATGCAGATTGGATTACGGCCTATAGTGGCGATGAGTTTGAGCCTTTGGCACAGCAGCTAGAAAATTTGGTTGATAGATACTCGCCCGACACAGCGCTGACACGTTCGACTTACCGCTATGCGATGGCCTGTGAGCGGGACTTTTTTCAGGTGGCTTGGATGGTTTAGGTGGATAATTTGTCCACCTAAACTTCGGCGGCTGGGTTGGGGGGCCGATGGGGGCGGTGTCCACCCTACTTTTCTTCTATGTACATTTCGGGTTCGATGGCGAAATTGTTCATCCGGCCCGAATCGTCAACAACATAGCCGTCAGTTGTTTTCAAATCGCTGTCTTTTTCGCTTTCACGGGCGGCTTCAATGTCACTTTTGTTTTCCTCAACGTCTCCACCGGGCATCGTTCTCGTGCCTTCTGGTTGAATTGCCTCTCCTACTGGCTGGGCTGTCTGCACCGCCATCTGGTCGCCAGCAGCACCTTTGCCTGGTTCCGCTTCTAACTTAATATTTTCGTTCTGTTCAGCAGCCATAAAACCACTCCATTACTGATGTGTCACCCTTGACTATAAGAACGGTCAACCTAATAGCGAATCCATCAACGGATGAAATTTTGCTCTGTCATTAGAGAGACGTCCATCAGAAAGGTTAGAAGGGTAAGCGTGAGCTAGTAGCGTTATAGGGTTCTAGCTGCCTCTTTAAAGTCATAGCTGTCTTTGACAGTCCACATTTTGCCATTGTGGATGAGTAGGGTGAGCTGGCCTACGGTGAAATCGAAGTGTAGTTCCTGGTGTTGAAGGACTGACCATGCCTGACGAAACATCGCTGGCTTGAGGTCGCGGAAAGCTACGGTGAGATGGGGGACGAAGGCGCGGTTTTGGTCGCGATCGCTCACCAGCCCCAAGTTCTCTTTTAAGGAGTACAGCAGCTTAGGTTGAATTTCCATTAGGCGATCGCTCTTCACCACATTGATGTAAATAACATGCGGCTCAAACGCATCAAAGCCATCTAGCGTCATCGGCACCGGCAACTGACTGGCCGCAAACTCACTGAGCGTATTGGCCAGTTGGGGTAAGTCAGCAACGGGCCACTCAAAGGGGGCGAGCAGCGTAACGTGCGGCGGTGAGCGGAAGGCGGCTTTGCTGGCGTAGCGATCGCGCATTACACCCTTAACTTCGTTAGCCTTTATACACACATCCTCAGGCGGTAGCAGCGCAATAAAAAATCGCTTACAAACGGATGCAGCCAAATCCGATTTTTCATTAAGCCCCACAGATTTATCGGTACCCATAGAATAGTTTAAAGAAAAGCAGCGGGTTAGAAAACAGCCGAGCTAGCAGGCGCACTATCGAGGATTAGCCATGCCATGGTTTGTCAAAATTGAGCGTGGTATTGTTGACAAGCCTCGGTTTGATGAGTTTGTAAATGCTCACGTAGCCTACGTTAACAACTTAATTAAAAATGGGCATCAGGCCCGCAGCGGATACTGGGCAGAACTCGGCGGCGGTATGCTCATTTTCCAAGCAGACTCTATGGCCGCTGCTAAAACTATTATCGAGGCAGATCCTTTGATTGCCAACAACTGTGTGACCTACGAGATACATGAATGGTGCTTGGTCGCAGAACCTGACCGCAATAGCTAGCCCCACAGAAAACCCAAAGATAAACCTTTATAGACGTCTGGCAGGCAATGCCAAAGTTCGCAGTGAACCTCTAGACTTAAAGTCTGTAAATCCTTTTCTTACGATCCTTCACTCTTCGACTTCACAATGGCCAAATCGGGTAAAGACGGCGGCGGCGTTAAAATCGCGGCAGATAATCGTCAGGCACGCTTTCAATACGAAATTTTAGAAACCTATGAAGCGGGCGTTGCGCTGCTGGGTACTGAGGTGAAGTCTATCCGCGAGGGAAAAGTGAACCTACGAGATGGATATGCTAACGTCAAGCGCGGTGAAGTATGGCTGCACAACGTGCATATTTCACCCCATAAAATGACCAACCTCGCCTACAACCACGAGCCTCGCCGCATTCGCAAGCTGCTGCTTCACAAGCAAGAAATCCGTAAGCTGATCGGCCAAACCGAGCAAAAAGGACTGACGCTCATTCCACTCAAAATGTACTTTAAGGACGGCAAAGTAAAGGTTGTGATTGCGCTGGGCCGAGGCAAAAAGCTGCACGACAAGCGTGAAAGCCTGAAGAAAAAGCAGGACAAACGCGAAATGGATAGAGTGATAAAGAGCACTACTCAGTAGGCGCTTACCAACCTACTCGCATCGAAATCACACTTCAGAAATCACGCTTCATGAGTAGCCCGATCTATCGCGGCTACGACTTGCTTATAAATATCTTCAGCTTCTTGAGAGCTATTACCAATACAGGTAAGGCCGAGTTTGCCGTATTCGCTCAAGCAGCCCATCAGGTGAAACACCACGCCTACGCCATCAATTGAGCTGAAGTGTAGCTGCTCGCCCATGATGATATCCATCAGGTCGTTAGGCAGCAGCCCTCTGTATGCCTCTTTTTGCAGGTTGTCTGATGCTCGATAGTACTTCGCTTGGCCATTTTTCGTATAAAACTTGCCATCTTTCAGGCTGTAGGTGCCGTTGGTTAATAGCTTCAATGCCATAAACGGATGAGTCGTTCCACCTTTTCGCAGATTTATTTCAATTGCATTGATCTGCCAGGGCTGCGCTTTGTTGTCAGGATGATGCACGGCGATGAAGTCTACGCTGTAGCGCTCTAAAGCGCCCTTTGCTGCTAAGTTTTCGCCCACTTTGCGGCCCATGTCTTGCAGCGCCATCCGATAGGCATCGTCGGCAGGAAAGGTGCATCCCAGAAAGATTTGACCGTCAGGGCCGCCCAGTACCTGATCGTGAGTCGAGAGAATCTCGACCTCGCCTTTTGGCGTGACTCGACCCTGGACGCTGGGGGAGTATTTTTCTTCGCCTTCGATGAAAGCTTCGGCGATCGCGCCCAACTCCTCAATCTTTCGCTCAAAAGACGCCCAGCTCTCACTGTTACACTGAAACCTCAGCCGAGGCAGCGCCGACCTAATTGCTCCCACCCGCTCCTCGTGCCCTGCTTTTCCTGGTGACACCTCAGCCAACGCCTTTAGGGACAACAGCGCATTCCCCTCGCCAGAAAACCCTTCATTGAGCTTAATCACAATTTGCTTCAGGTCAGGCTGCCGTTCCCACAGCGCTGCCGTCACTTCAGATAGCTCAGCTACATCGTGAGTTAGCTCACTCCCGTCAGGCAAAGGCAGGCCGCACTCAGCAAAAATCTGACGACTGCCGCCCTTAGTTCCCCAATACAGCAGATCAGGATTCACCGCGAGCAGCGGCAAGCCTAACGCCAAGGATAAATCTCGCTCCCATTCGGTGGAGTTGTAGCAGGTCATGTAGGCTTCGTCTGGCTTAATCTTGTCCTTGATACGCCGCATGAGTCTAGGCCGAGCCAGAATTTTTTCTGACAGCGGCTTAAGTGAGGAGTCGTAGGTTGAGAATAGGTCGAGGCGATCGCGCGCATGTGAGCTAGGAATACCCGGCAACAGCTCCAGATAGTAATCCACAATGCTAGGATGCAGCGGCTGAGAGGTCACATAAATCAGGCGAGTCTCTGGATTGCGCAGGCGAATCAAGGCAAACAGCAGACGCTCCTCATAATGGTGAACTCCCTTAATTTTCATCAGCTCAGCCTGATCAAGGCTAAGAGAAGGCACCACTACGATTTGCCGAGGGCTGCGATCAAAGGCATCAATCGACTGCCAGCGATCTGCTAGCTGCGCTTGTAGCCTCGTGAACTCGTCAGCAGCAGGCTTCTGCCCAGATTGCGAAGCCAGATCTTCTAAAGAGTGATGAAAAAAAGTAGCTTCAGCAGTGACCATGGGAGCCTCCCTCTATCTATATGAGCTATATGAGCCAAACTATACAAGCCAAATGAGCAAGTAGCTGCGCTAGCCTTTACAACCTAACGTCCGCTTTAAAGCTTAGTATGAGCAGGGTTCGCATTCTTAGCATCTATAGCTAGATTTTTGTCAGCGCTGCTTTAGCCCAACAAAAAAGTCGATGCAATTCATCTGAATCACATCGACCTGTCCTAACTTAGGAGAGCCGAAAACGGCAGTGGAAATCTAGCGCAGACCCTTATGGATCGGTCTGTAAGCCTTGCTGAGGTTGTAAATAAACAACCATTTGCTCTACGCCACGTTGAATACGGCGAGTCACCGTCATGGGGCTGACCCCAATGCGCTCTGCAACTTCCTTACGAGAGAGCCCCTTAAAAAATACAAACTCAATGGCAGAGCGCGTTTTCTCCTCTAGCTGGTTCATCGCCCGCTGAATCTGCTGACGATCTTCTTCGAGCCCCTGTAGCATCATGTAATGGATGTCAGGCAAGGTATCGCCCAGGGTAATGCTCGAATCAACCTGGTGAGAAACCGTGGCATCCAAGCTCAAGGGCAGCCGGTTTTTATTGGCCATTTTGACCTGCCTCCATTCCTGCACAGAAACGTCAATCGCCTCAGCCATTTCAATATCAGTCGGCTGGCGGCCATACTGGCGGATGAGTTCAGCCTGACGCTTTTGACCTTCTTTTTGCAGGTCTTGCCAGCGACGGGGAATTTTGACAGTGGTGCCGCGATCGCGTAAAAAATGAAGCATTTCGCCCCGAATATAAGGCACCGCAAAAGAACTAAACGCACAGCCTTGGCCCGGATCAAAGCGCTCGATAGACCGAATCAGGCCGATATAGCCAATTTGCTCAAGATCCTCATAGGGCTCAGCGCACTGATGGCTCACCCGGTGAGCAATTTTACGAACCAAGCCAGCGTTGAGCCGTACCAACTGATTACGAAGCCGAACCGAACGATCCTGCTTGTACTCCATGAGGAGTTCCATGCCGCGAGAGCGAAGCTGAGCAGATTTTGCAGAAGCCATTAATTAATGCAGCGATTGCTGCGTCGAAGCGGTGTTGCGTGAATTAAATTCATTCTCGGGAAGCGCTCCTTAGCTCACCATCGTTGAAATACGGTAGTCCGAAAGAAGGCGGCCAAATGGCTTATGCAAATACACGCACGAAGATCTAAATCGAACAGTTTTGGGCGATCGCTAAAACGGCCTCATGCAAAAGCTTTTCGAATTTTCTCTCGGTAGATATCCTGAATAAGTCACCTATTCAATAAACTATTTCCCAATCCGTTTTCGCTTCCCTGACACGCCAAAAACACACGGCTTTAGCACCGCGCTTTTACGGAAATTGGCTATTTATTTAACCGGCCAATAACCTTGATAACCGCAACTGTTTGAACCCTCTTCGTAAGCGAGTCATCCCATTAACTAAAATTCAGGCAAACCCTAAAAACAGTGCAGATGGAAAACCGTAATCGCCAAGCCGCAGGCAAATTCAGTACACTCATAGATGGATAAGTTAGTAGATTCTATTTGGCCCTATGAGGGCACAAGGCTAAACACTTATGAGCAATACCAGTAACTTTCGCAAAGCCATTAGCGACGCCAAAAGCAGCGCCCTGATTGGCCCTAACGTAATCGCTAACGCGCTTCCTTACGTAGGCGGTGGCCTGATTCTTACGGCACTTGGCACCTTCGGCGGCCTCAACGTCCTACGCACCAACCCCGGCATTTTTATGCCGACCTTTTTTGTCGCCATCGTCGCAGAGCTTGCCCTGTTCTTCGTGGCGCGTAGCGTAGCGCTCAAGGGAAATAATTCGGTAGCCCTTCCCCTGCTGGCAACCTATAGCCTGCTTTCGGGCTATACCCTTAGCGGATTAGTATCTGTTGCGCTGCAAAGTAGTGGTGTCGGCATTCAAGGCGTAGGGTTTGCGGCCTTAGCCTGCGGACTAACGTTCATCGCAGCCCGTCCGATTGGCTCCAACCTCTCAGAAGAAGACGGCTTTGCGCTGACCAAGACGGTTCAGCTAGGCATTTTGGCCCTGCTGGTCGTCATCGTCGGTCAATTCGTCCTCGGCTTCTTTGGAGTCGTCGCGCCTAACTTCCTTGAGATTGCGATCTCAGCAATTGGTGTGCTTTTGTTTGTGGGCGCAGCCGTCGTAGATTTCTTTGTGCTGCCTCGCACCTACCGCGACGATCAGGCCATTCCTGCTGCGCTGTCGATGTATCTTACCTACATCAACTTATTTGTGTTTATTCTGCGCCTGTTGATTGCAATCAACGGTAGAGACTAAACTACTTAAGCAATTCGGCTTGTGGTTAAAAGTAGCTATAAGCCGAATCGTCAATCGCTTCGTTACTTTTATGGTGTGTAGACATCTCATCCATGTTCGATACCACGACCCTCAAACAAGAAATCGACTCACTTTCTGACCGCCTGGGCAAAGCTCAGGAGTATCTTTGACGTCCCTGCACTCAACGCCAAAATTAGCGACTTAGAGCAGCTATCTGCTCAACCTGATTTTTGGGACGATACAGAAACCGCTCAGAAGCATCTACAAGAACTCAGCGATTATAAATCGAGTTTGGAGCAGGTTCAGGGCTGGGAAAGCAGCCTGGAGGACTCTAGGGCGATTTTAGAACTTTTAGAGCTTGATCAAGATGACAGCTTGCTGACAGAAGCCGAAACGACAATTGGCAAGCTCAACCGCGAGCTAGATCAGTGGGAGCTACAGCAGCTTTTGTCTGGCCCTTACGATAAAGAGGGCGCTGTGCTAACGATTAATGCTGGAGCAGGCGGCACTGATGCGCAAGACTGGGCTGAGCTGCTGCTGCGGATGTACACGCGCTGGAGCGAGCAGAACGGCTACCGCTTTAATATGGTTGAAAAGTCTGAAGGCGATGAGGCGGGCTTAAAGTCTGTCACGCTAGAAATAGAAGGACGCTATGCTTACGGTTACTTAAAAGGAGAAAAAGGCACGCATCGTTTAGTACGAATTTCGCCTTTTAACGCCAATGGGAAGCGGCAAACGAGCTTTGCGGGTGTAGAGGTGATGCCGATACTCGATGATGACGTAGAGCTAGATATTCCTGATAAGGACTTGGAAGTCAAAACGTCGCGTTCGGGCGGTGCAGGTGGGCAAAACGTAAACAAAGTAGAAACGGCTGTTCGCGTGACGCACTTGCCTACGGGGATTTCGGTGCGGTGTACTCAGGAGCGATCGCAGCTCCAAAACAAAGAAAAAGCCATGGCACTCCTCAAAGCCAGACTTTTGGTAATCGCGCAAGAACAGCGAACTCAGGCGATCGCTGACATCCGTGGCGACATCGTAGAAGCCGCCTGGGGCCAACAAATCCGCAACTACGTCTTCCATCCCTACCAAATGGTCAAAGACCTACGCACCAACGTTGAAACCACCGCCGTCTCCGATGTGATGGACGGTGAGCTAGAGCCATTCATTCAGGCATATTTGCGCCAGGAGAATCAGATGTTACCCGAAAGCACCGTGTAGGGTGGGCACCCGAGACACCTTACTCCACAAGCGAAACCCATCCGTTGTCCACCTTCGATATATTGTGAAACCACCCGCTTACAAAAAAATCATGAGCACCGATAAATCAGTCGAAACCCTAGAAAAACCAAACAAATCCCCATTAGACGAGCCACCACCGAGCTTCGTAAAGCTAGCCATGCGAAACATGGTAAAAAAAGGCGGCAAATCGCTCTACCACTTTTTCCTATCTTCCGTAGCGCTGCTAACGTTATTCATCGGCCTAGCCTACCTCACTCGCTAACGACTGCCTTTTATGACTCAAGTCGCCACAAAATCAGAAATCAGCGCAATTCAGCTAGAAACCTTTGTAGACGGTAGCGCAGCCGATCAGGTACCTGGGGTCGCGATCGCTCACTACCAAAGCTGGCTGCACACCTGGCTAAACGACCTTGCCCCTAATCTTTCACCCATCAACGCCTACGAAGTCAGCCTGCGACTAACCGATGACGCCGAAATTCAGCAGCTCAACACCGACTACCGTCAGCAGTCAAAACCGACAGACGTCCTTTCTTTTGCGGCGCTTGAGACAGAAATTCCAGGGTCAAATGTTTTGCATGAGCAGCAGCCTGTATATTTAGGTGACATTATCATTTCAGTAGAAACAGCTACCAGACAAGCTCCTGAAAGCAACCATTCCTTAGCTCAAGAAATGGCCTGGCTTGCTGCCCACGGGCTCCTTCACCTGCTAGGCTGGGATCATCCAGATGATGAGAGCTTGACACAAATGCTAGATAAGCAAACCCAGCTCCTCGGCCTGGTAGATCTTGCTGGCTGAACTCACACAAGAACTAAGCATTAATCCGCTAGCTACGGTAATGTGTCAACTATTGAGCAAACGAGTATGCCAAAGAAGGGATACGTTAGTTCAAGAACTGGGCAACGTTTAGAGTTAGGTGATCGTCATCCGTAGCGAAGCAACAGGACATATTTACATATGGTTTCTCGTGATAGCCAGTTCTCCCGTGATAGAAAAGCCCTCCGAGATACTCGGCCTGACGGCAGTTCCCCTGAGAACAAACTAGAGAGCAAACTGGCTCATGAGAGTAAGCTAGCTGACCATAGCGATCAAAAGAGCGATCGCCATCAGATTGCTTTAAACCCTGCTGAAGAGGGTGTTCCGCTAGTTGAGCGATCGCACTCCTGGCAAGTTGCTCCCAACCTATTCACCAGCTTCAGATACGCCTGGGCAGGCATCTCCTACGCCTTTACCACTCAGCGCAACTTCAGAGTCCATACAGGACTGGGCATCGTTGCGATCGTTCTATGCTGGGCGCTACAGGTCAGCACGGTTGAAATCGCAGTCATTTGCCTGACCATCGGCGCAGTGCTAGTCATGGAAATTCTCAACACGGCTCTAGAATCACTCGTAGATCTAACTGTCGGCCAGACATACCACGACCTCGCTAAAGTCGCTAAAGACTGTGCCGCAGGCGCGGTGCTGATGGCCGCTATTGTTGCCCTGCTGATTGCCGCGCTCATTTTTGTACCGCCGCTTTGGGATGGTTTACGGGATAATCTACACAACTACATCGTATAAGCCGCAGCCATCTCCCCATGATTCTGGTAATTGACAACTACGACAGCTTTACCTACAACCTGGTGCAGTACTTCGGCGAGCTAGGCCAAACGCTGAGCGTCGCCAAAGACATCCAGGTATTTCGCAACGATCAAATCACGCTCACAGAAATTCAAGCCATGAATCCTGACGGCATTGTGATTTCACCGGGCCCCGGCACCCCTAACGATGCAGGCATTTCTTTACAGGTCATCGAAAAGCTAGGGCCGCACACTCCCATCCTCGGCGTTTGCTTAGGCCATCAGAGCATTGGTCAGGTCTATGGCGGAAAGGTAATTTCTGCCTCAGAACTCATGCACGGCAAAACATCTCCCGTGCGCCACACTCATAAAGGCGTTTTTGCAGGACTTCCAGACCCACTAACGGCGACCCGCTATCATAGCCTCGTCATTGAAAAAGAAACCTGCCCAAACGTGCTAGAAATCACAGCCTGGGTAGACGATGGCACGATTATGGGCGTTCGCCATCGCAACTATCCGCATATTCAAGGTGTGCAGTTTCACCCTGAAAGCGTACTCACTGAATCGGGTAAAGCGCTACTAGAAAACTTTCTCAGAGAACTCAGCCCGGTCGTTTATAAAAGTGCAAAAGTTGGGTAGTTACGCTTTAAGCTATCCGCATTTATAAACTGGCCCACCTTGGCCGTGCTTAATGTCACACCATACGGCACGATGTATACACTGTGGAAACTTTGACTTAAAAACATCATGAAACGGCGACAACTGCTGCGATACGCAAGTGCGAGCTTTGTAGGAACTTTGGGTTTAGGCTTAGCTTCTAGCTATCAGACCTATCAGGCCCAAAGCGGATCTTTAACCATCACTGCGCTGGGCCATACGGCCTTTTTGTTCACGGGCGGCGGCCAGCGCGTTTTGGTTAATCCATTCAAGGCCGCTGGCTGTACGGCTGGCTACGCAGAGCCTACCGCTGCCGCCGATTTGGTTTTGCTGAGCAGTCGCCTGTTTGACGAAGGCTTTTTGACCAGCCGATATGCAAACACCCAAGTGATTGACGATCCGGGTGACTACACAGTCAATGGTCTAGCGGTTCAAGGCGTGAGTATGCCCCATGATCGACTCAATGGTCGTCGCTTTGGTTCTAACATCGCTTGGATATGGAACCAGGCTGGCGTTAAGGTAGTGCATTTGGGAGGTGCTGCGGCTCCAATCGCGCTCGAAAATAAAATTCTCATCGGTCGCCCCGATGTATTGCTAGTGCCCGTGGGTGGCGGCCCCAAGGCTTACACTCCCGAAGAAGCGGTAGACGCGGTTAAAGCACTCAATCCTAAAATTGTTATTCCGACGCACTATCGCACGCAAGCGGCTGATGCGGATAGCTGTGACTTGGTTGGCGTAGGCGATTTCACTGCGCTGATGGCAGGAACGCCGGTTACTCAAGGCGACAATACGCTTAGCGTCAGCGCTGGTAGCCTGCCTAGCAGCGGGATGCGCGTTGAAGTTTTAAGCTATGCTTTTTAAAAGTTCAGGTTTATTAACTGCATATGCATAGCGAGTATCGTCAGCGTCGGGAAGCTGTGCTGGAGGCGATTGGTCAGGGCACTGCGATTTTTTGCAGTGCGCCTACAGCCGTCATGCACAACGATGTGGACTATCTGTTTCGACAGGACAGCGATTTCTTTTATTTAACGGGCTTCAATGAGCCTGACGCTGTGGCGGTACTCTCCCCTTCTCATGGCAAGCATAGGTTCGTGCTATTTGTGCGACCCAAAGATAAGGAGAAGGAAACCTGGAGTGGCTATCGTACGGGCGTTGCAGCCGCTAAAGAACGCTACGGTGCGGATGAAGTTTATCCGATCAAAGAACTAGATGAAAAGCTGACTAAATACGTTGTCAAGGCCGACCGGCTGTATTACCACTTTGGCCATAACGGCGACTTTAACGATCAAATTCTCCGTCTGTGGCAGAAGCTGCTCAGCAAGATGACGAAACGCGGGACAGGCCCGGTTGCGATTGAAGATTCTAAGCTGCTGCTGCAGCAGTTTCGTCGGGTTAAAAGTCCGTCAGAGCTGGAGAAAATTAGGCGGGCGATCGCTATCAGTGCCCAAGCCCACAACACTGTTCGCGAAATGGTACGCCCCGGCGTTTACGAATACGAAATTCAGGCGGCGATTGAAAACATATTTCGCCGAGAAGGCGCGATGGGGCCAGCCTATCCATCTATTGTGGCGACGGGAAAAAACGCCTGCATTCTGCACTACATAGAAAACAATCAGCGCTTAGAAGAAGGTGACTTGCTGCTGATTGATGCAGGCTGCGCTTATGAATATTACAACGCAGATATTACACGGACGTGGGTGGTGGGCGATCGCTGCTCCAAAGAACAGCGCATCCTTTATGACTTGGTGCTTGAGGCCCAGCTAGCCGCCATCGAGCAGGTACAGCCGGGTCGGCCCTTCAACGCCTTTCATGACGCGGCCACTCGCATTATTACCACAGGGCTTGTCGAGCTGGGATTATTAAAAGGCGAGGTAGACAAACTGATTAAAGAGAAAAAGCACAAAGCCTTTTTCATGCACGGTACTGGCCATTTCCTCGGACTTGATGTGCACGATGCCGGTATTTTGCGCAACCCTAATAAGACCTGGAGACCGTTTTTGCCCAATAATATTGTCACGGTCGAGCCAGGTATTTATATTCCCCCAAACTACGAGCCAGTAGAAGGCCAGCCGGCAATTGATGAGCGCTGGCAAGGCATCGGCATTCGTATAGAAGATGATGTGCTGGTGACTGAAACCGGCCACGAAGTGCTCACCTCAGCCGTTCCAAAAACTTTGAATGTTGCGGTTGGAGCCCTTACTGCCAGCTAATAAACTGTCTAATACACTGTTTAATGCTAAAGAGCCAGTAATATCACAACTGCAAAGTTTGAAGATCACAACAACTTTGCGGATAGCTGTTTATCCCCCTTGAACAACGCAGTAGGATGCACAGACAGGCACAAACGCAGATCTGACGCGTCTTGTTTTGAATAAACGGTTTTGATAAATGACCACATAAAGATAAATTGTTACGTGCTTAGATATCTCGGGCAGGCTAATAGGCGGAATGCTTTATGGCGAACTTCATTTAGAGGTCGTCTCATTACGTTTTCTAGCCACATCTCCAGATTTGCAAAATGCTGATACGCCTTCACAGTACTTGAAGACGCCGGCGAAGAAGAGGCCAAAGAAGGCTTGAAAGGCACGGAATAGTCAGTTCGCCCGCTCGGTATTAGAGGAACCCCACTTTGAGGTTGAGACTGTGAGATTGAATCGTCTACTGCCCGGCCTGACTTTAGCGGGGGCTCTGTTATTAGCGCTACCCGCAGAAGCAGCTAGGCTACAGTTCTGGCGGTTTGATACCGAAGAGAACCTGCTGACTTTTGCGACTGATGACAGCGTTCATCCAACTGCTCAGCTACTTTCCAATCCCACCCGGCTGGTGATAGACATACCAGGGACAACGCTGGATGACCCGGCGGCGCAGTCTTACGGCGGGGCGATTAAAGAGGTGCGCATTAGCGAGCTAGACGCCGAAACCACTCGCCTTGTGGTGGAATACAATTCAGGCTATATCGTAGATCCGGGGCAGGTAGAGGTACGCGGAAAAAGCTCTAAAGAGTGGACAGTGCAGCTACCTGAAGCCATAGAAACTAGCATTCCTATAGCTGCTCGCTTACTAGATAGAGACGATCAAGCAAGTGGCCCATCAGAAAATTCACAATTAAGCGCTCAAGGCGGCTCGCAGGGGGTAGGCAATCAGGTTAGCAACCGACCGGTGCAGGGCGCTCGTACCCGCGTACAGAGTATAGCGGCTACGGGTGATGGCTTTTTTATTAGCACGGCTGGAGAACCGGCAGAGCTAGCGGTCAGTCGCTCTGAAAAAGACGGACAGCGAGTTATTAGGATTACCTTGGAGCAAGCTGCGATCGCCTTAGGCGTCACTAGAGCGCGGCTACCGATAAACCGCTATAGCGTTGAAGGCTGGCAGATAAACCAGGTGGCTGCTGACCCTGCAAAAGCTGAAATTACTCTGGTTTTAGGAAATGAAAGCCCCGATTGGGACATTTCTGCGAATGCAGATGGAATAGTCATTTTGCCCAAAGATGTTTCTATTAGCGCTATTCCTGATGCGGGCAAACCTGATGCAGGTGTAGCGACAGCGGTCGCAAGCACGGTTCGTGAACCTGCGGCGACCCGGCAGGTATCTCAGGTATCTCAGGTATCCCAGGTATCTACAGGAGAGCTACCGACTCTGCCCAACGGTCGATTCACGGTTGTAATTGATCCGGGTCACGGTGGGCGCGATCCAGGGGCTGTCGGCATCAATGGGCTTCAGGAGAAGTCCGTCGTTAACGATATTGCGCCGCGAGTAGCCGCCATTTTGCGCGAGCAGGGGGCCAGTGTCGTGATGACGCGAGATAGCGACATTGAGGTAGACCTGGAGCCCCGAGTGCAGACTGCTGAAAGGGCTAATGCGTCTATTTTTGTGAGCATTCACGCAAATGCCATTAGCATGAGTCGTCCGGACGTTAATGGGCTAGAAACGTTTTATGCCTCAGATTCGGGCCACCGCCTAGCAGATACCGTACATGCAACGGTGCTCAGGGCGATGGGAATGCGTGATCGCGGTGTCCGCTCTGCTCGGTTCTATGTCATTCGCCGAACGTCCATGCCGGCAATTTTAATTGAAACTGGCTTTGTGACTGGCGCAGAAGACTATCCAAAGTTAGCAGATCCTGCCTGGAGAGAGCGTATGTCTCAGGCGATCGCCCAAGGCATTTTGCTACATCTCCAGCGCGGTCTATAAAGTCCAAACAGACCTACTATTTTTTCTCAGGATGCTTAACCGCCTCGCAAGAAACGCCCAGCTTCCCGAGGTAGTGAATCATCTGATGCAGCCGCCCCGAATCCCTTTGATTAAAGTGCAGCGCTAGTCGAGACAAATGCTCGGTTTCGTGCCCCCGCTCGACATCAAACGCTGAAACCTCTCGAATCGTGCCTTCGCTTAAGATGTCAGAAAACTCCGCGTTGAGCTGGTCAATTCCCCCGTCACAGAGGGGTGCTTTGAGCCTGATCACCATCTGGCCCCGGACGTAGCGATTGGAGTGGTACATCCGGTAGAAGCTCTCAATGTACTCTAGGGCATCGTCTATGCTGTCGGTGAGGTGGTACAGGCTGGTATCATCCGGGCTGATGAGCCCCTGGTCGAGTATGCGGTTGCGCACGTAGTAATCCCAGCTTCTCCAATAGTCGCCGCCGGGGCGGTCGATCAATACCAGTGGCAAAAGTTCGGATTTGCCCGTTTGGATGAGCGTTAAGGCTTCAAAGGCTTCGTCTTGGGTGCCAAATCCACCGGGGAAGAGGGCGATCGCATCACTCTCCTTGAGGAAAAACAGCTTTCGAGTAAAAAAGTACTTAAAGTCCAGCAGCTTAGGGTCGCCTGCCATCACCGAGTTAGCGCCCTGCTCAAAAGGCAGCCGAATATTGAGCCCAAAAGAATTATCACGACCGGCACCCTCGTTACCAGCCTGCATGATGCCGCCACCTGCGCCCGTCATCACCATAAAGCCCTGCTTGACGACTCTGCGAGCGAACTCAACGGCCATTTGATACTCGGGGCGATCGCTAGGCGTACGCGCCGAACCAAAAATCGTAATCTTGCGCGTATGACGATATGGATAGAAAGATTTAAAGCCTTCCTCCATATCCAGCAGTGAATGACTTAATATTTTCCAATCTAACCTTTCAGCTTCCTGCCCCGACATTCGCACCAGGGTTTCCAGAATCTGCGCAACCAGCGCTCCATTCTCCAAGTCCGGCAGCTTGTCGAGCATATGCAGTAGGTTCGCACGTAACTGCCTATTAGGCGGCGACCCTAAAGGATAGTTTGAGCTACGGACTGGGCTATTAAGGGGAGAATCATCCATAATGCGCACAAATCAAATAGTGTCAAATTTTTACTAATGGGCGTATTTTAATGCGGCATTGTCTATCTCCAAACAGCCTATGTACGGAGGAATACGTCTAAATAAATCATTTTTGAACCTAGTGTAAAACGCATAG
>PPFU01000599.1_pt1 | contig 15838 bp, 16 predicted proteins | sample 1535991 | NCBI WGS metagenome assembly PPFU01 (sample SAMN04901290, study PRJNA319586) | Hypolithon metagenome, whole genome shotgun sequencing project. | isolation source: Antarctic Hypolithon | place: Antarctica: Miers Valley | collected 2014
CTGGTGCGGGCGAAGGGACTCGAACCCCCACATCTTGCGATACTTGGACCTAAACCAAGCGCGTCTACCAGTTCCGCCACGCCCGCGACCCGAGGCTGGGCAGCACCATTCGGCAGCCACGACCCGAAGAGCAGCGCCATTAATCGCGCACGCCCGAAAGGGCAAGCTGTGCGGCAGGACGAGCGCGGCCCACGGAACGGCGCGCTCCCGGCAGGCGTTTCAGAGAGCAAGCCAGCACGAGGAGCAATCCGATGGACCGCACCGCCTATACCGACGTAAGCTATATCCAGCCGCACATCCCGCCCGCCACCCCGCCGGTGATCGACCACAACGCCGATGCCGGGGACGCGGCCATCTTGGCCATGGCGAACGGAGACAGCGATTCGCCGGGCTCGCGCCCATCCAGTTTCCAGCGCGGCGCCGAAGACGTCGAACTGCAACCCGGCGCCGGCCCTGACGAAGTCGATCCCGATGGCGGCGGCGACATTGTCGAACCGCAATCGCCCGACGAGTTCGACCCCGATGGCGGTGATATCGTCGAGCCCGGCGCCACGCCGATCGAGGCGCCACCGCCCGAGAACCCGGCCGAAACCCCCATGCCGCCCGATTGATTTATCCCGGCGCGCGTGCCAGCGCCCCATGCCATGAGCGAGACCCCTCCCGAAGAGCCCAATGCCGGCGACCAGCCCGGCGCCCCAACCTCCGGCCCGGCCAGCAGAGCGGATGAAGCCCCCGTGGCCACCGGCCCCGAAGCCGGCCCGACCGACCTGCCGCCCGACCACTTGGCGATCGACCCGGCGAGCGAGCATTTCGACGAGGAGATGCTGCGCCGGGGTGTCGGCATCCGCTTCAAGGGCACGCAGCGCACCAATGTGGAGGAATATTGCATCTCCGAAGGTTGGGTGCGCGTGCAGGCCGGCAAAAGCATGGACCGCCGCGGCCGCCCGCTGACAATCAAGCTCAGCGGACCGGTGGAGGCCTGGTTCGAGGATCTGGGCGAAAACGCACCGGTCGCGCGCAAAGGCTAGCCCGGGCAGGCCTGCTGTCTCGGCTCGGCAGCACGGTCCCGCGCAGGCCCTCCGCCAGGACGCTAGAACAGTCCGTGGGCATTGGAGCCGACAATCGCTGCCCGCCGAGCCGGGACGGCGCGCGCGATTCGCGGTTAACGGTGCTCCCAAACGGCCGTGACAAACCGCAGTATGGCAGGGCCGAGAGCGCCATCCAAAGCCGCTGCCTCGGTGGCGCTTGCACGCGGGTTATAAACCTGGAACAATTGCAATCTTGGTTAATGCAGCCCTTTACCTTCTCCATCAGCAGATTAGAAAGGCTGCTGAAGCGCTGGGGAAGGAGCGCAAAAACATGGACAACGGGGCTTGGTCGTTCCTCGATTGGCTGGCGCTTGCCGAGCACGAATTGTTGCTGTTCGCGGGCGTCTTCTTCCTTATCGGGGCGTTGGACGAATTTGCTGTCGACTTGAGCTGGCTCTGGCTGCGTCTCACCGGGCGTGCCCGGACCTGGCGAATCGACCGCGACCAAGGCGCCGGGCGGCGGCTGGAGGGCGAGGTGGCGGTGCTGATCCCAGCGTGGCTCGAACACAACGTGATCACCGATACCATCCAATACACCCTGCTGGCCTGGCCGCAGCACGCCCTGCGGCTTTATGTCGGCTGCTATCGCAACGATCCGCTGACCGCCGAGGCGATCCTGGGCGGGGCCGGGCACGATCCGCGCGTGCGGCTGGTGGTCCACGATCGCGAGGGGCCCACCACCAAGGCCGATTGCCTCAACCGCCTCTACGCGGCGATGGCGCAGGACGAATCGCGCAGCGGCCGCACCTATCGCCTGGTGGTGCTGCACGACGCGGAAGACATGGTCGATCCCGCCGCGCTGCCGCTTCTGGATCGCGCAGTGGCCAAGGCGGAGTTTGTCCAGCTGCCCGTCCTGCCCGAACCGCAGCGCAATTCGCGCTGGATCGGCAGCCATTATTGCGAGGAATTTGCCGAAGCGCACGGCAAGGCAATGGTGGTGCGCGAGGCTCTTTCGGCCTCGCTCCCGGCCGCCGGGGTCGGCTGCGGCTTCTCCCGGGCGATCCTGGCGCAAATGGCCGAGGAGATGCCGGGCGGCGGCGGGCCGTTCTCGATTGATTCGCTGACCGAGGATTACGAACTCGGGCTGCGGATCAAGGCCGCCGGCGGGCGCTCTCGCTTCCTGCGCGTGCGCGGGGATGATGGAAGGCTGGTGGCGACCCGCGCCTATTTCCCCTCGCAGCTGGGGCCATCGGTGCGGCAGAAGGGCCGTTGGGTCCACGGAATCGCGCTGCAAGGCTGGGACCGGCTCGGCTGGACGGGCGGGTTCGGTGAACGCTGGATGCGGCTGCGCGACCGGCGCGGTCCGCTGAGTGCACTGGTCCTGTTCACGGCCTACATCCTGCTGGCGCTCAGCACGCTGCTGTGGCTGGCGGAGCTGACCGGTGCGCAGCGGGCCACGCCGATCGGGCCGCTGCTGTGGTGGCTGCTGGCGCTGAACTTGGCCAGCTTCGTCTGGCGCGCCTGCTGCCGCTTCGCCTTCACCGCCCGCGAATATGGTGCGATGGAGGGCGTGCGGGCGGTCCTGCGCATCCCGATTACCAACATCATCGCGATCATGGCCGGGCGCCGCGCGCTGGCCGCCTATGCCCGCACGCTGCGGGGCGAGGCGCCGCAGTGGGACAAGACAGATCACTACTCCCACCCGGCCAGCGCCCGCCTAGCGCAGGCCACCGCGTGAACACCGCTGCCCGGACGGGCTCGCGCGGCCAGCCGCTGTTGCTGCTGGGCGCGCTGTTGGTCGGCTGGTTCGGGCTGCGCGTGGTCACCTGGCAATCGCCCTTCCCGATCGGCGTCGGATCGCCGGCCATGGCCGAATCGAACGCTTTGCCGATCACGCCGGCCAATCCTGCAGAGCCCGCAAGCGGAGCCGATCCGCACTTCGAGGGCAGCGACCCTTCGGCCCCAAACCCTGCCGAGCGCCCTGCCGAGCCGGCAACTCACGGCGAGTGGTTGCGGCGTCCGCTCCCCGCCGACGCTCCTGTTAGCCCGGGCTGGAGCCAGCTGCCGCTGCTGTCCCCCGCCGGTGCGCTCCCCGTCGGGTCGGTGCAGCGCCTTGCCCAGGCCAACGGCAGCGTGCCGCGCGGCCTTTCCGCGAGCGCCGCCAGCGGCCATGCGCTGTTGCTCGCCGCCGGGCTCTCGCGAATGGAGATGCCGGCCGCGCTATTCGGGCTTTTGGACGAGAGGTATAGTCCGGCGGGGCTTTCCGCCCCGCCCGCACTTGCCCGCCGCGTGCCCAACCCGGCCTTCACCTCTGCCTCAGCGCCAATCTCGACCACCGCCTCCGCACCCGTCTTTGCACCCGCCTCCGCTCCGGCCGGCGCAGTGCCCGCGATCGGCGCGCCGCGGCCCTCGCGCTGGACGGCCGATGGCTGGCTGTTGTTGCGGGAGGATTCGGCCAGCTCCCGCCAGACCGGGCTGCAGGGCTATGGCCGCAGCCAGGCCGGCGCGGTGCTGCGCTATCGTCTGGCGCCAAGCAGCGGCCAAGCCCCTCAGGCGCATCTGCGCGCCAGCACCGCGCTGGCCAATGCCGGCAACCGCCTGCGCGAACGCGAACTCGCCGCCGGTCTCTCCGCCCGGCCGCTCGCCAGCGTGCCGGTGCGCGTGGCCGCCGAGCTGCGCCTGTCCGATCTCGCCCAGGGCACGGAACTGCGCCCCGCCGCCTATGCGGTGACCGAACTGCCCCCTGTCGCCCTTCCTCTCGGCGCGCGCGGCGAGCTTTACCTGCAAGGCGGCTGGGTCGGCGGCACCTTCAAGACCGCCTTCGTCGATGGTCAGGCGCGGGTCGATCGCCCGCTCGTGCGGCTCGGCCCGGCCGAGCTATCCGCCGGCGCCGGCGCATGGGGCGGGGCCCAGCGCGATGCGGAGCGGCTCGATGCCGGCCCCAGCCTCGCCGCCACGCTCAGCATCGGCCGGGTGCGCGCGCGAGCGACCGCGGACTACCGCTTCCGCATCGCCGGCGATGCCCAGCCCGGCTCGGGCCCCGTGCTGACGGTCTACGCCGGATTCTAGGCCAACGCCGCGTCGCTTGACGCTTCAGCAAGCGAGCGGCCTTCATTAAGCGCAGCGCATGGGTTAGCGGAACATATGGACGTCTACCTGCCCATTGCAAATCTGTCGGTGAACGGACTGGTGATCGTGCTGCTCGGCGCGGGCACGGGCATCCTCTCGGGCCTGTTCGGGGTGGGCGGGGGGTTCCTCACCACCCCGCTGCTGATCTTCTACGGCGTGCCCCCCACCGTCGCCGCGGCTTCGGCCGCCAGCCAGGTGACGGGTGCCTCCGTCTCTGGCGTGTTCACCCATCGCAAACGCGGCGGATTGGACATGCAGATTGGCCTGGTGATGGTGGCGGGCGGGGTGATCGGCGCAGGTATCGGCGCGGCGCTGTTCAGCCTGCTCCAGGCGCTCGGCCAGATCGATACGGTGATCAACATTCTCTACGTGCTGCTACTGGGCACGATCGGTGCGCTGATGGGGCGCGAGAGCATCCAGGCGCTGCGCCGGCAGAAGGGCGGCCGCGCGCCGCCGCCGGCCCGCCGCCGGCACCACCCGCTGGTCGCCAGCCTGCCGCTGCGCTGGCGGTTCTACAAATCGGGCCTGTACATCTCCCCGCTCGCGCCGCTGCTGCTGGGGGTGGTGACCGGCACGCTGACCATGCTGATGGGGGTGGGCGGCGGCTTCATCCTGGTGCCCGCGATGCTGTATATCCTGGGTATGAGCGCCAATGTCGTGGTCGGCACCTCGCTGTTCCAGATCCTGTTCGTCACCATCGTGGCCACGATGATGCATGCGCTCACCACCAAGGCCGTGGATATCGTGCTGGCCGCGCTGCTGCTGATCGGCTCGGTCACCGGCGCGCAGATCGGCACGCGAATCGCCCTCACCGCTAAGCCCGAGCTGCTGCGGCTGCTGCTCGCGGCGATCGTGCTGGCGGTGGCGCTGCGCATGGCCTTCGGCCTCGGGATCAGGCCGGACGAGGTCTATACGGTGCTCCCGCTGTGATCCGCCAACCGCCCCCCTCCTGCCTCACGATGGGCCGGGCCGCTCGCTGCGCGCTCGCGCTGCTCGCCTTCGCCGCGCTGTCGGGGCAGAGCGACCCGATCCTGGTGCCCGAGGTCTCGCAGCACGAGATCCGCGTTCGCCAGGGCTTCACCGGCACCGAGCTGCTGCTCTACGGCGCGATCCTCGATCCCACCGGCCAGCGGGCGCAGGATCCTTACGAAATCGTGGTGGTGCTGAAGGGTCCGACCGAGCCGATCCTGCTGCGCGAGAAGGACAAGGCACTCGGCATCTGGGTTAATGCGCAGAGCACCGCCTTCCGCTCCGCGCCCGCCTTTTTCGCGGTCGCCAGCTCGCAACCGATCGACCAGATCGTCGATCCGCTGACCGCGGCGATCTACGAGCTGGGGCTCGGCTATCTCCAGCTCTCTCCCGCCGACGCGATCGATCCGGCCGAACAAGCGCGCTTTACCGCCGGCCTGGTCGATCTGCGGCAGCGGCAGGGGCTCTACAAGGAGGATGGCAGCGGGGTCACGATCAGCGGCGGCGTGCTCTACCAGGCGCGCATCGCGGTGCCCTCTAACGTGACCACCGGGCGCTACACGGCGGAAACCTTCGCCATCGATAACGGCCGCGTAATCGCCTCGGCCATTGCCGAGGTCCAGGTCACCAAGGAAGGCTTCGAGCGGCTGGTGGCCGACCGGGCGCAGGACGAAGGGCTGCTCTACGGGCTCACCGTGGTGGCGCTCTCGCTGCTGATGGGCTGGGCCGCCGGGCGCCTGTTCGCGATGATCTGAGCTCGTATTCTCGGCTCAGGTGCCGCGCGTGTCTCCGAACCACTCGATATGCTGCCGTTTCGAGAGGTTCACATCATGCGCGATGCATGCCTCCGCCAGCCACGCCTCGCGGGCGCTCAGGGCAGCCGCATCGGTGCCCTCGGCCATCAACCAGATGCGCTGCGAGGCAATCGCATGGCGAGCGGCCAGCGCCAGCGCTTCGGCAATGTCTTCCGGCGCGGCGATCACGAATTTGAAGATCGCGCGCGGCTCCGCGGCCCATCCCGCCAGCGGCGCGTCCGGCAGGGCCAGCGCGGTTGGATTGCCCGAATGGGCAAGCTTGGGGCTCACATTGTACTGCGCCACATGCGCATCGAAGCCGGCGTGGGGGGCGATGGTGCCGTTAGTCTCCACCTCAACGCTCGTCTCGGGGGCGATGCTCGCCAGCGCCTCCGCCATCCGTGCGAGCGCGGGCCCCTGCAACAGCGGCTCGCCCCCGGTGACGACCAGCCGCCGTCGCCCAAGCGCGGCGATCAGCCGGGCTACCTCTGCCTCGCCCAGCACCAGCTGGTTGGCCGCGCGGTCGAAAGTCGCCGCGTGCCGGTGCGGGCGATTGTCGCCGGTAAAGTGCCACGTGTAGGCCGTATCGCACCAGCTGCAGGCGAGGTTGCAGCGAGACAGCCGCACGAAACCCACCGGCCGCCCCGCACTCGGTCCCTCGCCCTGCAATGAGGCGAAGATCTCCGGCTCGCCCGGAGTGGTGGTGGCGAGAATCAGCGGCATGGCGGCGATGTTCGCGCTCTCGAAACCCGAGCCAATGTGTTCAGGAACGGCACGGCGGTGTGCATCGCTTGTGTTGACCGCCATGAGTTGCTGTGGTCGGCCGGCAGGGTACGCGTGTGTGTCCGGCTGCTCATAGGGTTTCCATGACGATCGATTGGTCTGCCTCCAGCGCCGATGCGGCTGCGCTCACGGTCAATGTCGCCTCGTTGGGTCGGCTGCTCGCAGATCTGCGTGAGCGGCTGATCGGCGGGCGGGGGTTCTGCGTCGCCACGCTCAATCTCGATCACCTCGTCAAGCTGCGCCATGATCCGGGCTTCGCCAGGGCCTATCGCGCGCATAGCCACGTCACGGCCGATGGCAAACCCATCGTCTGGCTGTCCCGGTTGGCGGGCCGGCCCATCGGGCTGGTCCCGGGATCGGAATTGATCCTCCCGGTGGCCCGGCTGGCGGCCGAGACCGGGGTGGGAGTGGTCCTGTTCGGCGCCACTGAGCAAGCGCTGGATGCCGCCGCCCGTGCCCTGCGCCAGCAGGTGCCTGGCCTGAAGATCGCCGCCTGTATCGCACCCCCGATGGGGTTCGATCCCTTCGGTCCCGCGGGCGACGAGGCGATTGCCGCGATCCGCGCAACAGGGGGTGGGCTCTGCTTCCTGGCGCTGGGTGCGCCCAAGCAGGAAAAGTTCGCGGCCCGCGCGGCCGAACAGCTTCCGCAGATGGGGTTCCTGTCGATCGGCGCAGGTCTCGATTTCATCGCCGGCACGCAGACCCGCGCGCCGCCGCTCATCCGCATGATCGCGGCGGAATGGCTCTGGCGTCTAGCCTCCAACCCGCGCCGTCTCGCCGGGCGCTACGCCCGCTGCATCGCCATCCTGCCTGGCGAGATGCAGCGCGCGCTGCGCTCACGATCCCAGGCCTGACGCGCGGCTTGTCCGCTGCCGCCGGATTCAGCCTGTCTCTGACGAGATCGGCCGTGGCGCCATCCGGCACCAAGGCAATACTATCGCCCCAGCGGCACATGGATGCGGAGGCACGGGAGTGGGGCGCCATCAAGCGGGCCTCTCCCAGCCCGCCACGCCTAACCCCGCCTAGCCCAGCCGCGCCAGCGCCACCGCCAACCGCGCGGCCTCGCCCGCATGATGCGCATGGTCGGCGCGCGCCTTCTCCACCGCCTCCGGCTTGGCCTTCTCGACGAACGCGGGGTTGCCGAGCCGCCTGGCCAGCCCTTCCGCCTCCTTCTCCGAAGCCGCCCGCGCCTTGGCCAGCCGCGCCTTCTCGGCCGCAATGTCGATCACCCCTTCGAGCGGGATCACGAACAGGTCCGCACCCGCCGTAAGCTGCATCGCCGCCCCGGCCGGCGCCGCCTCGAAGCGCACCCCCGAAAGCCGCGCCAGCCGCTCGATCGCGCCGCCATTGCCCCCCACGCCCGCGCGGGCCAGAGCCGAAGGCTCGGCACACCAGGCCTCCAGCCGCGCGCCCGGCGCGATCCCCAGCTCGTTCTTCGCTGCCCGCACGGCAGTGGTGAGCCCGATCAGCCACTCCACCTCGGCCTTAGCACCCGCATCCACCGGCGCCCGGGGCTCCGGCCATTGCGCCACGATCAGCTCGTACGCGCGCTCGCCCCCGGCTTGCTGCGCCTGCGCATGCCACAGTTCCTCGGTGATGAATGGCATGAACGGGTGCAGCATCACCAGGATCTGGTCGAGCACCCAGCCGGCCACCGCGCGGGTTTCATCGTCCACTGTGCCCCCCGGTCCGGGCTTGATCAGCTCCAGATACCAGTCGCAGAACCGGTCCCACGCGAATTGGTAGATCGCACCGGCCGCCGCATCGAAGCGCAGCTCGGCCATCGCCGCATCCAGCGTCGTCAGCGTTTCCACCACTTCGCCGATGATCCAGCGATTGACCGCGCTCGTCGCCGGCGGCGCCGCCAGCGTGGCGCTCGCGCCGATGCCGTTGGCGCGAGCAAACCGCGCGGCGTTCCACAGCTTGGTGGCGAAGTTGCGATATCCCTCCACCCGGCTCTCATCTATCTTCACGTCGCGGCCCTGGCTTTCCATCGCCGCCATGAAGAAACGCAAAGCATCCGCACCGAACCGGTCGATCAGCCCCAGCGGATCGACCACATTTCCTTTGGACTTGGACATCTTCTGCCCGTCGGCGGCGCGCACCAGCCCATGCAGATAGAGCCGCTTCCACGGCACCTCGTCGAGCAGGTGCATCCCCATCATCGCCATCCGCGCATCCCAGAAGAACAGGATGTCGAAGCCCGAGACCAGCAGGTCGTTCGGATAGTGCTTCTTTAACAGCGGCGCGTCCCCATCCGGCCAGCCCAGCGTGGCGAACGGCCACAGCGCGGAGGAGAACCACGTGTCGAGCACGTCGTCGTCCTGCCGCAGCGTGACGCCATCGCCAGCCGCCGCCTGCGCCAGTTCCACCGTCTCGGCGACATGGATCCGGCCATCGTCGTCATACCAGGCCGGGATCCGGTGCCCCCACCAAAGCTGCCGGCTGACACACCAGGGCTGGATGTTCTCCATCCAGTTGAAGAAGGTCTTCTCCCAGGATTTGGGCACGATCTCGATCCGCCCGTCGCGCACCGCCTTCATCGGCGCAGCCGCCAGCTTTCCGGCATCGACATACCACTGGTCGGTCAGCATCGGTTCGATGACCACGCCCCCGCGGTCACCGAACGGCTGCATGATGGTCTTGTCCTCCACCCTCAGCAGCAGCCCCTCGGCTTCGATGTCGGCGACCACCCGGTCGCGCGCCTCGTAGCGGTCGAGCCCGCGATAGACGTCGGGGACGAGATTGAGCGCGTCCACCTCGGCCGGCGTGGTGCGCGCCCCACGGGCGATGGCGCTCGCCCGGGCGGAGGCCTCCGCATAGGGCAAGCCGTCAGCGCGCATGGCGGCGATTTCGTCCATCAGCCGGTACATCGGGATGTCGTTTCGCTGCGCGACCGCATAGTCGTTCTGGTCGTGCGCACCGGTGATCTTGACCGCGCCCGAGCCGAAGGCGGGGTCGGGATAGCTGTCGGTGATGATGGGGATCAGGCGGCGGTGCGCCTCAGGGCCGACCGGAATCTCGCACAGCTTGCCCACGATCGGGGCATAGCGGGCATCAGAAGGGTGCACTGCCACCGCGCCGTCACCCAGCATGGTTTCGGGCCGGGTGGTGGCGATGGCGATGTAGTCGCGCTCTTCCTCCAGCACCACCAGCCCCTCGGCGTCGCGCTCGACATAATTGTAGGTCTCGCCGCCCGCCAGCGGGTACTTGACGTGCCACATATGGCCGGCCGTCTCCCGCGTCTCCACCTCCAGATCGCTGATCGCGGTCTTCAGCGCCGGGTCCCAGTTCACCAGCCTTTTGTCGCGATAGATCAACCCTTGCTCGTGCAGCTGCACGAAGGTCATGGTCACCGCGCGCGAGAAATGCGGGTCCATGGTGAACTGCTCGCGGCTCCAGTCCATCGAACAGCCCAGCCGCCGCAGCTGCCGGGTGATCGCCCCGCCGCTCTGCTCCTTCCACTCCCACACATGCTCGACGAATTGCTCGCGGCGCATGTCGATGCGCTTTACGCCCTGGCTGGCGAGGTTGCGCTCCACCACCATCTGCGTGGCGATCCCCGCATGGTCGGTGCCCACCACCCACAGCGCGTCCTTGCCGCGCAGCCGCTCGTAACGGACCACGATGTCCTGCAGCGTGTTGTCGAGCGCATGGCCGATGTGCAGGCTGCCGGTCACGTTGGGCGGCGGGTTGACCAGCGTGAACGGCTCGGCATCCGGCCGCTCGGGGCGGAACAGTCCGTTCGCCTCCCAATGCGCATACCATTTCGCCTCCAGTGCCGCGGGGTCGAAGGTCTTGGCGGCGTCCATCGCGGCCACCTCCGTCGCGGCCGGAGCGTCAGAGGCGGCGGGGTCGGTCGGGGCGGTCTCGCTGGTCATGGCGAGCGGCTTTGCCAGCGGCCGGGGATGCGGGCAAGCCGGCCGCGCCACAGGGTTATACGGCAGCCTCCCCCCTGCTCCCAAGCAAGCTGCCAACAGTCCTCGTCAGGCGCTCTCTTGCCGCCCGCCCATTTTCGCCACATAGCAGCCACGATGCGCGACTGGGCCGAACTGGAGGTGCATGACGCGGGCACCGGCGCTGCCACCGTGGCGCTGCGCGGTCCGCTGGTGATCGCCTCAATCGGCCCGCTCGATCGCCAGCTGCGCGCATTCTCCGGCCCGGTCCACCGCATCGATCTCTCCGCCGCGCAGGCGATCGACACCGTCGGCGCGTGGACCGTGTGGCGCTTCGCCCGCCAGCACGATGCCGAGATCACCGGCGCGGGCGAGCAGGCGGAAAAACTGCTCGAAGTGGTCCGCTCGGCACAAAGCGATGCCGCCATCATCCGCCACCGTGCGCCGGTCTTCGGCCGCGTGGTGGGCGATGTCGGCAATAAGGTGGTCGATTTCGGCCACGGAACGCGGCACTTCGTCGGCTTCATGGGCGCGGTGGTCGCCGCGATGGGCGCGCTCATCCTCAACCCCCGCCGCTTCCGTATCAAGGCGCTGGTTCGGCAGATGGAGCTGGTCGGGGTCTCCTCGCTGTTCATCATCGGGCTGATGAGCTTCCTCATCGGCGTGGTCATCGCGCAGCAGGGTGCGGTGCAGCTGGCGCAGTTCGGGGCCGAGACGCTCACGGTGAACCTCGTCGGCCGGATCACCCTGCGCGAACTGGGCGTGCTGATGACCGCGATCATGGTCGCCGGCCGTTCGGGCAGCGCCTTCGCCGCGCAATTGGGCACCATGAAGCTGACCGAGGAGATCGACGCGATGCGCACGATTGGCCTCTCCCCGGTCGAGGCGCTGGTGGTGCCCCGCGTGCTCGCCGCGGTGCTGATGATGCCGCTGCTCGGCTTCTACGCCTCGGTGATGGCGATCATCGGCGGCGCGACGGTGTCCGCGGCCACGCTCGGCATCCCGTTTTTTGCCTTCCTCGCGCGGGTGCAGGAGGTGGTGCCGCTGTACGATTTCTACGTGGGCCTGATAAAGGCGCCAGTATTCGGGCTGATCATCGCGCTGACCGGCTGCTACCAGGGCATGCAGGTGGAGGGCAATGCCGAGGAGGTGGGCCTGCGCACCACGCTGGCGGTGGTGCAGGCGATCTTCATGGTGATCGTGGTGGATGCCTTCTTCGCGGTATTCTTCTCGGAGCTCGGCTGGGCATGATCGCCCCCACGGAACCCGGCCCGGTGCCCCCGGCGCAACCCGACGGCGAAGCCGAGGCCCAACCCAAACCCCGCACCGAAATTCGCACGGAGCCCCGACCCGAGCCCCGACCCGAGCCGCAACCCGACCTGAACCCGCGCGACGAGGCGGAAACCCAGGCCAACGGCCAAAACGACATCGGCGCCGCGCACGACGATATTCCCGAGCCTTACGAGGGCAAGTATCCGATCGTCATCGAGGGGCTGCGCAATTCCTTCGGCGAGACATTGATCCACGAGGATCTCTCGCTGAAGGTCCGGCGCGGCGAAATCCTCGGCGTGGTCGGCGGCTCGGGCACCGGTAAGTCGGTGCTGATGCGCTCGATCATCGGCCTGCAACGCCCTCAGGAAGGGCGCATCGAGGTGTTCGGCCGTGATCTCATCGGCGCCCCCGCCGAGGAGGAATTCGGCGTGCGCAGCCAGTGGGGCGTGCTGTTCCAGGGCGGCGCGCTGTTCTCCACCCTCACCGTGGCCGAAAATGTCGAGGTGCCGATCAAGGAGTTCTTCCCCGAGCTCCACTCCGATCTGCGGCACGAGATCGCCCGCTACAAGGTGGTCCTCAGCGGGCTGCCGGCTGAAGCGGCCAGCAAATATCCGTCCGAACTGTCAGGCGGCATGAAGAAGCGCGCCGGCCTTGCCCGCGCGCTGGCGCTCGATCCCGAGCTGCTGTTTCTCGACGAGCCGACCGCCGGGCTCGACCCGATCGGCGCGGCCAAGTTCGACACTCTCACCCGCGAGCTGGCCGATACTCTGGGCCTCACCGTGTTCCTGATCACTCACGATCTCGATACGCTGTATGCCATTTGCGACCGGGTGGCGGTGCTGGCAGACCGGCAGGTGATCGCAGTGGGCACCATCCCCGAGCTGCTCGAAAGCGAGCATCCGTGGATCCAGGAATATTTCAACGGCCCGCGCGCCCGTGCCGCTGTCGCCAGCGCCACGCGCCACAACGAACGCTCCACCGAAAAGCTCCGTGGCGGGAAAGCGTTGGACAGACCGGGCGAGCGGGGAGCATAGGGCGGCACGGATGGAAACGCGGGCAAACCACGTCTGGGTTGGGGCTGTCACGCTGCTGCTGCTGGCGGGCCTGGCGCTGTTCTTCGTCTGGCTCGCGCGGCTCAGCACCGCCGACGAGAAGGAGTATGACATCTTCTTCGAACAATCGGTCGGTGGCCTCGCCAATGGCAGCCAGGTGGCCTATTCGGGCGTGCCCGTGGGGCAGGTCTCGGATATCGACCTGTGGACCGCCAATCCCGAATTCGTGAAGGTGCGCATCAGGGTCAAGGGCGATACACCGATCCTCGTGGGCACCGCCGCCACGGTTTCGGCCAGCTTCACCGGCGTCTCGACCATCAGCCTCAACGGCGGCCAGCGCGGCGCCCCGGAAATTAATTGCGAGACCACCGCCTGCCCCGAAGGCGTGCCGGTGATCCCGCCGGCGGCCGGCGCATTGGGCGAGATCCTCGCCAGCGCCCCGCTGCTGCTCGAACGGCTGGCCACCCTGACGGACCGGCTGACCCGCGTGCTCGACGACGATAACCAGGAATCGATCAGCGGCATCCTCGCCAACACCTCCGAGATCAGCCGACAGCTCACCGGCACTACGCCCGAGATCGAGCAGACGCTGAACGAGCTGCAGTCCACGCTCGGCCAGTCCACCCGCACGTTGGCCGCATTCGAGGACACGCTACGCTCGACCGACCGCCTGCTGGGCGAGGAGGGCACCAGCCTGGCGGCCGAGATGCGCACCACGATGCGATCCGCCCAGCAGGCCGCCGGCGCGCTGGAAACCACGCTGGCCGATGCGCGCCCGGCCGCAAGGGCGCTCACCGAGACGACCTTGCCCGCTGCCAATGCCACGCTGGCGGATCTTCGCCGCACCAGCGCCGCGCTGCGGGCGATCACCGAGAAGATCAATGATCAGGGCGCCAGTTCGCTGGTGCGCGGCACGCCGCTGCCGGAATACGAACCATGAGCGCGAGGGGAGCGCAAGCGATGCGATATGGCCCGGTTGCAAGGCGGCTGCAGCGCCCTCGCAAGGTGCTTGCAGGGGCGCTTTCGGCAGGTTTTGCGCTGGCCCTTACCGGTTGCATCAGCTTCGGCCCGGACGCGCCCGACCGGCTCTACACGCTGACCCCCTCCTCCGTCGCCCCGGCCGGCAGCGCCTCCACCGGCGAGGCCTCTGCCGGGCTCGCGGTGCTCGAGCCCACCGCCGCACAGCGCCTCACCGTCACCCGCGTACCGGTGATGATCGACGATGCCAGCCTCGCCTATCTGGCGGACGCGCTGTGGGTCGAGCGCCCGGCCCGGCTGTTCCAGCGGCTCCTCGCCGAAACCATCCGCGCCCGCGGCAACCGCCTCGTGCTGTCAGATGACGATCTGCAATATGCGGCCGAAACCAAGCTTTCGGGCCAGCTGGTCGAAATGGGCTATCACGTGCCCACCCAAAGCGCCGTCGTGCGCTACGATGCGGTGCTGCAATTGCCCGATGGCAACGTGCTGACCCGCCGCTTCGAAAGCACCGTGCCGGGCCTCGCGGCTGAGGCGAGCGTGGTCGGCCCGGCGCTGAACCAAGCGGCAAACCAGGTTGCAGCCGATGTCGCCGAATGGATCGGCTGAAGCCTAACTCTTAGCCCGCTTCCGCTTCGCCCGCCGCCAGCCGGGCGAAGCGCGCCGCCAGCACGAAGGCCGCCTCGCGCGCCGCCCGGCTCGCCGCCGCCCCGGGCTCCAGCCCCCACAGCTCGGCCTGCCAGTCCTCCTCCGCATTGGCCGCCGCAAACAGCCCGGCCCGGTTTGCCTCGGCCTCCAGCGCCGCCAGCCCGACGATCAGCGATGCACCCAGCGGCACCAGCACCAGCAGCGCCGCCAGCGCGTACTCGTCCAGCCCCTCCAGGAGTGCGCGCAAGCGGGCCATCGTCTCGGCTGGTTGCGGCCGGTGGAGAATGCCGCTCACCCGCTCGAACCGCGCAGCAAGCCGCGCCTCGCAGGCACCCACCAGCGGTTCCCACAGCGCCTGCTGGCGCCGGAACAGCGGCTCGTCCGGGTCCGCGCGGTAGCAGAGCGTATCGGTCCCGCCATAGCGCAGCAGGGTCTCGATCTGCTCGGCACGGGCCGGCCGCACCCGGTCGATCGCCAGATCGGCCAGATCGCGCAAGAGGAAGCCGCGCGGATCGATCGTCTCACCCTGCGCCTGCCATTCCCCGGCGAGCGCTTCCGCCAGAGCCGCGTGCGGCACCACCTGCGGCGCACCGCCCTGCGTGCGCAGCGGCCGAGCGTCGAGCAGCACCTGCCAGCCGCCCGCTGCCTCGGTCACCGTCACCGCGTCGTAGAAGCGCCTCATCGCTGCCGCTTCGAGCTCCACCGGCGCGCCAGCATGGTCGGAAGGAGAAAGGTGCCGATCCCGCCCAAGAGGATCAGCGCCAGCCCGAGCGGCTGCGGCCATTCCAGCACCTCGCCCAGCACCGCCACGCCCGTCAGCAGCACGGCAACGCCGGCAATCCGCACCATATTGATGATCAGGAAGCGCCGGAACGCCGGATCGGCCGCGTCACTCATGGCCGAAACCGAGCCGAGGGCAGGCCGCGCGCTTGGTCGCATAGAAATGCCCGCTTCGAGTGCCGTCTCGCCATGCCCGCACGGCTAATGTCCGGCTCCGCCAGAAGCAAGGCGCGCGCCATCGCCACCCTCATCCGGAGCGCATCAGCGCGGCCAGCGCCCCGCCGCCCACGTGCTCAAGCCCCTCCGCCACCCCCTCGCGGGCCGCCAAAGGCTTGTTCTGCGAAAGCTTGAAGGTCGGCCGCCAGTCCTCCACTGCCAGCTCGAAGCCGACAATCCCGCGGATCAGCGCATCCCACTTCTTCTGCGCCACCTGCGCGGGATCCCAGAGGTGGCTCGGTTTGTCTGCACAGCCTCGCGCGATTGCTAAGTGGAGCGCCTGCCGGTTTCATGCC
>PPFU01006273.1_pt1 | contig 15822 bp, 14 predicted proteins | sample 1535991 | NCBI WGS metagenome assembly PPFU01 (sample SAMN04901290, study PRJNA319586) | Hypolithon metagenome, whole genome shotgun sequencing project. | isolation source: Antarctic Hypolithon | place: Antarctica: Miers Valley | collected 2014
TCCGCCAGCGGCGGGCTGGCCAGCAGGTCCAGCGTCTCCGCCAGCCCGAAGCGCGCCACCGGCAGGCCCAGCAGGCGCAGGAACACCTCGGCCAGCGGCTCGCCGGCCAGCGGGCTGGCGTCGGCGACCGCGTACGGAATTGCCTGATGGAAGCTGGCGTCGGCGCGGCCGCGGCCACCGAAGACGGCATCGAGGTACGGGAGGTAGGGGTCGATGTCCGGCGCCAGCACCGCGACCTCGCGCGGCTGCAGCGGCGGGTCGAAGCGGGGGTCGTCGAACAGCGCGCGCAGCTGGTCGTGCAGCACCTGCAGCTCGCGCAGCCGGGTGTGGCAGGCGTGCACCTGCAGGCTGGGATCGTCGCGCCGCAGCGCCGGCAGCCGCGTGCGCGGGTCGTCGGCGGTGGGCGCCGGTGGCGGAGACGGGCGGCGGTGGAACAGGTCCGACTGCAGCCGCCGCAGCAGCCCGCCGTGCAGCGCGCCGCCGCCTTCGAGCGGGTCGGCATCGCCGCGGATCTCGACGTCCGGATGCACCACCTCATAGCCGCCCAGCACCGCCATGAAGTCGCGGCCTGCCGCACCCCACGCCTGCAGCAGCGGATTCTCGCCGCCGCCGTCATCGAGGCCGCCGCGCCGGCGCTGCAGGTCGCCCCAGTAGTCGCGGGTCTGCGACGGCACGTACAAATGCAGCGTGCCGACGCGCGCCTGGGTGGCGATGACGCGCAGCACGTCGGGTGACACATTGAGGATCGCGAACGCGAACAGCCGTCGCGGCAGGCCCTGCGGCAGCGAAGCGTCGTCGCCGCCGAAGCCATCGAGATACGCGGTGATGCGCCGCGCGCGGTGCGCGCCGCCCGCCGCCACGTGCCGCCACAGCAGTGCCTGCGGCTCGCGCGGGTCCTGCCCGGCCTCCCAGCCCAGCAGCCAGTCGCGGCGCCAGGCCTTGTACTTCTCCAACGCCTGCGCGAGCTCCCCTGCCAGCGACCACGCGCGCAGCGGGTCGGCGGCGCCGGCGTCGAGGTAGGCGCGCAGCGGGCGCATCAGCGGCTGCCGCATCAGCGCCGGGTCCGCCAGCGCGGCGTGGACGCGCCAGTGCAGCGCGGCGGCGTCGAGGTCCTCGCCGGCGCCGGGCACGTTGGCGTCCAGCGCGCGCTGCACGAACTCGCCCGGGGTCAGGAATTCCAGGTTGGCCGCCACCCCGTGCGCCTGCGCCAGCGTCGCCTGCAGCCAGCGCCGCATCGCCACCTGCGGGATCAGCACCACCTCCGGCGCCAGCAGCGGCTGCCCGGCCACCGGCGTGCGCAGCTCCGCCGCCAGCAGTCCGGCCAGCACCTCGAGGGCGTTGGCGTGGTAGAGGCGGAAGTCTGTGCGGGTGGACATCGCACCATCTTGCCGGAGCGTGGTCGCACCACGGGATACCGACGCGTGATGCGGGCCCGTGGCAGAGGGATGACCAGTGGCAGGGTTGCAGCCCTCGAAGTTTCTGTACTGTTCAGTACAATCATGGCCGCGTTCAGCTGCCGGTGACCATCCTCGCCGGCTGCGCCGTGGATTCGGCGCCCCGTCCCTGCATCAGGCCCCCACCCGCATGCCCGACCAGCCGCCCCTGCCATCCACCCCCGCGCCCGACGCCGTGCGCGTCGCCGGCCTGCGGCTGGAGCGCGGCGGGCGGGCGATCCTGTCCGACATCGACCTGGTGGTGCCGCGCGGCAGCATCACCGCGGTGCTGGGGCCGTCGGGCAGCGGCAAGTCGACACTGCTGGCGGCGCTGACTGGCGAGCTGCAGCCGGCCGCGGGCAGCGTCGAGGTGCTGGGCGCGCCGCTGCCCACCCGCCGGCGCGAGCTGCTGGCGCTGCGCCGGAGCATCGGCGTGCTGCTGCAGGGCAACGGGCTGCTGACCGACCTGACCGCGGCAGAGAACGTCGCGCTGCCGCTGCGCACGCACACCGGACTGCCGAAGCCGGTGATCGCGCGGCTGGTGGAGATGAAGCTGCACGCGGTGGGGCTGCGCGCCGCCGCCGAGCTCTACCCGCGGGAACTCTCCGGCGGCATGGCGCGGCGCGTGGCGCTGGCGCGCGCGCTGGCGCTGGACCCACCGCTGATGATCTACGACGAGCCGCTGACCGGGCTGGACCCGATCGCCTCGGGCGTGATCATGAGCCTGATCTCGCGGCTCAACGCCAGCCTCGGTCTGACCAGCATCATCGTCACCCACCACGTCCACGAGACGCTGCCGGTCGTCGACCGCGCGCTGGTCACCGCCGGCGGCCGGATCGTGTTCTCCGGCACGCCCGACGAACTGGAGGGCAGCACCGACCCGCTGGTGCGGCAGTTCCTGCGCGGCGAACCGGATGGCCCCATTCCGTTCGATACCACCCCGCGCGATGATGGACGTAGCGAGTCCGCGCCCGCCGGCACGAGGCAGGCCGCATGAGCGCGCTGACCGACCCGATCCGCTCGCTCGGCCGCGCCGGCCTGTTCTCGCTGTCGGTGATCCGCGCGTCGAAGCCGAGTGCCGACCTGTTCGCCGAGCTGGTGCGCGAGATCTACAAGATCGGCGCGCGCAGCCTGCCGATCATCGCGGTCGGCGGCGCCTTCGTCGGGCTGTCGGTGACGCTGCTGGGTTACCGCGCGCTGGAGACCTATGGCGCCGCCAACCAGATCAGCGCGCTGATCGGGCTGGGGCTGTACCGCGAGCTGGCGCCGGTGCTGACCGCGCTGCTGTTCGTCGGCCGCGCCGGCAGCTCGATCGCCGCCGAACTTGGCCTGATGCGCGCCACCGACCAGATTACCGCGCTCGGGCTGATGGGCATCGACCCGGTGGGCAAGGCGGTCGCGCCGCGGTTCTGGGCCGCGCTGCTGACGGTGCCGCTGCTGACCGGGTTCTTCTGCGTGATGGCACTGACCGCGAGCTGGTTCCAGGCGGTGCAGGTGCTGGGCATCGAGAACGGCACCTTCTGGCAGGTGCTGCGCGACAGCGTCGACTTCCGCACCGACTTCCTGACCGCGTTCCTGAAGTCGGCGGTGTTCGGCGGCACCGCGGCGCTGGTGGCCTCGTTCGTTGGTTACCACGCCGAGCCGACCATCGAGGGCACCTCGGTGGCCACCACGCGCGCGGTGGTCAACGCTTCGCTGCTGGTGCTGATGTTCAACTTCATCCTGTCCGCGATGCTGTTCCGCTGATCGCCCCGCTCCACGCCGCACTCCCCGCCGCGCGCAGCCGCGCACGGCACCTGCCACGACCGAGGTATCCACCATGACAACCCGCGGACCGCGTCTCGAATTCGCCGTCGGCGCCTTCCTGCTGCTGGCGCTGGCCTCGCTGCTGGTGCTGGCCGTGGCCTCGACCAACGGCCGCTTCGGCATGTCGCGCGACACCTACGACCTGCAGGCGCGCTTCACCAACCTGGGCCAGCTGCGGCCGATGGCGCCGGTCAAGATCGGCGGCGTCACCATCGGCCAGGTCTCGGCCATCACGCTCGACCCGGTGAAGTTCGATTCCATCGTGACCCTGGCCATCGACAACCGCTACAGCGGCATCCCGATCGACACCTCGGCCGGCATCCTCACCGGCGGGCTGCTGGGCGAGAGCTACGTCGGGCTGCAGCCGGGCGGCGACATGGAGGTGCTGCGCGACGGCGAGGAGCTGGTGTACACGCAGCCCGCGGTCGACCTGATCCAGATGGTCGGCAAGTACATGTTCGGCGGCGGCGCGCCCGGCGGCGCCGACGCCGCGAGCGACGGCGGGACCGCGGCGCCCGCAGGCGACACCGCCTACCCGGCCACCGGCGACACCGGTGGCTTCCACGACACCGCCGTGCCGCCGGCCTCCCCCGACGGCAACTGATCCTTCGCGCCCCTCCTTTCCTCCCCCACGGAATCCATTGCCATGAAGCAGACCAAGTTCACCCTCGCCATCGCCACCGCGCTGCTGCTCGCCACCCCCGGCCTGGTACTGGCGCAGGCCGCGGCACCGCGTCCGGCGGCCGCCGCCACCCAGCAGGGCTCGCCCAGCAAGCTGGTGCTCGACAACTCCACGCGCGTGCTGGCTACCATCGAGAAGCGCCGCGCCGAGTTCAGCCGCGACCGCAACGCGCTGCGCACCTTCATCAACAGCGAGTTCAACACCGTGTTCGACCGCGACTACGCGGCACGCCAGGTGCTGGGCCGCCACGGCCGCGGCGCGTCCGAAGCCGACGTCAAGCTGTTTGCCGATGCGCTGGCCGACAACCTGATGCAGCGCTACGGCTCGTCGCTGCTGGACTTCAACACCCAGCTGCGCGTGCGCGTGAAGTCCGAGAGCCCGCTGCCGCGTGGTCTCGGCGTCAAGGTGTCCAGCGAGCTGCTGCGCAGCGGTGGCGAGCCGATCCCGGTCGACTACCTGATGCGCCAGAGCGGCAGCGGCTGGAAGGTGTTCGACGTGCAGGTGGAGGGCGTGTCCTTCGTGCAGACCTTCCGCCAGCAGTTCGACAACGAGCTGGCCCGCAAGTCGATCCGCCAGGTCGCCGCCGACCTGCGCAGCGGCCAGCTGCAGGCCGATGCCGACTGAGCCCCGCGTGGGCCGCGACGGCGGCGGCGTGCTGGCGTTTGCCGGCACGCTGTCGCGCGACGCCGTGCCGGCGCTGTGGCGCACGGCGCAGCCGCTGGCCGCAGGCGCGACGCGCATCGACCTGACCGGGGTCGACCGCATCGACAGCGCAGGCCTGGCGATGCTGGCGGCGCTGTCGTCGCAGGCCGGCGGTGCCGACATCGTCGGCGACCCCGCTGGCCTGTCCGAGCTGCGCGCTGCGTATCGTCTCGATCCAGCGCTAGGCTTCGCCGGCTGACGCGTTCCCCCGCCCTCTACGTGACGACCATGCGCCGAACGACCGCTGCCCCGACCCCGACCCGCCTGGCGCTGCTGCTGGCGGCCACACTGCTCGCCGGCTGCGCGTCGCAGGCGCTCCGCGCCGATGCACCGCCCGGCGCATTGCCGGCGGTCGCGGTGATCGACTCCGCGCCGCCGTTCCAGGCGACGCCGGTGCCGGGTGCGCTGCCCGCGGCGGCCGATCTGTCGCTGGCCAACGGCGCGATGCCGGCCGGCGACACCGGCCTGGCGGTCGACGACGGCCAGGCCATCGACGGCTCCGCAGGCCTCGCCAACACGGACCGGGTGGCACCTGTCGACGACCGCACCCAGGCCGAACTGGACTACGACGCGCTTTACGGCGCGCCATACGACCCGGTGGCCGACCCCACGCTGCCGGCGCCGGCGCAGCTGCCGGCGGTCTACGATCCGTGGGAGCCGTTCAACCGGCGCGTGCATGCGTTCAACAACGCGGTCGACCGCACGGTCGCCAAGCCGCTGGCGCAGGCCTATGTCGCGGTGGTGCCGCGGCCGGTGCGGCTGGGCGTCGGCAATTTCTTCAGCAACCTCGGCCAGCCGGTGAGTGCGGTCAACGCCGCGCTGCAGGGCCGGCCGGCGCAGGCCGGGGCGTCGCTGGGCCGTTTCGTGGTCAACACCACGGTCGGTGTCGGCGGCCTGTTCGACCCGGCGACGCGGCTCAACATCCCCAACCGCAGCGAGGACTTCGGGCAGACGCTGGGCGTCTGGGGCTGGCGCAACTCGCGCTACCTCGAGCTGCCGCTGTTCGGGCCGCGCACGGTGCGGGATGTCTTCGGCCTGGTCGGCGACGCGCCGCTGTCGCCGGTGCGCCAGGTCGACAACAACGAGTTGCGGATCTTCCTGCAGGGCCTGCAGCTGGTCGACATCCGCACCCAGCTGATGGCGATCGACAGCCTGCGCGAGGGCGCGACCGACGAGTACGCCCTGTTCCGCGACTCGTGGCTGCAGCGCCGCAACTACCAGATCATGGGCGACCGCAACCGCGCTGCCGAGGGCGATGACCCCGACGCCGGCCTGCCCGACTACCTGCGCGAGGACAGCGCCGGCCCGACGGTGCCGGTCGACGTGATGCCGATCGTGCCCGGCGGCAACTGAGGGTGTGTCGGCGACCGCGCTGTCTGGCGCACTTTCTTAGTCGACGTCCGGCACGGGCCGGACTGGCTAACGACGAGCTAAACGCTCCAGCTGTTGTCCGCCACCGGCCGGCCCGACCGACCGCGCTTACAGATATCGCCGCGAGACGACGCTATCCGTCGGTCGGCACGTCATCGTCCAGTTCGCTGCTGTCCTCGTCGTCTCCGGCCCCCAGCACCAGCCGGGCGTCAGTCGCCGGCAGCGCTTCGACATCGCGCAACTTTCCGCTTAACACGCGCGTCCGCCGCTGAGTATCGTCGATCTTGTTGCTGGCCTCGACGAGCTTTTTCTTCACTCCCGCGAGCACGTCCCCGAACTTGCCAAACTCCGTCTTGACCGCACCCAGGGTACGCGCGATTTCGCTGGATCGTTCCTGAATTGCCATCGTGCGGAAACCCATCTGGAAGCTGGTCATCAACGCCAACAACGTCGTCGGTCCCGCGACCGCGATGCGATGATCGCGCTGCAAACCGTCGACCAGTCCGGGACGGCGCAACACTTCCGCGTACAGGCCTTCGGTCGGTAGAAACAGGATCCCGAACTCGGTGGTGTGCGGCGCGCAGATGTATTTCTCGCGGATGCGTGTGGCTTCCTTGCGCACGGCGCGCTCCAGCGCGTCGCCGGCGGCGCGGGCGCCATCGGGATCACCTTGCTCTTGCGCATCTAGCAGGCGCTCATAATCCTCGCGCGGGAACTTGGCGTCGATCGGGAGCCACACTGGCACGTCGCCAGTTGAGCCGGGAAAGCGCACGGCGAACTCGACCCGCTCGTTGCTGCCAGGCACGGTGGCGATGTTGCCTTCGTACTGGTCGGGCGCGAACACCTGCTCCAGTAAACCGGCCAGCTGGACCTCACCGAAGACACCACGTGACCTGACGTTGGTCAGCACCCTCTGCAATCCACCGACGTCGGCTGCCAGCTTGTTCATGTCACCCAGGCCGCGGTGCACCTGCGCCAGCATCGTCGTGACATTGCCAAAGCTCTCGGTCAGGCGCGTCTCCAGGGTCGCGTGCAGCTTCTCGTCGACGGTGGCGCGCATCTGCTCGAGCTTGGCGGCGTTGTCCACCTGCAGCTCGCGCAGCTTCTGCTCCAGCGTGGTGCGCAGCTCGCCGAGGCGCTGCTCGTTGCGCTGTGTGAGTTCGGTCAGCCGCAGCCCGATGGCCTCCGCCGACTGCTGCTGCACCAGCGCGCCCTCGCTGCGCGCCTTGCGCGCATCGTCGACCAGCGACTCGCGCAGCAGGTCCAGCCGCTGGTCGGTGCGCTCGGTGAACGCCGCCAGCCGCTGGTCGCTGCGCGCGGCAACGGACTGCAGCTGCTCGCCGAAGGCGTCGATGCGCTGCCCCTGCGCGCCGGACAGGCTGTCGAGCTGCTGGCGCAGCTCGCCGCGGCCGTCACGCTGCTCGTCCCGCAGGGCGAGCTCCAGGCGATCGCGCAGTGCATCGAGCGCGGCGGCATCGGGCCGTCGCAGCAGCACCAGCACCAGCAGCACGATCACCACCAGGACCGCGAACAGCAACAGCAAGAGCAGCGTGTATTCGGACATGCCGACAGTGTATCCAGTGCCGTCGCAGCTACTGCGAACCGCCGTCCGGCCACGCCGGACGCTCCGCAGTCCCCTGCCTGGATGCCGAAGCCACCGATCCTGTCGCAAAGACCGGCCACGCGCCTGACGACACGCCGGCGCGACCGCCACTTGCGGTCATCGTGCCGGAACCAGGCCGCGAGCCCTCCCCGATGCGGTTACACAACGACGTCCGGTGAACATAATGACGGCACCTCACGCCGGGGCCTGCCATGAGCGACGCGAGTTTCCGCCTGTTTCCGCCTGACGCGGATGTCGCCGATCTGGTCGATTGCTTCTGGATCGTCGAGGATCCCGATACGGCGCCTCGCGAGCGGAAGATCATTCCCGACGGTTTCCCGGAACTGATCTTCCACTACGGCGATCCGTACGACATCCGGCGGGCCGACAACTGGGAGCGGCAACCCCGCAGCCTTGCGGCCGGACAGATGTCCCGGCACTTCTTCCTGCGCAACACGGGAAGATCGGCCATGATCGGCGTCAAGCTGAAGCCCTGGGCGCTGTACCACCTGTTCGGTCACCTCGGCGCCATGAGGGACCGGGTGGCAGCCTTGAGCGAGATCTATCGTGGGGCCGATGCGCTCCAGGCAGCCGTTCTCGCTGCGGACGGCGGCCACGCCAGACGAAGGGAGCTGGCCGACGCGCTGCAACGGCTGCGGCCGGCAGCAAGCGCGCCCGCACCCGTCATCGAGGCGCTGCGGATCATCTTCGACTCGCAGGGGACGGCGCCGATTGCGGATATCTGCACGCGCCTCCGCCTGCACCCGCGCAGCCTCGAACGCGCCTTCGACCGCCATGTCGGGCTGTCGCCGAAACTCTATTCGCGCGTGATCCGCTTCAATGCCATCTTCAAGGTCGTGCGGCGGGAAGGCGCGACCTTGAGCGACTTGTCGTTCCACGCCGGCTACTACGACCAGCCGCATTTCCATCGCAACTTCAAGGCGTTCACGGGCGAGAATCCCTCCGAGTATCCGTTCGCGCAGGCCAGCATGGCCAACCTGTTCCTCGATCGCGCGTAACGACGGTGTCGGGTTCGTACAAGACAGGCAGCGCCGCCGCGCGCTTTGATGGCGCGCCCTTGTGCTGGAGGAAACATGCGCACGATCCTGTTGCTCGCCTGCGCCATGGCAGGCCTTTGTCTCCCGGTGTCGTCCGCCGCGGGCGGCGACGACTCTCTGCGGCAACGGTTGGGCTGGATCGAAGGCCACTGGGAGCGCACCGATCTGCCCGAGGGACGAAGCGGTTACGAGCACTGGCAGGCCGACGGGCGCGGATTTGCCGGAACGGGCGCGTTGTGGAAAGGCGCGCAGCTGGCTTTCAGGGAGGAACTGCGCATCGATGCGGACGGCGATGACGTCTTCTATCTCGCCGACGTTCCCGGCAACCCCGCACCGGTGCGCTTCCGCATGATCGCGCTGACGGGCGACAGCGTCGCCTTCGAGAACCCGGCGCACGACTTCCCGAAGAAGATCGTCTACCGCCGCGACGGCGACCGCCTGCAGGCGCGGATTTCCGCCAATGGAAGAGAGATGACGCTCGCATTCCAACGCGCGGCGGGCGACAACGTTCTTGCGAACCCCACAACATCAATCCACGCCGACAGCCCGAGGTCCGCCATGCGCAACATGATCAACTGGTTCGAGATACCTGCTGCCGATTTCCACCGCGCGATGCGCTTCTATGCCGCCGTCCTGGCCGTACCGCTGGTGCCCGTGGAAATGGGTGGAACGAACATGGGCATGCTGCCCGGCGATGGCGGCAGCGTGTCCGGCGCCATCGTCTTCGGGGACGGCTATGTCCCAGCACGACAAGGCACGCTCGTTTATCTCTCCGGAGGCGACGACCTCTCACCCATGCTCGCCCGGGTGACGGATGCGGGCGGACAGGTGATTGTGCCGAAAACCCGGATCAGTCCTGAATTCGGCTATTTCGCACTTTTCATCGACACAGAAAGCAACCGCGTCGGGCTGCATTCGCCAAGGTAGGCCCGCTGCCACCGTGGGCCGGGAACTCCCACGTGTGCACCGGACCTTGGCCGCTCAGTCCAGCACGCGGCAGACCACGGCCTTCAGGTAGCGCGATTCCGGCGCGTGCGCCATGAAGGGGTGGTCGGCGCCAGCACCGGACACGCGCAGCACCTGCAGCGTGCGGTTGGCGTAGAACGCCGCGCGCCGTAGCATGTCGAGGAACTGCTCCTCGCTGACCAGGCCGGTGCACGAGAACGTGGCCAGCAACCCGCCCGGGCGCAGCACGCCGAGTGCGAGCTTGTTCATGTCGAGGTATTTCTTCAGCGCCGGGATCACCTGCTCGCGGTCGCGGGTCAGCTTGGCCGGGTCCAGTACCACCACGTCATAGCGGTCGCCGCCGTTGCCGGCGTCGCGCAGCCACGGGAACAGGTCGGCCTGGATGAAGGTCGGGCGCACGTCGTTGAGGCGCGCGTTGCCGCGCGCGATCTCGAGCACGTCGGCGTCGATGTCGACGCCCACCACCTCGGCCGCACCGCGCACCGCGGCGTAGATGCCGAAGCCGCCGGTGTTGCAGCACAGGTCGAGCACGCGCTTGCCGGCGACGCGGTGCGACAGCCACTCGCGGTTGTCGCGCTGGTCGGCGAAGAACCCGGTCTTGTGCGCGCCGGCGGGGTCGGCGCGGAAGCGGATGCCGTGCTCGACGATGATCGCCGCGCGGGTGGCGTCGCCGCCGCCGCCGTTCCACGGCCGGTAGTCGAAGCTCTCCTGCTTCTGCACGTGCTCGTCGGCGAATGCGTGGAAGCGGCAGCCGGGGAAATGCTGCGACAGCGCGGCGAAGATCCACTCGCGGTGGCGGTACATGCCGGCGCTGAAGAACTCGACCACCACCAGGTCCGCGTAGCGGTCCACCACCAGCCCGCTGAGGCCGTCGCCCTCGCTGTGCACCACGCGCCAGGCGTCGGTGACGGCGTCCAGCCCCAGCACCTCGCGGCGCAGCCCCACGGCGTCACCGATGCGGCGCGCGAACCACGCCGCGTCGACCGTCAGCGCGGGGTCGGTCTCCAGGATGCGCACCGCGATCCGCGAATGGCCGTTATAGAAACCGCGGCCGATCCAGACGCCGTCGACACCGACCACGTCGACCAGCGCGCCGGGCTTCGGGCGCGGGTTTGGCTTCTCGACCAGCTTCTGGAAGATCCACGGGTGGCTGGAGCGCCACGCATTGCGCAGGCGGACGGTCGGCAGGGCGTCCGCGCCCGGCGGCGGTGTGGCGGCAGTGTTCATGCCGCCATTCTATCGGCGGGGCTGGCGAGCGGCCGGGCTACGCCGCAGGTCGCGGCGCGACCGCGGCCATTGCCGCGGCGTCGACGTCGCTCGCGACGACGCGGTTGCGGCCGCCGCGCTTGGCCGCATGCAGGCGGCGGTCGGCGGTGGCCATCAGCATGTCGAGGTCGATGCGCCGGTCCCAGCGCGTGTGCGCGACGCCGATCGACACCGTGGCCATCACCACCTCGCCGTTGCCGCCCACCGACTGCGCCTCGATGCGCTGCCGCAGTCGCTCGGCGCGCAGCGTGCCCTCGCCGGGCTGGACGTCGAACAGCAGCGCGCAGAACGCATCGCCGCCGAAGCACCCGGCGATGTCGCTGCCGCGCAGCGTGGCGCGGAGCGCGTCGGCGACCTGGCGCAGGATGACGTCGCCGACGCCGTGGCCATGGCGGTCGTTGATCGTCTTGAAGGCGTCGATGTCGATCATCAGCCATGCCACCAGCCGGCCGCCGAGCGTCTCGCGTGCGCCCATCGCCTCGGCCTGGATAAAGAACGCGCGACGGTTGTCGATGCCGGTCAGCGGGTCCTGCGCGGCCTGGCGCTGCCGCCGCCCCGGCTTCCGCGCCTGCCGCAGCGGCAGGCCCGAGGGCCTCTCGCGCTGCTGCGCGCGCTTTCGCACGCGCCGCTCGCGTCGCGCCATCCACGCCATCGCTGCCAGCGCGACCGCGAGCAGGGCGAACAGGCCCACGAAGGCCAAGTACGTCGCGTTCATTGCTGGTGAACCTCCCTGTCTGGCCGCGCCCGCCACGGCCAAGGCGCTGCGCTTCCGCCGCCGGACGCTAGCACGCGGGCGCGACGGCCCGTTACCACGCCGCCAGGCGCGACGCGCCATGCACCGCCTTGCAACGTCGCCAACCGTCGCCATTCTGGTGCGATGCACCTGCCCAGCCCCGCGCCGTCCGACACGCCCGCCACCGCGGCCCGCGACGACCTGCAGCGGCTCAGGCGCGCACTGCTGGCGAGCCTGGCGTTCGTGGCGGCGCTGGTGGCGACGTACGTCGCGCAGGGCGCCTTCGACGCGCGGCTGTTCGCGGTGTCGCCGTGGTCCGCGCAGGGGTTGATCGGGCTGCTGACCGCGCCGCTGCTGCACGGCTCGCTGGAGCACATCGTGGCCAACGCGATCTCGGTGCTGATGCTCGGCACGCTGGCCGGCGGCGTGTACCCGCGCGCGACGCTGCTGGCGCTGCCGCTGCTGTGGCTGGGCTCGGGGCTGGGCGCGTGGCTGCTGGGCACGCCCGGTTCGCACCACCTGGGTGCCAGCGGGCTGACCCACGGGCTGATGTTCCTGGTGTTCTCGCTGGGGCTGCTGCGCCGCGACCGCCCGGCGATCGCCGCGGCGATGATCGCCTTCATGTTCTACGGCGGGATGCTGCTGACGGTGCTGCCGCGCGAGCCCGGCGTGTCGTGGCAGTCGCACCTGGGCGGCGCAGTGGCCGGCGTGCTCGCCGCGCTGCTGCTGCGCCACCGTGACCCGGTGGCGCCACGGCGCCGCTACAGCTGGGAGGACGAGGACACGCTGGAAGACGAGGGCGCCCGCTCGCGGCGCGACGAGTTTGGCCTGCCGTCGCCCGAGGATGTGCCGGTACTGTGGCGACGCGACCAGCCACCGGCCGACGACGCCGACGACGGGCGTGGACGCGTGCTGCAGTTTCCGCCGCGTGAGCGTTGAGCCACGGACACCGCGACGCACGACGCGACGACGGATCGCGCCAGGAACGCGGCGAGGTCACGACACGACGATGCGCTGGCAAGCCGTGACGCTGTGACGCTGTGACGGAGTCAACCAGCGACACGGTGCTGTGGTGGCGCGCCGGATTGTCGATCGTCGATGCCGGTGCTAGCGTCGCCCGCTTCCCGCCCCCGGAGCCACCCATGCGTCCTGTCGTCGCCCCCACGCTGCTGCTGTTCCTGTGCGCGGGGCTGCTGGCCTGCGACCGCACGCCGACCGGCGACATCGCCGCGCCTGCCGGCAGTGCCGCGACGCCCGCCGCCAGCGACGCCGCGCGCATCGAGGCCGACGTGCGCGCGCTGGCCGACGACGCCATGGAGGGCCGCCAGACCGCCACCGCCGGCTACGACCGCGCCGCGGACTACGTTGCGGCGCGCTACGCGGAGGCGGGGCTAGCGCCCGGCGGCGACGGCGGCACGTACTTCCAGGCGGTGCCGCTGCTGCGCGCCACGCTGCTCGCCGACGGCGCGCGCTTCGAGGTGCGTCGCGATGGCCAGACGATCGCACTGGCGTTCCAGCGCGAGTTCCTGCCGCGCGCGAGCTTCCACACAGCCGACGCCGCGGTCCAGGCGCCGGCGGTGTTCGTCGGCCAGGCCGTGCATGCGCCCGAGCTCGACCACGACGACTTCGCCGGGCTGGACCTGCGCGGCAAGATCGCGGTGCTGTTTGGCGGCGCACCGTCGTCATTCCCCGGCACGCAGCGCGCGTTCCATGCGTCGCAGCGCGAGAAGCTGCGCCACATCACCGAGCGCGGCGCGGTGGGTGCGGTGTTCGTCAACACCGCGGCGGATGAAGTGCGCATGCCGTGGGCGCGCGCCGCGGGCAACTGGGACACACCCACCATGCGCCTGCGTGGCCCGGGCGGGGCGCCGATCGACGGCTGGCCGCAGCTCCAGGTGATCGCTGCGGTCAGCGCCAGCGCCGCCGATGCGCTGTTCGCCGGCGGCGACCAGTCGGCGGCGATGCTGTTCGACGCCGCCAACCGCGGCGCGCTGCGCGGCTTCGACCTGCCGGGCACGCTGTCGCTTGCCGGGCGCAGCGCGATTGCGCCGGTGCAGTCGCGCAACGTCGTCGGCCGGCTGCCGGGCAGCGACCCCGCCCTGGTCGCCGAGCACGTGGTGCTGACCGCACACCTCGACCACTTGGGCATCGGCGCGGCGGTCAAGGGCGACCGCATCTACAACGGCGCGATCGACAACGCGCTCGGCGTCGCGATCATGCTCGAGGCCGCGCGCACCGTGCGCGCCGCAACGCCGGCGCCCCTGCGCTCGCTGCTGTTCGTCGCGCTCACCGGCGAGGAGCAGGGCCTGCTGGGCGCGGAGTGGTTCGCCACGTACCCGACCGTCGCGCGCGCCGGCCTGGTCGCCAACATCAACCTCGACATGCCGGTGCTGACCGCGCCGAGCAGCGACATCGTGCCGATCGGCGTCGAGCATTCGTCGCTGAAGGCGGTGGTGACGGCGGCCGCGGCCGAGATCGGCGTCGGCGTCTCGGCGGATCCGTTCCCGGAAGAAGTCGTCTTCGTGCGCAGCGACCAGTACGCGTTCGTCCGCGCCGGCATCCCCGCGGTGTATCTGGACGGCGGCGTGGTGTCCGCCGACGGCGAGCGCGACCCCAAGGTCGCCCTGACCTACTTCCTGCGCAACTGCTACCACCAGCCCTGCGACGACGCCGACCAGCCGATCCAGTACGGCGACGCCGCGCGCCTCGCGAGGCTGGCGGCGAATATCGGCACGCGCGTGGGCAATGCCCCGGCGCGGCCAACCTGGAACGCAGGCGACTTCTTCGGCGGGCGGTTCGGGGGCGCGGCCATCGCGTCCGGTCCCGACGCGAGGGCTGCCGAGGCCACGACGCCAGGCGCGGCGGGCGCGTCCGTCGACTGACGGCACGCCCCTGCACCATCGGAGGGCGACGGCGAGGCGGCCACCCATCCACGCTGTGGCCGGACGCTATTGCGCGCGGTCCTGGAGCTAGGCAACATCCGCGACGCGCGGCGGCCGGGTCTTCAACGGCGGCGCGCCGCCATCGCGGTTGGGGAACCGCGTCATTCATCCATCAGGGGGATATCAATGAAGTGTTCCATGCGCCAGGTAAGCCTGGCAGCCGTCGTCGTGGCCAGCCTGTTCGCAGGCGGGTGCGCCACCGTGACCCGTGGCACCACGCAGGCGTGGACGGTCGACAGCGCGCCCAGCGGCGCGGTGGCGTCGCTGTCCAACGGCGAGCGCTGCGAAACGCCGTGCACGCTGACCCTCAAGCGCAAGCACGCGTTTGCGGTGGAGGTCTGCAAGCCGGGCTACGGCGTCGTCAACACCAACGTGGTCAGCGGCATTTCCGGCGCGGGCGCCACCGGCATGGCCGGCAATGTGCTCGTGGGCGGCCTGATCGGCATTGGCGTGGACGCCGCCACCGGCGCCACCAAGGACCTCACGCCCAGCCCGCTGATCATCCAGCTGGTCGAGCAGGCCCAGGGATGCATCGCTCCGTCGTTCCCCGCGGTGCCGGAAGGCGGGCAGACGGTAGAGGACTACCAGGCGCAGAAAGGCAAGAAGGCCAAGAAGGGCGCCAAGGCCTGACGTGGGTCAGCCGAAGGCCGCGGTGTTCCATCGGGGTCTGCGGCACTCGACATCGCGTGGCGGGCGGGGTCCTGCAGCAAGGCGTTCCGCGATCCCGGGCGACCGGCTGATGCGGGCGCGTGTCGGACGTTGCCGCTGTCGTCGCGCCGTTGTAGCGTCTCGCCTTCCGGAGACAAGCAGGAAAGTGGCGCGAAGGAACATAAGCACTGCTACCAGCCCCACGTGGATGTCGACGACGCCGACCAGGTCGCGCTGCGCTGACCGCGTCGGGGCACACGGCGCCTGCCTCCGGCCCTTACTTGGATGAACTGTCAGGTACGGAGCGACTCATGACCTGATCGCCGCCGCACAGTTCCGGGTGAGCGCGTCCAGCTCCTCGACAAGTCGTGCATCCACCGCCGCAAAGTTGAAGCACGATTTGCCCTGCCTGGTGAAGGTGGGTGTTGCGTCAGACGCAACAAAGCGAATCAGCGGTCTGCGAAGAATGGCCTACGGTGGAGCAATCGACTGAACGGAAGTAAAGAAGCTCGAAGTTGAAGAGGCTGGGCGATGGGAAGCCTTCAGCGTGGCGATCACGCCCATGCCGTCATTACGTGCCGTTTTCGGCGCACCTTTGCCGGGTTTCCCCGC
>PPFU01006420.1_pt1 | contig 15774 bp, 16 predicted proteins | sample 1535991 | NCBI WGS metagenome assembly PPFU01 (sample SAMN04901290, study PRJNA319586) | Hypolithon metagenome, whole genome shotgun sequencing project. | isolation source: Antarctic Hypolithon | place: Antarctica: Miers Valley | collected 2014
GGCCTCGGGTGAGCGCTACTGGCGTAGTGTAGGCGGCACGACGCAGGGTACTACGTGCTCGTGCCGTCGGCGACAGGCAGGAGTCAGCAGGTGGGCGTCTTCACCGGGTCGAGCGGCAACGCGCTGCGCCACTGGAATATTCTGCTTCCGAGCGAGGAGCCGATAGGGCGCATACCTACGACGGGTTTGCGTCAGTACTACGCGAAGGATCACCTCGGCTCGGTGCGCGCGGAGTCAGGTGCGATTACCGAGGCCACCGACTACTACGCTTTTGGCCTCGACATGGGTGGACGGCGGTTCGTCAGCGGCACGTCGGCGCGGGAGCATTTCACGGGCAAGGAGCGTGACCAGGAGACGGGCTTCGACTACTTCGGCGCGCGCTACTACATGCCCGAGATCGGCAGGTGGCTCGTCGTGGATCCGCTGACGGAGTATATCCGCGCCTCTCGCCTTAGCTCGACTTTGGCCTTTTCTGGTAGAGAAGAAACCGGCATTTCGGGCGCGATTTCGCCGTCTCGGTTTGCCGAGCAGACATCGAAAAACATCAGACCATCAGCCTTTATCGGCTGGTTTCGCCGATTCCAGTTTCGTAGATGGCCAGAGTCGAGCTAAACACCTAAAGTTCTTTTGCTCAGCCTTTGCCCAGGGCCAGCAGGCCGAGGCGGCGGCGCAGGGCGTCGAGCAGTTCGGTGCGCACGTGGCGCACGGCACCGGCCTCGGTTTCGAGGTACCAGTCGCCTTCGGGCAGGAATGGGTCGGCCTCGAAGCGCAGGTCGGTGCCTGCCCGCCGGAGTTCTTCGTCGGCTCCGATCTCCTGCAGGTGCAGCAGGTCCACGGGGTGTAGCGTGAGGGTAAAGGCGCTGCCCTTGAGCCCTTCGATGGCCTCGTGGAGCGCACGCGCCGTTACACGCCGAACTTTCTCGGGAAGGGGGGCGGCCAGAATCGCCTCGGCTACCTCGAAGGCGAGGTTGGCCATATGCCCCTCGTTGTCGCGCAGGTGGGCCTCCCACGCTTTTTGCAGCTTGCCCACTTCGCTGTTAACGGTGGTGCGCAGCGCGCCCAGTTCATCAGCAGCGGCTTTCTCGGCGTCGGCATGGCCCTGCCGGTAGCCGTTTTCGCGCGCGCGCGTGGCGGCTTCTTCTATCCTGGCCTGCCACAGCGTGGCTTCTTCAGCGCGGATGGCTTCCTCTGTAGCGGAAGCGTTGTCGGGCGGCGGTGGCGGCTCGGCTTCGAAAGGCAGCGGTGTCTCTTCAGACGCATCCGCCTCACCGTCCAGCAGAAAGAGCGGCGAGGGGGCCATCGTCTCGACCTCGAAGGGGCGCACGTTGTGCTGCGCGTCTGCCCCGCGTAGTACGCGCGGCACCAGCACGGGCGCTTCTACCGGCGGGGTGGCCCGCAGCGCATCGGCCCCGCGCAGCACGCGCGGCACGCGTACCGGATCGTCGGCATTCTCGGCGTGGAAAAGCGTGCCGCGAAAGCGTTCAGAACGGGGGTAGAGTGGCACGGGCGTAGCAGGTCAGCGGGAAAACAGCGTTTTAGATCATCGACTCGGACTTGCCGCGCGTGAGCGTGATTTCCTCTTCCTCTTCAAGCTTCTGCGCCGCCGCGAGAATGCGCTTCTGCGCCTCGTCCACGTCCGAGACGCGCACCGGCCCCATCAGGTCCATCTCTTCGAGAAGGGTCTGGCTGACGCGCTCCGACACGTTTTCGAGCACTTTCTGCTTGAGATCGTCCGAGGCCGCCTTGAGCGCCAGCGCGAGGTCGCGCTGTTCGATCTCCATGAGCAGCCGCTGGAGGTCGCGCCCGCTGATGGTGACGAGGTCGTCGAAGACGAACATGAAGTTCTTGATCTGCATCGCGAGGTCGTTGTCGCTCTCGCGGATGGCTTCCATGAGCACGCGCTCGCTGGTGCGGCTGGAGTTGTTGAGAATCTCGGCCACTTTCTCCACGCCGCCGGCGGTGCTGAGTTCGGTGCCGAAAAGCGAGCCGATCTGGGCGCGGATGACTTCTTCGATGTCGCGCAAAAGCTCGGGCGAGGTCTTGTTCATCGTCGCCAGGCGCACGAGAATGTCGGACTGCATTTGGGGCTTGAAGCCGGCGAGGATGTCGGCAGCCTTGCGGGCGTTGAGGTGGGCAAGGATGAGCGCCGTCGTTTGCGGGTGTTCGTAGAGGAGGAAGTTGGTAAGCTGGCTCGTCTCGACGGTCTGGAGCAGGTGGAAAGCCGACACCTCCATGGCCGCTTCCACGCGCATCATGATCTCCTCGGCGCGGCGGTCGCCGAGGGCGGTCTTGAGCACCTCGCGTGCGAAGTCCGACCCGCCCTGCGCGATGTAGTTCTGCGCCATCTTCATGTCGCGGTACTCGATGAGCACGGCCTCTACGACATCGCCAGAGACGTTGCGGAAGCGGGCGATCTCGATCGAGATGCGCTCTACCTCGTCGTCGCGCAGCGACTTGAGGATTTTGCCTGCCGCCTCGACGCCCAGCGCCACGAGCAGCACGGCTGATTTCTGCGCGCCCGTCAGGTTGGCCAGCACGTCTGTACTGGTCAGGCTGGGGGTGCTGTTGCCAGCCATCACCTGCGAGGCAGAAGCCGGTGCAACGGCGGTAGAGGCGGTGGCGTCAGGGTTGTTGAGCGAGGCCATAGCGGGCGTTAGCGGATCTTGAGGTTGACGCGGCCCTCATCGACGTCCTGAGCCAGCCAGGAGCGGATAAGGTCGGTGGCTTCTGTGGGGCTCTGCGCCACGTGTTCTTTGATTTCTTCGAAGACGAGGTGCTTTGCTTTCAGGCGGGCTTTGGCTTCGGTGGAAAGGCGGCTCGTGTAGATGTCGTCGATCATGACCATCTCGTCCTCGCTGTCCGCGCGATTGCCGCTGTGGTCGACGAGGCGTCCGTCGGGCGTGACGCGGGCCTGGCCGAGCGCCTGCGGGCCGGTCTGGTGCGCCTTGAGCTGGACGGGCCCGAGCGTGAGGCGGCGCGTGGCCGAGCGGACGAGCCAGAACACGAGCGCGAGCGCGAGCGCGATAAGGCCGTAGCGCAGGTAAAGCTGAAGGTTTTCGCGGTTCTCCGCCTGGCGGATCTGCGCCTCAGCCGCGTCGTCGGCCGACGTGTCGAAGCGCGTCTGGTGCAGTGCGAAGCGGTCGCCGCGGTCGGGGTTGAAGCCGACGGCGTTCTGGACAAGTGCTTCGATCTCGGTGACTTCGTCGGCGGTGTAGGGGCGCGTCTCGGCAGGCTCGCCTGCTACGGCAGCCGGCTCGACTTTCTGGTTGAGGATCACCGAAACGGTGAGGTAGGAAATGTCGCCGGTGCTTTTCTCGATGCGCTCGCGGGTGCGGCTGAGTTCGTAGTTGCGCACGGTAGAATTGGCGACGTCGCCGCCGGCCTGCTCGTCGAGCTTCTCCTCCGAGATCACCGTCTGGCTTTCCGGGTCGATCACGTCGCGCTCCTGCACGCCCCGGCTGAAGTCGAGCGTGGCCGAGACGCGCACGATGGCGTTACCCGGGCCGAGCACGCGGTCGAGCATGGTCTGGCCGTTTTCGGCGAGGTGGGATTCCGTAGCGCGCTGCGTGCGGAGCTGCGCCGTGGAGAGCGCCGCGTCCTCGTCGGGCGTGTCGGGGCTCGAGAGCAGGTTGCCGCGCACGTCGAGCACGGTCACGTTCTCGGGCGCGAGGCCCTCTACGGCGCCGGCCACGAGCGAGGTGATGCCTTCGACCTGCTCGGAGCTGAGCTTGCGGCCGCCGTTGGTCTGCACCACGACGGAGGCCGTGGGCACTTTCTGCTCGCTGGCAAAGGCGCTGCGCTCGGGGATGACGAGGTGCACCCGCGCCATGTCCACCTGCCGGATGGCGGCGATGGTGCGGGCCAGCTCGCCCTCCATCGCGCGCTTGTTGTTGAGTTTCTGCATGAAGTCGGTCATGCCCAGCGTGCCCGTGTCGAAAAGCTCGTAGCCGATCTGCCCGTCCGAGGCGAGGCCCTGCGAGGCGAAGCGCAGCCGCAGCTCGTACACCTTGGTGCGCGGCACGTAGATGGCCGTGCCGTTTTCGCGCAGGTCGTAGGGCACGTTCTCGCTCCGCAGCGCCTCGACGACGGTGTTGGCGTCAGAGGCGTTGAGCTTGCCGAAAAGCAGCGTCATGTCGGGCCGGCTCGTCCAGTACGCGATGGCGATCAGCAGCCCGATGCCGCCGATGAGCACCCCGCCGAGGGCGAGGCGCTGCGTCGGTGCCAGTCCTGAAAGAAAGGCGCGGGCGTTGTCGAAGTACTCGTTCACGGGGCGGGGTGGAAAAAGGGCGAGAGCGGGAGCACGGAGAAGAGCAGAGAGGCAGCGTGTTTAAGCGTGGCCTACGGCAGTCGATACCGAGAAAGGAGAGACCTGCCGTGTGTTTAATAGCGCGTGCAGCCCGCCCTGGCGGCGCCAGGTGCCGCTGCGTCTCACGTTACACCTGCATGCGCATAAGCTCCTGGTAGGTGTCGAGCATCTTGTTGCGCACCTCGGTCATAAGCTGGAAAGTGAGGCGGGCCTGGTTCATCGAGATCATCACCTCGTGCAGGTTGTCCTGCTCGCCTGCCACGAACGCCTCGATCTGGGAGTCGGCGTTTTTCTGCGCGCCATCTACCCGGCCAATCGCGTTCTGGAGCGTGTCGCCAAACGAAGGGCCGCCTTCGGTCTGCCGGGGCAGTGGCAGCCGCTCACCATCGGTGGTGGCCTGCCGGATGCGCTGAAGCTGGGCAACGGTCATGGGATTAGGAGAGAGCGGGCATGAGAAAAGCGGAAGGGATCAGCCTTGCAGATCGAGCCGGCCGCCGAGGGCACCGGGCGTGACGGTGTGGGCGCTGGCCTGCGGTCCGTAGAGGCGCATGGACAGGCCGGGCGCGTCGGGGAATTGCTGCTGGATATGGCGCTGCTCGGCAGAGGAGAGCGCCGCTTCCTGCGCCGCCACGTGCTGCGGCTGTGCAAAAGGCTGCGGCTGCGCGGCCCCGGTCTGGCGGGCGCCGACCTGGCGGTAGAGGTCAAGCGGAGAAGCGTAGCTGTTGAGGCGGTTCATCCGAGGTGATGGGGTGAAGGGAAAGCACGAAAAGAGGCACGCCGGGTAGACAAGAGAAAATGGAGCCGAGTGCCTTTATCGCCTGAAAGACGGGGTACAGGGCACTGAAGCGGAAAAAGCGTGCGCCATCCAAAGGGTAAACCCTTCCACGGGCGCGCTTTTCAGGCACCGCTTCGGCTCAAATCTGCAGGGTGCGCTTGAGCATCTCCTTAGTGGACTCGACGGCGGTGAGGTTGGCCTCGTAGATGCGGTTGGCCGAGATCATGCGCGCCATTTCCTCTGCCACGTTGATGTCGGCGTAGTGGACGTAGCCCTGTGCGTCGGCATGGGGATGCGTGGGGTCGAACTCGAGACGCTCGCGCGCTTCCTCCTCGATCTCCGTCTGCGGCCCGAGGTCGGCGGCTTCGGCCAGTTGCGGGGCGAGCGTGCGGCCGCCCCGGTGGGCGGCGTTGGTGGCTTGCAAGCCTTCGCTGCGGCGCGCAAGGAGCGACTGAAAGCGCGGGTTGGCGGCCTCGGGGGCCTCGTGCACGGCGCGCTTGATGCGGTACGCCTCGCCGTCAGCGGCGCGGCTCGTGCTGGCGTTGGCGAGGTTCTCCGTGGCCGCGCCCAGCGCGATACGCTGCGCTTCGAGCCCACGCGCCGAGGTGCGAAACAGGTTCGAGAGGCGGTTGGTCAGCAGCATGGCAAAAAGGGAAGCGTGGAAAAAGCAGCAACAGAAGACGCAGCAACACGTGCGGCCGCAGATCAGCCCGGCTGCCCGGTGATGCCGGTACGCATCAGGCCAAAGTGCTCGGTGAGCGCGCGCGTGGCCATCTGCACCCGCATGCCGTTCTCGGCCAAGGCGAGCATCTCGTCTTCGAGGACAGGGGCCTCGTCTTCGATCTTGACGCCGGGCGCGAGGTCGTCTGCGTCGCGCATGGTGGGCACGCCGTGGCGCAGCTTCTGGAGCGTCTCTTCAAAAGTGACGGCCATGCGCTGGTAGCCGGGCGTGTCGATGTTGGCCAGGTTGGTCGATATGGCCTGGTTGCGCCACGTGTAGGCCTGCATGGCCTGGCGAAGCACGCCGAGTTTGGCTGTTTCCATGAGAGCGTGAGGTAAGCAAGAGCAGGTACCGGCAGCAAGGGATGTGCCGCACCTGCAGGGCCGGCTGGAAAGGAGTAGCGGACGCCAAAGCGGAACATTTTTCCAACAGCCCGCGTGCGGCCGCGTGGAAAACGCTTCCCACAGGCGTCTGTGCAGCTAAAGCGGCATGTCCCCATTTCGGGTACTGTTTGTGCTACTCCGGGCCTTGACTACCGGACGTTTTCGCCTCTCCTCTTTTCCGTATCCCAGCAGAATGTCTTCGACTGCTGTCTCTGCCCCGGCACAGGCGCCCACTGCGCTTCTTTCGCCTTATGAACAGGCGCTCTGCGACCTCACGGTTGTGCTGCGGCATCGGCTTAGCAGCCTCACCACTTCTATCGAAGGGTACACGGATCTGCTCGTAGACACGCTCGGCTCGCCCGACCAACGCGACATGGCGCTGCGCATCTTTGAAGGCGTGCGCGGCATCGAATCGGTACTCACCGAACTCGACCTTGCGGGCGCGCCGCTGCAACTGGACGTGCAACCTGTTGCCGTAAAATCGCTCCTGAACGAGTTATGGGCCGCCCTCGACACCGACGCACGCCGCCTGTATCCCCACACCGAGATAGATAAAATCGAGGCCGATCCGCTCCACCTCCGGCAGGCACTCGTCATCCTCGTCAAAAACGCCCTCGAGGCCGCTCCAGACAAGGCGGCCGTGGTGCTGGAGGTGCACGCGCTGCCCGGCGCGGTGGCCTTCGATGTGCTCAACGAAGGCATGCCTGCCGCCGCCGAGGGGCGGCTGTTTGCGCCTTTTTACACCACCAAGGCGCAGAACCTCGGCCTCGGGCTCGCACTGGCCCGGCGCATCGCGCACGCGCACGGCGGCGAACTCGTGCTGCACCGCGCCTGCCCTGAAGAGGGCACCTGCTTCCGGCTCACCCTGCCCCACCATAGCCACGAGTAGCTTCCCCAGCTCTCTGGCCTTTTATCCCGCCCCCGCACCACACATCCCCCAGCCCCATGACCGACGCCAAGTCCCAGCCTGCTATCCTCTACGTTGATGACGAGCGCCTGCTTCACGGCGTGCTCGACCGCCTGTTCTCGCGCGAGGGCATTCAGGTAACGTCGGTTTCGAGCGCCATCGAAGCGATCGAAGCGCTCAAAAAGCAGCCCTACGATCTGGTCATCACAGACTTCAAGATGCCGGAGATGGACGGGATCGAGTTGCTCGGGCATGTGCGTCAGGAGTATCCGGACACCAAAACCATCATGATCACGGCGCACTCCAACGTGCAGCATGCCGTGGGTGCCATGCAGAATGGCGCGGTGGATTACATCCCCAAGCCTTTCTCGACGGCTATTCTGCTGGAGCGGGTAAAGCAGCACCTGGAAGCCCGGCAGGCTGAAGCCGACGTGCCCCGCGCCAGGAAAAACCGGGGCCGGAAGTCAGGCAAAGGCGCAGAGGCAAAGGTGGCCGAGTACGTGGGCAGCCACCCCAGCGTGCAGCAGCTTAAAACGCTCGTGCCGCGCGTGGCGAAAAGCCAGGCCCCTGTGTTTGTCCACGGCGAGAGCGGGACGGGCAAAGAGATCCTGTCGCGCCTGATCCACCAGGAAAGCGACCGCGCCGACGGGCCGTATGTAACGCTCAACTGCGCCAACCTGCCCCGCGAGCTGGTCGAGAGCCACCTGTTCGGGCACCGCAAGGGGGCCTTTACCGGCGCTATCGAGGACATGACGGGCGCGTTCGAGCAGGCCGACGGGGGCACGCTGCTGCTCGACGAGATCACGGAGATCGAGCTTTCTATCCAGGCCAAGCTGCTGCGCGTGCTGCAGGAGCAGGAGTTCACCAAGATCGGCTCGTCAGAATCGCAGAAGGTGAACGTGCGCGTGGTGGCGACGAGCAACCGCGACCTGCAGGAAGCTATCCGCGATGGCATCTTCCGGGCCGACCTGTACCACCGCCTGGCGGTTTTCCCTCTTTACACGCCGCCGCTGCGCGAGCGCGTCTCTGACATACCAGAGCTGGGACAGTATTTCGTGGAGAAGTTCTGCGCCCTCTACGGCCTGCCGATGAAAAAGCTGTCGGCTTCGCTGCTCAACCGGTTCATGAGCTACGCGTGGCCCGGCAACGTGCGCCAGCTCGAAAACATGGTGCACCGGGGCGTGGTGCTGGCCGCCGATGAGACGACGGTGCAGCCCGAGCATGTCATCAATGAGTTTTTCTCTGACGGCCGCACGGGTGCCGCGCCGACGCTCACCGACGAAGCCGTACCGGTCACTGCAACTGCACTTTCCGCTACGCTCTCGGCCACAAACGGCGGGCGGCGCATGACGCTGGAAGAGGTAGAGCGCGAAATGATTCTGCAAGCGCTCGGCGAGACAGGCAACAACCAGCAGGCTGCTGCCGACCTGCTCGGCATCTGCGCCCGCACCATCCGCAACAAGCTCAAAAAGTACCGCCAGGATGGCCACATGGTCTGAAGAAAAGACTACTGACTCATGTCAGAAAAAGCCCCGGCTGCGGATCTGCAACCGGGGCTTTTTCTACAATCTAGCCGCGGTCAATCTCGACGAGTTCGAGGTCGAAGATGAGGGTTTCGCCTGCCAGCGGGTGGTTGGCATCGAGGGTGACGGTTTCCTCGCCTACCTCTTTTACCACGACGCGCATGCTGCCGCCGTCCTGGAGGCCTACTTCCAACTGTTCACCTTCCTCTGGGATGTGCCCCTCGGGAAACTGGCTGCGCGATATGTCAAAGGCGAGCTCGTCGCGGCGGGGGCCGTAGGCGTCGTCGGCAGGAATCTCGATGGTCTTGGTGTCACCAGGGCTCATGCCGTTTATGCCTGCGTCGAAGCCGGGGATAACCTGGCCCGAGCCCAGCGTGAACGCGAGCGGGTCGCGCCCCTGTGACGAGTCGAAGGTGGTGCCGTCGGTCAGGCGGCCGGTGTAGTGGATGTGGACGGTATCGCCCGGCTGTGCAGATGCCATGGGTCTTTCAGTGGTTTGAGAAACAGAAAGACCGTGGAAGCGCCAGCCGGGCAGACGTTTCGCGGCGGGGCACTCTCTACCAAGTTTTTGCAGGGCGCTTATCGGCGGAACAGGTTTTTGACGACAAACCAGACGTTTTCCTTGCGTTCGCGCAGGCGTCGGCTGAAGTAGGGATACCAGTCGGTGCCGTAGGGCACGTAGACACGCAGGTTGTAGCCTTCGTCCACCAGCGCGCCCTGCGTGTCGGGCCGGATGCCGTAAAGCATCTGAAACTCGAAGCGGTCGTGGCTGATGCCGTGGTCGCGCACAAACGTTTTCGTGGCCTCGATCAGCCTGTCATCGTGCGTGGCGATGCCGGGATAGCGCGCGTGCTGGATAAGCGCCTGCATATAGTCGATATAGTGCGCTCGGATATCGTCCATCTTCTGATAGGCGATCTCGGCAGGCTCTTTGTATGCGCCCTTACAGATGCGCACGCGGGCGTTGAGTGCGCACATGCGCTCGACATCGCGGGCGGTGCGCTTCAGATACGCCTGCAGCACGATCCCCACGTGGTCGGGATACGCGGGATAGACCTCCTCGAACATGGACAGGGTGCTCTCGGTGATGTCGGAGCCTTCCATATCGAGCCGGATAAACACGTCGCGCTCTTTCGCCACGGCCAGCAAGGTGCGCAGGTTTTTGAGCCCGAGGTCGTAGTCTATCTTCTGCCCCATCATCGACAGCTTGATCGACAGGTTGGCATCGCCCTGGGTGTGCGTCCGGCGCGCCGCAACGGCATGGACGAGCCCGATGTAGAGGTCGCGCGCCCGGTTGGCGACGGCGGGATCGCTGACGTACTCGCCCAGCAGGTCGAGCGCGACGTGCCGTCCCTGCGCGTTGAGCGCATCTACAACAGGCAGGGTTTGCTCCAGCGTCTCTGCCGCGACAAAGCGGCTGGCGAGGAAAAACGGCAGTTTCATGCGAAAGGGATGAGCAGTACGTGAGAAGGTCCGGCAAGCGCCAACCTGGAGGCGGCGCGTCAACCGGACGTGTCCCTTTTCGGTTCAGTTGCAGGACGTGAAGAAAGCGCTTTTTCGCGCTGGTGCGTCTACCCGAGCGCCGCCTCCAGGTCGGCTATAAGGTCGGCAGGATGCTCCAGCCCTATGGAAAGGCGCAGCAGCCCCTGCGGCGCACGCGTGGTGGTGCCTTCGACAGACGCGCGGTGCTCGATCAGGCTCTCGGTGCCGCCGAGCGAGGTGGCCTGCCGGAACACGGTGGTGCGCCCCGCCAGCGCCTGCGCGTCGCTTGCGCCGTGGAGTACGAACGAGAGCATGGCACCCGGGGCGGCCATCTGCTGCTGGGCGACAGCATGGCCGGGGTGCGAGGCCAGGCCGGGGTAGTGCACGGTAGCTACCGCTGCATGCGCGTCGAGAAACTGCGCGACAAGCGCGGCGCTCTGGCACTGCACGTCGAGACGGGCGCGTAGCGAGCGCAGGCCGCGCAGGGTGAGCCACGCGCTGAAAGGGTCGAGCACGGGTCCTGCCGCGTGTTGAAACACGGCGATCCGATCCCAGAAATCATTCGCTTCGCGGGCCACTACCGCGCCGCCGAGCACATCTGAATGCCCGGCCATGTACTTGGTGAGCGAATGAACCACGAGGTCGGCGCCGAGGTCGAGCGGGCGCTGCAGCAGCGGCGTCGTCCACGTGCCATCTACGGCGAGCAAAACGCCTCGCGCGGTACACAAACGGGCCAGCGCAGCCAGGTCGGTGATGCGCAGCAGCGGGTTGGACGGCGTCTCGGCCCACACCAGTTTCGTCTCGGGCGTGATAGCCGCCTCTGCAGCGCCGGGCTCACCGAGGTCGGCGGCGGTATACGTAAGCGTACGGGCATACACGGTGTCGAGCAGGTGCCGCACGCCGTAGTAGACATCGTCGGGCAGCACGATGTGGTCGCCCGGATGCAGCGCCTGAAAAACGGCGTGCACCGCAGCCATGCCCGACGCCATTGCGGCCGCGCGCGCGCCGCCCTCTATCTGTGCCAGTAACGTTTCGAGCGCGGCCCGCGTGGGGTTGCCGGCGCGCGCGTACACGTAGCCCCCCGGGTAGGAGCCGTCGGCGGCACGCGCAAACGTGGAGGACAGCACCGGCGGGGCCACCAGCGCGCCCGTGGCAGCATCGGGGGTGCAGCCTGCGTGGGCGAGAAGCGTGTCGATATGCAGCATACGGATAAGACGAAAGAGAGGAGGAGAAGCAGAAAAAGGCAGGACGTTGCAGGCACCTGCCCTGAATGCTGTTCGGCCCAGGGCGGGCAAGCGGATCTGAGAAGAAATCACTAATTTGAGGCACGCGGTAGGTCAGAATTCAGCCACTGCGCAGGTTTATTTCCATGTCCCTTTCCCTGCTACCTTCACGGATTGTCGCTTCCGCAGGGGCGGCGCTGCTGCTAGGTGTTGTGTGGAGCCTGGCGCTCGGCGCTGACCTGCTGGCGCCCCTCCCACTGCTGGCTGCAGCACTCACGGCGGCCGGGGTCGCCGGGCTCACCTTTGCTGCTGCCGGGCGCTCGCTGCTGTTGCACAACCCCACCCAGCAGAGCCTGTTGCAGGTTATCGACGCGCTGCCCTGGCCGCTGCTGCTGCTGGAAAAAGCACGGATCGTGCATGCCAACCCAGCGGCGCACACCTTTCTCGGTGTAAACACGACAGGAATGCTGGCCGGCCATGACCTGCTGGCGTTCATCGTCCCGGAAGACCAGCCGCAGGTAGAGGCCTGGCTCAACCAGGCGGCGAAATCACCCCGTCCTCCTACGCTGCATGCGCGCGTGACGAGTAGCCCGAGCGCGCAGTGCCAGGTGCGGCTGCAAGGGGCGCAGGTCGTGTTTGGAGGCCCGGCGTTTTTCGAGGTCATGATCACCGACCGCACCGAGGAGCATCACGCCCAGGCCGAGGCCGAGCGGCTCGCCTCGTTTCCGCTGTTCAATCCTGATCCTATCGTGGAGGTGCAGCAGGACGGCACCATTCGCTTTGTAAACATAGCGGTGCGCGAAGCAATGCGGGAGCTGGAGGCGCAGGGTACGGCTCATCCTTTCCTCGCCAACCTGGAGGCGTACCGCGTGGCGCTGTATGCAGGCAGGCGGAGAGCAGAAGGGCAGGTGGTGGTGAGAGAAACGCGGTACGATCAGGTCGCTGTCTTTTCTCCTAACTCGGACACGGTGCGCATCTACGGGCGTGACGTGACCGAGCGCGAGCAGGCAGCGTATGAACTGGCGCGCAGCGAGGACAAGTTTGCCCGGGTCTTTCGCCTCTCGCCGGTGGGACTGAGCCTGAGCCGTCTCTCCGACGGATGCCTGCTGGACGTGAATGAGCGCTTTGTGGAGATGCTGGGCTACAACACGCCAGACGAAGTGATTGGCCGGAGCACGGTAGAGCTGGGCCTGTGGGACAACCTGGAAACGCGCGGCCGCGTCGCGGAAATGCTCCAGCAGTATGGAAGGATGAAGCCGCGCCTGGGGACTATCCGCACCCGCACCGGCGCGATCCGCCACGTTACAGGCTCGGCTGAGGTAATCAGAGTAGATGGAGAGGCGTGCATCTCAGGCATGATCATAGACGTGGAAGAGCAAGAGCAGCTGCGCCGCCGCGTCGAAGAAGAACGTGACTTTGCCCGCTCGGTTATCGACACGCTGGGGCAGGGGCTGCTTATCAGCGACAGGACGTACCAGATCCAGTATGTAAACGAGGTGCTGCTGCAAATGACGGGATACACGCGGGAAGAGGTGGTAGGCAGAGAACCGGCAGACTTTCTGGACCCCCGAGACCGCGCGCTGGTGCTCGCCGACCGGGACGGGCAACGCCGGGTACAGCAGGGCGGTCTCTACGATGCCCGCATCCAGCGTAAAGACGGATCTTACCTCGAAGCGCTCGTCGCGGCTATGCCGCGCACCGAAGGCACCGAACTGGCAGGCACCACAGTCGTCGTAATCGACATCACCGACCGCAAGCGCATCGAGGCTGAAGTCATCCAGGCGCGCGACGAGGCCGAGAAGCTGAGCGCGCTCAAGTCGTCTTTTATCGCCAACATGAGCCACGAGGTGCGCACGCCGCTGACGGCGGTGATCGGTTTTGCCGAGGTGCTGCAGGACGAGATAGAGGTGCCTGCGCTGCGCGAACTGGCGGTGCTGATCAAGGAGAGCGGGGTGCGCCTGCTCGAAACGCTCAACTCGGTGCTCGACCTGGCGCGCCTGGAGGCCAACGCCATCGACCTGGCGCTGCGCCCTGCCGACCTCGGGCCGCCTACGCGGATGACGATCGAGCTTTTCCGCCGCCTTGCCGAGCAGAAAGGCCTCACCCTGGTGGCAGATATTCCAGACGCGCCGATGCTAGCGCAGGTAGACGTGCCGGCGTACAACAGGATCATGAACAACCTGGTCTCGAACGCGGTCAAGTTTACCAGCACAGGCACTATATCCGTATCGCTGCGCCGCGCGGATGCCGAGGTAGTAGTAGAAGTAGCCGACACCGGTGAAGGCATCAGCAGCGAGTTTCTCGACTTCGTGTTCAAAGAGTTTCGGCAAGAATCGCTGGGCCTGGCCCGCACCCACCAGGGAAGCGGACTGGGCCTGGCCATTGCAAGGCGGCTGGTGGAGATGATGCACGGCACCATCGAGGTCGTGAGCACCAAGGGCGAAGGCGCTCGGTTTACCGTAACGCTGCCCGCCGCAGGCGATGCAGACGCCTGAATAGGTTGTCGCAGCAAGCAGAGGCAGGCTGCGGGCGATGGATCAACCTGCAGCGCTCGGTGCTGCGTGTGGCAGGCGCATGCAGGCTGGCGAGGCTTTTGCCGTGTGGGAGGATCGCGCTTTAATGGCGCCCTGTGGCTCTCATTATCCCTTTAGGCGGCAAACCATGTCAGGCAAAAGATTCCATTTCTCTCTCCAGAGTGTGGCCGACCTGCGGGCGCGCGAAGCCGAGCAGGCCGAGGCGGCGCTGGGGCAGGCGCTGCTACGTGTGGCCGCGCAGGCGCAGGTGGTAGAAAGAGCCGAAGCACGCCTCGAGGCCGTAGTGGGCGGCATGGGAGTAGCCCAGAGCCGGGGACTCCAGGCCGTCAGGCAGCAGGAAGGCTTCCGGCGCGACGCGCGGCGCGACCTGCAGCAAGCCCAGCGCCTTCTCGACTCGTACCGCCGGCAGGCAGAGGCCGCGCGCCGCGCGCTGCAGCTGCGCAAGACGGCAGCGGAATCCCTTGGCACCCTGCGCACCCGCGAAGAACAGCACTACCACGCCGAGCAGCAGAGCGCCGAAATAGCGCAGCTCGACGAGCAGGCCCTTTCAATCTACCTGCGCCGTCAGCAGGCAGACCGTTGATACAAGAAACATGAAACTCATCCTGACGACTATCGCCATCGTGGCGCTGTTTGCCGTCGGCGCCGTCGGCACCTATTTCATCATGCCCGTGGTGGCCCCTGAGCGCGTTGCACAGGCCCGTCAGTATCTCGACAGCCTCGATCAGGCGGCCGCCGACACGGCCCGCATGGTGATAGCTATCGCCGACACGTCTGCTGTGCCCGACACCATGGCGGTGCCAGTAACCCCGGTGGCAGATTCGTCGGCAGCAGCATCTGCAGGAGCCGGTAAAGCAGCAGGATCAGCCGTGGCGGCTGCGCCGGCGAGCGAAGCAGCGGCATCGGTTGCAGCAGCGGGGCCTACCCCCGAGCAGCAGGAAACAGAGCAGGTCGCCACGGAGGCAAAGCAGCGAGAGCAGGCCCGCGAGCTTTCTGCCGTGCTCACCAAAATGGAGGACGCCGAACTGCGCGCGCTCGTGGCACAGCTTGACCCCGACGTGATGGGGATGCTTTACAGCGAGGCGTCGGCACGCAACAAGACGCGCCTGCTGCAGGCCATCCCGCCAGAGCGCGCAGCAGCGTTTGTGCGCAGCCTCATTATTCCCGCTTCGGTCAAAAAATGAAAGCCACGGCCTTCGCGGTACACGCTTCTCTGCCCGTAGCCGCGCGCCCGAATACGGCCCCTCCGGCAGCAGCAGAGGCCGGGAATGCATTCGAAAACCTGCTGGCCCCGTTGCTGCAGGCCCCTGCTGCTACCCCCACGGCGAATCCTGCAGAGAAGGCGGGGGCCGAGGAGCAAGAGGAAGCCGGCACCGACGTACTATCTACAGAAGCAGAGGCCTTGCCGCCCCCGGCAACCCCCGATGTGGTGCTGCTGCAGGCCCTGCAGGGAGACACAGCGCGCATAGCACCTGCGCAAGCTGATACCCCTGAAGCAAGCGCTGAAGCTGACGTGCTGCCGGTGTCTGATGATGCGACAGCCAAAGTCCTGCCGGCGTCAGCCGGCATGGCAGAAGAGGACAGTGTAGAAGCAAAAACAACCAGCATGCCCGCCGCAGAGAAGACGCCGCTGCCAGGCAAGACGCGGGTCCCCGAAAAGAGTGATGCCACGTCACCCAGTCCCGCTTCCACCACAGGAGTAGCATCCGCTGGCGGTACGGGCAGCACAGGCGCTGCGCAGACCGCGGGCACTGCAGGGCACATGGTGTCTGATGCCGCCGAGGGTTTGGCTCCCCTCCATGCACCCGAAAGAGGTAGCGGTGGAGACAGGGCCTCTGCTGGAGAGGCACCGCAGTCGGCAGTTTCGCAGTCGGCAGTTTCGCAGTCGGCAGTTTCGCAGTCGGCAGTTTCGCAGTCGGC
>PPFU01010977.1_pt1 | contig 15754 bp, 13 predicted proteins | sample 1535991 | NCBI WGS metagenome assembly PPFU01 (sample SAMN04901290, study PRJNA319586) | Hypolithon metagenome, whole genome shotgun sequencing project. | isolation source: Antarctic Hypolithon | place: Antarctica: Miers Valley | collected 2014
ACTGTTTCACCAGCGCATGCCCGCCGCGACCTTGTAACCTGGAATTGAGTGGAATTATGGAACGTTGTCAGGAGCTATATCTGGTAATCGTGCTGCTATACTACACGCTGAAGACCTACCTTCGCAAAGACCAACATCTGTGGGCAGCACGGGCGCAGCGTGTTGAAACCACTTACCAATCTGCACACGCCTGCTCAGGGACTGAACCCGATCTCGCGGATCACTTCGGGCGGCAATACCACGGTCTGCGTGGTGCGCCCGATGGTGGAGAAAAAGCCAAAGCCGTTGGCAATGTCCGATGTGCCTGTCGCCCACTCTGGCCCGTCGTCGCGCACGTTGATGATGAGCCCGAGCAGCCGCAGCGTGTCGGTAGGGGCGCGGCGCAGCCTGCTCAGCAGCGCGAGACGATCCCGCGACACCTGCAAGCGGTAGCGGTAGCCGCCGGCGGCATCTTGCCCTGCGTTGTACGGTACTTCGACCATCACCGAGTCGGCGTCTACTTCCACCGCGTACGTCACGCTGAACCGGGTAGGCGGCAGCGAAGGGCCTCTGAGCAGAAGGGGCAGGAAAAGTCGTCCTGTCGAGTCTCTTTCCAGGGTTTCTACCTGTGCTGGTCGCAGCGCTGGCACCGTTGCCCGCGCCGTTGTCGTGCCCGCGCCCTCAGCCCGCACCGCGAGCGTGTAGTTATGCCCGCTCTGCACGCGCATTGCGGCGGCATAGGCGAGCCCGGGCGTGCCGTCGTCGAGCGTCACCACGGCTCCGTCCATCTCAACAGCCACGCCTGCGGTTTCGTCGCGGAGGACGGCGGTGATGCGGGAAGGGTCGAACGGGGCTACAGGCTGCACGGGCTCGATGCGTACAACGTGCGTGTCGCGCTCGGTGTCGAGATAGCCGTATACGGCGAAAGGCGGCCCCTCGGCGCTCTCGAACGGATCGAGCGTGTTGTCGCACGCGGCCAGGACTGAGGCGAGCGCGACCGTTAACAGGAGTCTCCTTGTCATACGTCGAGGCGCAGCCCGAAGGCAAGCGTGCGGGGCAGCTGGTTGTACCGCTCGCCGGTGAGCCGGTTGAAGTAAAACACGTTGGCGCGGTCGTAGGCGTTGCGCAGCGCCACCTGCACGGCCAGCCGTACCGGGCCGAGCGTGCGGTTGTACCGCAGCACCAGGTCAAGCCGGTGCGTGGCCGGAAGGCGGCGGCTGCCCGTCCTTCCATCTGACGTGTCGCGTGTGCCGGGGTCGGTAGGGTAGCCTGCGCCCTGCATTACTTCTACACGCCGGTACGTGCCGCGCAGCGGCGTGTAGGCGGAGCCGTCGGCATATGTCCAGCGCGCCGAGGCTTCCAGCGCGCGGTACGTGCCCGTTATGTGCGTGCCCAGCCGCACGGGCCGGTCGGTGGGCGGCGGGAAAGGCGCCGCGGTCGCGCTTCTGTAGCGCACAGAAGAAAGCGCACCGTCTATGCCCGCGGTGAGGGCCCGGCGGCGGATTTCTACACGCGCCTCCACGCCCTGCGCGTGCCCGTCCAGCGCGCCTGCATCGCCCAGATGTTGCAGATCCCGGTAATAGGCCTCGAGCCCCACCATTCCACCTGGTCCTGACAGGCTCCAGCCTGCAACATGCTGCTGCGCCTGCGGCAGCGGGCTTCCCTCCGGCACCGGCACCCACGCCACGAACACGTCGGCGAGGTCTGCCGAGGTGTAGCGCCCCCCGATCTCCTGGTGCACAAGGGCGGCTCCGGCATGAAACAGATGCCCTCCCCGCTCCCACTCGGCCCGCAGGCGCGGCTCCAGCACCACCTGGCTGCGGCTCGGAAACGTGCTCACCCGCAGGCCCGGGTACACGCGGAAGCCGTGGCCGCGCCACGCGCCTTCGAGGTAGGCCGCGCCCTCGGTGAGGTATTCCTCCCTTTCGCGCCGCGCCTCGAGAGCCAGCAGATGATCGGTGCGCGCCTGGATACCGAAGCGGATTTCACTGTCCCCCAGCAGGTAGCGGAAGCCGAAGTTGCCGCCCACTTCTTCCACCAGCGAGCGCCGCCGCATCGCGCCGGGCGCGCTGAACTCGCTGTCCAGGCGGGTGCCGAACACCTCGATCTCGGCAAGCACAGCATAGGCGGTGGGGAGATAGGAAAAGCGCATGCCCGCGCCTTCGCTCTTCCAGCGCACCGTGCCGGCATCGCCCATGGCCGTGGCGAGCGTGGCGCGGTCGTCACTCTGGAACGCGGTGGCCGATAGCGAACTGGTCTGGGTGAGATAGGCGTGGAGCCGCACGAGCCGGTCGCCAAAATCGAAAGGCAGCTTTCCCGCGGCGATGCCCGGCCCGATGCGGCGCGCAAACGACTCGCGCACCGACACCAGCGCCGACACCTTGCCGCGTACGAGGGGCCCCTCGACCTGCACGGCGCTCAGCAGCGGTGCCAGCGCGGCATGCGCCTCGTACGCATGCTTGTTGCCGCTTCTGAGCGTCACGTCGATGGTAGAGGCAATGCGGCCGCCATAGCGCGCAGGAAACGCGCCTGCGTACACATCAGCAAAGGCCAGCGCCTCGCCTGGCACTATAGAAAACTCGCCCAGCACATGGAAAGGCTGGTAGACCGGGATGCCGTCGAGCAGGAAAAGGTTTTGCGTGGGCTCGCCGCCCCGCACCGACACCTGCCCGCCGCGGTCGCTGGTGGGGCTGAAAGCGGGCAGCGTGGTCAGGTACGCAGCCAGGTCGGAAGCGGGGGTGAGCGTGGGCACGCCCCGCACCTCGGCAGGCCGCACCGACACCAGGCGCCCCTCGCCCGGAGCTGGATCGGTGCGGGGCTCGTCTACCGTCACTTCGCCCGCTACCACCGCTGTCGGCGTGAGGGCAATCCGTACTTGATCGCCCCCTGTCTCTACCAGCACGGTGTCTGCAAACGGCGCGTAGCCCACAAAAGAGACGCGTAGCGCGTAGCGGCCCGGCATCAGGCGCGTGAGCACGAAATACCCATCCTCATCGGTGCTCGTGCCCGCATCGTAGCCGCTTTCGTGCTGCACCTGCACCGTCGCCCCGCCGAGGGGCTGCATGTCGGTAACATCAACCACGCGTCCCCGCAGCATCGCGCGCTGCGCGTGTGCCGGCAGGCCTACCGCCAGCAGCAGCAGACACGCTGCCAGCCATTTCACCTTTTTACTCGGCGACAAACTGCGCCCGGTACGCCTGCGGGTCGGCAGCATCCGAGGCCGACGGCAGCGGGGTCAGGTCGAGCAGGCGGAAAGCGCCCGCCCGCGTGGTGTCCCCCAGTGTGAGTGTCACCAACGTGTACCGCGCGTTGGGGGCTGTAGGGGCCACTTCGATGCGCGCCCTGCCTGCCCACACGCACGTCACCTCCGCCGGGCACCGGCTGTCTTCGATCACCTTGTTGAAGGTGAGAGAGGCGTCGAGTGGCATGCCGTTTTCATCGAGCATGTCAGTGGCCAGCACAGCCGTCTGATCCAGTTCCAGCCAGAAAGGCTCGCCTTTTTCCACGCGGATCCGATCGTCCGCTCTGGGGGCTTCGTCCGCGCCCGCGCCCATCCAGCTACAGCCTGCAGACAGTAGAATGGCGAGCAGCATGAAAGCGTGGCGGCGGTAGCTCATGGTCGCGTGGAAGGTTAAAAGGCGTACACCGCAAAAGTAGGGCGCGGTTTCACGCGGACAAAGGTACTTCGCGCTCACTCTACCGCACGCGGGCTGCGGCCCAGCACCTGCCTGTCAAACAGGGTCAGCGCCCGTGCAACGGCCTGATCCATGTTGTAATACTGGTAGTCGGCAAGGCGGCCAGCGGTGAGAAAGGTGTTCATTTTCTGCGCCTCCGCCACGTAGCGGTCGAAAAGGGCGCGGTGCTCGGGATGCGGGACAGGGTAATACGGCTCGTTCTTGCCCGGCTCGTGCGCTTCGGGATACTCGGTGACGAGCGTGGTGAAAGGCGACACCTGCCCCGTCAGGCGCTTCTGCTCCACGATGCGGGTGTAGGGCACACGCGCGTCGGGATAATTGATCTGCGCTGCCGCCTGCGCGTATTCCACCTCGCGTGTTTCCGCCTCGAAGCGCAGGCTCCGGTAGGGCAACGGCCCGTGCACGTAGTCGAAAAAAGCATCGAGCGGGCCGGTGTACAGGATGCGGTCGAAAAGCGACAGGCTCTCCACGTCTTCCAGCGCGGTCGCACACGCGACGTCTATGTTGGGGTGTGCCAGCATCCTGTCGAACAGCGCGGTGTAGCCTGCTGCCGGCATCGCCTGGTAGCGATCCTGGAAATAGCGGTCGTCGTGGCTGATGTGGACAGGCACGCGCGCCGTCACCGAGGCGTCGAGCTGTTCGGGAGCTCTCCCCCACTGCTTGATGGTGTAGCCGAGAAAGATCTTTTCATAGACGAACGCGCCGAGGCGCTGGAGGTCAGGGTCGGCGTGGGCGCGCAGCTTGAGCACCGGCACCTTCTGCCCCGCCCCGAACGCGTCGAGCAGGCGTTTTTCGAGGCGTGCCGCCTTGCTGCCGGGGAAAAGCGTGTGCAGCGAGGTGAGGTTGAACGGCACCGGCACCAGGCTGCCGTCTACCTCAGCGAGCACGCGGTGCGCGTACGAGCGCCACGTGGTAAAGCGCGACAGGTAGCGCCACACGCGGTCGCTGTTGGTGTGGAAAAGGTGCGGCCCATACTGGTGCACGAGCAGGCCGTGCGTGTTGGGCGCGTCGTACGCGTTGCCCCCCACGTGCGGCCGTTTGTCGATCACGAGCACCCGCTTGTTGCACACCGTGGCAAGGCGCTCGGCCATCGTCGCGCCCGTAAAGCCTGCCCCAACAACCAACCAGTCGTACGTAGCCACTTTTATTACCGGACAAAGCGCTCCATGAACTCGTAGATGCGCAGCAGGCGGTCGAGGCGCTGTTTGGGATTGCCCGAGCGCGAAAGCTCGTGGCCGGCGTCGGGGTAGCGCACGTACTCCACGTTTTTGCCCAGCGCCTTGAGGCTCTTGTACAGCATCTCGCTCTGGATAACGCCCGTGCGAAGGTCAGCGTCGCCATGGATAATGAGCAAGGGCGTCTCGATGCGGTGTACATACGAGAGGGGCGACTCCAGCGCGAGCAGGTCGCTGATGGTGACGGTGTCGCGCACGGCTACGACACGCGCGTCGAGAAGGGCGGCGAGATGGGTGGTGGACAGGCTCTCGAGGCCGAGCGCGCGCGCCTGTATAGTGTCGGCGGCAAGGCGCTGCAACCGCACTACCGCCGCATCGTCCAGCCGGAGACTTTCGAGCAGGCTGTCGCGCGGTGCTTCGGAGTTTCGTACCACGAGCACGCCGAGGCTGTCGAGCCGGGCAGGCGGGAGGCCCATCGTGTCGAGTGCGCGCAGCGTCTCGCGGTCGAGCCGGCGCAGCACCGTCGTGTCTGCCCTAACCTGACGCGCTGTGCCGTAACTAACGCGGGTGCTGTCCCACGGATAGCTGCCGAAGTGGTTGGGCACAAGCCGCCACGCGTTGCCCTCGCCGAAAAAGGTGCGCAGCTCGTACACGCCGCGCTGGGCCACGGCGGCTTTGAACCGGTTGTCCTGCCCGACAATCCACGCGGTGAGGTAGCCCGCGTACGAGCCTCCCGTGATCACCTGCTTTTCGGCGTCTACCCACGGCAGCGCTGCGGCACGGTCGGCGGCGGCCAGCACATCAGAGGCAGGCCCGTGGCCCCAGTTCTGGAAATTAGCCCGCTGGAAGTCGTAGCCGTAGCCGCCCGAGCCGCGCGGATTGCTGTAAACGATGCCGTACCCACGGGCGGCGAAAAGCTGAAACTCGTGCCACATCGAATTCTCGCCGGGCCCCCACATGGCCGAGGGGCCACCGTGCATCTCGAGCAGTAACGGATAGGTCTCCCCCGCACGCCTGAAGGTGGGCTCCATTACCCAGTAAGGCACGGTGAAGCTGTCGGGCGTGGTAAAGCTACCCGGCTGCGGACGGCTCACCCGCCGCGTTTTCAGCCAGACCGCGTTGTGATCGGTCAGCGGCGCTACCCGGTCGAAGCGCAGCGGCGCGCGGTATAGTTCAAACGGGTTCTCGACCTGCGAAACGACGTAGTACACCGCCGAACGGGTGGCATCGAAAGCGCCTACGCCCTGCGAAAACGGCGTCAACTGCTCGATAATGGGGCCTTCCGCTTCTGCGCTATCAGCCTGCAGCGACTCTGCAGTTGCGGCGGCGTCGGGGAGCGCCGGCGGCTCGGGCAGCGACAGGGTCAGTGTGTCGCCGGGCAGCGTATCGCCTGCCGCCTCAAGCCCCGCCCCGAACGGGGCGATGCGGTACAGGGGCACCCCGCCCTCGCTGGCAGCGGTGAAGTAGAGAAACCGCCCCTCGGGCGACCACCGCGGGTTGCCCACCGAGCGGTCGAATTCGCTGGTAAGCATCTCGGGCGTGCTGCGCCCGGTGGTCGCGTAGAGTCCCAACTCGGTCTGCGCAAAGCCTTGATCATCGAGGTCGGTAGACAGAAACGCCACGTGCGCGCCATCGGGCGCGGGCGTGGGGGCAAAGACCCGGCGGCCGGGGATGCTCAGAAAAGCATCGAGGCGTCCCGTCTCCACGTCGGCGAGGTAGAGATTGGACTGCCGCTCGCGGTCGGGGTGCTGCGCCGTCTGCGTGTTGCCGCTTACCACCACCTGCCTGCCGTTGCCCAGCCACGCGCCGCCGCCAAACGAGACGAATCCCCGCGTGATAGGCCGCGCCACGGCGCTGTCGGTGGGTGCGATCACGTAGAGATAGCGGTAAGAGAGGCCAGGCTTCAGGTCGTTTTCCCCCTGCAGATCGAGGCGGTTGAGCACGCGCGGGTCGGCGTCGCGCGCGTTGGCATCGAGCCACGCCCGCACCTCGGCCACGCTGCCGTCCGGGTTGGGGGTAGCCCCGCTGGTGTCATCGGGGCGGCGGCCCGGGCGCTCCAGCGGCCAGCTCGGGCCTGGCTCTCCAGTTTCGCGCACCTCTTTTTCCGACAGCGACGACGCGTAAAGCAGCAGCGACCCGTCGGGCGAGAACGCAGGCTGCGACGCGGCGGCGGCAGCGTGCGTGAGTTGCCACGCCTCCCCTCCATCGAGGGGTAGGATAAACACCTGGCCTTTGCCCTCTACGGTGCGCACAAACGCGATGCGGTCGCCGTCAGGGTGCCACGCGGGCTGCGAGGCACTGTTGTCGCCCCGGGTGAGGGGTCGCGGCGCTTCCCGCCCGCCCGTCTCGGCCAGCCACAGATGCGTGCGGTAGCCATACCTGGCCTCGGTCCCCTCGCCCTCGGAAAACGCCTGCCTGACGGTGTAGACGACGTAGCGCCCATCGGGCGACACGGCCACGTCGCCCAGTTGCCGGATGTTGAACAGGTCGGTGGCGGTGATAGGCTCGTTGCCGTCCTGCGCGCGCAGCGGCACGGCAACAGAGAGGAGCAACACGAGCAGAAAAAAGTGCAGGCGCATGGTGGTGGGCACGGAAGGATGGGGCGGCAAGGTACACACGCAGCGCGAAAGGCACGCTTTTCTGCCCAAGCCCCGCCCATGTCGTAACAACCGCAGCTATACTCTGCAGCACGCGTTGGCGCGGTTTGTGCTTTTACGCAGGGAGGCCGCACTTTTCGGGCACCCTGCTACCCCAAGTGCTTGTAAGGTGTCAGGCCCTTTACCACTCGGTGTCTATCCCCTCGCCCGGCGTAGATTCTGGCTGCATCCTCTCTCCTTTACTCTTCCCCCGATGCGCGCGCTCTTTTCGGTCTTTCTCTGCCTTGCCGCCACAACAGCGCACGCGCAGCCGTGGCTGGACGCCGCCCGTGCCGATGTAGACACGCTGACGGCCCCTTTTTACGCGGGCCGGGGCTACACCGACGGTGGGGCCGACCGGGCGGCGGCGTTTATCGCGCGGCGTTTCGAGGCGCTGGGTCTCGCCCCGGTGGTACCGGGCTACCTGCAGCCTTTCACGTTCGAGGCAGACCTTATCGTGGGCGCGCCTGTGCTCGTGGCCGACGGCGACACGCTGGCGCTGGGACGGCACTACCTGCCTTACCCGTCGTCGGGCGGCGGCAGCGGCGCGCGGCTGCGCGTGGTAGACGTGGCACACGGCCTCGTGCTGCCTCCCCTGGGCGTAAACGCGTACGCCGACAAAGACGTGCGCGGGGCCGTAGCGCTGGTTTCAGCGAAAATACCCGACAGCCTCAGCACGCGCGAAGGGCTGCCACCCGTAGCGCTCTCCCGCGAGTACCGCATGCAGATCGCGCACGCGGCAGGGGCAAAAGCCATAGTCTTTCTGGAAGATGCCCCGCTGTTCGGGCTCTCAGGCTTCGACGCACCGCTGCCCGTCTTTGAAGCCCGGCGCGATATGTGGAAAGGAGCCAGTACCGTCAGCTACCACATCGAGGCGCGGCACAACACCACCGTCGATGCCGCCAACGTGCTCGCGCAGGTGCAGGGTACGGCAGCGCCAGACACGATCCTGCTCGTGACCGCGCATTACGACCACCTCGGCTCGCTGGGGCCGGACGTGTACTTTCCCGGTGCCAACGATAACGCCAGCGGTGTGGCCATGCTGCTCTCGCTCGCCGAAGCGATTGCGGCGCAGCCCTTGCGCTACAGCGTCGTCTTTGCCGCACTCGCAGGCGAGGAACTCGGCCTCAACGGCGCGCGCTTTCTGGCGGGCCAGCCGCCCTTCGCGCTCGAAAACGTCCGCTTTCTGCTCAACTTCGACATGGTGGCGTCGGCTGAGGATGGACTGCTTGTTTTTGCGGGGTCAGACTTCGCCGACGAGTACGCGCTCCTTACGGCCCTCAACACGGCGCAGGGCGGCGGCCCGCTCTATGCACGTGCCAACCGGCCCAACTCGGACCACTACGCGTTTACCGAGAAAGGCGTGCGCGGCTTCTACCTGCTCACCAAAGACGGCAAGCAGCCCTACCACAGCCTCCGCGACGAAGCCCGGACGCTCGAGTGGGACGATTTCGCACGGGCGCGCGCGCTTGCCGAGGCCTTTCTACGGGCGTTGTAACCTATTCCGCGTCTACTTCCACATCGGCGGGCGGGGGCGCGACCACGCTCATGATCCAGTCGCGCACTGTTTCGAGCCCCCGTCCGGTTTGCGACGAAGTCAGCACGACGGGCGCGCCTTTGCCTGTCTCGACCAGCGCCTCCTGAACCGCGCGCACCCGCCGGGGCCGCTCGTTTCCCGAGAGCTTATCGGCCTTGGTGAGCACTACGAGGTGCGGAACAGGACTCACCGCCATCGCCCTGAACACCTCGCGGTCGAGCGCAGTGGGATCGTGGCGGCCATCGACGAGGTGAAGCACGAGCTTGAGCGACGCCCGTTCGGTAACGTACTGCTCGATCAGGCGCGCCCAGCGGTCACGCTCGGTTTGCGACACCTTGGCGTAGCCGTAGCCCGGCAGGTCTACAAAGTAGAACCCGTCGCCGAGCAGGTAAAAGTTGAAGGCGCGCGTCTTGCCCGGCGTTTTCGAGATGTGGGCAAGCGCCTTGCGCCCGAGCAGGGCGTTGAGCAGCGACGACTTGCCCACGTTCGACCGTCCCACAAACGCCACCTCGGGCAGCAGGGAGGGCGGCAGCGTGTTCCATGATGGGGCCGCGAGTGCAAAGCGGGCGTTGTGAAACAGCGGGTCGAGCGCAATGGCGCGGTCAGGAGCGGGCACGGCAGAGAAATGTTTAAGGGGCGATGGGCGGCAGGGCCACTTCCGGCAGCGCAACGCCGGTGAGCAGGGGCACGATGAGTACGGAAAAGAGGGTTACGAGCACCAGAAACGTGAGGTTGAGCCATACGCCGGCGCGCGCCATCTCTCCTATCGTCACGTATCCGCTGCCATACACGATGGCGTTGGGCGGCGTGGCTACAGGTAGCATAAACGCGCAACTCGCCGCAACGGTCGCAGGCACGAGCAAGAGCATGGGCGGCGTGCCGGTGCTGATGGCGAGGGCGGCCAGAACGGGTAGAAAAGCCGCCGCTGTGGCCGTGTTGCTGGTCAGTTCCGTGAGCAGCACGATCACGAGCACCACCAGCCCTACCAGCGCCCACGGTGGCAGCGCGCCGAAAAGCGCCAGCCGCCCCCCGATCCACGTGGCCAGCCCGGTGTCAGCAATTGCGGCAGCAAGCGAGAGGCCGCCCCCGAACAGCAGCAGCACCCCCCACGGCAGGTCGCGCGCCGTTTCCCAGTCGAGCACGCGCCGCCCCTGCCCGGCCGGCAGGGCGAACAAGAGCAGCGCCCCGGCAATGGCGATGCCGGTATCCGACAGGCCCGGCAGCGCGCCTGAGAGCAGCGGACGACTTATCCACAGCAACGAGACGCTTGCAAAAACAACGGCCACAGTGCGCTCGGGGCGGCTCATCGCGCCCAGCGATGCCCGCTGCGCCTGGATAAACGCTTTTCCACCGCGGATACCCGGCAGCCGCAGGGGGAAGATTACCCACGTGAGCATGAAATAGAGCGTCGCCAGCCCCATGATCACCAGCGGCACGCCCATCGCCAGCCAGCCCGCAAAGCTGATCTCGACGCCGTACGTTTCCTGCATAAACCCTGCAAACAGGGCGTTGGTAGGCGTCCCGATCAGCGTACCCAGCCCGCCAATCGAGCAGGCGTACGCCACGGCCAGCATCAGCACAAGCGCAAAGCGCCGATCCTCGCCTTCTGTGCCCACCTCGTCGCGCCGGGCCAGTTCTACCACCGACACCGCGATAGGCAGCATCATCACCGCCGTGGCCGTGTTGGAGATGCCCATCGACAGCAACGCGGCGGCCAGCATAAAGCCCAGCACGATGCGCCGCGGCTCGGTACCGATGGTGCCGATAATGGCGAGGGCGAGGCGGCGGTGCAGATGCCAGCGTTCCATGCCTTTGGCCAGCAGAAAGCCGCCCATGAAAAGAAACACGATAGGGTTGGCATACGGCGCGGCGGCGGTGGTGATAGAAGCGACGCCAAGAAGCGGAAACGCGACGAGCGGCACCAGCGACGTGGCGGCGATAGGCAGCGCCTCGGTCATCCACCACACCGCCATCAGCAGGGCTATCGCTGCAGCGTGCCAGCCTGCCACAGACAGGCCGCCGGGGGCCGGCAGCGCAAGCAGTACCCCGCACAGCAACAGGCCGCCCACCAGACCAAAACGCTGGTGGATAGGCGCAGCTACTGGATCTGGGGAATTCAGCACAGGATCAGCAGGCATCATCGGGCAGGAGTTGAGTAGGAGTGAGAAGGGGCGTAATGGCACTGACGGCGCTGGCAAAACGGGTTTCCCAGCTTCCGTGCACACGCACCACGGGTGCCGGCACGTGGGCGAGCAGCCTTTCGAGGCGTGCCTGGATAAGAGCCCGCAGGTGTGGCCCGTCGCGCTGTGGGTCCGGCACCCACGGCACGTCGGGTTCGAGCAGCAGGTAGAGATCGCGTTTCTGTGCTTTGGCGGCTTCCACGATCCACCCGGGCGCAGCGCCGTAGTAATGCGCGCTGTAGGCCACACTCTGCCACAGGTCGGTGTCACAGAAGAGAATCCTGTTGCAGCGGCGCGCCAGTGCCCACTCGGCGGCCTGCTGCCCCCGCGCCGCGTGGTGCACATCCGCAGGCACGACGGGCAGCCCTTTGTGGTCGATCCACGTACGCAGGTACTCGCCCTGCCACACGGTATCGAAGTGGTCGGCAAGCTGCGCAGCCAGCGTCGTCTTGCCCGTGGACTCTGCCCCGACCAGCGCGACGCGCAGCGCGTAGTGCGCCTGCACCGGCGGCGGCAGCAAAGGCCAGAAGTCCAGTGGACGCGCCCGTACAGCAGCGCTCTTTACCGGCACCATCGCGTGCGCGGGGTCTACGATGATGTGCTGCGCGCCCAGCGCGGTGGCCAGCGCGTGCTGCGCCGGGTCAGAGGAAAACAGCGCGGCGGGCGGCCCGGGCAGCCGCGCGCGGATAGTAGCAGCGGCGGCCTCGGCAGGTTCTTCCAGCACGTACACGGCCGCATCGGGCCACAGCTCTGCAACCCACGCACACCGGAGCGTTGCCGGCGTGGTGTCGCGCGGCGATGCGCGCACGAAAACGGTGAGGTGGGGCACGTAGGCGCGGGCAAAGTCGAGCACCAGCCCATGCCCGGCGTGCAGCGGGTCGAAGCGGCCTACGACAACGCCGTTCTGCATGTGGGGCGGCGGGGTGCGGTCGATCACGCGCGTATCCATCAGGTTGAGGCCGGGACTGGCGCGAGGTCGCGTTTCCACTCGGCATAGCCTTTGACCGCCAGCGCGAGGAAAAGCACGTACAGCACCATTGTCGGGTACAGCCCTTTGACGAGGTACACCCCTGCCGCCACGGCATCCACGATAATCCACAGGAGCCAGTTCTCGATCCATTTGCGCGCCTGCATAAGTTGGCCGGCAATGGCAAACGCGGTGGTATAGGAATCCCAGTAGGCGAGGCTCTGGCCTGTCCAGCGGTCGAGGCTGTAGCCCAGCGCCACCGTCACCACGCCCGCGCCGCAGAGCAACAGCGTCAGGTAGTGCGCAGGCGCGCGCTGAACCGGGAAAAGCCCGCCGTCTGCGCCTCCGCGCCCCCACACCACCCAGCCATAAATCAGGCCGGGCAAAAAGATGAGCGCGTAGAGTCCCATGTCGGCATACAGCTCCGCCCGGTAGTACACGGGGATGTACAGGCTGGTGGCCACGATGCCGATGGGCCATCCCCACACGTTTTGACGCATCAGCAGAAATATGCTTGATGCGCTCAGCACGGCACCCGTCACCTCGACGGGATCACGAAAAAAGGCGGCAAATGCGTCGAGCAAGAGGGGTGCAGAGCAGATACGGCGGCGTGGCGCAAGATAGGGCGGCGGGCACGCTCTGCCGTGGCAGCGCATGCGGGGGAATGCCCTACGTGCCGCGTGGGGGTTGCCGGGCGCAGGCTACAGGCGCAGGATGGCAACAGTGCTTCTACCAGCGGGATAGCTTTACTGCCATCAACCACCTCTGCTACGGGGCACCCTTCGACTCTCAACATCCTTCGTGTTATGAAACGCACGCGCTGCCTTTCCACCCTCGCCGGGCTGGCTTTTTTCCTCGCTACGCTGCCTGTTGCTGTTTTCGCACAACCGGCACTCACCTTTCCCAACTTCCGTCCATACGACCAGAAGGGCCTCAACGTATTCGAGCCTGAAAAAGAAGACGTTGCTACCCCCTGGGCCACGCAGCTGCGCTGGGGCGCAGCCTTTACGCAGCAGTTCCAGGCGCTCAGCCACAGCAACGAGGCTACCCCAGTGCTCGATGCCAACGGCGTCAACCGCAACCAGCTTATCGACATCGGCTGGGGTACCAACCTGGCCACGGCCAACCTCAACCTCGACGCGCAGCTTACCCCGGGCGTCAGGGTCAACCTGATCGCCTACCTCTCTTCTCGCCACCACAGCGAGACCTGGGTGAAAGGGGGCTTTGTTCAGGTAGACGGCCTGCCGTTTCTCCAGAGCCAGACTATCGACAACCTGATGCAGTACGTCACCCTGCGCCTGGGCCACTTCGAGATCAACTACGGCGATGCGCACTTCCGGCGCACCGATAACGGCAACGCGCTCTACAACCCGTTTGTGGGCAACACCATCATGGACGCCTTTACCACCGAGGTGGGCGGCGAGGTGTACCTCCGCTCTAATGGCCTCATCGGGATGGTAGGCCTTACAGGCGGCGAGATCCAGGGCGGCGTCACCCGTCCCGACGACCGCGCACCGTCTATCTATGGCAAGCTCGGTTTCGACAGGCAGCTTTCCCCTGATCTGCGCGTGCGCCTCACCGGATCGGCCTACACGACGAGCAAGTCGCTCAACAACACGCTTTACAGCGGCGACCGTGCCGGCTCGCGCTTCTACCTCGTGATGGAAAACACAGCGGCCTCGCCGGCTGCGCAGTTTACCTCGGGCCGCATCAACCCCGGCTTCCGCAACGAGGTCACCTCTATCATGGTCAACCCGTTTGTCAAGTACCGGGGCCTGGAGCTTTTCGGCGTAATCGAGCAGGCGACGGGCAGCGCAGTTACGGAGGCCGAAAACCGTACCTGGAATCAATACGCTGTCGATGCGGTCTATCGCTTTCTACCGCGCGAGCAGGCCTACGTAGGCGGGCGCTACAACGTCGTCACGGGTCCCCTCGCCGTTGGTGCCAGCGACGTGTCTGTGAACCGCATCGAGCTGGCGGCAGGCTGGTTTGCTACGCCCAACCTGCTGCTCAAAGGGGCCTACGTGACGCAGAACTATGACGACTTCGCGCCCACGGACATCCGCCATGGCGGCAAGTTCGACGGCTTCGTCATTGAAGGCGTAATTGCCTTCTAACCTTATCGACATGCAGGGGCGGTGCCTCCCCGGAGCACCGCCGACTGCCTTAAACACGCTAAATACGTTACAGTCATGAAGTACATCCCTTCCTACATCGCCCTCCTGCTCAGCGCCGTGTTCTTTTTTGCCGCCTGGCAGAACTTCCGCCCCTTCACGTTCGCCCCCGGCGGCACGATCACGGTTGAAGGCACCTCGTCGGTGCACGACTGGTCGTGCACGGCCACCGATTACGCGGGCCACGTTGACAGCGGCACCAACGCCGCTGTGCTGGAAAGCATCGAGGCCGGTTCGCTCTTGGTACCGGTAAGCGGCATCGACTGCCGCAACGGCACGATGAACGGCAAGGTGCGCGACGCGCTGAAGGCGAAGCAGCATAGCTCTATCCGGTACACACTCACGTCGGCTCGGGTTACCCCTGCGGCGGGTGGCAAGCTCTCCGTGAACGCCACGGGCAAGCTCACCATCGCCGGCAGCACGCAGAACGTGCAGATTCAGGCTACCGCCGAGCCCGCGGGCGACGGGCGCTACCGCATCACCGGCAGCGTGCCGATCACGATGAGCCAGTTCGGCATCGCGCCGCCAACGGCTATGCTGGGCACGCTCAGGACGGGCGACGCGATAACGGTGCGCTTCAACCTCGTCGCAGCGCTGTGAGCTGTCCGCAGACGCGGCGCTTTTCCTTTATGCTTTCAGCCCCGACGGCCATGTCCCGTCCCCTCTATAGCCTTATCGCGGCGGTGCTGCTCACCCTGGGCAGCACCCCGCTCGGGGCGCAGCGCTACACACTCAAGCCTGCAGAAAGTCAGTTCTGGCTCGACGGCACCTCGACGCTCGGCGTTTACCACTGCAAGGCGAAACAGGCCCACGGCGAGGCTACAGTGGACGAGGATGCAAAGCCGCAGGTATCTGGCACGGTCATCCTGCCGGTAGCCTCTTTCGACTGCGGCAAAGGGCAGATGAACCGGGATCTCTACGAGGCGCTCAAAGGCAACGTGCATCCTTCCGTCCGCTTTACGGTGTCGCGTGCAGAGGTGATAGCAGTCGATTCCGATACCGGAGGCTGGGAAAGGGTGCGGGCATGGGGCACCCTGGAACTGGCAGGCACGCGGCGGCCTCTTCTGCTCGAAGCAAGCGGTAAACGTCTCCCCGGAGGCCGGGTGCAGGTACGCGGGCAGCATAGCCTTCGCATGACCGATTTCGGTGTGCAGCCACCCCAGGGGTTGCTCGGGCTCGTGCGCGCCCACGACCGAGTGGTGGTGCGCTTTGAGCTGATAGCAGAATCAAGCTGAGACACGGCAGAGCAGGCGTTGTACCTGTCTGCACCCCTGCACGCCATCATCGCATTACAGCAAGGACCTGGCCGTGCATGCCGGGACTTTTTCCTGTATCTGCGCAACGGTGCTCACAGGCTGCGTCCACTTCACGCGCGCCATCTGCGCTCCCGGGACTCTGTTGCTTACCACCT
>PPFU01009986.1_pt1 | contig 15741 bp, 13 predicted proteins | sample 1535991 | NCBI WGS metagenome assembly PPFU01 (sample SAMN04901290, study PRJNA319586) | Hypolithon metagenome, whole genome shotgun sequencing project. | isolation source: Antarctic Hypolithon | place: Antarctica: Miers Valley | collected 2014
TCCTCCAAGCCCTCGGCGAAGAGGAGCCTCCAGGACCAACGACCGAGAATGCTAACTGATGCTGTAGTGTTGGTTATCGGAAATTTGTCGGGTAGTGACGTCTGGTTGTTCATTCTTTATTACCAGTCGAATATGAGCCGGGACCACCTCTTCTCGACCACCAACTCCTCCGGTGAAGGGATGTAGCCTGAGCCTCGCGGGTAGGCTCTTATCCGGAGCCACTCCGGGAAAGGCCGGCCAGAAGCCTGGGATTCGTCGCGCAATACGCGCAACCTCTCTTCGATGGGGAGCTCGACCTCTGGCTCCCCTGGACCGGACTCCGGACCGGCGAACTCGCCGCGCAGACGCAGGAAGCCGCACCACTGCGCCGCTACGCTCGCTAGGTGGTCTCCTGAGGCGTCCTTTTCGGGCTTGAACGCCACGCACACCTGCAGGCTGGGCCAGACTTCCAAGGGCAATGTGAGACGCCCGCTGGAATTCAACTGCTCACGCCAGGCCGGGGCGATGTCCCAGCTTCCAGCCGTGACGATGATCCGGTCGTAGGGTGCCTCGTCGGGATAGCCCAAACCACCATCCGCATGTACCACCTCCACTCTCCCGAAACCTGCCGCATCCAAACGCTCGCGTGCCCGCTGCGTTAGGGTTCCTTCGATCTCGACCGTGACCACCTGGCCCTCCTCGTCGACTATGTGGGCCATGAGTGCGGCGTTGTAACCACTTGCCGTCCCGATCTCCAGGACGCGCTGGCCCGGTGACAGCTCAAGCTGTTCGAGCATCTGTGCCACGATAGCTGGCTGAGAAGCCGAGCTCGCATTCGCTTTGCCCGGCACCGTGATTGGAACGACTTCATCCCGGTAAGCCTGATCCGGGGCCACCTCCGGGACGAACAGGTGACGAGGTACGGTGCGAAAGGCCGACTCGACGGACGAGGTGCGGATGTGGCCTCTGCGCTGCAGCTCATCGGCCAGGGTGTTTCTACCGTTGTGGGCGGACATGGAGGCTCCATTCATCACGATATCCTAACTCTAGCGTACCCCGAAATGCTAGTCGCGATCACAGCCGCTAGAGTTGCCATCAGGCGGCAAACCACCAGCCCACTGCCGACACCTCGCCTTCCCGGTAAATCGAGAGTGGCTGAAGAGAGCACCAAAGTTTATACGGTGATCTTTATACGGTGATCTCCTCGTTGCTTTCTGCCAGGACACCGGCTACGCAGTCTTCTACCTGGATGTCGGCCAGGAGATCCGCTTTACCGGCGGCGAGATCCTTTTGTACAACTGTGGAGCCTGGAACCGTACACACCGTCTTTGCCAGAGAGCCGTCATGAGGCACTCTCGGAGACCACTGAACAACCTGGACGCCATCTACAAACGGACCCTCTTGATACGAAAATACCGGAATAATCTTACACGAACACCTCTCATTTCCATTTCCTATCGGATGCTGCGGTCCACCGGAGCGGCTATATTCTCCATATCTAAGCCGGACGCCATGCTTTTGGGCAGACACGCATTACGTAAGATTAGGACAATAATCTTACGTAGACTCTACTTTTGATACGTTGATCATTACCCTCGCCCGGAAGCCTATTTTCTTCTAAAGGATCGTCTGCTCAGTCTTGGGGTCGAAGAGACGTATCTTGCTCGAGTCCATAGTGAGGAGCATTCCGTGCCCCTCCCTAGCCTCGCTCTCGGCTGCTACCCGGGCTACCATCAAGTCGCCAGAGCCCTCCGGCGAGCCTCCTTCTTCGTCACCAACATCAGTCACGGACTCCATGCTCTCCAGGTGGGCAGTCTGCTCTTCTCCGACCTCGAAATATAGATACTTCTCCGATCCCATGCTCTCTATTACCTGGGGCTCTATCTCTACCGTGTTCTCTCCCTTGCCCCCGTCCTCGTCGAACTCGGCATCTTCTATGTGCTCGGGCCGGATGCCCAGGACGACTTCCCCTCCCGCGTACTTCTCCGGCTCCAAACCTTCTTCCTTTGCCTTGCCGATCATCTCCCGGGTTATTGGGAGGCGTGTCTTGCCAAAGGTTACTATCAGACCGTCAGCGGAGCTATCTTTCTCAAGGTTCGCCCGGATGAAGTTCATCGCAGGGCTACCTATGAAGCCTGCAACGAAGACGTTTTTCGGATGGTCATACATCTGCTGGGGCGAGTCCACTTGCTGGACCTTGCCGTCTTTTAGGACCACTATCCTGTCGGCCATCGTCATCGCCTCGGTCTGGTCATGGGTGACGTAGATAGTCGTTACCCCGATCCGGTTGTGGAGCTTGCTTATCTCCGTGCGCATGTTCACCCGGAGCTTCGCGTCCAGGTTGGAGAGGGGCTCGTCCATCAAGAAAGCCTTCGGTTCCCGGACTATGGCCCGTCCCAGAGCAACCCGCTGACGCTGGCCACCCGATAGTGCCTTTGGTTTCCGGTCCAGGAAATGCTCTATACCGAGGATGCTCGCCGCCTCTTCGACCCGGCGGTTCATCTCGCTCTTGTCGACCTTCTTGAGCTTCAGGGCGAAGGCCATGTTCTCCCGGACGTTCATGTGCGGGTATAGCGCATAGTTCTGGAAGACCATCGCTATGTCCCGATCGCGAGGGGGTAGGTCATTCACTACGTTATCCCCAATAAATACCTTGCCCTCCGATATATCTTCGAGGCCGGCGATCATGCGTAGGGCCGTTGATTTACCGCAACCGCTCGGGCCGACGAAGACTACGAATTCCCCATCCGGGATATCCAGGCTCATCTCTTCTACCGCCACCACGTCACCATCGTAGACCTTTGTTACGTCCTCTAACGTTACTTCAGCCATGCTGCTCTCCTTTCTCTGCCGCTCTGGCGGCTCTTGTGTCGACGACATCCCCGGCTTTGATCGAACGCTCGCCCTCCAACGAGAGATATTCCCTGGTGTACTCCTCTACCACAGACATTATCTTTAACCTCTTGCCCATCTGGGGTTCGTGGACTCTCATAGTAAATGGATCAAGTTTAGGGGAGCAGGTCAATCCAGACCTCTTCCTGCCAGCGTCTCCGACCACGCTTTATAGTAGTCAAGCGCTGCTACCGGACAACTCCCCCGAAACCACGCGATGATCCCGGTTTTTCATGGTCCTCGCCAGTACGCGTGCCCCGTGTACAACGCTCCGCTCTCCGAGCCCCGCGCGCAATATCTCAAAACCCTCGAAGGCTGGCATTGTAGGCTCTTGTCGTGCAGTCTCACGAACGAGTTCAAGAAATAGATCTGACTGCGATACCCCACCTCCAAGAAGCACTACGGAGGGATCAAAGGCATATACGAAACTGACCAAGGCATTCCCCAAGTGAGCCGCAGCCTCGGACAGCACGGATTTCGCTACTACCTCGTCTTTAGAAGCCGCCTCGGCCACGGCCTTCGAGGTGACGGGCCCGTCGGCCGCAGTCCAGCCTCTCTCGATAGCACGGCGAGCAATAGCGGACCCAGAGGCCAAAGCCTCCAGACATCCGTTCCGACCGCAGCCGCAAAGCGGCCCATCCGCCACCTTGACGTGTCCTAGCTCTCCGGCAAACCCTCTCGCTCCTCCGAAGATGTCACCCTCTATAACGAGACCGGCTCCTATCCCCGTGGAGACGGTTACGTACAACACCGATGCAAGCCCTTTGCCGTTACCGAACACGGACTCGCCAAGTGCTCCTAGATTGCAGTCGTTTTCCAGGCCGACCGGTACTTCTAAGCACTTCTCTAGCTCATCTTTCAAGGGCAAACCATGCCAACAGACGGGGAGGTTCGGCGGGTCAAGCACTACACCCTTTTTGGGATCCAACGGTCCTGGAGCACCTACGCCTACCGCCTGTAATCTCGTACCCTTCGCCAGTTGGGTAAGTTTAGTGATCTGCTGCGCCAGTACTGCCGTAACTCCGTCGGAACGTGGGGTAGGGAAGACAACACTCTCCAGTGCCTGATGATCGTCCGCTTGATCTGAGTCTTTATGATGCACCTCGACGCGTGTTTTAGTACCACCTATATCTATAGCAGCTACGATATCCAATCTTTGTTCTCCTGTCCCTTGGCAGACTTACACGCGGCGACCGTAATCGTCCTCGAGGCGCTCTATGTCGTCTTCGTCAAAACTGCCAAAGCTTATCTCCAGCACCCGCGCCTCGGAAGTCGAAGGGTTAGCGAGCCGGTGCGCGGATCCTTGCGGCACGAGAACACGCTCACCACGCCTTGGCACCTGTACCTCACCCTCTATCTCAGCCTCGAGACCCTCGTCTAGGACTATCCACACTTCCTCCCGCTTCCAGTGTCTTTGCAGCGAAAGCCGAGACCCGGGCGAAACCGTGATGACCTTGACCGTCGAATTTTGGTTCAGTGTGTATTGTTCGAAAGTACCCCACGGTTTGGATGTACGCTGCACTGTCTTCATCTCATACATTTCGCTCCTTGCTCACCTTCACTCGGGCTGGGCAGACTAGAACCATATTGTCCTTGGTACAACTGGCCGTAAGGTGTAATGTCACCGTCTCGTTTTTGGTATGTCTCGCTCACGGGGCGGCGTCTAGGTGGCCAATACTTCCCGTTGACCAACGTCGAGTTGCGGCTCAAGCGCTGGGCCCTTAGCACCGCTACGTAGAGTGGCACCGAGATTGGCGTCTTTGGACTTTCGCCGGACCTTATATCCGAAACTCTGGTTCGTTCGCCGAAGTAGGTCGATTTCAACATGATTTAGCCCTTGATCGCTCCGCTGGTCAGTGCGCCTACAATGTAGCGTTGAAGCAGAACAAAGACGACGACAACCGGCGCTATTGCGACTATGCTGGCGGCAGACAGATAATGTAGCGTTATGGCGTCGGAGGTCGACTGCAGGTCCACAATTCCTACCGAGATCGGATACAAATTTCTGTCGTCTAGTAGGATGAACGGAACGACGAACTGTGACCAGGAGAGCACGAACGCAAGTATGCCGCCCGTCGCAATACCTGGAGCAGTGATCGGCAAGAGTATTCGGGTGACGACCTGCCAGCGCGATGCACCATCCACGATGGCAGCCTCATCTATTTCGTAAGGGATCGTGTCGAAGTAACCTTTGAGGAACCAAGTCGTAAACGGGAGCACGATCGCCACGTAGACTGGAATCAAAGTCACGTAGCTATTGAGAATCCCGAGCCCCGCGAAGAGGCGGTAAAGGGGGATTGCGATGATGACCGGCGAAACCATTTGGAAGACCAATACTGCCAAGAGCGCAGGGCTCTTGTATGGAAAACGAAAGCGTGAGAATCCGTAGGCCGCCATAGTGGCGATGAGCAAGGTAAAGAACACTGTTAGCAGCACGATCAGAGCCGAGTTCAGAAGGTAGCGGATGACCGAGGTGTTGTTGATCACATAGGCGTAGTTCTCGAATTGCGGGTCTAAAGGGAACCAGACTGGAGGAGTTGCGAACAGTTGCGGCACGGACTTGAGCGACATTGAGAGTACCCAGAAGATCGGAAACACGAAGAACACGATGACGACCGCGTAGACTAGGTACAGTCCCACCCTAGTCATCCTTTCGGCTCGCGCCTGACTACCATTCATTCTAGAGTGCCTCCTCGTCTCGTTGAAGAAGTTTGATGTACACGGTTGTCATGACCACGCTGATTACCAGAAGCAGCACAGCAGTCGCCGCCCCCTGCCCAAGATCAAACTGCGCGAAGATCTGATTGTAGATACTCAAGGCTAAGACCTCCGTGCTCCTGCCGGGACCGCCGCCTGTGAGCGCGAGTACCATATCGAAGGTGTTAAAGGTCTCGATAGAGACGATCACCAGGTTTATGAACAGTATGGGCGCGATCAGGGGCAGTGTGATACGGGTCATTCTCTGAAAAGCGCTGGCCCCATCGATTTTTGCGGACTCTATTACGTCGCCCGGTACGGTTTGTAGTCCAGCGTAGGCTAAAATCATGCTGAAGGCTGTCCCGCGCCAGATGTTCGCAATGGTAACGGAAGCCAGAGCAAATTCCGGATCGGAGAGAAATGGGATGGGACCCAGCCCTACCAAACTCAAGATGTAGTTAAAGATGCCTCCCGCCGATTGCTGATAGAGGATGCTCCAGATGACTCCGATGAGGACACCAGGTATAGCCCACGCCGAGAGCACCGCCGTACGGGTAATGATCGAAGCCCTCATCCCCCTTTTGCCTCCCTGATCCACCGCCAACGCGATCAGGAAGCCAAAGACCATCTGGAAGGTGACGCTAGTGAAGACGAAGATCGCGGTAACCGTAAGCATATTGAAGAAATATGGTGCGGTGAACAGGGACCCATACGAATTGAGAGTGTATTCGTAGCCACTGCCCACGAGGTCCGTATTGGTGAAGCTCAGGCGGATTATCTGAATTATGGGGAAGATGAAGGTGGCGAGAAGGATGATCGTCAACGGCAGGAGCCATAGGATGGGGGAGTCTGCCAGTGCTTCTGTCCAGGATCTCTGCTGCGCCCTTGCTTTTGTTGTTGCCATTTGCGCCTCTCTCAGCCTACGGTCTCGACTGCGGTTTTGAGCGCCTGCTCGGGAGGTTCCGCCCCGGAGACGACCTGTGTAACCGCGATCTGAAGAGCGGTGGAGATCTCTTGATAAGCGTCAGACGCCGGGCGACTTCTCGCGAAGTTGTTCAGATGGTCCCTGAAGATGTCAGTGTACCTGTTGCCTTCATAGGCGGGGATGTCGAACACGGATTTACGCGGCGGTAGGTAACCGCCGATGTCGCACCACCGGGCCATGCCCTCGTCTCCAACAAAGGTAGTCATGAGAAAGTCCACGCTTGCTTGCCGCACCGCATTATCCTCGGCGAAAACCCCCCAGGCCCAGCCGCCAGCGGTGGTGGCATGGTCGTCACCACTCTGAGAGGGTATGGGCGCAACGCCCCATGTGGAGAAGAAATCCTCTTCGCCCATGATCTGCTGCAGGAGGCCCACTTGCCAGTTGCCCCCGAGGAACATGGCCGTGCTTTTAGAGCTCGCGTCACCGTTTATGTCGGTCTCCAAAGTAAACTCGGCTACGCGCTGCGGTGTGATCCCCCTCTGCACAGTCTCGTGGATGAAGTTCAGAGACTCGAGCATAGCCTGGCGGTTATCCCCCTCACCAAAGATGGGGTTACCCTGATCGTCTACCAGATCACCGCCCAAAGCCCAGAACTGTGGGAAGAGCGTGGTGATGACGGTTGCCTCGCCGCGGCCCGCCGGGTACAGGAAGACGTCATCCACCTGGTCCTCGACCTCCTGCCCGACCTGAAACAGCTCGTCCCAGGAGGTCGGAGGAGTGTCTATAAGGTCCTTCCTGTAATAGAGAACCCGCACATCCGTGGTGAATTGCAGCCCATCGACGTTCTCGCCGTCGGTCATAATTTCCCTGGCGAACGGAAAGTAGTCATCGAGAGAGATTTGACCCATGAAGTCGTTGAGCGGCTGCGCGTAATCGTAGAAGCGCGGGAGAATGTAGCCGTCAATCTGCGAGATGTCTGGAGCGCGGCCCTGGGATGCTTGCTCTAGCAGTCGGGTCATGGCTGCGGTCACGTCGGAAGAGGAGGCCATCGCGTTTATTGAGAACTCGCTCGACTCTTCCCATTGGGAGATGGCCTCTTCCAGGTAGTCTACGCGGGCCTGGTCGGTGTTCTGCTGCGTCGAGTAAGACGGTATCGCCTGCCACCCTATAGAGTTTTCACCCGACTCATCCCCGCTGCACCCTGCGGTTCCCAGCAACACCGCACCGGCAAGCCCGGCTCCGCCAAGCTTCAAGAATTCTTGACGGCTTAACTGCCTTCTTCCAAACATGTTTCTCTCCTTTTCTTTCCCACTTTGCATCCTACTTCATCTTTGAGCTTCACGGGGTTTGCGAACCTGGACCAAGAGAGTTTCTATTCGCCCTCTCTCCAGTGAAAGTGACCACTCATTTTGATCAAAGGCTACCTCGTCTAGAATCTCCTCGTTTAGGTTCGTCCTGTAAACTTTCGACACGAGTATGCTGCTAAAACAGATTCGGGCTTCAGTCTTCTTCTTTGAGGAATTAAAGAGCCGTAAAATGAGACCGTCTTTGTCTCCAGCTTTTTTCAGGGTGCTGAGCACGACCCCTGCTCCGCTAACTTCCAAGAATGAGCCCGCAGTTTCCACAGACGAAGGTTCCTCTAGCCCCACTCTTTGAATCGCCCGGGCTTCGAGAGGAAGCCAGAATTCTTCAGCCTCTTGGTATATACGGTCCTCGAACCGGTCCCCGGTGTAAGGCGTGATGGCATACTCGAATACATGGCGTCCGGGGCACTGGGCTTCCGGGGTAGCTATCTCTGGTCCGGCACTACCAATGCGGGTCGAAAGGTCGCTACGGGAGAGCCATCCTACTGAGCGCAACAGCGTCAGTAGGATTTCGCCCTCCGGCGTCACCTCGTACTCTGGCAAACCTTTGTTGAGAACTGCCAAGCCGCCTTCTGAATCCCCTACGCAGACAAAGCGCCGTTGTGCGTAGACGGCGGAATCTTTCTCCCGCCAACCTGCGCTGTCCTGGGGTTTTGTGGGACGCTCCACCGTACCGAAAGCGGTCTCAGCCACGGATTTTTCGACCGCCATCCCGCTCGGGAAAACGGCCCTTAGTCTATGATCTCTCGCTCGATTGTAGAATTCTGTGCTGATCTCGACCCTCTGAGAGCCAGGTAGCAATCGTACCTCCACGATGGCGGGGCACCGGACCGTCTCCTCGGAGCGGGAAGAGCGACTTTCGACAAGCGCCCTGTGCAGGTTTAGATCCCCCTTCATCGTGAAGGTATGGGGATTTGCGTTGGATTCTACAGTCCATTCCGTATCCAAAAAGGTTGTCTTAGTCTGCTCTGTCGGTGGTGAGAAGTTATACTCGTCTCCCGCATCGCCCTCGTCCACGAGCCGATTCAGGCCTTTGTAAGTGATTCCAAATCTCTTGTCCAGTAACGAGAGAGTTCCATTGTCCTCCGCCGTTATCCTTAGGAACTCATTTTCCAGCACGCCATCTTTGGGCTCTGGTCCGGTCGACTCTGGCTGCCCGTTCTCAGAAGAAGGTTGCAACTGGAAGACTTTGTAACCTAAGGGCGGCACGTTGCCAGCATTGAATTCTATGGTAGTCCTCCGCACCGACTTTCTGCGATAAAGAGCATCCTCAATATGAAGCCTCTCACCCAGTGCGTTGAAGGAGATCTCACTTCCTTCTGGGTCCACCAGGGAGGAGTGATTGAGGTTCAGCTCTCCCTTACCGATCCAGTCAAAGACCCTCCGCCTAAAGGGAACGTCTGCGTCTAAAGACACCTCCACCGAGACTTTGCCGCCGCGTTCCCAGGGACTCGGGTTGAACACAACTATGGGTATTAGATCCGGTTTTGATGCCGGCGCGACCCGGGATGCAATGTAGCCTAGAGATTCGTCTACGACCTTATGACCAACGCGCTTTATGGTATCGAAACGCCCCATCATCTGCTGGTGAACCGCGTCAACGGAGCAGCCGCCGATGGAGTCGTGGGCGTGGTTTTTTATGAGCTCTCGCCAAGCGTACTTCAGAAAAGGCGAGTAATCTCTCCCGCCTGATGCATAAGCCACCGCTGATGCTCGCTCTGCCAGACCCTCTAGGAGCTGCTGGGCGCGTTCGTTCTCCTGCTTTAGGTAGATCCTAGAAGAGTAAGTGCCTTTCAGGATCGGCTGGTAACGGGCGGAGCGTAGTTCACCATCCAGGGTATTCAGTTCAGGGGTTTTTTCCAGAACCAAGCTTGCGAAGTCGCCTAGCTTGCCGTTGAACAGATAGTCATCCATCGAGTGGTTCAGGTCGGAAACGTATCTGGAGAAAGAGGGCTGAACCGTCACATGGTCGCTTCCGTTGAGTAACAGTATAGTCCGGTTCGCAGCTCGTCCAGCCAGCCGGTCACGCAACTCAAAAAGGCTATCGTAGCGTACTAAGTAGCTGCTCGGATCCGATAGACGATCGTGGCGGAAGGAGATGCGGGCAGGGTCTGACCCCAATACCGCCGCGTTGGAGTAAGTTTCTGAAAGGAAGTGGGCCAGGACTTTCGAGCCATCGGGTGCCTCCCACCAGAACTCAGTGCGCAGTTTATCGACATCTTCTCCAAGGCCTCGCATAAAGTAGAAGGTCTCGATTCCAAAGCCTCGTAGGATCTGCGGTAGCTGGCTAATATGGCCGAACGTATCAGGAACGTATCCTTGCTTCATCACAGGTCCAAAGCCCCGCCCTGTCGAGTCTCCAAGCAAAAGGTTCCGGACGAGCGCCTCACCGGAGACGAGAAACTCATCAGGTTGTACGTACCAGGGACCTATCTCCAACCTACCCTCCCGGATAAGATGAACGAGTCGGTCTCTGTTCTCAGGACGCACCTCCAGGTAATCGTCGAGCAACGATACCTGACCGTCGAGCAGAAAAGACCTGAATCCTTCATCCGACTCCAACAATTCGACCAACTCATCCATAAACTGGACTAAGTAGAATCGAAACTCCTCGAAAGTGGCGTACCATTCTCGATCCCAATGAGAGTGCGGCACCACAACAATGTCTAGAGGTTGAATGACATCTTTTTCTTGACCGGCCTCGATTTTGATGGGCCTATCCCTTCCCTAAAACTCTGCCCCACAAAGACCTTCATCACCTGGGATCATAGTAAAGCAAATTGAGTTATTGTCAATGGGACATTCGGGAACCCGAATATTCCTAGGAGATGTCTTTTGTCTGCAGGGTCAGTTTTGTTAAGAGTTCTTCTACACCTTACTCAGGGCTGCGAGGTGCGGTGAGTATGTCTTATGCAAGACTAGGGAGGCTGCTCCGAGAGCTCCGACATCCTCTCCGGCTTCCGAAAGCTTTACCTCGATCTTCCTGAATTGACGGGCGATCAATCTGCTCTGGAGGACATGCTCAATCTCCTGTTTGTAAATGTCTCCCAGGCATCGAAAACCCTTGCCTCCGAGCACCACTAACTCTACGTCCAGCATGTTGACAAGGTTCACTACTCCGTAGCCCAGTAGTGTCGCCGACTTTTGGAGTTCTTCGATTGCAATGTTATCCCCTGAGAGTACGGCATGCTCTACGGCCTGGAAATCCACGTTCTCCATCACGTTATCGAAGGCTGTCCTGAGGCTGCTAGGTTCTCCTTGCTTGAGCCTCTGTTTTACCGACTGCGTCAGCCCTTGTGGCGAACAGTAAACCTCTATACAACCTCTATTGCCACAGAAGCATTCCGGACCATTCGGGTTCAGTGTCATGTGGCCGAACTCCCCGGCGTTAGCAGAGGCGCCCCGGTAGACATGATCTTTCAAAAACAGGCCGGCTCCTATCCCAACACCAGCATAAATGAACGCGAAATTGCTCGTAGATTTGGCTCCTCCAAACCATCGCTCACCTATGGCTGCAGCTGTCGCATCATTATCCACAACAACCGCATACCCGGTTTTTCTTTCCAAGAGTTCTTGCAGCGGCACCTCTTGCCATCCTGGAAGGTTGGGCGGCTGAAAGACTATGCTCCTCGTGTGATCCAGAGGCCCAGGACAGGCTACTCCTACGCCCACTGTTTTGTCGGCAGGAATTTCTGCCTTTTCAACTATCTGCTTGATCGAAGCCGCTACGTGTTCGATTATTCTCAGTGGGCCCTGCTCATGAAAGGTCGGATGGCGATCGCGGGCAACTACTTGGCCCGTAAGATTCGCAATGACAAAAGAGGTTTCGTCTCCGTCTATCTGCACCCCCACCGCATAAGCTGAATCGGGGTTTGCGCGCAATCTAACACGACGGTTGCCCCCGTCCGACACTGCCCTGTTTGCTTCAATGACGAGCCCACGGTCAATCAGGCGCTTCACTATGTTGGAGATGGTCTGAGCGGTAAGGCCAGTGTTTTGCGCTATCTCTACTCGGCTAATACCGTCTGCGACTCGGACCGCTTCAAGGACTACACCCTGATTGTAGTCAGCTATTCGCGGTAGATTGGTACCGCTTCGCAACACTGTATCAAGCAACCTTCCTGTTTGATTAGTCAATTGGATTTTACTATTGTCTACGAGGTAATGTACAAAGCCATCAATCACCAAGGTAATTCTGGTCCAAGAGAGCCGACGAATTTTTTGGTAAGCGAGGTCAAGGTTGAGTAACTACGACGCGCGCCGTCGGGGCCGCCACGCCCGCCGTATAGAAGAGTTGCGGCTCTGGCGTAACTCTTGCGAGCATGGGATCGAGCAGTGGTGGTTCTCGATCGGAGACGAGCCCATGAGGGTCTCGACGGGCGACCCCTGGCCGAAGGCATCGGTCCCGGCCCGACTCTGGACCGAGGCCAGGGTTCCGGACGACTGGGCCGGAAAGGCGGTTGAGCTCGAGCTTTGGCTCGGCGGTGAAGGATTCGTGCGCCTCTCGAACGGTGTTACGGGAGGATTAGACCCATTTCATCGCGGCTTTCCCGTTACGGAGAGGGCGCGAGGCGGAGAAGCTATAACGATAGACGCCGAGGTGGTTCCGAAGAGTATATCCGGCTCCAGCGTCACCGAGCCTCGACTAGTGCGGGCTTGCCTGGTCGTTCCTGACCGGGAAACGCGGGCGCTGGAACGCGACCTTTCGGCCGCCCTCGATGCCTGCGCCGCACTGGAGGATCACGAGGTAGTCACTCATATACTGGATGCTCTGGACACCGCAATGGTTGCTCTCTCCAAAGGCTGGCCTACCACAACGGACGTTACCCTAACCCGCTACCTGGAAGGCTACGTGGATCGCCTTGGCAGCAGCTTGAGAAGTCTCCCGCCTGATTACGCTGAGAAAGCGCTTGATGTTCCACTGTCCGGCGAGCCCTGGAGCCTTCCGCCCAGGCCGGATCGCCTGCAACCCTTACCCAGAGCGGCGCTCGCGGCGGTAAGAGAAGCCCGCGGAATTTTGGCTGCCCGCCTGGAGAGGATCAAAGACGAATATCCTCCGGTCGGCCGGTTCGCTCTCACCGGCCACGCGCACCTGGACCTGGCCTGGCTCTGGCCCGTGGAGGAGACCCGCCGCAAGGCACGCCGGACCTTCTCCAGCGTCCTGGGGTTGATGGACCGCTACGAGGAGCTCACCTTCAACCAGTCCTCGGCCCAACTTTACGCCTGGGTCGAGGAAGACGACCCGGAGCTTTTCGCCCGTGTCCGGGAACGTGTGGCCCAGGGCCGCTGGGAGCCGGTCGGCGGCTCCTGGGTAGAGTCTGACTGCCAGCTTCCCGGTGGTGAGTCGTTCGTCCGGCAGCTTCTCTATGGCCAGAGCTACTTCGTGGAGAAGTTTGGCCGCCGCGCCTCGGTCGCCTGGCTACCCGATACCTTCGGCTTCTCACCGGCCATCCCGCAACTCCTCCGCGGCGCGGGCATAACCGGGTTCTTTACCTACAAGCTGAACTGGAGCGAGACAAACGAGTTCCCATACGACCTCTTTCACTGGGAAGGTCTGGATGGTAGCCGCGTGGTAGCCCACTCCTTCGACAACCCCGGCGCGGACTACAACGGGGACGTTACGCCGCGCGACCTGCTTGGTGCCTGGCGCAACTTCAAAGGCAAACGGTGCCACCGCGAGAGCCTATTCTCCTTCGGGTGGGGCGACGGCGGGGGAGGTCCGACTGGGAAAATGCTGGAGAACTACGCCCGGCTCAGAGACTTTCCGTCACTGCCGCGGCTGAGGATGGCCCGCGTGGAAGAGTTCTTCTCGGAGCTGCCGGATGACGGGTTACCGACCTGGGTCGGCGAACTGTACCTGGAGCTACACCGGGGGACCTTGACGACCCACGGTGGGATCAAGAAGCTAAACCGGGAGGCCGAACACCGCCTCCTGGAGGCGGAAGCTTTCGCTACCATCGCCGCGCTAGACGGTACGCCATACCCATCTCGGGATCTGGAGCTCTCGTGGAAGACGCTACTGCTCAACCAGTTCCACGACATCCTGCCTGGAACCTCTATAGCCGAGGTCTATACGCAGACTCGCCACCAGCTCGAAAAGGTCGTGCGCGATGCAGAGAAATTTCGTGGAGCGGCTCTAGTTAGTCTTTGCGGCGGGGCGGTCGAGGGTGGCTCAACGATGGTCGTGAACGCCGCCCTGCGTAGCAGGCCACTCACCGTCCTACTTCCAGACACGAGTGGCTCCCAGGACACGGCCTTCGACCAGGATGGAGTACCGCTACCAGCCCAGGCTACAGAAGAGGGTTTGCTGGTGCACGCGCCGGAGCGTACGGTGCCGGCCCTGGGCGGTCTCTCTATTGGATTCGACGGTAGGGAGAAGGGGCCTGAGACGTTAGCGTTCGGTGTGCGGGTTCGCGAGCTAGGAGAAGGGGTGGTGCTCGAGAACGAGCTGCTGCGCGTCGAGATATCCGCCTTGGGCAACCTGCGCCGGGTCTACGATAAACCGGCGGAGCGCGAAGTCCTCGATGGCACTGGAAACCAGCTCTGGGCTTATGTGGATAAGCCCCGGGAGTGGGACGCTTGGGACGTGGACGAGGACTACGGCTTGGAGGGCGAGGAAATTCTCGATGTCGAGAGCGTGGAAGTGGTCGAGGACGGACCTCTGCGGGCGGCCGTACGCGTCATCCGTGGTTGGCGTGACTCCCACATCTCCCAGACCTACAGGCTACTCTCCGGCTCTCGCCGGATAGATATCGCGACTGAGGTGCACTGGGGTGAACGTCGAATCTTACTGCGGGCGCTGTTGCCGGTCAACGTTCGCTCTCACGAGGCCACCTACGAAACGATGTACGGGGTAGTCAGGCGGCCTACCCATCGCAACAGTTCCTGGGACGCCGCCAGGTTCGAGGTTTGCGCCCACCGTTTCGTCGACCTCTCCGAGACCGGCTACGGCGTGGCGCTTCTAAACGACGGCAAATACGGACACAGCGTCAGAGACAACGTGCTCGGGATCAGCCTGATCCGCAGCCCGATCTACCCAGATCCCCGCGCCGACGAAGGATATCATCGGTTTACCTACAGCCTCTTTCCTCATCCTGGAGACTGGGTAGAGGCGGATGTGGCAGAGGAAGGATTCGCGCTCAACAGCCCGCTCTTCGCAGCGCCAACCGGCGAAAAGATGGCGGGGTTCGGTCTCGTTCAGGCGGAGGGATTGAAGGTTATGCTCGGTAGCCTCAAACCGGCAGTGGATGGACAGGGACTGATACTGCGACTCTACGAGCCACATGGCGCGCGCGGGACCTGCGTCTTGCGATTTAGATCTAAGATAAGAGATGCTGGACGGGTTGACCTCCTGGAGAGACCATCTGATGGAGGACTCCAGGTACAAGGTAACCTTCTCCGTGTGCCGGTGTGCTCTTTCGAGGTGGTCACCCTGCGCCTCGAATTGGAGCCAGTGTAAGATTTAAGATGCCTGAGAGCTACGGGACGTCGGGACCGGCCACCCCGCACCGGAGGCCCAGACCAACCGAATAGCTTCTTCCTTGAATTCGGGCGGATAAGGTGGTCTTGATCTACCCATCTTCTACTCCTTTTGCAGAACCTCATCGCTCAGCTCTGATCGATCCGCGAAAGCGGGTCAAACCCAGATTACAGAAGAGAGTATAACCAGGAGCGTCCACACAGCTCCTTGAACTACCAGACCCCGGCGGAGTTCGCGGCGAGCTGCGAACCTGTAGCCATGAATGCAGAGCTTACAAAGGAGCTAGAATACATACCCGTACTCTCATAAGTGTTGGTACAGAGAATGGGGTCAGTGGGGTGCACCCATAAGACCGGACAGTCGCGTAAGTCAACTTCCCTTGAGATCGGATGTAAAGTGGCATC
>PPFU01045824.1_pt1 | contig 15735 bp, 15 predicted proteins | sample 1535991 | NCBI WGS metagenome assembly PPFU01 (sample SAMN04901290, study PRJNA319586) | Hypolithon metagenome, whole genome shotgun sequencing project. | isolation source: Antarctic Hypolithon | place: Antarctica: Miers Valley | collected 2014
AGCCTCCTCTCTCCCTATGAAGTGAGCAGAGGATAACGCAGAGATTACACAAGTGTCACTGTAGGATTAAATAGGTTATCCGAAAACAGGTTGTCTTGATTCTACCTCGCTCGGCGGGGCGTCAATCACGTTCTTCGGGGTCTTCGATTGACTTCGCCGGGTGGTCACTTTCATCTTCGGCAGACCGGCGGGGCAAGTAGATGATAAAGAGCCACAGCAAGGCCACCACGATACCCACCGCCCCGATCACGAGAAACTGCCAGATCTCACCGCTCATCCCGCTCCTCTCATCAAAGCTCCGAGCCGGTCTAAAGCCAGCATCGCGGCTGCCACCCCGCTGGAGCTTACGATCTCACCTTTGTAGACCAGGCCGGGAACCTCTTCCAGTGGTACCCGCACCACGTCCAGCCTCTCGTATTCGTCTAGGTCTTGATCCCCCGCCCGGCCGATGCCCTGGGCCAGAAAGAGATAGGCCCAGTTGTTCTTGAGGCTCGGCGAGGATGCCAGGGCGCCGAGCGCCTCCCACTTGCCTCCGGAGTAGCCGGTCTCCTCGGACAGCTCGCGCCGGGCGGCCACCTCCGGTTCCTCGCCGCTTTCGATGAGCCCCGCCGGCAGACCAAGCTCCATGAGATCCAACGGCGGACGGTACTGTCGAACGAGCAAAACCTCTCCCTCGTCCGTTACCGGAAAGACTATGGCGGCGTCCGGGCGTTCGAGAATGTAGTAAGGGTCCTTCACCGCGCCGTCCGGCAGACGGAGCCTATCGGAACGTAGGGTAAAGTACGGAGTCTCGTATAACTCCTCGGAGGAAAGTGTCTCCCAGGTCTCGTTGTTGGGCGTCTCAGCCAACGCCGGCCTCGTCTACGGTATCTTCCGGCGACTCACCGGCTATTATTTTTGGCAGGTCGCGGGTAAAGGCGCTGCGGGCCATTATGCGATCGCAGCCGGCTTCTTTCGCGGCCACGGCCAGGTCCTTCTGTACGTGCGAGAGAAACCCGACTACCGGCACCCTAGAGGTTGACTCGTCCGACTTTGCTTCGCCCAAAATCTCCAGCGGCCCGAAACGGTCGGAGTTTAGGTCCAAGACCAGGAGATCCGGCGGTGTTTCCCGGAGCGCGGCGAGCAGTTTATCCGGGCTCCGCGGGAAACGGGCCTCGACGTCGAGCTCTTTGGCAGTCTCCAGGATCTTGCTTTTGAACAGCAGGTCTTCGACGGCTGCCAGCACTCTCCGGGCCACGTGGGTCCTCCGCTCTTTTTGGGGTGTACGCCGATATAGCTCACACATTCTACCCTTCCCCCCTGCGGTATCCTAATCTTGTGTCCAAGTGGTTCAAGAATACGAAGGCCGGCTTCGAACGGCTGCGGGATGCGCTCTCGCATTTCATGCCGTTCCTGGCGCCTCGCCGGAAGGGTCTTTTCCTGGCGTTGGTGGTGCTGCTCATCGAGACGGCGATGAGCCTGGCACAGCCGTGGCCGCTGGCACTGACGATAGATTACGTGCTGAGTAATAACAAAGAATTGCCGTCCTCTATTCCGGAGTCTTTGTCGGGAGATGCCCTGCTGCTCGCCGGGGTAGCGTTTCTTATAGTCCTGATCTTCACCGCAACCCGCTCCATAGCGGCGATCCGGCGCTACATGCTCCAAAAGCTCGGCCAGCAGACCGTCTTCGATATGCGCAAAGCTCTCTACGCCAAGGTCCACGACCTGGGCCTCGACTACCACGGCGGACGGCGCACCGGCGACACCATAACCCGCGTTACCAGCGACGTGAAAGAGGTGCGGACCCTGCTCGTCGACTCGGTAGTCGAAGTCTTCTCCTCCGTTCTTATACTCGTCGGGATGCTTGCCATTATGCTCTGGCTCGACTGGCAGCTAACCTTGCTCGCCCTCGTTACGGTGCCGTTTTTATTTTTGGCCGTCGCGCGTTACCGGCAGGCGCTCGTCGAGCGGATGCGGGTCGTCCGCACAAAAGAGGGCGCGATCACTAGCGTCGTCCAGGAGTCGATCACCGGCATCCGGGCCGTCAAAATCTTCGGCCGCGAAGAGGACGAGATGAAGCGCTTCAGTCGCGAGAGCGAGGATTCCTTAAACGCCAGCGTCGACTCGTCCCTGATCGAGGCGAAGTTCAGCACCGTGCTCGGCATCGTCGGCGGCCTCGGCACCGCCCTAGTAATCTACTTCGGTGCCCGCCAGGTTCTGGCCGATACACTCACCGTCGGCGACCTGACGGTCTTCGTCGCCTATCTAGGGCTCTTTCTTTCGCCGCTGTGGGCGCTATCGCGACAGGCAAATCAGATCGGCAAATCTCTCGTCTCCGGCGAGCGGATCATCGAGCTGCTGGAGGCCGAACCAAGCGTAAAAGAGTCCCCCGACGCCATATCCGCACCAGCCTTCGAGGGCCGGGTCTCCTTCGATAACGTCCACTTCGCCTACGAAGAAGGAGCCGGGGACGTGCTGCGCGAGGTGAGCTTCGAGGCGGAACCTGGTAGCCGGGTAGCACTCGTGGGTATCAGCGGGGCCGGCAAGACGACTATAACCAGCCTTCTCGCCCGGCTGTACGACCCGCAGCGGGGGCGGGTGCTCGTGGACGGCCGAGATATAAAGGACTATACCCTCAAATCGTTGAGGGAGCAGGTAACGTTCGTGCCCCAGGACCCGCTTCTATTCCGGTCCACGGTGGCCGATAATATCGCCTACGGGCGGCCCGATGCGGAGCTGTTCGAGATCGAAAACGCCGCCAGCTTCGCCGGCGCCGAAGAGTTCATCCGTGAGTTGCCCGAAGGCTACGATACGGTGCTATCCGAGCGGGGCGAAAGTCTCAGCGGCGGACAGCGGCAGAGGATATCCATAGCCCGGGCCATGTTACGGGAGAGCCCAATACTGATCCTGGACGAACCCCAGTCCGGCCTGGACGCCGAAGCCGCGGCGGCCGTCGAAGACAACTGGCGCGCCTTGACCGAGGGAAGGACCACCTTCGTCATCGCCCACGAACTGCGGTTGGTGCGGAACGTTGACCGTATACTGGTCCTCGAAGAAGGCCGGGTGGCCGAGACCGGCACCCACGAAGAGTTGGTCTCCTCCGGCGGCCTCTACGCCAGGCTATACGAACTGCAAGAACAAAACGCGGTTCAACCGTAGAATGCCGGAAGCGGTGCTAGGAGCGGTGTTGGAAGCGCGAGAAAGGAGCCTCCGATGAGAGAGCTTTTGGTATTGGTGATCGTCATGACCCTCGTGGTCGCCGCCGTCTACATCTCTTTCGCGCCCTAGAACTCTAGTCAGTCTCGGCGTTCAAGATATCCAGCATCTCCCTGGCGGTGTCTTCGTCCGTGATCAGGACGTTCAGCAACCCAGCCCGAACGGCGCCGATGTTCGGCAAGGCCTTATTGGGGCCGCCACTTACTCCCACGCGGTTTGGGATTGCCTTCATCTCCTCGAACTCTATGGCTATCGTGCGCCCGTTCATCTCCAGCGGGACCCGAGAGCCGTCGCGGGCAAAATAAGAGCCGCAAATATCACCGACCGCTCCCTGGTTACGGATGTATTCCAGGTCTTCGTCATCGAGATAGCCGGTCCGGTACTGCCCCGAGGTCTGGTTTATAACGCCGACCGACACCACCATTGTATCGGCGTTTCGGGCCACTTCTAGCGTCTTACTGATGTGCGGGTCGCGCATCAGGGCATCGCACGCGGCGGCGTTGGCCACCAACATGGGTGAGTGTAGGTAGTGTGCTTTCCCATCCAAGACGTCGGCGAGACGCCCGGTTATGGATACGCCGTCGAGCTCGGATATGGAACCTCCTATGCTGCCCATCAACTGCACCGCTGTTACGCCGCTTTTCTCCCGCAGGTACTGGGCGCTTATGATGTGGTAGACGGTGCTGCTCCAACTAACCCCTACTATGCTACGGTCGGCTATAGTCTCTTGCATGTAGCTTGCGCCAAGGGCGCTTAGCCTACCGACGGTGTCGGTGAGCTTGACTGTATCCTCTCCTAGCCGGGGGCTCGCCAAGACGAGACATTCCCGAAGACCAAGCCGCATCATGAGCTCTTCTTGCAGGTCGTTGACGACGTTCAACGGCGTGTGGATCTTAATCTCCACGAGCCCTCTATCCCGCGCCTCCCGCAACATCCGGGATACGTTGGTCCGCGATACCCCGATCCGGTCTGCGATGTGCTGCTGGGTGAAGTTCTTGAGGTAGTAGAGGCGTGCCACCTCGCCGAGCAGTAACGCTTCATGGTCCGTTGAAGCCCCGCGCCGACGCTGTACCAAATCAACTCCTCCTCCAGGAACCTCGCAATTATGCCACAACCAAAGAAAACAGGCCGAATTCCCATCCACGCCTGGTGCGGTTCCATAGCCCGAATTTGCGAAACAGATGCCGCTTTGAACAAATGACCACTAAAATGCTCATTTGACAAGCAGTGTGGCGAGCGTTATGCTGTTCTCCCAGAGGTACGGTAGAAACGGCGAAAGCCGAGGGGTAAGGAGTGTTCGATATATGTTAGGCCGATATGGTCCGTTAGGGTCGTACGCCCGAGTTTCGTCGACGGCAGTGTTTTTGGTGGCGTTATGAGTAAGCCTGGGGCCACCGGGGCGGAGGTGGCGCGCGCATGATCCTCACTCTTACGCCCAACCCGAGCCTGGATCTCACGTACGAGCTCGATGAGTTGGTTCGGGGAGAGGTTCAGCGGGCCGGTTCGGTCTCCGTGGAGGCTGGGGGCAAGGGGATAAATGTTTCGCGGAACCTAGTTGCGAACGGGGCGGATTCGCGGGCAGTGGCGCCGGTTGGGGGGCCGAGCGGAGAGCAGTTCCTCTCTCTAATAGAAGGTATAGAGATCGAGTTGATCCAGGTTCCGGTTGCCGGCCAGGTCCGCATGAACGTCAGCCTCTCCGAGCACGATGGGGTTGGGACCAAGATCAACGCCGCCGGACCGGAACTCTCCGAGGGGGAGTTGGATCTCCTCCTTGAAAAGACCCATGACGCGGCGTGGGGCGCAAAGTGGGTCGCCGTCTGCGGCAGCCTGACCCCCGGCGCGCCCAAGAACCTCTACGCGCGGGTTATATCCGTGGCGCGTGAAGCCGGTTGTCGGTCCGCTGTGGATAGTAGCGGTCCGCCGCTCGTGGCGGCGCTTGAAGCGGGGCCGGACCTCATAAAGCCGAACCTCGAAGAGTTGGCCGAGCTCGTGGGCCGAGAACTCACCACTTTCGGCGACGTACTGGAGGCCGGCAAAGAGATTCGAGGCCGGGGCGTCGGTACCGTCCTGGTATCGTTAGGCGCGGACGGGGCGATCCTGCTCGACGAAGACGGCGCGCTCCACGCGGACACCCCGCCGTTTACCCCCCGGAGCACGGTCGGGGCCGGGGATTCACTGCTGGCCGGATTTTTGTTCGCCGCAGGAGACCGGGAGGCCGCCCTGATCGAAGCGGTTGCCTGGGGGGCGGCGGCCACGCGATTACCCGGTTCGCGAGGACCCACGCCGGGAGATTTGGATCGGGAGGCAGTGAGCCTCCACACGGAGTTCGACATGGAAAGAAAACTGAAAGGAGAAGCACCCAGATGAGCGAAATCTCTATAGACGACATTACCAGCAAAAAGTTGGTGGCACTGGACATAGAGGCAGATAGCCAGGAAGAAGTGATCTCCGCCCTCGCCGACCTGTTGGATCAAGACGGGCGGCTCTCGGACCGCGAGACTTACGTCAAGGCGGTTATGGCCCGGGAGCAGGAGACCGGCGGCACCGCGTTCGAGATGGGCATCGCTATTCCGCACGCCAAGTCATCCGGGGTCTCTCAAGCGGGTGTCGCTTTCGGGCGGACTACCGAGCCGTTGGATTACGGTGAAGAGAAGGCGGATCTTATCTTCCTGATCGCTGCTCCTGACGGGGAGCACAACCTCCACGTAAAGGTGCTCCAGCAGCTCGCCCGCCGGCTCATGCACGACGATTTCCGCAGTGCATTGCGGGAGGCCTTGGACCCGGAACAGGTCGTAGAGTTGATGCGCGAGCATATCTCCACCTAGCGCGGGGGAAGAAGACCGTGCCGGTAGAAGAGACAGAGAAGGAGTTGTAGCGGCATGAAGTTCGTAGGGGTTACCGCATGTCCGACGGGCATCGCGCACAGCGCAATGGCCGCCGAGTCGCTAGAAGAAGCGATCAAGAATACAGAGCATGAGATCGAAGTAGAGATCCACGGCGCTTCCGGCGCGGAGTTCGTCGACAAGCAGACAATAAAGGAAGCCGATGCGATCATCATCGCCGCCGACGCCACCGTCGCCGAGCGCAACCGCTTCGACGGCAAACCGCAAGTAGAGGTCCGACTCCGGGAAGCCATGGACAATCCCGATGAGGTTATCGAGCGGGCCGTGAAGGCCGCCGAACAGGGCGAAAGCGAAGAGAGCGCCGGATCCCAGGCGCAAGAAGAGGAAGATGACAATGAAGGCGTGCCCACGGACATGGGCGGCTCCGGCTGGGGCGCGGAGGTACGGCGCTGGCTCATGACCGGGGTTAGTTACATGATCCCCTTCGTCGTGGCCGGCGGCATCTTGATCGCCCTGGCTTTTGCGCTGGGCGGCGCAGTGCAGGTTACAGAGGTGGATGTTTACGAAAACTTCACCATAGCAGCCATGATCTTCACTATCGGGTCCACGGCTTTCGGGATGCTAGTTCCGATACTCTCCGGGTTTATCGCGTATGCGATGGCGGACAGGCCCGCTATCGCACCGGGGGTCGTGGGCGGTCTCATTGCCAACGAGATCGGTGCCGGATTCCTGGGTGGTATCGTCTCCGGACTCCTTGCTGGCGCCGTGCTTATGCTGCTCAAGAAGATCAAATTGCCTGGAGGCTTCGGGAAGCTGATGCCCATCCTGGTCTATCCGCTCGTCGGTTGTTTCGTGGTCGGGGCGCTTATGATCGTTGTTCTGGGCCAGCCTATTGCTTCGGCGACCACCGGGATGGAGAATTGGTTGGGAAGCCTCGAAGGTACGAATGCCATTCTGCTCGGTGTCATCCTCGGCTCGATGATGGCCTTCGATATGGGCGGTCCGGTCAATAAGGCCGCGTACGCTTTCGCGATAGCCGGACTCGCCGGGGGCGCCTTTGCGCCGATGGCGGCGGTGATGGCCGCCGGTATGGTTCCGCCACTGGCACTCGCGCTGGCGACCACCGTCCGGGGCAAGCTCTTCACCCCCGCCGAGCAGCGCGCCGGACAGGCGAACTGGGTGATGGGAGCCTCGTTTATTACCGAAGGAGCCATCCCCTTTGCCGCCGCGGACCCGCTACGCGTGATCCCTTCAATGATGGTTGGCTCGGCGCTTACGGCCTCGCTGTCGTTGGCATTCGGCGCGACGCTGCGGGCGCCGCATGGCGGCATCTTCGTGATCGGCTTGATCGGCAACTGGCCACTGTATCTCCTGTCGATAGTTATAGGTACGCTCGTCAGCGCGGCGCTCGTGATCGGGGTCAAGGAGTTCACCGGAGGGGCTGACACAGAGAAGGCGTCCTCCTCTGCCGCCTAGACGACTCCAAAAAGATTGGGCTCTGGCCGCCCCCTGTCGCCGGCCAGAGCTTGGGAGTTGGATCCAGCTCCATAAGCCAACAGACCGAGACAAGGAGGAGAAATGGTAGAGAAAGAAGCAACGGTGGTTCCCGAGCAGGGTCTGCACGCCCGGCCGGCGGCGGAGTTCGTAAAGATGGCCAAGGGATTTAGCTCGGATATAAAAGTGATCAAAGGCGACACCGAAGCTAACGCCAAAAGCTCGCTGAACTTGATGATGCTCGGCGCCACCCAAGGCGACAAGCTCACCACCCGGGCTGATGGCGAGGACGAGGAGGAGGCTGCGGAGGCACTGGTAGAGCTTCTTTCCAAAGAAGAGGTATAGAGCCATATACGACGACGGGGGTGTTTGTGAAAAGCCTTCTAAAAGCTCTTCGTAACCGTGAAGACCTTATGTGTCCCGGAATCTCTACTCTAATTTTGTCAACAACTTTCATGCCGAAACAGCTTTAATAACTAATTGCACAAAGGTATTTTCGGGCGTAGAATCCGCATGGAAGGCAAATTGAAACGCAACTTGGTAGAGGGAGAGGAAAATGGCGCAAGCGGGCACCGCTAACGGCGGAGGCGAATCGGGCGGCTCTAGCCTCAGGACAAAGGTCCAAACGTTTGGAAGTTATCTCAGTGGCATGGTTATGCCAAACATTGGGGCGTTTATCGCGTGGGGTTTGATCACGGCCCTATTCATACCTGATGGATGGCTCCCAAACGAAACGCTGGCGCAGCTTGTAGAACCCATGATCACCTACCTTCTGCCACTCTTAATAGGTTTCAGCGGCGGGCGTTTGGTCTATGGCGTGCGAGGCGGCGTCGTCGGTGGTATCGCCACGATGGGCGTTATAGTGGGGGCTGACATCCCGATGTTCCTCGGCGCGTTCATCATGGGACCGCTCGGTGGGTACCTGATCAAGAAATTCGACGAACTCCTCGAAGGCAAGATCCGTCAGGGCTTCGAGATGCTCGTAAACAACTTCTCGTCCGGCATTATCGGCGGTGGCCTGGCGATCATCGGCCTGCTCGGGGTAGCCCCCGTCGTCAGCCTTTTCAGCAATGCCCTCGGGAGAGGCGTCCAGTTCATAATAGAATTGGGTCTCTTGCCCCTCGTAAGCATTTTCGTCGAGCCCGCTAAGATATTGTTCTTGAACAATGCTATTAACCATGGCATCCTCGCGCCGCTCGCCCTGGACCAGGCGAGCCAAGCCGGGAAGTCGATACTATTCCTGGTCGAGACGAACCCCGGACCGGGCCTCGGGGTGCTTCTTGCGTACTGGTTCGTGGGTAGCGGTGTCTCAAAGGCTTCTGCCCCCGGCGCGGCGATCATCCACTTCTTCGGTGGCATTCACGAGATCTACTTCCCCTACGTACTGATGAAGCCGATTCTGGTGCTGGCGGTCATCGCCGGTGGAGCCAGCGGCCTCTTTGTCGAGTCCATCTTCGGGGTCGGGCTCGTCTCGACGCCCGCACCGGGCAGCATCTTCGCCATTTTGGCGCTCACTCCTCCCGGAAACTTTATCGGTGTGATCCTGGGCGTTACCGCCGCCGCCGCCGTTTCGTTCCTCGTGGCGACCCCGCTCATCCGGCGCTCTTCTGAAAGTGAGGAAGACGGAGATCAACTGTCGGAGGCCACGGAGCAGATGCAGGACATGAAGGGCAAGAAGAGCCAGGCGGCCGGGGCCCTCGCCGGAGGCGGCTCCAACGGTTCAAACGGGTCAAACGGCTCGAAGGAAAAGACTGGCGTCGCGGCGGTCCCGAGCGCCGAAGAAGTAAGGTCCATAGTCTTCGCGTGTGATGCCGGGATGGGTTCTAGCGCGATGGGCGCCTCGTTGCTCAAAAAGAAGGTCAAGGAAGCCGAGCTGGATGTAGACGTCACGAATGCCTCTATCGCCAACCTCACGGGTGATGAGGATATCATTATCACCCACAAGGACCTTACGAATCGCGCCAAGGAAAAGACTCCGGAGGCGGTCCACGTCTCGGTGGATAACTTCCTCAATAGTCCCAAATACGACGAGGTAATAGAGCAACTGAAGAACGGCGAGGGTAATGGTCAAAATGGCGACGATCCGGAAGACTCAAGCGAAGAAGACGAAGGTTTCAACTACTCAGCGGTCGAGAAGATCATCTTCGCCTGCGACGCCGGGATGGGTTCCAGCGCGATGGGCGCGTCGCTGATGCGCAAAAAGGCTAAAGAGGCCGCGTTGGAGGACATCGAGATCAAAAACTCGGCGATAAGCGACCTCCCGGACGACGCCGACGTGGTCATAACGCACAAGGACCTGACGAACCGGGCGAAGGACAAGCTGCCGGAAGCTCGACATATCTCTGTCGAGAACTTCATGAACAGCCCGAAGTATGATGAGCTTGTTGACGAGATCTCCTCGGCCCGAGTCTAGGGCGAGGCGTGGCGCAATGGGACTTTCAGGCCGAGAAATACGGCTGATCGAAGCCCTGTTGCGCCATCCCCGGGGCCTCACCGCCGGCGGCATCGCTGACCGGCTCGGTGTTAGCGCAAGGACGGTCCACCGCGACCTGCAACCCGCTTCTAGCTTCCTCGCTTCTAATGACCTGACGCTCGTGCGGCGTTCGGGAAGAGGCTTGAGTGTCGAGGGAGACCCCGAAGCCCGGGAACAGGCGCTCGAAGCCCTCCGTGGGATGGGGCCGGTGAGCCTGCCGCCCCCGGAACGTCAGCGGACGCTACTCAGCACGCTGCTCGTGGCGGACCAGCCGATCAAACTACGGGCACTCGCGAGCGGGCTAAAAGTCGCCATCGGAACCGTTAGCCGCGACCTGGACGAGGTGGATCCATGGCTCTCTGAGTTCGGGCTATTTCTCGTGCGTAAACGCGGCTCCGGCGTCGAAATCTCCGGCAAAGAAGTGGATCGTCGTCGGGCGATACATCGTCTAATCTACCAAAATCTCGACGAAGTATCGTTGCTACCTTATCTTCAAGAACCTGAAAAGGATGCGGAAGGCTCGTCGTCAAAGGACACGGGCCGCATAACGGATCAACTGCTGGGCCTTATAGACGAGGGCCGCCTGAGAAAGGTGAAGTCTCTGGCCGAGGCCACGGTACGTAGTCTTCCGTACTCTATCGCCGACGATGCCTTTGTCGGGTTTACCGTTCATGTGGCGCTAATGGTCGAGCGCCGTTCGCAAGGTGGGACGTTCGAGATGGACGATGAGATGCTCCGGAGGCTCCAAAGAACCGACGAGTACGCCTACGCCAAAAGCCTCGCAAAAGACATCGAAGAGAGCTTCGACGTTCCCATTCCCGAAGAGGAAGTTGGCTACGTGACCATTCATTTGCGCGGCACGAAGCTCCGGGAGAACGGTGGTCTACAGGACTACTTCGAGACCTCGGACCTGGAGGTGGCGTCCCAGGTAAAAGCGCTGGTCCGCTACGTCGAAGATCAGACCGGGGTCGGTCTCGCCGGCGACGGCTCCCTTTATACGGGGCTTCTAGCCCACCTCGAGCGGGCCATCCACAGGCTTCAGGAGAACCTCATCATCCACAACCCGCTTCTCGAAGACGTCAAGCAAGACTACCCTTCGCTCTTCGACCTGGTTAGCCAGGGCATGGAGAAGGTTTTCGTACGGGAGAAGGTTCCGGAGGAGGAGGTCGGGTTCGTCGCCATGCACTTCGGCGCGGCGCTCGACCGGGCGCAGGAGAGTTTCCCAAGGAACGTACTCGTCCTTTGCTCAAGCGGCATCGCCACCTCCAAGATGCTTGCCTCCCGGCTTCAGGGGGCGTTCCCCCAGATACAGAACATACGAAACTCCTCGCTCTTTGACCTCGAAGTACTGGACATGGCCGATTTCGATCTGGTGGTGTCCACGGTATCCCTACCGGCGCCGGATGATTCCTACGTCCAGGTGCAACCCTTCCTTCCCGGAGACGACGTGGAACGTATACGAAATTACCTCAAGGAGACTAGCCTCCAAACGCGGATTGAAAATCGGGCGGCCTTCGAGTCCTTGGAGGTCTTCGGCGGAGGTCAGGAGAAGTTCCATCAAATGGTCGAGGTGACGCAGACCATAGCCGAACTCGTGGACGACGCGTTTCTCGTACGGCATGAAGTAGGCTCCGAAGCCGGCGGCACGCTAGAGGAAGCGGTCCGATTGATGTGCGTCTCGCTCGTCGATAGGAACCTTGTCTCCGAGCCCCGGAGCTTGGAGCGGAGTCTGATCTCTCGTATGGAGCTCGGTGGGATCGGTATTCCCGGGACCACGCTGGCCCTGTTTCATGCCCGCGACGGCTCTGTCGTCCGTCCGTTGTTCTCCGTCCACGAGTTCGACGAGCCTCTAGAGATAGAAGGTCTCGACGGCGCGCCGATGCAAGTTCGAAGGAGCCTGCTAATGGTCGCGCCCCGGGCCTTATCTCCGGTAGCCCTGGAAGCCATCAGCGAGATATCCGCCGCGATGGTCGAGCAACCTGTGGAGCGCGAAGTCTTCGAAACCGGTTCACAGGCCCGGATCGTTGAGGTGCTCGAAGGAATTTTTGGTCGTTACCTGCACAACAAACTCTCGTGAAAGGAGCTTGAAGATGTCCGATGACATACTGACCAAGGAAAATATAGAGCTGGGAGTAGAACTCAACTCCCAGGAAGAGGCGATCCGACGGGCAGGAGAATTGCTCGTTCAGAATGGCCACGTTGAGGAGAAATACATAGACTCGATGTTCGAGCGGGAGAAGTCTGTCTCGACGTTCATGGGTAACGCCGTCGCCATCCCACACGGCACGAGCGACTCAAAGCAATGGGTGGATAAGTCCGGACTCTCGATCCTAACGGTCCCCGAAGGCGTGGATTACGGCGACGGGAATATCGCCATGCTTATTATCGGGATAGCAGGTAAAGGCGACGAACACCTCGAAATACTCTCCAACATCGCCCAGGTTGTCTCGGACGAGGACAACGTAACCAAAATCGTCCAGGCGGAGAGCAAAGAAGAGTTGTTGGCGTTCTTCGACGATGTTGTCTAAATGAGGAGCGTACACTTCGGAGCCGGCAACATCGGTCGAGGCTTCATCGGCCAGGTACTGAACGAGGCCGGCTACGAGACCACTTTCGTCGACATCCAGGAAAACATAGTCGAGGCGCTGAAAAAGGAACAACAATATGACGTGATCCTGGCTGATGAATCAGAGGAACACTTCCTCGTCGACAAGGTTACGGCCCTGAACTCCGAAGGCGACTCGGACCAGGTCGTCGAACAACTGGCGAACGCGGACCTCATAACCACCGCCGTCGGACCGAACGTATTACCTGTCATCAGCGAACTTCTCGCCGAAGGATTGGTCGCCCGCACGAGGTCGGGGGCATCCCCTGTAAACGTAATAGCCTGCGAGAACATGGTCGGCGGCAGCGAAGCGTTGCATGGTTACGTGATGGAACACGTTGATTCAGAGGACGCCGACGCCGTAGAAGAAGTTGCGGGTTTCCCAAACGCGGCGGTTGACCGGATCGTCCCGGAGCAGAGTACGGAGGGCCTGGACGTAACCGTCGAGCCGTTCTACGAGTGGGTGGTCGCCGAGTCCCAGATAACGGGTGAGAAGCCGGATGTAGGTGGGATCACGTTCGTAGAAGCCCTGTCACCATACATAGAACGAAAGTTGTTCACGGTAAACACGGGACACGCGGCCGTGGCTTATCTCGGATACGCGCACGGCTTCCCGACCATCGCCGAAGCTATAGAAGATGACTCGGTACGGGAAAAGGTGTCTGGCGCGTTGGACGAGACCGGGAGGTTGCTGGTAGAGAAGCACGGGTTCGACGAAGAGGAGCATTCCCGGTACAAAGAGAAGATACTCTCCCGTTTCAGCAACCCGTACATCTCAGACGAGGTAACCAGGGTGGCCCGCACCCCAATCCGGAAGCTCGGACATGAAGAGCGCCTCGTGTCGCCCGCGCTGCAGTTGATCGAGCGAGGCCACGAGCCTGTCCATCTGGCGGAGGTGATCGGTGCCGTTCTACGATACGATGATAGCGGGGAAGAGGAGGCGGTAGAGTTGCAAGAGATGATCCGGGACCGGGGAGAACGCGCGACGCTAGGCTACTGCGCCGGCATAGACGAAGATCACCCGCTGGTCGAACTAGTGTTGGAACAGATGGGGGAAGGCTAACTTAGTTGGCGAAACGGCCGACGGTTTTTGTTAACAGCGGTCCCGGAATAAAGGAGGACACAGAATGAAGGAAGCAGAGGTAACCATCGTACCGGAGGAGGGGCTACACGCCCGCCCGGCGGCGGAGTTCGTTAAGACTGCCAAAGGCTACGACTCGGACATAAAGGTTAGCAAAGACGGCAAGGAAGCAAACGCAAAGAGCTCGCTAAACCTGATGAGCCTGGGCGCCAAACAAGGCGATAAGCTAACCATCCGGGCCGAGGGTGAGGACGAAGAAGAAGCGGTGGACGCGTTGGCCGCCCTGATCGCGGAGGGATAAACATATGGAAGTACAGGCAAAGCTAACCGGCATCGCGGCCTCCGAAGGGGTCGCCATAGGCCCGGTGTTCGTTCACGATGCGGGGGAGTTGGAGCCGGATAGGACCAGCATCTCCGAAGAAGAAGTTGAAGGCGAGATAAAGCGGTTCGAGGATGCGGTTCAGGCCGTCGTGCCGAAGCTCTCGGAGACGGCGGAGAAGATGCGGGAACAGGGGAACGAGGATGAGGCGGCGATCTTCGATGCCCACACGGAACTCGCCCAGGACCCGGAGCTCGCCGACGGTGTTACAGAGCGCGTAAAGGAGCTGGAGAGCCCGGAGGCGGCGATCCTGGCGGTGGGTGAAGAGTACGCCCAGATGTTCGCCGCCATGGAGGATGAATACATGGCAGCCCGCGCCGACGACGTACGCGACGTCGCCCGCCAGATAGCGGCCGAGCTTATGGGAGAGCAGGGCGCCGGCCTCGAAAGTCTTGACGAGCCCTCGGTGGTCCTGGCCCACAGTCTCGCCCCGTCTGACACGGCCCGCGTACCTAAAGGCATGGCCCTGGGCTTTGTTACCGTCGAAGGCTCCAAGACATCTCACGTCTCGATCATGGCCCGCTCAATGGGCATACCCGCCGTGGTTGGTGTGGGCTCCGCGCTCGAAGAAGCCTTCGAGGCCGAAACGGTAGCCATAGACGGCGGTGAAGGCTACGCTATAGCCGACCCGGACGAAGACGCCATCGCCAACATAGAGAAACGGGAGAAGGAACTCGAAGAAGAGCGCAAAGAACTCGAAGAATACAAGCACGTAGAGGCCCGGACGAGCGATGGACGACGCATAGAAGTCTCCGCCAACCTCGGCTCCGCCAAAGACGCCGAAGACGCCCTGGAGTGGGGTGCGGAAGGCGTAGGGCTTTTTCGCACCGAGTTCCTGTTCATGGAGCGGGATCAGCTACCCACCGAAGACGAGCAGTACGAGGTCTACCGCCAGGTAGTCGAAGCATTCGGGGAGAAGCCGGTGATCTTCAGGACACTGGACGTCGGGGGAGATAAGGATCTCCCCGGAGTCGATCAACCCGAGGAGGAGAACCCGTTCCTGGGATGGCGCGGCATCAGGATGTGCCTGGACGTGCCGGAGCTTTTCAAGCCCCAGCTAAAAGCACTGCTCCGGGCGGCGGCCCACGGCAACCTCAAGATGATGTTCCCGATGGTCGTAAACGCCGAGGAAGTAAGCCAGGCGAAAGAGCTGATCGAGGATTGCCGGGCCGAACTCGAAGCGGGCGGTAAAGAAGTTGGCCAGGCAGACGTCGGGGTGATGGTCGAGACGCCGGCGGCGGCGATTTGTGCCGCGGATCTGGCGAAGGAAGTAGACTTCTTCTCCGTCGGCACCAACGACCTGGTCCAGTATACGCTGGCGGCCGACCGGGGCAACGAGCGGCTGCGTCATCTGCAGGTCGCGGACCATCCGGCTGTGCTGAGGCTGATCGGTCTGACCTGCGAGGCCGCCGAAGAGGCCGGCATCTGGGTCGGCGTGTGCGGCGAGGCGGCGACAGATCCGGACCTCGTACCGAAGCTGATTGCTCTGGGAGTCAAAGAGCTCTCCATGAGCGCCCCGTCCATCCCAAAGGCTAAGAAGGTGGTGTCAGAGACGTAGAAGCGCAGAGAATCGAACATTAAGGGAGAGGATGCGGCCCGAAAGCGTGGCTTAACTCATCCTCTCCCGGAGCCTGGCGGATGGCGCTTTAACCTCTCGATGGCGGG
>PPFU01002825.1_pt1 | contig 15734 bp, 11 predicted proteins | sample 1535991 | NCBI WGS metagenome assembly PPFU01 (sample SAMN04901290, study PRJNA319586) | Hypolithon metagenome, whole genome shotgun sequencing project. | isolation source: Antarctic Hypolithon | place: Antarctica: Miers Valley | collected 2014
GTAATTCACTATAAAAGTGAGACATCAGTCCAATAATAGTTTATGGGTGTTCCGTATTCTTACCCAATTTAAGGGAAAGGTAAACCGTTAGCTGTCATGGGTTTTAGCTATGCTAAGGTCGTGAGAAACGCAACGACGCTGGGCAAAAGCGTAACGACGGCTGGCAGTTGCGCAATGAAGGCCGTGAGACGGGCGATCGCGATCCAAAAAAGCGCGACGAAGCGTGGCAGAAGTATGACCTCGATGGCGATATCTGTAGCGCTGTCACAGATTAAGCTGCCTCGTTATAGACAGTACTCGTGCGTAAGCGTTTAGCCTCAGCAATCTTGCCCTCCGAGATAAGCATCCTATTCAACAGCCCTATCAGCACAACTCGTATCAAAAAATCAGTGGATTTAATAGAAAGTGGGTGTATATATAGCTAGTGTGGGTTGAAGAAACCCGCTAAACTAGCTTTTGCATCCGCACTATTTTTAGCTGCGTTTATTTAGCCGCGTTGTTTGGCTGCGTTGTTTGGCCGTACTTTATTCATGCCTTCTCCTCCCGGTGACTATTACCGACGCCTACGTTTGCCCAGAGATGCTAGCCGCCGAGAAATCAAGGCGGCTTTTCGCCGACTGTCGCGGCAGTATCATCCTGATTTACATCCTGGCAAACCGAGCGCGGCTAGGCATTTTTGGGCCTTGCGTGAAGCTTATGAAGTCTTGATAGATCGGGTTCGGCGGCAGCGGTACGACCATCAGCAGGGTTATGGCGTAGACGCTGGCGTAGCCCAGGGTGCAGGAAAACCGCTCGCCCCGCTTCAAACCTCAGTAGATCTTTATATTCGCGGCGTTCGCTACCTGCTCGCTCGTCGCTATCATGCGGCGATGAGCGACTACACTCAGGCCATCAAGCTAGACGATCTGTTTGCCGAAGCATACTTGCGCCGGGCAGAAGTGCGCTATTTGCTGGAGGACGATTCGGGCGTCCTAGCAGACTGTCAGCGGGCGATCGCCCTCAACTCCATAGAAGCTAAAACCTACTTCTATCAGGGCATGGCCCGCTACCGACTGGACTATGTTCAAAGTGCGATCGCGGCCTTTACCGACGCCATTACCTGCGATCCTGACGATGCCCAGGTTTACTACCGTCGGGGATTAGCCCATCAGGACTTGCACCAGCTCAACGAAGCGGCCAAAGATTTTAGGCGGGCGGCGCAGCTCTATCGCGACCAGGGGCAGGTGCTCAGCCATCAGCAGTTGCAGCGATATTTGCGGCAGTTTGGCACGGCAGGGCGATCGCGTCCCGTACGATTTTTAGGCAAGGTAGCCCAGCGCCTTACCAACGTCCTACCAGGCAGCAGCAGATCCGCGCTGCGTAAGGCAACCTCACCCCATCGCCGCACCTCTGACTTTCTGACCCAGGGAAAAGCTAGCCCCCATGGCCTGTCATCGCAGCCCGCTTCGCCGCCGACGCGCATGGTCGAAAAGCAGGATCGACTGCCGATTCCTCCCGAGCAAAACGCCCGTCACAACGCCCGTCAAAATGCCCGTCAAAACGCCCGTCAAAACCTTGGCCAAACCTACTGGGCTCCCGGCGTCAGCTCTCGGCCCGATCCTAACTATCGTCCCCGCCGCCGGTTCAGGCTACCCCTGCTCTCAGGCTTTGGAGCCACGCTCAGGCTGTTGAGCAATCCCGGCGGTGAAATGCTGCCACTTTACCGACAGCTTTCGCCTCGGCAGACGAACCTAGTGGGCTACGGATTGGCAGTGCTGGCCAATCTTACTTTTGTGCTGGGCGGCATTCAGCACACCACGGTGAATAGCTGGATGGTGGCCTCCTGGCTGTGGGCGTCGGGCGGCATGATGTTTGTGGCGATGGTGCTGGTTGTGGCCCTCACTCGGGTAGGTCTGCGGATTCACAGCCTGTGGTCTGCCGATATTTTCATGCTGGCGACGGCAGTGGTGCCGCTAGGAATGCTGACGGTGGTGAGTGCGATCGCTCGCAACTGCGCCGATAAGCTGCCCGATCCATTCCCCTTTTGGATGGCTAACGCCCTTCTGCCACTCGCCGCCTTATGGGCCGTTTCGCAATCGGTTATTACGCTTTATAACGGATTCTCTCGCATTCATATGTTTTCCGACAGCCTATCTGTCTGGTTTGCCCCCGTGGTGCTCGCGCTAGGGATCGGTGCGGGTGCAGGCACTTGGAGTGTTTTGTCTGTGGGGCTTCTGTAGCTTATGAATAGCCGTAGCTTATGAGTAGCCGTGCGATCGCCACAGGCAAACGACTACATACGAGTTAGAACCGTAATTTTAGCTCGCTTGTCTGCTGTTAAGCCATCTAGCTCAGAAAGAGAAAGCAGTTTGTCTTTAATCAGGTTCGATATTGTAAACATCAAAAAGGCCTCTCGATCATCGTACTTACCATCGATATTGTGTCTTCTAGCACTTAAGAAATCATGTAGCTGCCAAACATCCTCAGGCCGCGAGATTTTGTTAGCGTTCTCGCGCACATAGGCTATTAGCGCTTCAACTTCCCGACCATGCGCCCTCTTGATAGCGTCCTCAGCAATGCTTTTTTCTGCATCACTCCACTGAACTTGTGCTGGTGTCATTGCCTATGTATTAAATGAAATATCGAGATTGAAACCGATCCTTAAAGTCTTTAATTTCATGAATATTTTAAGGATCGGATAGCAGAGCTGTGAATTCTCCGTTGGCCTGAACTCAGGCAACTAACGAACTAGATTCAGGAGTTCTTTAGGAGACGCAAGCAGATCAATCGCGACAAAGAAGATCTTGCCGTCTGGACTCAGCAAAAAGCGCCAAGCGATGTTCATACCAACAGCCGCACCAAACCAGGGCGTCTGGCATTTACCCGTCACTTTAATGGGGGTATAGCCATCTTCAGCGGCTTCAGCCACGCCACGCTCGGGAATGAGCTTAAGATTCTGACACTCTTCTTTAAAAAACTGTAGGATAGCTTCTCTGCCAACAATGGGTCTGCGAAAAGGCGGTTGTAGCGCCCCATCTACTGTGAACAGATCTAACAATGCGTCAAAATCGTTGGCATTAAGATTGTTCATGTAGCTGAGTACGGTTTCATTACTGATCCCTTCGATAGCAACTTGAGTACGCTGATTGATCGACTGTGGCGCAGTTACAGGCTCTGAAACTCGATTGTAGCTACCCATTTTGCCAGTGTCGTATCCCATGTCTACAACCGCGTTGCGCAAAACGGTGATTTGCTGTCCTGACTCCAGGTTTCTAATCGACTGTAAAACAGCAGAGGCATTAGCCGAGAGCTGATAGCCTTCTGGAATAGGCGCAACATAACCTTGCTCCATCCATTCACCCAGCCGATACCAAAAGCCTAGCTTAATGTTGTGTGTCCAAGTTGCATAAGTGCGAGAGACTTCGGTGTCAGCGCGGTTCGCCAAGTCGCACATCGCCTGGGATTGCTCCAAAGGCGTCATATTCTTAATTTTGTCTAGCGTAATTTCGGCAAACTGCATGTTAGCAGCACCCGGCGCGGCAATCGTAATCGCCTGGCCCATTTCAAGGTAGGCAAACCAAATAAGCGCTAGCTGATCTTCGGCGTTGAGCTGAATAAATCGGGCTGTAGTAGCGGGGATAGCATCCGCTGCTAGCGTGCTGGGGAAGATATTCCGAGCGGATTCAATAGTGTATGGCATGAATTTCTTTCTCTTAAATTTGACATGTGAAAGGTGTTGAGTCGCCGACTCAACGGCATCAACCCTGTTGGTTAGGCACACTCAGCCACTGGCTAAAGCTGACTGCATCTAAAGCTCAAAGTTGTAACAGTAACTTAACATGATTTTTACAATGGTTAATAATTAAAAATATTGGATCATCGCAGCAACGCTATTACAAGTTCTTGGCTACTACTGGCTGGAAATGGCTGGAAAATAGTAGACACTTCCCTCTCAAGTGGTTTGACTCATTGTTAACGAGCTGTTAAGCAATTGCTAAATAACCCTAACGGGTACTGTGGTCTGCGGAAGAATTCTCATAAATTGGTGGCATCTCTTACATCACCAAGAGAGATCTTTAGTCGTTACAAAAAGGATCACAAGCATTATGGACTCTCGCAAGCAACGAGCCTTAGAAGGTCGCATCGCTGCGGCTAAACTCGCCTACGATCGCCCCCATCCCGAGCACATCGCCAATGGAGACGAGCTGAAATATCGCTTTGAGCACGACGATGACTTGCCCGAGCGCCAGGGCCGCGCTTCACACATCACCAATTACACCAAGGGCTTGCCGCACCACCCCAGCGACGGCCTAGTCTGCGATCCGGCTGACTATCAAAAATTCATTCAAGGTATCGACTCTGGCGATCCGCGAGACTTCCTAGATACGCCCCTGGGGCCCAAACCGTCTCCTAAAACCCACGACTGTGACGAGCTTCCTTGGCAGTCTCACTATACTCAAACAGCCGATAAAAAGAAGCGGGCCAAAGAGATAGCGGCCAACAAACTGGTTAGAGGCGTTGCCGTCCGAGCGTGGGAAAGCGCGGCAGCAGGTAACGTGTTTGATTTAGAGGGCCCCGATGCGCAGTCGGTCACGATACCACCAGCGCCTACTTTAGAAAGCGACGAGTTTGTTGCAGAAGTGGCCGAGGTATATGAAATGTCGCTGCTGCGCGATCTGCCCTTCTCCCAGTTTGAGAGCCATCCAAAGGTTGCTGCGGCTGTCAACCGGCTCCGTGAACTCGCTTGGTTCAATCAGGATGTGCCGCTGACGCTAAGCCAAGCAGAGCAGGCTCGCCGCCGGGTTAACTTGAAGGCCGAAAACGCCTTTCGAGGGACGTTTGTGGGCGATAATGTTGGCCCCTATATCTCACAGTTTCTCTATATAGGAACCACTGAACTAGGTGACGACAACAATCCCTTAAATTCGCTCGATGGCTATGTTTCCTACGGTGCCATGCGATTTGACAATAAAGTTCGTATCGCCGCCGAAAGAGACTTTGTAACGACCTGGGAGTGGTGGCTCGACGTGCAAAATGGGGCTGACCTGCGCCGCATGGAAACCTACGAGAGCACCGACAAATACGGCAGCGAAAGGTACCGCTTCATTGCCACGCCTCGTGACCTAGCGACCTACGTTCACTATGACGCGCTCTACCAGGCTTACCTCAACGCCTGTCTGTTTTTGCTGTCGCAACAGGCTCCTTTTGATCCCGGTGTTCCCTTCCAGGCAGACGACAGATCCGATCATCAACAGGGTTTTGCTCACTTTGGTGGCCCTCATATTTTATCGCTAGTCACCGAAGTAGCCACGCGTGCGCTCAAGGCCGTCCGCTACCAAAAGTTCAGCATTCACCGTCGCTTGCGCCCTGAGGCTATCGGCGGACGCATTCACAGAAGGTGCAGTCTGAAAAATCCGCCCGCGAGTCTAGCTGGCGTAGATGTGCTAGGCCGCAAGCTTGAGAAAACCCTGAAGGAGGTGGCTCACCACAACCGCGAACAAAACCAAAAGTATCTGCATGAGTTGGGTAGTGGCGGGAGCAATGAGTTTGGTGAAACGAGTGATGTCTTCCTGATGCCGATGGCTTTTCCTGAAGGCTCGCCGATGCACCCTTCCTATGGCGCTGGCCATGCTACCGTAGCAGGCGCTTGTGTCACCATTCTCAAAGCCTTCTTTGACCATGGCTACGTGTTACCGGGTACCTATGTGTACTCTGCCAACGGCACCCAGCTAGACCCTGTTCAGGACAAAACGCTCAGGCTAACCGTAGAAGGTGAGCTTAATAAGCTGGCTGCGAACATTGCGATTGGTCGCGACTGGGCGGGTGTTCACTACTTTACGGACTATTACGAGTCGCTGCGGATGGGTGAAAAAATCGCCATCGGCATTTTGCAAGAGCAAAAGCTGACCTATGGTGAGAATTTCAGCATGACGGTGCCGCTCTTTGATGGGGGCAGCGTACGCATATAGCCTGCTATGATTAGGCCCGATTCTAGGTCAATTCTGGGCCGATTGTAAAGACACATTGCCAGGGCGGGCTCTCCCCCTGGTAACTTGGTTTAAAATGACATATATATTGGATATAATGATTTGTCAATTCACTCGCTAGTACAGCGTACTAAAATGTACGGTACTTCGATGAAGGACTTTTTGGGTTATTACAAAAACATCTCTGTTGCGTTCTTTAAGAGGAAAATACAATCGCTAAAAAACCACTCATCAATCAACAGATCCGAGCCGACCAGGTTCTTCTGATTGACAACGAAGGCACGAATCGCGGCCTAACTGATACGTCAGAGGCTCTGGCGCTCGCTAAGGCCGTTAAGCTTGACCTTGTGGTGGTCTCACCCGACGAGGAAAATCCCGTTGCGAAAATTTTGGACTACGGCAAGCACCAGTATCAAAGCCGTAAGCGCCAAAAGCAAAGCGCTCGTACTTCGGTTAAAGAGGTCAGACTGCGCCCCAATGTAGGCGATTCTGACTATAAGGTACGGATTGATAAGGCGCTGGCGTGGTTAGAGCGGGGCGACTCGGTGAAGTTTCAGGTGCGCCTGCGAGGCCGTGAGCACCAGCACCGCGATCGCGCCACCGACTTACTCAACCGGGTCGTAGAAGACCTCTCCAAGGTGAGCAAGGTACAGACGTTTGATCGGCGATCGCTCATCGTCCAAGTCGTTCCTAACTGAGCAGCCATTACTGCGATGCCTCAGTTTGTTCGCCGCGTGCAGCCGCCCCTAGAATTTATTCCGACTGCTTACAATCCATGGGTAATACGAGCGGTTCACTGGGCGCTGCCCTTTTTGCTGCGCGTGCGGATTCGTCCCTGGCTACCGGCAGGTATTTCCCACATTGAGGTTGCTCACGTTGATCGGCTAGTCGATCTTTACGCTCAGTTTGAGGCCGGCAAGGCTCGCTTTTTAATGTCGGTGCGGCATGTGGAGGTGGATGATCCCTTAAGCGGGCTGTACTTATGCTCTACGGCGGTTGCCAAAGCCGCTAAAGCTAGAGGCATTTCGCTCAAACAGCCGGTGCATACGCATTTCATCTACGAGCGGGGCATGACCATTTGGGCGGGTAAAGGCATTGGCTGGCTGCTTTCACGCATTGGTGGCGTGCCCATTCGCAGAGGGCGACGGCCTGACTGGGTTGGGCTCAAGGCGGCGCGTAAGCTTTTGGTAGAGGGCGAGATGCCGATGGTGGTCGCGCCTGAAGGTGCGACTAATGGGCACAGTGAGCGACTGGGGCCGCTGGAGCCAGGGGTTGCTCAGCTCGGGTTTTGGTGTGCTGAAGATTTGCAGCGCGACGGGCGACCTGAGGAGGTGTTTATTGTGCCGATTGGGATTCAGTATCGGTATGTAGCGCCGAACTGGCCGCGTTTAGCACAGCTGCTTTTAAGGCTAGAAATGCAGAGTGGGCTGGCTCAGTCATTGCCTGATACGGCCAGATCGGTGCCTCTGGCTGCGGCTGTGGATAAGGACTGCTATTTGCGCATATTGCGGCTGGGCGAGTACCTGATAGAAAAGATGACGGCGTTTTATGCTCGCTGGTATCACCAAAAGTTTGAGGATAAAGGGTCTGAAGATGCAGCCTCTGAAAAGATTAAAAGCAACGATGACTGTCCTGAACGTTTGCAGCAGCTTTTAGATCGATCGCTGCGGGTGGCTGAGCAGTTTTTTGATTTGCCGGGTAAAGGGACTTTGGTGGATCGCTGTCGGCGGCTGGAAGAAGCGAGCTGGACTTACATTTATCGGGAGGATTTGCCTGATTTGGCGTCGCTCTCTGAGCTGGATAGAGGGCTAGCGGATTGGGCGGCACAGGAGGCGAGCCTGCGGGAGCTGCATATGCGAATGGTGGAAAGCTTTGTAGCGGTTGATGGCTACTATATTCGCGAGAAGCCTTCGTTTGAGCGTTGCGCTGAGACGGCGCTGCTGATGTCTGACATGCTGGCCCGGTTGGGGGGCGATAAGCTGCCGAGTCGGCCAAGGCTGGGCGATCGCACCGTAAAAGTCACCATCCAACCGCCCCTTGCTATCACCCCGCGCCTAGCGGACTATCAGCAAAATCGTCGGGCTGGACGGGCAGCAGTGGCAACTCTCACCGAAGAAATTCGTCAGTCTTTAGAAGAAACTATTGAGCGCTGAAGTCGGGAGTCTCTACCGTGATAGGCTTGCGGCTAAGTCCAGCAAAAGAGAATACACTGTGGCCTTAAATTTTACGTTTTTAACCGTCTTTTTGACCTTGATGGTAGTTGCCTTATGGGCGGGCTACCTGATGGCCAGAGTGGTTTTGGGGCCTCAGGCAGCTCGGCATAACTTGTTTTACAGCGGGCCTTGGCTGTTTTTGGGCGCGGCGATCGCACTCCTCCTCTCTTTTGTCGGTCGCTACGGTCTGGTGGTTATATACGGAATCTATGTGGTGGGCGTTTTGGCTTGGCTGCTAAGCTGGCCTATTCGTAAAAAGCAGGCAGGCGAGCTGAAGCTAGAAGTAGGCCGCACCTCTCAAAACAAAACGCTTTTTTGGGTGAGTCTATTCTGCGTTGGGCTAGCGGTGGTGATGACGCTACCCGTGCTAGATACGTTCACGGGCGCGCTCGTCAGTCCGCTGGGCATTTTCTTGGGCTTAGGGGAGATTGCGTTTTGGTGGGCGATCGCGCTCCTGTTCATCATGCTGGGCCTCAGCGACTTAGAAATTCACGAGCATGGCCTTTCGTATCTATACGCTTGGCAACCCTGGGGGCGCATAGAAGCCTTTGGCTGGGACGACGACAAACCCAACACCCTCATTTTAAGGGTCGTCAAGCGCAGCTTCCTCTCCCGCCGCTACGTCACGCTCAGCATTCCTCCCGCCCAAAAAGAAGCCGTCGATCAGCTCATAGACGACTATATTAGCGAGGCTGATTTGGCGACTGAAATGGATGGTGATATCGTTCAACAGTCCAACTAAATGTTTTGAAATGGGCATAATCTATCAAGATTATAAAATCAGTTGGTCAGCTAAGTGACGGGTATCAACTTTAAGAAGCTAGCACGTAAAAACCTACCGCTGATTCAGAACATTGTTGAGGTAACTGACCCCGAGGCTAGTATTCGTACTTGTGAAGGAACCAGACTACTAGGAGAAGCTGAAGGTGCTCATCGTTATGATGTTGAGCTAGCTGGCGAGCTGTTGGGCTGGGTGCAGGGGAATGAAAAGGCGGGCGTGATCGCCACACTCCTCACCAGTCTTGCCCGCATAGAACAAGAGAAACGTTCTCTGGCTTCAGAACTGCTAGGAAAGTACAAAGAGATCTCGCTGCTGTTCGATCTTTCTGAGAAAATTCTAGGTTGCCTCACCGTGCGAGAGGCGGCTGAGGTTGCCTTAAAAGAGGCCCAGCAGCTTTTGAATGCTCAGGCAGGCGCTTTACTGCTGCGGCCAGACGGTCGAAACTTTTTAGAAAGAGTGGCCACTTTTGGTGAAAACAACTTATTTGACGCCACGATTCTTTGGGGCGAAGGCGTAATCGGCACCCTCGTACAAGCGGGACGCGGCGAAATTGTTAACGATTTATCCATCGATTTACGAGAGGATGGCACAGCCGAACCTGGCAAAAGTTTGGCCGGTTCTTTGATTTGCGTGCCGCTCAGAAATAAAACATCGATTCTGGGTGCGATCGCCCTCACGCGCCCTGCTAGCCAGCCCTACACCGCCCAAGATTTAAAGCTTCTGACGACGCTGGCCGGTCAGACGGCTGGGGTAATTAACGCACTTTTACACGAAGACAAGCTCAAAGAAAGTCGCCAAAACGATCTGATTTTGCGGCTCTCTAGTCAAATTCATGAGTCGCTAGAACTCGACAAAATTTTAGACACCACCGTCTGCGAAATCTACACCGCCTTGCAGCTTGATCGCTGCGTATTCCTCTGGTGTGAAGCGGCTGTCAAGGATTCTCTAACAGGCGCTGGCCTAGAAGTTGTGACAGAGTGCAAACGCTTTGATCTCTCTTCAAGTAAAGGAAGCTACGCTCCTGAGGTGGTCAATCAGCTAGCTTGTCAGTTGGGTCATACTCATCCCTTGAGAATTGACGACGTGACCCAAATCAGCGATGACGCCACCCGTCAATTCCTACAAAGCCAAGACTTCATAGCCTTCTTAGCAATTCCTATTCAAACGCGCTCAGGCCAAACGGGAGCTATTTGCTGCGGCAATAGTCAGGAACCCAGAGCCTGGAGTGACAGCGAGGTTTCCCTGCTACAGGCCGTGACCAATCAGCTTGCGATCGCCCTCGACCAGGCCGAACTGTATGACCAAAGCCGCACCACCGCCCAAACGGCCCAAGACAAAGCCCAGCAGCTAGAAACCACTGTTGCCGAGCTTCAGCAGGCCCAGCTCCAGCTCGTGCAAAGCGAAAAAATGTCGAGCATTGGTCAAATGGTGGCAGGCGTCGCCCACGAAATCAACAATCCCGTTTGCTTTATTCACGGCAATCTAAAGCACCTTCAACGCTACATCGAAGACCTACTGCATCTGATTCAGCACTACCAAGCCGAACACACGGCTCCTAGCGAGGCATTACAGGCTGATATTGAAGAAATAGATCTCAATTTTTTAATTGAAGATTTACCCAAAACGCTCACCAGTATGAAAGTAGGTACCCACCGCATCCGCGAGATTGTGCTGTCGCTTCGTAACTTTTCCCGGCTAGATCACGCAGACTTTAAATCAGTGGATTTACACGAAGGCATCGACAGCACTTTGCTCATTTTGAGTCATCGTTTAAAGGGTTCCGATACCTGTCCTCGAATCGAGATCATCAAAGCATATGGCGACCTGCCGCCTGTAGACTGCTATCCCGGTCAGCTCAATCAGGTGTTTATGAACATTGTGGCGAATGGAATTGATGCCTTGGAGAACGCTGGCGTTAGGATGCCAGCGATCGCTATCCACACCCAACAAATAGATGCCAACCGCGTTCAAATTCGCATTGTCGACAATGGCCCCGGCATTCCTCCCAACGTAAAAGAGAAGCTATTCGATCCCTTTTTTACTACCAAGGAAATTGGCAAAGGTACGGGGCTCGGTCTCTCTATTAGCTATCAGATTATTACCGAGCGACACGGTGGCACGTTAACTTGCCAGTCTGGAGATGGCCAGTCGGCGCTGAATCAGGGCACTGAATTTATGATTGAAATTCCGATTTGGCAGGGCGATCGCGTAGCCGCTCCTACAGAGAATCCAGAGAATCGCCCACCCGAAAACTCGTGAAAAGTTCGCGCCATAACGCCAGTAAGGTGCCAAGCGGGAATGCTAATCAACATAAATGAGTTGACGCTGCAAACCCTCTTATCCGCGACTGTCATGGACACCCCTGAGCCTCAAAATCACGCTTCGCCATCCGCCGCAAAAAGCTGGATAAATCGCCTTAAGGTCGGCCAAAAAATCACCCTGGGCTACGCCGTGGCGTTAGGTATTGCCATCACCGGGACGGCAACAGGCGTCATTATGGGTAATCACCATCAGTACAAAGCGTTAGAAGAGCAAGAGCACAGTCGGACAGAGGTTTCGCTCCTCACCCAGCTACAAACCGGCGTCTTACAGACTCGAACCCATCAGCAACAGCTCATTCCACTCAGCGAATTTCCAGACGACTTTCAAGAGGAGTATGGCCACATCCTCAAACATGCCAACACCATTCGAAAAGTTTGGGCTGAGATAGGGAATTCTGTCACAAATCAAGAACAAGCAAGCTATGGCGATCATAATGACCAGGATATTGCCCTGTTTATGCAAGCCTACGATGGCGTTGCCTCTACCTACCTACGAACGTTAAATAGCCTAGTCACCGAAATTGACCTACCCAACATAGATACCCCAGCCAAGGTTTCAGCCGCTCAGCAGCGGTTACTGGCTTTTACAAACGGGAGCTTCGCAATTAAGTTCGACGGTATCTCAGACGATTTAGATGCTTTGATTGGTGAGGCTAGAGAAGATTACATCAAAGCCCAAAAATCAGTAGATGCGGCCCAGAAGTTAGGCAATCGGCTAATTGCGCTGAGTATGCTGTTATCATCGCTGGTGGCGGCACTGCTGGCGCTGATTATCAGCCAAGCTATCAACCGTCCGCTGAAAGCTGTAGAAGAGGCCGCGCTACAGGTCACCCGCGATGGCAACTTTGACCTGCGAGCAGCCGTAGAAACTGATGATGAAGTGGGGACAGTTGCCACGGCGCTGAACCAATTGTTGGAGCGGGTAAGCAGCCGCACCCAAGCGTTAGAAAGGGCTCGTGACACCTTGGAGCTGCGGGTAAAAGATCGCACTCAGGAGCTAAATTCTATTATCGACAACCTCGGCGATGGCCTATTGGTCACTGATTCTAAGGGCTGTATTACGCGATCTAATCCAGCCTTACGTCGTTTGTTCGACCTGGAAGGCAAGGTGATCACCAATCAACCTGTTCAGGCCATTTTTGACGCTAAAATTACGACGCTGATCGCCCAAAATCAGGCCCCGCCGCAAACCACCCTGAGCGCTGAGCTTGCCCTTCCTCATAATCGCGTGGGGCAAGCCCTGGTAACCGCCATTATTTCAGAGACGGTGGATGCCAAGGCTTGCTCGCTGGAATCGGCGGGTTCGGTCGTGCTGATTCGAGACATTACCGCTGAAAAAGAAGTCGATCAAATGAAAACTGACTTTATTTCTACGGTGTCTCACGAGCTGCGGACGCCGCTGACCTCGGTGTTGGGCTTTGCTAAGCTGATTCAAAAAAAGCTAGAAAGCACGGTGCTGCCAGCGATCGCGATAGACAATAAAAAGATGGATCGGGCCGTTCGCCAGGTGCGCGAAAACTTAACCATTATTGTCTCTGAGGGTGAGCGCCTGACTTCACTGATTAATGATGTGCTCGATATTGCCAAAATTGAAGCCGGTAAAGTTGAGTGGAATATGCAGCCAATCCCGGTTTCGGAGATTGTTGAACGGGCGATCGCAGCCACTTCTGTGCTTTCTCAAAACAGTGGGCTGAAGATTATTCGTGAGATCGATTCTGACCTGCCACCGGTGATGGGCGATCGCGATCGCCTCATGCAAGTCGCCATTAACCTGCTCTCCAACGCCATCAAATTTACCCACAGCGGCTCAGTCACCTGCCGCGCCCGCCGCCAGGACGACAATATCGTAATTAGCATTGTAGACACTGGCGTGGGTCTAGCCGAAGATGACCTTGAAAAAGTCTTTGAGAAATTCAAGCAGGTCGGCGAAATTATGACCGATAAGCCTCAGGGCACCGGGCTAGGGCTGCCCATTTGCAAACAGATTGTTCAGCACCACGGCGGCCACATTTGGGCCGAGCGCAACCCAAAACAAGGCAGCACCTTTTCTTTTACCCTGCCCATCAGCGTTTCGCTCAAGGCCGAGGTTGCCAAGATCAATCTGCAAACCTTAGTACAACAGCTCAAAGAAAACGTAGACAACACAATTACCCAGGCAGAAAAGTCTCAAAAAACAATTTTGGTTGTAGACGATGAGCCCCACATTCGCCAGCTATTGCGTCAGGAGCTAGAAGCAGAGGGCTATCAGGTCAAAGATGCCAAAGACGGCATGGATGCGATTAAGCAGGTAAAGGAAGGGCGGCCCGATCTGATCATTATGGATGTGATGATGCCCAACATCAGCGGCTTTGACTTAGCTGCCGTACTCAAAAACGATCCTGATACAACAGGCATTCCTACCATTGTGCTCTCTATCCTTCAAGACCCCGAGCGCGGCTATCGCTTGGGCATTGACCGCTATCTCAGCAAGCCAATTGACACCGATCTGCTACTAAAAGACATCAAGTCCTTACTGGCTCAGGGCTCTTCTAAACGTAAGGTGCTAGTAGTAGACATTGATACTTCAGCAACTAAAGCCCTGACAGAAGTATTGCTAACAAAAGGCTATGCTGTCACTGAAGCAACCACAGGCCCCGATGGCATTGCCGCAGCGCTGGCTCTCAAGCCAGATATGGTGATTGCGGATGCGGCTATTTCCACCGAGCACGAGCTGATCAAAACCCTGCGGTTTGACAGAGGGCTAGAAAATATCTTTTTTGTGATCACAGAGCAAGAGAGTTCTGAACAAACACCTGAGCAAAGTGAACGAGACCTAGCACCGCTAAAAAATTAACCTCTCTTTTAATTTCTAATGCATAACACCATGACCTTGAACAAAACTATTTTGATCGTCGATGATGAAGCTCATATTCGGATTCTGATGGAACAAACCCTCGAAGATCTTGAGGATGATGGGGTAGAACTGCTGATTGCCAGCGACGGGGCAGAAGCGCTAGAGATCATTCAATCTAAAAAGCCGAACTTAGTATTTTTAGATGTGATGATGCCTAAAATGAACGGATTCGAGGTGTGTAAAGCGGTCAAAGGCGATGTGAATACTCAGGAGACTTATATCATTATGCTCACGGCCAAAGGTCAGGACTTTGACCAGCAGCAGGGCCGCGACGTAGGCGCAGATCTGTACATGACTAAGCCTTTTGATCCAGATGAAATATTAGATAAGGCGACAGAGATTTTGGCAAAGTAATCTGGTTTCAGATTCGGTAACGAAAGCTATATGTAAGGAAGTTAGCCTTAACATGCAGCTAGTTTCCTGATGCCGTACGAATGCCAAAAACCTGTATTAGCTTACTCGCCGCTTTCTTCTTAATGTCTTTGTCTGGCTGCGGTGTCAATGAGCGGGTGGATGCGATCGCCCCAACCAACCAATCTATTCAAACGCAGTCCTGTGAGACAAAAAACATCATCCCAAACATTCAACCGGTTCTAACAACTGGAAACAACATACCCGTTGCTATTTCTGAGGGTGCCAACAGAGTGCTTGAAGGAAAAGCCGAAGGCGCACAGTTTACACTGGCGGATGTTCCTGACGATATACCTATATCCGCAGAACGGGCAATCCAAGTTGCGGACATCAACACATTGTCACGCTTGACCCAGCCACCCATCAAGACAACGGTTGAGTTGCTTGCCTACACTAATCCCTTGGAAAACGTTCAGAATAGAACAGTATGGAGAGTGATCTACTGGGGATCTCCTGTTCAAGTAGATCTACCCCCAACGGTTGACAGCGATGGAAAAGCAGTATACATTGCGCCTCAACCCTCCACAAACCGTCACGCTATCACCATCGTTTTAGTAGATGCACTCAGCGGCAGTCCTTTTAGCCTGTCTTCTGTTGAATAGTTCTAAATTTGTCAGATTTCATGAAACGTTCTTACCCTAACATTTGTTCTATCAATCTTTTTAGACCTTGCTGATCCTTGAAGCTCAGTATTCCTAGCTTTTTCAAAATTAAACCTGACTGAATCGTTGTAACAATCGGCTTGATAACAGATGGCTTGAGTAAATGGAAAAGGAACCAAGAGGACATTCACCAAATCTACAGATCGTTGTAGATATGTCCTCAGGGTTATCCCAAACACTTGATAATGAAGGTTCAGAAAGCTTCGTTGCTGCCGCTACTAGCAGCCTATCGGCGGTAGAAGTCTCTGAGTTTTGAGTTAGTTCTTCAATCGTTGGAATGTGCTCCTCCCTCTCTAACCAGGTCAAAAGCGCTGACCACAGCGTGGGATTTAGCTGCACAGCAACCCGCTAACCGCTAGCATCCACCACAAACTGAGCCGATTTCAAAGCCTCAAGTACGCTAGTCATAGGTACACAGTACTCATGGTTCGCTGAAAAATACGGGAGAAAAACAAATAGACATAGCGATAATGAGGTCAGGTGACTT
>PPFU01001901.1_pt1 | contig 15733 bp, 18 predicted proteins | sample 1535991 | NCBI WGS metagenome assembly PPFU01 (sample SAMN04901290, study PRJNA319586) | Hypolithon metagenome, whole genome shotgun sequencing project. | isolation source: Antarctic Hypolithon | place: Antarctica: Miers Valley | collected 2014
GGGTGACAGGATTCGAACCCGTGGCCCTCGGTTTTGGAGACCGATGCTCTACCAGCTGAGCTACACCCCTGCGGGAGGTGGGCGTCTATCCGCGAGAGCTGCAGATGGCAAGCGCATCGCAGCGGCGACGGGCGACAAGGCCCATGCTAGGAAGGCACACGATGCACGCGCCGGCGTACCAGCCAATCCCCCCGCAACTCCTGCTGACCGCCTATCGCAGGGGAATCTTCCCGATGGCCGACAGCCGCACCGACGAGGAGGTGTTCTGGATCGAGCCGCGCGAGCGGGCGATCATCCCGCTCGAGGGTTTCCGCTGCTCGCACTCGCTCGGAAAGGTGCTGCGCCAGGGGCGTTTCCGGGTCACCTGCGACGAGGCTTTCGGCGAGGTGATCGCCGCCTGCGCCTTGCCGCGCCCGGCCCATCCCGAAACCTGGATCAGCCGACGGATCGAGCAGAGCTACCTGTTGCTTCACGCGCATGGTCATGCCCATTCGGTCGAATGCTGGCAGGGGGCCGAGCTGGTCGGCGGCCTTTATGGCGTCGCCTTCGATCGCGTGTTCTGCGGGGAGAGCATGTTCAGCCGGGCGGCCGACAGCTCGAAGGTGGCGCTCGCCTGGCTCGTCGCGCTGCTGCGCCGGGCCGGCTACCTCGTGCTCGATTGCCAGTTCATGACCCCCCATCTGGCCAGCCTTGGCGCGGTCACGATCGGGCGGGAGGACTATCTCGCAAGGCTGGGCATGGCGGGCCGTGGGCAACGATGGATGTCGCTGCCCGAAGCCTATGCCTCGCTGGTCGCCGAAGCCTCCTCCTCCTCCGACGGTTCGACCGGAACCTCTTCCTCGGGGAAGCTCATCGCGCAATCCTTGACCCACACGTCATAGATCGGGTGCTCGACGACGTTGAGGCTGGGTGATTTCTTGAACAGCCAGCCGGAAAAAACGCGCGTCCATTGCTGGTCCGAATCGGCGTCGGGCCGGTCGCGGACGAACAGCTGGACGAAGGCGCCGGTCTCAGGCGGATTCTCCCACGGCGCGGTGCGCTCGCACGAGGCGAGGCGAACGACGACATCGCCCATCCGCCGCGACTGGCCGGGCGAAAGCTCGATATCGCGCGAGATATTGTTGCGCTTGTTGATCAGCCCGAGTGTGGCCACCCGTTCCCCGAGCGGAGTGCCGAGCCTTTCCTGCCCCTCGATGGCGGGCGGGCGTGGCGGAGCGCCGGCGAGTTCCTCGGGCATGGCGGTTTCTTCCGGCTGGGGTTCGGGCGCCTCGCCGCCGCAGCCTGCCAGGAGCAGCGCGGCCAGTGGGAGGGCCGCGAGCGGCATCCGGCGCCTCGGGAGCAGGGTCACTCGGGCGTCCAGGCTTCGTAATCGCCCGAAGCGCGCGCGCGACGCCCGCCTTGCTCCAGCGCGCCCGCGGGGCGGTAGGCCTTGACCGTGCCTGTGGCGTTCGGCGAATAGTCGGCTTCCCAGATGTGCGGTGGCGGCAAGTGGCTTTCGGGCAGCGCATCGTAGGAATGGTGCAGCCAGCCGTGCCACTCGGACGGAACCCTGCTCGCGTCATTGGCCCCGTTATAGATCACCCAGCGTCGCTCGCCGCCCGCGTAGGAGCCATCCGTCGCCAGCTTGCTGCGCTTGTTGCGCGAACGGTAGTACTGGTTGCCCTGTCCATCGGTGCCGACATGCTCGCCGCGCCGCCAGGTGAACAGGGAGGTGCCGAACGTCGCCCCGTCCCACCAGGTGAAGATCTTGGAGAGGATGCCCATGGCCGCGCGACTAGCCGTCAGCACGGGCCCGAAGCAAGCGGCATCACCACTGGACCCTGGCGCCCGGCGTGATCCCGAGCCGCGCGGCGGTGCCGCCGTTCAGTTCGAGCACCGCGGCGGCGGGCTCCTCGGAACTGAAGGGGCCGGGCTCGAACGGCGTGGTCTCGGCGATGATCTGGTCGATCACCCCGTCCGCGCCGATGAAGATCATGTCGAGCGGGATCTCGGTATTCTGCATGGTGAAGCTCGCCATGCGCGGCGGATCGCGCGGGAAGATCATTCCCTCGTCCGCCCCCATCGCCGGGCGAAAGCGAAGCCCCATCCATTGTTCCTGCTGCGTTGCCGCCACCTCGACCCGAAACCGGTGCGTGCGGCCATCCTGCGTGATCGTCAGCGGCGCCACGCGCAGGCCGGATCGGGGGTGGACCGACGGCGTTTGCGAAGCCGGTGTGGCGCCGGTCTCGGCCTGCGACAGGCTCTGCGCCTGGGGCGAGCAGGCCGCCAGCGCGAGGATCGCCAACCCGGGCAGCAGCGTGCACGATCGCTTGCTATGCATCATTCGCCTTCGCCCTCGGCCACCCATTCCTGCGCCGCCGCGACATTTGTAGCGTCGAGCAATGCGCGGGCATCGCCGAAGGAGTGGCCCGCGCGGATAAGCGCGGCAAGCTGTTTCTCGCGCCTGGCCGGGTCGACCGGACCGCCGAACGGACCGAACCTTCGCTTGCGCGCCATGGCCAGCGCCGCGCCCCGCCTTGCCGCTTCCCCGGGCCGCAGTTCGTCGCGGATGTCGCCGCCAATACCCGCCTCGCTCAGCGCGCTTCCGATCCGTCGCGGCCCATAGCCGCGCCGCAGCAGGCCCGCGCTTCTGGCTTCGGCAAAGGCGCGATCATCGACATAGCCTGCCTCGCAGAACCGCATGACGAGCGCGGCAGGATCCGCCGCGCCTTCCCCGCTCCAGCCCCGTTCCCTCAGCTTGCGGACGAGATACCGCTCGAGCCGCACCGCGCTGGTGGCGAAGCGGGCGACGTAGGCGAAGGCCAGCGCTTCCAGCCCCGGTCCGTCGAGCGGCTTGGGGGCGCGCTTGGGCGAGGCCTTGTGCCCCTCTTCACCGTCGTGGACAGCGCCGCCTTCTGCCATATTGCTGCCATACTCCTTTTCGAATGGGGCGGATTGCCCCGCCGCGCGCACGTTCGTGGCTGGTTCAGGCTGGCTTGTCATGCTCGCTGGCGTGAAAACGATGCAACAAGGCTCAGGGATCGCATGACCAAACTCGTCCCCACTCCCAATGATTGCCCGCTGCCGCGACGCCTGTCCGATTTCGCCACCTTCACCGACGCAATCGACTACGCCGCACAGAGCGCCAAGGGGCTCAATTTCCACGATATGCGCGGCGATCTGGTCCACGTCTATCCCTATCGCGAGCTGCGCGAAGATGCGCTCGCCCATGCCCGAAGGCTGGTGGCGGCGGGGATCGAAAAGGGCGACCGCGTCGCGCTGATCGCCGAGACGGGGCCCGATTTCGCGGCCCTGTTCTGCGGCGCTGTATACGCCGGCGCCTGGCCCGTGCCGCTGCCGCTGCCCACCACGTTCGGCGGGCAGGAGAGCTATATCGAGCAATTGGGCGTGCAATTGCAGAGTTGCGATCCGGCGATCCTGCTTTACCCCGCCGAAATCGCCGACATGGTCGATGCGGCCGCCAACCGGCAGGATGTGCGCGCGATCGACTGGGTGAGCTTCGCCACGCGTGAGGCGCCGGCGATCGACCTGCCGCCCCCCTCGCCCGAGGACATCTGCTACCTGCAATATTCCTCTGGCTCGACCCGCTTTCCCGCCGGCGTCGCGGTGACCCACCGTGCACTGCTCCACAACCTCTACGGCCACGCAGCGACCATCCAGGTCGGCAATGGCGACCGGGTAATAAGCTGGCTGCCGTGGTATCACGACATGGGCCTGGTGGGGTGCTTCCTGTCGCTGATCGCCAATCAGGTGAGCGCCGATTACCTCAAGACCGAGCATTTCGCCCGCCGCCCGCTCGCCTGGCTCGACCTGATCAGCCGCAACGAGGGGACCACGCTCTCCTATTCGCCGACCTTCGGCTACGATATCTGCGCGCGTCGCATCTCAAGCCAGTCCAACGTCGCCGAGCGCTTCGACCTTTCGCGCTGGCGCACCGCGGGCAATGGCGCGGACATGATCCGTCCCGACGTCATGCAGAACTTCGTCAACGCCTTCGCCCCCGCGGGCTTTCGCGCCTCCGCGTTCACCCCGAGCTACGGCCTTGCCGAAGCGACCCTGGCGGTGACCGTGATGCCGCCCGGCGAGGGCATCCGCGTCGAGCTTGTCGAGGAGGAGCGTCTGTCGGGCACCCGCCGCGACCTTTCGCGGCCTGCGCGCTACCGGGCGATCGTCAATTGCGGCAAGCCCCTGCCGGATATGGAGGTCGAGATCCGCGGCGCGAGCGGGAAACCCGTCGCCGATCGGCGCATCGGCAAGATCTGGTGCCGCGGACCCTCGGTCATGCACTCCTATTTCCGCAACGGCGATGCCACGAGCGACAGCCTCGTCGGCGGCTGGCTCGATACCGGCGACATGGGTTACATGGCGGATGGCTACCTGTTCTTGGTCGGCCGCGCCAAGGACATGATCATCATCAACGGCAAGAACCACTGGCCGCAGGATATCGAGTGGGCGGTCGAGCAGCTGCCCGGCTTCAACCATGGCGATATCGCCGCCTTCTCGATCGAGAGCGAGACGGGCGAGGAAATGGCCGCCGTGCTCGTCCATTGCCGCGTGTCCGACCCCGAAGAGCGGGTCCGGTTGCGCGAATCGATCCGCGACAAGGTCCGCTCGATCATGGGCGTCAACGCAGTCGTCGAGCTCATCCCTCCGCGCACCTTGCCCCGCACGAGCTCAGGCAAGCTGAGCCGGGCCAAGGCAAGGCGGCTTTACCTGGCAGGCGAGATCGCGCCTCTGGATCTCGCCGCCTGACGTTGAACGAAGCGTCAGCGTCGCGCCCTAGTCGGGCTGGCTGGCGTCCGCTTCCTCGACTTCGAGCGTTGGCACTTCGATCGTCTGCTCCTCCGTCTCCACGTTCACCTCGGCGGCGTCGACGTCGTATTCGGGCATATTGCCTTCTTCGACGCTCACCTCGGGCATTTCCCCCTCCTCGGTCTGTTCGACGTCGCAGGCGGCCAGACCCAGGGCGGCGGTGCCCGAAAAAAGGAAAGTGACAAGATTACGCATACATATTCTCCTGTTCTCGCCCATCAACCGCTTGCCGCGGCGTCGGGTTCCAAACGGCTTTGCCGCAGCCGGTGCACCCGCTCCCGATAACGCAATCAGAACACACCTAGTCGCGCGCCCCAGCCCATCGCGCATCCACCGTCCCGAAGCCAGCACCGCGTAATTCGCTCTTGAAGGGGATGTCTCGCTCCGCGAGGGCCTTCTCCACCGTTGCCAGGGCATCGGGCGGACCCGAGAGCAAGACCGGCAGGTTGACCCGTGGCTGGGCCCATTTCAGCAGCTCGAGCGCGCGGCGGCCCTCCTCGCTCGGTTGCTGGGCTCCGTCCTCGGCGCCGGGCACCCGTTCGAAAGGGATCGGCAGCAGTGGCCGCACTGGCGGGATCAAGCGGATGCGCCAGTCGGGTACGGCGGCGGTGATCCGCCGTTCGAGATCGGCATAGGCGGCGAGGCTCGCGCCATCGAGCGGCCGCGCATTGACCGTCGCTCGGCGGCGCTCGCGATCGACGGTGACCTCGTCGGGCGAGACCCCGGCAACCAGTGCCAGCCGCTCCGCGAGCTGGTCGGCAGCTTCCAGATCGGCCTGCTCATCGGCGAGAGCGGTCCGCAATTGCGCCTCCTCGGCGGCCTGTGCGGTGGTGCCCACACGATATTGCGTGAGCTTCATCTCGACCGGTGCGCCCAGCGCGTCGCTGAGCGCACGGGCAGTGTTCCGCTCGGCATCTGGCCGAAGCTGGGGAGTGAGTACCGTGGCGGTGATCTGGATCGGTTCGGCTTCGAGATTGGTCTCGATCTGCGAGAGTCGGGCGCGCTCGTCGAACGCCTCGAGCACCACGGTGTTGATCGAGCGGGCGGCATTGGTCTCCCAGACGATCTGCCTCAGCGACACGTAAAGCGGGATGGCGAGGGCGACAAAGGCGGCGAGGATGAGGAAGGTCTGCCAATGGGTCTGCTTGTCCGACAGGGTGGTCGAGAAGCCGTAGACCCGCGCCATTGCCGCGGCGGTCAGCGCAATGGTCATGAGGTTGGTGACGAACAGCAGCAGCGAGCCCGAGAACACCGTCCAGTTCCAGGTCGCAAGGCCGAAGCCGACGACGGCGAGCGGCGGCATCAAGGCGGTGGCGATGGCGACGCCCACGATCGTGCCCTCGCGCCCCCGGATCATCGCATAGGCGCCGGCAATTGCGGAGAACAGCGCCACGCCGAGGTCGAACAGGTTGGGCCGCGTGCGTGCCGCGATCTCGCTGGTCACGGTCTGCAAGGGGCTCAGATAGACGATGAACGCGCAGAACAGGATCGAGAGCACCGTGCCCGCGAGCAGCGAGCGGGCCGAGAGGCGCATCCACTGGAAGTCGCCGGTGGCGATGGCGAAGCCCAAGCCCATGATTGGCCCCATCAGCGGCGAGAGCAGCATGGCGCCGATGACAACGGCGGGCGAGGAGAGCAGCAGGCCGAGGATCGCGATCCCGGCCGACATCAGGGTCATCAGGATGTAGCGCGCCGAGAGCAGGCACTCCTCGCGCCGCTTGTTGATTACCGCCTCCTGGTCGACACTGACGACGACATCCAGCGTCCACCAGCGGCCGAGCCTCGCGATCGCCGGGCCGATGCCGCCCGAGCGGCGGCCACTCGTCAATTGCGTTTCGGCCTCGGTTGCCATGCGATATTCTTACCTTCCCGGACCTGCTAGTAGAGAGCTAAGGGAGAGGAGGGAACGCTTGAAAAGCGTGTCTTGCCCGCCCAATACAGTATCTGCTCGCCGAGATGAGGATCAGGACCTGATGGCCACGACCAACAAGACTGCGACCATGACCGATCTCGAGCTGACCCCGCCCGAGCCGGTGCCGCAGGTCAGTGCCGAAAAAGCGTCGGGGCTGGTCCCGGTCAGCGAGCAGAAGAAGTCCGCGCTCGACAAGAAGGTCGAGGGCTTTGTCTCCGAGCTGGTCGCGCTCGATGCCAAGTCGCCCGAGTTCGGCAAGCAGGTCGACCTCATCACCAGTATGGGCCGCAAGGAGATTTCCGCGGCAGCAGGCATGTCCAACCGGTTCCTCGATCGGCCGGTGCGGGCGATGGATCAGGACAGCGGGGTCGGCGCCAATCTCAGCGAGCTGCGCCGCACGGTCGAGGATCTCGATCCCGGCCGGCGCGGCAAGCTGACCGGGCGCAAGCTGTTCGGCATCATCCCCTTCGGCGGCAAGCTGAAGAACTATTTCGACAGTTATACGAGCGCCCAGGGGCACATCCAGGCGATCCTCGCCCGGCTCGCGTCCGGCAAGGACGAGCTCTTGATGGACAACGCCGCGATCGACGTCGAGCGGCATAAATTGTGGGAGGCGATGGGCAGTCTTGAACAGATGATCCACATCGCCAAGACGCTCGACGAGCGGCTCGAGGAGAAGGCCGCCGATCTCGACGCGAGCGATCCCGAAAAAGCCAAGGCGCTGCGCGAAACGGCTTTGTTTTACGTCCGCCAGCGCACGCAGGACCTGCTCACCCAGATGGCGGTGAGCGTGCAGGGCTACCTGGCGCTGGATCTGGTCAAGACGAACAATGTCGAGCTGGTGAAGGGCGTCGATCGCGCCTCCACCACTACCGTGGGCGCGCTGCGCACGGCGGTTACGGTGGCGCAGGCGATGACCAATCAGCGGCTCGTCCTCGGCCAGATCACCGCGCTGAACGAGACCACCGCGGGCCTGATCGATTCGACCGGCCAGCTGCTGCGCGACAACACCGCCAAGATCCACGAGCAGGCCGCCTCGAGCACGATCCCGCTCGAGACGCTGCAACGCGCCTTCCAGAACATCTACGACACGATGGACGAGGTCGACCAGTTCAAGGTCCGCGCGCTCCAGTCGATGAAGCAGACCGTCGACACGCTTTCGACCGAGGTCGAGAAGTCCCAGGGCTACATCGCCCGCGCCGAAGGGCAGGCCGAGGCTTCGCGCCAGGTGCAGGGGCGTAACGCCTCGCTGTTGAGCCTCGACAGTTGATGTCCCGGGACCTGACCCGCATCAGCGACAGGGTGTTGGCCGAGGGCCGCCGCGTGCTCGAAGACAATCAGATGGGCGGGCGGCATCGCCTCGTCGGCATGGCCAGCGGGGCGGCGAAGTCGATCGGCAGCGGCTCGATGCAGATGCGGATCAAGCACTGGGTGAGGAAACTGGTCCGAGCGTTCATCGCTTTCTGGGCGGTGCTCGTGGGCGCCGGGGTCGCGGGCCTCGTGCTCGGCGGCATCGGCTTGGAGGGCATCATGCTCACCGTGCTGGCGTTGATCGCGGTGGTTGCCTTCTTCCTGGTCTATCCGCGGATGAAGCCGCCGCGCCGCGCCGATCTCACCAAGGGCGACGTTCGTCAACTGGTCGGTCGCACCGAGCTGTGGCTCGAGCACCAGCGCCCCGCTCTTCCGCCACCCGCGGCGCGCATCGTCGGCGATATCGGCGTCCAGCTGGATGCGCTCGGGCTTCAGCTCGAGACGATCGACCCCGCTCATCCCGCCGCGCAGGAAACCCGCAAGCTGGTGGGCGAGTACTTGCCCGAAATGATCGAATCCTACCGCCGCATTCCCGGCCATCTGCGCCGCGAGGAGCGCGCCGGTGGAACGCCGGACCAGCAGCTCGAGGAATCCTTGCGCAAGATCAGCGGCGAGATCGACCATGTGACGCGGCAGCTTGCCGACGGCGCGCTCGACGATCTGGCGATCCGCTCGCGCTACCTCGATTACAAGTTCGGCGGCCAGCTCGAGGGACCAGACCCCGGGCGCGCATTGCCGGCACAGGAGACCCGCTGATGCAAGTCGCTATACCGCACCAACTCGGCCGCGACGAGGTGCGCCGCCGGCTCCAGTCGCGCAGTCATGAACTGTCCGGCGTCGTTCCAGGCGGGATGGCCGAGGTCGATACCGCTTGGCCGAGCGAGGACCGCATGAGCCTGTCGGTCCAGGCGATGGGCCAGATGGTCGCGGGCCACATCGACATCCGCGATACCGAAATCCTCGTCGATCTCGTCCTCCCGCCCGCGCTCGGCTTCGTCCAGCCCGTGGTCGAGGCGGCGGTGCGCCAGCAGGGCCAGCGGCTCCTCGCCCCGCCCACAGCCGGATAGACCGGCCGACCCCGCTAGAGCTTGCGGTCAAGTTCGAGATAATCCGCCGGAATGCGCAGCGCCGCGACGGATTGCTGCGTCTCGCGTAGGACCAGCAACAGCGCCCACATCAGGAGGCCGATCGAAACGATGAACACGATCGCCGCCATCGCATGCACGTTCACGCCGAACATCTCGGCGACGAACAGGATCAACACCGTCAGGCCGACGCATACCCCTGCGAGGATCAGCAGCACGATCGCGCGGTTGATGAGAATGATGCGATGGTCGAGGATCCGGATCTCGCGCACGATCGCATCGTGTTCGGCACCCTGCGTCATCGGGTAGCGCGTCTGCAGCTCGCGCGAGCGATCCACCACCCGCCCCATACGTGTGGACAGCAGGTTGAGGATATTGCCGAGCGCGACCAGCACGAACACCGGCGCCAGGGCGAGCTGGATCGTTTGTGAAATCATCCCGTGGTCATCTTTCTTGCCGCTACAGAACGGGCCTTAGCCTTCCCGCAACGGCGCGGGAACCGGTCCCTCCATCACGAATTGTTCGATTTCGACGGATGCCGCCGCCCGGGGCCACTCGGCCTATGGGAGGCAGGAGTTCAGGGGGAAGAGTGGCGGACGTTTCCGATACTGCAAACTAGCGTCCCCTTCGTGCACATCTAAGGGCCGGAACGGCTGCCATTCATGACCGCCTCGATCGCGGTATGGAAGTGGCGGACTTGGCGGATCGGGCGCAATACGCGCGCCTCCTCGCCCGCCAGCTCACCGCCCGCGAGGCGATCGAGCGGTGGATCGAGGACAGCGGCCCGCAGGATTTCAGCCCCCCTCCGGTCTGCGATCTGCTGCGCGCCGATCTTGCCGATCTCGCGCGTGCAGGCGCAGCGGTGCCCGAACTCCCGCCTCTCCCGCCCCTCACCTTGCCTCCCGGCGCCAACGCGCTGGGTGCCGCCTCGGCGATCGCCGGGTCACATCTCGGCAATCGCGCAATGCTCCACCGTCTGCCCGCTGCTGGAAAAGCCTCCTGCCGCACTTCGCCCGCAGCACCAACGAGCAGGGCGCCCGGCCCGCCGTCCGCGCTGCCCTGGCAGTATTCGCCCGCTTTGAAGCGGTGTTCCTGTCGAACGATATTGGCTACGAGCGGGTGGCATGAACGATATCTCCAGCCCGCAGGTCGATCTCACCAATTGCGATCGCGAACCGATCCACACACCCGGCACGATCCAGGATTTCGGCGCGCTGATCGCGGTCACCAGCGATTTCAACGTCGCGCATATGTCGGCCAATTGCGACGAGGTCCTGCGCCTCGAGCGGCCGTTGCAGCTCGGCGACCGGCTCGCCGATCACTTCGCCCCCGAAGCGCTCGATCTCCTGCGCCGCAAGCTCAGCGAGGCGGCTGACATGGGCACGGTCGAGCGGGTCTTCGGCGTCGAACTCACCGGGCGGCGACGGCTGTTCGATTGCGCGCTGCATCTGTCTGGGCGGCTGCTGATCATCGAGGAGGAGCCGCACGACCCCGACAGCCTCGCTTATCACGGCGCCTCTCTCAGGCCGATCGCCGAACGGCTCGAGCGCGCGAAGGGCGTCACAGAGCTGTGCCATCAGGCCGCGCGCCACTTGAAGCGGCTCGTCGGCTTCGACCGGGTGATGGTCTACCGCTTCCAGCCAGACCTTTCGGGCGAGGTTATCGCCGAAGCGCGCGAAAGCCATCTCGAGGCCTTCCTCAGCCTTCGCTACCCGCGGACCGACATTCCCGACCAGGCGCGGCGCTTGTACCTCAAGAACCCCTTCCGCATCATCGCCGACGTCGATGCCGAGCCGGTGCCGATCCTCCCGGCGCGCAGTCTCGAGGGCGGGGAACTCGACCTTTCGATGAGCATCCTGCGCGCCGTTTCGCCGATCCACATCGAGTATCTCAAGAACATGGGCGTCGGCGCCTCGCTGTCGATCTCGATCGTCATTGGCGGGCGGCTCTGGGGCCTGTTCGCCTGTCACCACTATGGGCCGCGCCGCGTGCCCTATTCCCAACGCACCGTGGCCGAGCTGTTCGCGCAGCTTTTCTCGCTGCGGCTCGAACTGGCGATCGCCGTTGCGGGCAGCCTGATGACCGGGCGCGCCAGGGCTCTGCACGACAAGCTGATGGCGCGCCTCGGGGGCGAGGGCTCGCTGATCGACAAGCTTGCGGTCATTGCCGAAGTGATCGGCGACATCATTCCGCATCACGGATCGAACGCGCTTGTCGACGGGCGCTACGAAGCGCGGGGGAACGCGCCGACCGAGAGCGAATTCGGCGCGCTCGTGCCGGCGCTCAACACCGGCACCGCCGGGCAGATCATCGCCACCGAAGCACTGGCCGAGCAGGTCCCGGCAGCCGCCGCCTTCGCCGATCGGGCAGTCGGCGCGCTCATCATTCCCGTTTCGCGGCGCCCGCGTGATTATCTGGTTCTGTGGCGACAGGAACTGGTCCGGACGGTGATCTGGGCCGGAGATCCCGAGAAGCCGCTCGAAACCGGACCCAACGGCGACCGCCTCACGCCGCGCAGGAGCTTCGCCGCCTGGCAGGAATCGGTCCGTGGGCGCGGTGCGGCGTGGACCGAGGAAGAGATTGCGGTCGCCGAATCGCTGAGGGTCACGCTGCTCGAGGTGATCCTGCGCATCCGGCTCGCTATGCGACAGCACTGGCCGCCTCGACATCGATACCGCGCTCGACGAGCGCGGCAATCTCGAGATATCCTGGCGCGAGCGAGGAGGCCCGCCGGTGCGCGCGCCCGAGAGGCGCGGCTTCGGCACGCCGGTCATCGAACGGTCGATCCCGCACGAACTGAAGGGGCGGGCGGAGGTCCGCTACCGCCTGGGCGGAGTGGAGGCAGATTTCGTGATCCCGGCGCGGCTGGTCAGCGAAAACAGGGAGAAGGCGGGGATGGAGACGAACGGGAAGGCAGCGCCGAAGCGGGTCGAGCGCAGCGGGGAGCGCAAGCGGCCGCTGGCCCGCGCGCTGGTGCTCGAGGACAGCATGATCATCGCCATGGACACCGAGGACAACCTGCGCCGCCTCGGGGTGAGGGACGTGGTGGTTGCAAGCTCGGTCGACCACGCTTTGGCCGAAATAGAACGGGCGGACAGGTTCGATTTGGCGCTGCTCGATTTCAACCTGGGCGATGAATCCAGCGAACGGGTCGCCGAACGACTGGCCGGACTTGATGTACCGTTCTGGTTCGTAACCGGCTATGGCGATGCGATTGACAAGCGCGTCACCCAAAACGCGATGGGCATCCTCAAAAAGCCCTTTGCGCTGCCGGACCTCGAGCGGGCTTTGGAGGAGTTGCAGGGATAGGCGCGGCGCTGCGGTGAGACGCGCGATCGCTACTGCTCTGCCGCGCCCGTCAGCTTGCCCACCTTCTGCGCCCCCTCCATCGATGCGACCACCACCTCGCCCCCGTCGACGATCACCGAAACGTCCGACAACCCGATGACCGAGACCCGCGGTCCGTCGCTTTCGACGAGGACGCCACGGCAATCGATCAGCTCGGCTCGCCCGCGCACCCGGTTGCCGTTCGCATCGCTCGGCTCGCGCGCATCGCGCAGGGCATGCCAATTGCCGATGTCCGACCAGCGCATTGCTGCCGGGACCATTGCCGCGCAGGAGGTGTTCTCCATCACCGCGTAATCGATCGATTCGCCGTCGATTGAGGCGAATAGGTCGGCCTCCGGGTGGAACGCCGCGCCGTCCTCGCGGCCCGCTTCGACCGAGCCTATCACCGCAGCGTGCATCGCCGGTCGGTGACGCGCCAGCTCGTCGAGAAAGGCGCCGGCGCGGAGGGCGAAGATGCCGCCGTTCCAGCTGTAGCGCCGATCGGCGAGGAAGCGGATCGCGGCCTCGAGGTCGGGCTTCTCGACGAACCGCTCGATGCGAAAGCCTGCGCCCAGCGGCTCACCGCGCTGAATATAGCCATAGCCGGTCTCAGGCGCCGTCGCCTCGATCCCGAACGCGACCATCCAATCATCGCGCGCGAGCGATGCGGCCGTGGCGGCGGCTTCGCGGAAGGCGGCCTGATCGGCGATGTGGTGATCGCTCGGGCACACCAGCATCACCGCTTCTGGCGGCAGCCGCGCCGCGGCGAGCGCGATGGCGGGCGCGGTGTTCTTCGCCTGCGGCTCGACGATGATCGAGACTTCCCGAACCTGCGCGGACTGGTCGCGGATATGCGCCAGGTGCGCCTCCCCCGCGACGATCAGCGAGGCCGAGAACAGCGCTGCGTCGGCACACCGCGCCAGCGTCGCTTCGAACAAGGTGAGTTCCCCCACCAGCGGGAGGAAGGGCTTGGGTCTTTCCTTGCGGCTTCGCGGCCATAACCGCGTGCCGCTGCCACCGCACAGGATGACGGGGGTGATTGCCCCGCCGGATCGCGCATCATCAGACATCGGCTTCGCAATGTCGGCGGAGGGCACCCGGTTCCCATCCGGGTCCCGGCTCATCTGCGAAACCAGGACTGGCGCCAGCCATAATTTGCCTCGACGGCCTGGCCTGCCGCGTTCATCGCCGGGCGGAACCGGAAGCGCTCGACAGCGAGCTCGCAAGTGATGCGATCGGCCACCGGGTCGGGGCTGGGCGCCACCACCCGGCAATCGCGTGCGCGGCCCTCGGGCGTTACGGTCATCGCGATCGTCACCGAGTGGCCCAGGCGGATGTCGCGTCCGCCGCGCGGCGTGGGATAGTCGGCGGCATTGTCGATCTCGCCGGCAATCTTGACTGCCCCGCTGATCGGTGCCCCGCCCCAGCCGTCACCAGCGCGGCCCGAACCTCGGCCTTGGCCGACCCCGCCCGCGCCGGTGCCCCGGCCTTCATCGCCCGATCCCACGATATTCGCCGAGCCGGTCGAGGCAACGCGCGGCGCGGGGCTCGGGCTCGGCAACACGATCCGCGGCTCAGGCGCCACCACCGCCCGCGGCGTCGCCTCGGGTGCTTCGGGCGCGGCTGCACCTTCGTCGATCCGGGGAGAGGGATCGGGGCTGGGCTCGGGCAGTGGTTCGGGTTCAGGAGGCGGGGGCGGCGTCACCGGAACGGTAACGAGCGAGGCGGCCTGCTCCATCACCGAACTCGTGAAGTCGGGCGCAAAGGCACGAGCAAGGCCGATGATCGCGAGCACGTGCAGTCCTATGAGCAACGCGATCAATCCCCAGCGGGGCCGACGGCGCGCCGCATAACCCTGCCCGGCGGTCATCGCTGCGCAGAAGACAAGAGCGGCGCGCCCCGCACCAGCTCAGCCGCCCGCCGCAAGCCCCAAAGGCGCAGCGGAACACATGCGCCGCGCACCGCGTTCGACACTTCGAGCCTTCTCATCACGCAGGAGAAAATCATGTTCGAAAAGCTCAGGATCAAGGAGCACATGGAAATCACCGATGCCGAGGGACAGCATGTCGGCACGGTGGACGCGATCGAGGATGAGCGCATCAAGCTCACCCGCTCGGACAGCGACGACAACATGCACCACTACCTGCCGCTCGAGGCGATCGACCGGATCGACGATAACCGGATCTATCTGAAGCAGGGCACGCAAGTTCCGGTCGGGGTGCGCTGACGATCGCCACGCGCAAGAGCCGGTCTCGGGGCGCCAACGCGTCGCCTCGCCCGGTTCAGGGAAACTCTTCGACGAGGTTTTCCACCAGTCGCAGTTCACCCTCGCCATAGAGGTAGGACCTCTCGAAATTGGCGAATTGCTCGAGCCGCTCGCGATCGGGCACCCGCAGAACACCGCGACGGAAATCGGCGAGGCCGTCCCGGCGCATCTGCGTGAGCGCGCGGTTCATGTGGATCGCGGTCGTTCCGCACATATCGGCAAGATCGGCCTGGATCAGCGGGGTCTCTAGGCCCCCCTTGCCCCCGAGACCGACGAAGTCGAGCCGTTGCCACAATTCGCAGAACACGTGCGCGGCGCGATTGGCCGCCGGCGATTGCTCCATCGTGACGATCCACTCGCGGTGGATCGCCGCATCGAGCAGGGACGAAAACCACAACAGCCGCGCAAGATGCGCGTTCTCCTCCATCACCTGCATCAACCGCCGATGCGCGACGAAGCCGACCCTGGCGGGGCCTATGGTCACGATATCGTGGTCGAGCCGCTTCAGCGCGAAGGCGTGCAGGTCGACGAAATCGCCGGGGACCTGCACCCCCACGACATAGCGCTTGTCCTGCTGCATGACCACGCGCAGCACGAAGCCATCTATGAGCATGGTCGAACGGTCGCACAGCTGTCCGCGAGCGATAATACGGGTGTCGGAGGGCACGTCCTGGACGCTCTCAATCAGCCCTTCGACGGTGCTTTTCTCGTCCGCGCTCAACGCATGGCGCAGGCGTCCCATGAGGAAGCGGCCCGTGAGCGGGTAGTTTTCGAGTTCACCTGCCGACATGACGCAGCATCCCGCCCCCTCGACCGGGTCCGACCGCACGAGAATACCGCCGTTCGTTACATTGCGACTAAACAGTAAGTCATGGACATAGCAAGCAATTGAGCGTTCGCCCCGCACAAAGGCGCAGGGGTAGCGCGCCTCGTCGTTGCTGGATGAAATAGTGGTGAGCCCTGCTGGGTTCGAACCAGCGACCTACTGATTAAAAGTCAGTTGCTCTACCGACTGAGCTA
>PPFU01016376.1_pt1 | contig 15711 bp, 18 predicted proteins | sample 1535991 | NCBI WGS metagenome assembly PPFU01 (sample SAMN04901290, study PRJNA319586) | Hypolithon metagenome, whole genome shotgun sequencing project. | isolation source: Antarctic Hypolithon | place: Antarctica: Miers Valley | collected 2014
CGGGCCCGGCGACCGAATTATTAGGAGACAACATTGTCAAGGGCTAGTAGCCGAGACTTTTTTAGATACAATAGGCAGTGGTCGCTTTTTGCGATTAGTTCGCATCCTGCATTACGTGCGGGTTCGTTAGGGAGGAAAACGAAATGCGCATCACAAATATAGTTCTCAACGTGATGAGCTTGCTTCTAGTCGGGGCCGGTCTTGCCCTGATCACCACCTTCTTCTTCCCGACGGTTCTTCTCCAACCAACGGCGAGCAGCGATACACCCCTCGCGCCGCAGGGGCAGTTCGACACCCCCACTCTGACGGATGAATCCGAGACTACGGCGGTAGCGGGTGACCAGACCTCGAATGACGACATGGACAGCGCCCGGCCGCCAAAAACGGTAAAAGAGGAAGATAAGAGCGCGGAAGAGGAGAAGGCAGAGGCCGAAATTCCCGTTCCGGAGGACAAAACGCTCTGGATAACCGTCCCCGAAATGAACCAAATAGAGAACGACGCCATGCCTTATACTATGGGCGACGACGAGGACAAACTCCGGGATAACGCTGGCATACACCTGGAGGGAACGGGTTTTCCCTGGGATAAAGAAGCAAACGTCTACGTTGCAGGCCACCGTCTAGGGTATCCGAACACCAACAGCTTTCTCGCCTTCTGGGACCTAAACAACTTGGGGGACGGGGATGAAATCTACGTGACCGACGCCATGGGCCGGTCTTACACTTACAAGGTGTTCAAGGAGTTCATCGTAGAGCCCTCGGATATATTTGTAACCCAGCCTATCGAGGGGAAGAACATCCTGACCCTCCAGACCTGCACGCTGCCGGATTACTCCCAACGCCTGGTAGTTCAGGCAGAGAAGGTGGCGTGAGAGTGGGATCCAACCTGAAAACTTACGACAAAATGGAGTCATAGTTAAGTGATAGACCTTCCTACCTCAAGGCGTCCGAAAGGAACCCCTCCACCCCGTAAACCCGGAGAACCCGGGATAACTAAGGGCAGCATGCAGATGCGGGTTGTATCCATAGCGATACTTGTGGCGATAATCTTCGTCGTATTGGCCGTGCGGCTCTGGTACCTGCAGGTGCTAACCGGCGACGACTTTACCCGTTCAGCCAAAGCAACCCAGACCCGCGAGGTCAAAATACCCGCCCAGCGAGGTGTGATCTACGACCGAAACGGCGAGGTTATGGCGAACAACGTACCGGGTCTGAACATTACGGTGATACCTTCTTCCATACCCCGGGATAAAGTCGAGGAGATGGCGAACATACTCGACGCCGACCCAACGGCGGTGCTCGAACGCTACGACGCCGCCCTGACCCCCGGCGCCGGCAGCCCGTACGCCTCGATGCTCGTAAAGGAGAACGCGGACCGGGATGCCGTTACCTATGTAAGTGAGCGGACGGAAGAGTTCCCGGGCGTTACCGTGAACGACGATTACGTTCGCAGCTACCCTGACGGAACGCTGGCCGCCCACGTGCTTGGCTACACCGGTGCGATCAACGACAACGAACTGGGCCGGGCCCCATTCGATGGTCTATCGAACGATGCTGTGGTCGGTAAGAGCGGGACCGAGCTGGAATACGAGAAGCTGCTCCGCGGAGTCGCGGGCAAGAAAGAGTACAGCGTGGACGCCCTCGGCCGGGTCGTGACCACCCGGCGGGCCGACGGGACCAGGGCCGACGGACAGGCCGAGGTATCCCCCGAGTTGGGCCGCCCGGATAAGATCACCGACCCCGTACCGGGGAAGAACCTCACGCTAACCCTCAACACCGAGCTCCAGAAAGTCGCCGAGGACGAACTGGACGCCGCCATGGAGCGCGCCCAGGTACAGGAGGGCGCCCCGGGCTCCGGCGGGGCCGTCGTCGCCATGGACCCGCGCAACGGGGAGATCCTGGCGATGGCTAGCCGCCCGACTTTTGATCCGCAGATGTTCGTCGGCGGCGTTACCGGAGACGAAGAGGTGGGCCTTTACAACTACCTCGTCTCGGACGAGGCTAACCAGCCGTTCACCAACCGCGCCATCTACGGCGCCTTCCCCGGCGCTTCCACCTTCAAGGTGTTCACCGGCATGGCAGGGCTGGCGTACGGCGTTATAAACCCGTCAACCACCTACACCGACACCGGCGCCTGTTGGCGGCCGACCGGCGTAACCGGAGGCTGCTGGCAGAGCTGGCGCGAGAACTACGGGTCTAAGTACGGTACTCACGGCACCCAGAACTACTACGAAGCCATCATGGACTCGAACAACAAATACTTCTTCCAGATAGTCGACTGGCTCTGGAACAGCACCCAGGACAAGGATCTTCTGTCCAAGTTCTACATGAAGTTCGGATTCGGTTCCAAGACCGGCGTAGACTTACCGGCCGAGGAGGACGGGCGTGTGCCGACCGAAACCTGGCAGCAGCAAGCGGGTAGCACAGCGGACGACAAGTACTGGGGGGTGGGGCGTTGGGTGAACATGGCCATCGGCCAGGGCGACCTTTTGGTTACCCCCATACAACTTGTCCGGGGCTTCGCCGCCATTCAAAACGGCGGCGTGCTCGTAACACCGCACACCGGTCTCGAAGTGAAGAACCAGAACGGGGATGTGGTGAAGAGGATTTCACCCGAGCCCGAAGGAAACGTCGGGGTGGATCAGGGCGTTCTCGACGCCACCATAGAAGGTATGCGGCGCGTGCCGGAAGAAGGCGGCACGGCTGAATGGTCCTTCAAAGGCGCGACGCTCCCATTCGCCGGCAAGAGCGGCACGGGGGAGATGTGGGGCAAGCAGCCTATAAACTGGTTCGCCGGCTGGGTGGAGAATGAAGAACAACCCCTGGTCGTCGTGGCGATGGTGGAGGAAGGTGGTCTACACAGCGACATAACCGCCGCCCCCATAGTCCGTCATACCCTCGAAGCCTACTACGGCGTCGAGCAGTCCCCGGAAGACCAGTGGCGGACAGCTGATGTAGATACTCCCGGTGGCGTACAGGCCGCGCCCCGGGGCCAGGCTCCTCAAGATACATACCAGGGGGCGCCGGCGTGGGGCGGCTAGATATCGCCTCGAACCGTCCGAGGCAGCTCCGGTAAATATGTCTCTTACGCTGCTAGCTTCACTGCCGAGCCCGCCGTCCCCGATCATCTTCGAGGCCGGCCCCCTGGCCCTACGCTACTACGGCCTCTTTATAGCCCTCGGGATAGCCATTGGAACCTGGATCACCGGTCGCGAGCTGGAGCGGAAAGGTTACGATGGCGCCCTGGCGCTAGACTCCCTCTTCTTCGTCGTGCCGTTGGGATTCGTCGGCGCCCGCATCTACCATGTGATAACCGACTGGGGGCTTTATTCCTCGGACCCTTTCCCGGGCGTATTCGCCGTTTGGAACGGGGGCTTGGGTATCTACGGGGCGGTGATCGGCGGTTTTCTAGGGGTGCTGCTCTTTGGCTGGTACCGGAACATAGGACCGCTAACATTCGCCGACGCCGCAGCCCCGGGACTCATCCTGGCCCAGGCGATTGGACGCTGGGGCAACTATTTTAACCAGGAACTTTTCGGACGTCCCTCGGAACTGCCGTGGGCCATAAGGATAGCCCCTGAGAACCGTCCCGTCGGATTTACCGACGCAGAGACTTTCCACCCGACGTTTCTATACGAGTCGATCTGGAACTTCCTGGTCTTCCTCGCCTTGCTCTGGATCGCACGCCGCTTCACCGACCGCCTGAAAGCCGGGGACATGGTTCTTATCTACGTGAGCCTCTACTCGGTTGGCCGGTTCTTCGTGGAGAGCCTTCGTATAGACCCGGCATTCATTATCGGCGACTCGATTCGTGGCAACCTCTTCGTCAGCAGCGTGCTGGCGCTCGGCTTCGCCCTGATCCTCTTCCTCCGCCACGCCGGAACCACGCGCAAACGCGTCAACTAACCACCCGGCACATCCTTGATCCAACCCGGACCTACTGCTAAACTCCCAACTCTAAATGAAAAACTTTTTCGATTAGTGAGGTTTGTGTTGGAGGTGGAGTCGGCTGTAGGCAAGATGCGGGGACGGGGTTACAAGGCGACGCCACAGCGGGTCGCGGTGTTGGAAGCCTTGGCTTCGGAGCAGCATCAGAGTCTTGAGGGGATCAAGGGTCGTTGTGCCGATGTTGGTCTCGTAACCGTGTACCGAACTTTGGATTTGCTGGGAGAGTTGGGATTGGTGCGGAGGTTGGATCTCGGGGATGGGCCACGATACGAGCTGGCCGAGAACCACCACCATCACCTGATCTGTGAGTCCTGCGGGGACATCGCCGAGTTCGATGAGTGTCCGTTGAACACGAACCGGCTGGCGCCTGAGGGTTCCGGGTTCACCGCACGCTCGCACAGCATAGAAGTCTACGGTTATTGCGCCGGGTGTAAGTGAGGTTTTGGATTTCGATGAAAAAGTTTTTCAATAAACCTGTTAGCGTCAGGCTTTGTTTGGTGGCTTGCATCGGTCTCGTCTTCGCTTTGGGCGGATGTGGAGCCTCGGACAGCGAGGAGACTGGGGGGGCAGTTCAGGCAGTGGCGACCATCTCCGTGTTGCAGGATTTGGTGGAGCAGGTCGGGGGAGATAGGGTTGAGGTATCCACCATAGTGCCGGTTGGCGGGTCGCCGGAGACCTTTCAGCCGAGCCCTTCGGACGCACAGAGAATCTCCGAGGCCCGGGTAGTCTTTCAAAACGGAGCCGGGCTTGAAGAGTGGCTGGGTGACCTTGTGCAGAGCGCCGGGGGGGAAGACGTAAAGGTCGTCGAGCTTTCGCGGGGCATGAACATCGTGGAAGGCAACCCGCACCTGTGGCTTAACGTGTCGAACGCCGCAATTTACGTGGAAAAGATACGGGACACTCTGATCGAGGCGGACCCGGAAGGCGCCGAGACGTACAGGGCGAACACCGAAGAGTATCTGGCGGAGCTTGAGGAGTTGGATCGTTATATCGAGGAGCAGGCCGCGAGCATACCGGAAGAGCGCCGGAAGCTCGTCACGTTTCATGACGCATTCCCGTATTTCGCCCGGGCTTACGGCTTTGATCTCATCGGCGTCATACTTCAGAACCCCGACGCGGAGCCTTCCGGTCGCAGGGTGGCGGATCTTATTCGGGAGATCGAGAACGAAGAGGTTCCGGCGGTATTTACCGAACCCCAGTTCAACGCGAAGCTCGCGGATACCATAGCCGCCGAGGCGGACGTCGAGGTCTACGAGCTTTACACCGACACGTTGGAAGAGAATGAGTCCGCCGGCTCCTACGAAGCAATGATGCGTACCAACATGGACCGCATCAAGGAGGGCCTCGATGGCGGCTGAGAATGCACTGGAGATCCAGAACCTGAGCGTCAACTACAATCGGCGCCCGGCCCTGGAAGGCGCGACGCTCGCCGTGCCTCGGGGAGCAATGCTCGGCATCGTCGGGCCGAACGGCGGCGGGAAGAGCACACTCGTCAAGGCTGTGCTCGGGTTAGTTCCTTCGGAGAATGGCCTCGTCGAGATACTGGGTAAGCCGGTGGATCGCCGGGTGCGGCGGAAGGTTGGATACGTGCCTCAGCGTGAGGACGTGGACTGGAGCTTCCCCGTCAGCGCCTACGACGTGGTGATGATGGGCCGGGTTCCTTCGATGAAGTTTCTGCGACGGCACACGGAGAAAGACCGGGCTTTGGCCTGGGAGTCACTCAGGACTGTCGGGATGGAAGGCTTTGCGGAGAACCAGATCGGGGAGCTCTCCGGCGGCCAGCAGCAGCGGGTATTCCTGGCCCGTGCGCTGGCCCAAGAGGCAGAGTTGCTGTTGCTGGACGAGCCCGTCTCCGGGGTGGATGCGCCGTCGCAGCATGAGATCTTCGACCTGCTGCGACGTCTCCAGGGCGAAGGCAAAACGGTGATCGTTACAACCCACGACCTCTCCTGTGTGGCGGAGCGATTCGACCTGGCCTTGCTCCTAAATCGGCGGGTGGTCGCGCTCGGTCCCCCCGAGGAAGTCTTTACCCGGGAGCTTTTAAACGAGACATACCAGAGCCATCTCATGCTGCTGGATATCGAGGGGCGTACGGTCGCGGTCGAAGAAGGAAAGGGTGGTCGGGGTGTTTGATCACTTGTTAGAACCGCTCTCCTTCGGTTTCATGCAGCGGGGCTTGCTCGCCTCTGTACTCGTGGCGGTTATCTGCGGAATTCTGGGCAGCTTCGTGGTTCTCAAAGGGCTCGCTTTTATCGGGGACGCCTTGGCCCACGCCAGCTTCGGCGGCGTTGCGTTGGCGTTCGTGCTCGGGGCGAACATATACCTCGGGGCTTTTATAGTGGCGGTTGGGACGGCCCTTGGGATCGGGGCGATCAGCCGGGGGGGACGGGTTAGCTCCGATACGGCGATCGGGGTGTTTTTCTCCGGGACGTTCGCTCTGGGCATTTTGATCATCAGCCGCGTCGAGAGCTATACCACGGACCTATTCGGCTACCTATTCGGGGACGTACTCTCCATAACCCAGGGAGATCTTTTGACCATATCCGTTCTGGGGCTCGTTGTATTGGCGCTAGTCGGAGCTTTCTACCGTCAACTCCTATTCGTGGCCTTCGACCCAACGGTGGCGGCGGCGTCCGGAATACCGGCCCGGGCCTTTGAGTATCTGTTATTGGTTCTGCTCGGGGCGACGATAGTAACCGCGATACAGGCCGTTGGGATCGTGCTGGTCGTCGCTTTGCTTGTTACACCTTCGGCCACGGCAAATCTTCTGACCCGCAGGTTTCATCATATGATCCTGGCCGGCGCGGGCATAGGCAGCCTTTCAGCTTTGGTCGGGATCTACCTCTCTTATTACCTCGATGTGGCGTCCGGCGCGGCTATTATCCTGGTAGCCACCGCCATATTCCTGGTCGTGTTTACGATATGTTCTCTACAGGATCGCCTGAAGGCTTCGGGACCGGTTCAGAGTGAGACGGGATAGAAGAGCCAGAAGGCGAGCAGTGCAAGCTCCGCCGCCAGCACGATCACCACGGGTCGCAACGCGTTCGCCTTCTGAGAGTAGACCGTCGGGGCCATCAGCCACCCGAAGATGAAGCCGCCCACGAGTCCGCCCATATGGGCCGTATTGCTGATGTTCTGGATAGAGAGGCCCAACCAGACGTTTATGGCCAGCAGGATCAGGAGTTGACGGATCAAAGGGTTCTGCCAGGAGAAAGTACCCTGCCTCAGCGAGTATCCAAGAACGCTACCAAGCAGCCCAAATATAGCCCCTGATGCCCCGACCGCCGGCTGATCGAAGCCGCCAAAATATAGAAAAGCCAATCCCCCGGAAAGTCCGCTCAAAGCGTACAGCGCGAAGAAGCGCCAGCCTCCGAAAGCACTCTCGGCGAGGGTGCCGAGGAAATAGAGGGCGACCATGTTGAACGCTATGTGGATGAAGCCCGAGTGGAGAAAGAGGCTCGTTACAAGCCGCCAAACCTCGCCCTGGGCCGCGTAGGCCGGCACCAGCCAACCGATCTGCAGAATCTGGCCTGGTTGGTTTACTAGCGAGACGTTCCACGGGATATTCTGTTGGGTAACGCCGAGTAAAACTATGCCGAGGTACACCAGCACGTTAGCGGTGATTAGGCTGAACGTAACCGGTAAGCGGGCAAAGTTTTGCAAAGGCTTCGGTCTAGCTGCCCTTGATCTCGCGGGCCGCGTCCCCGACCTGAACCTGAGAGAGATCCTTTAGCGGCTCCCCGAGCATTGACTCGAGGTCCTCCGGCTCATCATCACCAGAGCCGGTAGTCCCGAAGCCCTGGATCCTAACGTCGTCGCCGAACATCTGCCCGAACATGCGCTGGAGGTTCTGCTGCATGTCGCCGATATCCACGGCGCCTAACGGCGATTCCGCACCCGTGCTCTTGAGCCGGGCCACGGAGAGCCGGTCCTTGACCTCGGTGATCTCCGCGCGGGCCTTTATGTCCTCCACGGTCCCCAAAGTCTCGCCGGTATCCGGGTCCCAGACCTCTTCACCCTCTGGGGTAAAGATCTCGAACAGCATTCCCTGACGGACGCCATTGCCCTGGCCCCGGTTTATTACTACTTCGTTGTTGCCGATTATCTTCGCTATCTTGCCTTCGACCGCCATGCGGAGTCCCTTCTTTTAGCTGATGCCCAAAACTTTCAAAAGATTATATCTCTCACAACAGACATGTCTGGGAGCGGCTAGAATCTCCGGCATGTCTAAACGAACCAACAAGATAGGCCGACACTTGCCCACGTCAGGCGGCCTGAAGAAGACACTAAAAACGGCCCAAGAGCTTGGCTGTGAGACCGTGCAGGTGTTCGTCTCTAACCCCCAGGGATGGGCGATACCGAAGCCAAGGCCGGACGCGCAAGAGTTCACCGACGGGGCGCGGGAGATGGGGCTTTCACCCATCGTGGTACACGCGAAGTACCTCATAAACCTCGCCTCCCAGAACGAGGAGCAGCGTGAACGCTCCGTCGAAGCCCTGGCCCACGAATTAGTCGCCGCCGGGTCTATAGGTGCGGATATCGTGGTCGTCCACTCCGGTAGTCACGGTGGTGACGGCGAGAAAATCGGTATGGAGCGGCTCGCTGAAGGTTTCGAAAAGGCGCGTGAAAGAGCTGAGAAAATAGCCGAAACCGGACAGAAGATCGCTGAGCCGGTACTTGAGAACTCTGTCGGCGCCGGAACCCAGCTTTGCTCGACCATAGATACGCTTGTGGAGGTTGCAGGGCGCGCGGACGTTGGGGTTTGCCTGGATACGGCCCACGCCTTCGTGGCCGGCTACGACCTTTCGACGCCGGACGGGGCGGCAAAGGTGGCGGAGGAGTTGCAGTCCGGGTTGGATTCGCGCATAGCTTTGATCCACTTGAACGACGCCCGGAACGAGTTTGGGAGCCACCGGGACGGGCACCGGAGGATAGGGGAAGGGCACGTCCCGGCGGAGTGTTGGACGAGTTTCTTCGAGGGTTTGCCCGGTGTTCCAGTGGTAATGGAGACGCCCTTCGGGACACCGGAAATTGACGCGGACCAGATCCGTTTGGTCAAGGATCTCGCCAATGGGTTGCCAAACGCCTCCTAGGGCATATAGAATCTAGGCTATGGAGACTTTAGATATTCGCCCGGCGCAGCAGAGTGGAGACCTTCTAAAAGCTATAGGTGAGACCTTGCGGGCCGAGCGAAACGAACGAGGACTAACTCTGCGCGAAGTCTCCGAAGACGCCCACGTCTCTGTATCTTACCTGGCAGAGATCGAACGCGGCGAGAAAGATCCATCTTCGAGAGTCCTGGAAAACATCGCCCGGGGACTCGACATAGAGACAAACGTGCTACTAATCCGCATTGCCACCGCACTGGAGCCGGTACAGGCCCCGGTAGTCTCCGTCGCCGCGTAAGAAGCTAGTCAGCCAATCAGCACGCTGTCTCCGGCAGCTACTTAGCCGGTCAGCTTTTGGAATTGGCAATTGTTTCTCGCCTTACGAAGCCTTCCAATTCCTTTGGCAATCGAAAGAGCTCCGGATTCTTACATCAGCACGCTATCCGAACCTTACTGAGTTGCTGACAAGCTGAAACGCTGGCTTGCTTACGCGCCGAAGAAGTAGGCCAAAAGCACCATGAGCGAATTGTAGCCGGCGTGGGCTATGAAACTCGCGGTGGTGTTTATGTAACGTCGTAAAAAGCCCAGGCCGATGGCGAGCACGAATACATAGCCGAGTAGTAGCGAGGGACCGTACTGAACGTGCATCGAGGCGAAGAGTATGGAGGTTAGCGTAATGCCAAGAACCGGCTGCACCGCGCCCCGGAAAAGGGTCTCCTCGCCGAGCGCCGCGCCTACCCCGATCAGGAACGCGAACAGAATCGCCGAGATGGGACTCAAGCCCTGTGGGCTAAAGAGATTCGTCGAGAGGTTCCCGACCTTTTCGTAGAGGTCCGGCTGCAGGACGGAGAAAAGAGCATCGGCCCCTACAGAGAGGCCGATGGCGGCCGGGATAAAGAGCGCCACGATACCGAGCTGCTTGATGGAGATAGGGCCGTAACCAAGACGGGTCAGAGTCTCGCCGATGCTACGCCTCAGAAAGATTCCAACGCCGAGCAAGGCCACGGCCAGGAACGGCAACTGGCTGGTTACAATGGCGCCCGGAGAGATCCTTCCGCTAGGAAATAGTGTGCCGACATCTGGGACCAGCGTGAAGATCAAAAGGCTCACCACGTTGTTCGCCAGAACTACCACGAAGAGCCAGAGCGCCAGAAACACCGGCGGGTCCGCCCACCAGGGATTGTTCAGATTTCGGCCAAGCACTTTTCTAAGCGGCGGCACGCACAACCCGACCCCGGCCACACCGACCAGCAGGGCCGCAATCCCAGCCGAAGCCAGAAGGACCCGCTCCGAGACGCCAGCGGAGACACCGCCGATGGATTCACCCGAGGCGATAAAAAATAACCCGATACTCGTCGCCACCCCGAGCAAGGCCACCAAGCTTGAGAGAGCTAGTAGAACGACCAGCAACGTAACCTCCGCGCCCCGGCTCTTGCGGGCCTGCTGGGCTATAAGCCCCAGGCCTCCAACGAATAGGGTTACTACGACATAGAGCAGTACAGCCGCCATCGAAACAGAAAAACCTTTCTACTTTTAAACTGGGAGTGGACCCGCCCGAAAGCTACTATCAAAGTCCAGACCAAAGGTTAGCACACAAAAAATCCCGGCCCGTGCGGGTAACCTGGGCCGGGTAATCTGATGGGCTCGAAGGGGGAAAGGAAAAGCCCACTGAGAACAATATAACCGCCCCGGATAACAGGGCGGCTACTTTTGGGTAACAGTCTGATAACAGTTGGAGCCGGCCAGCGTCTCAGCTTGTCAGCCGGTCAGCAGAAAGGATTCAATAGCGCGCCAAGCATATGTGACCGTACGCGGATTACACCTGCCTCCCTGCCTCCGAAGGATACTGCAAGCTGAAGTGCTGACTAGCTGAAGTGCTGACTAGCTGAAGTGCTAACGGGGTTTCTACGGGTCCCGATTCTCTCCTCGTTCCAGGCCTTCGATTATCGGCCCCAGGGCCTCGTCCCGTTCGGCTTCGTATTCCTCGACGCTCTCGGCCTCCCGGGCTATGTCGGTCATGCGGGCCGTCAATCCCGTGCCGCCTTTAGATGCCAGGAGGCGCCATCCTAGTATCCGGTACGAGCGTTGGAGAAGAGGGTCCTCGTGGCCTTCTTCAAGGAGTCTTTCCAGGGTGGCGTGTAGAGTCTCTGCTTCCGGGATGGAGAGATGCAGGTTTACCTCGTACGGCTCGTCTTTTGGGTTCAGAATCGTTTCTCCAGGTAGATGCGGTCTTGGGTTACGATGAGTTGAAGGTCTTCGGGAGAGTTGTTCAGGTAGTCACGCCACTCTTCGGCGAAGACTTTGGATTCTTTGGCGTCGGTCTTCAGGACCATGCCGCCGTCTGCATCCTCTAGCACCACGGAATGTTCCGAAAGTTGGCCTCGACGGACCGGGTCGCGCCGGTAGATAGAGTTCCTGGAACGGAAGCTCTGTACGCTGGAGGAAGTCGTGTTTAGCTCCTGGGCGATCCAACGGTCGCCCCGTCCTTCCTCTACCCAACGACGGATCCTGGCGGCGTGAGGCTTTAACGCTACCCTGCGGTTCGTCACTGATACCACTCCTTGGCCCAGTTAAGTTTCCAAGTCTATATGTACCACCGTTTGCCAACCGACGCCACACGCAGACAGTCTTACAAGCCAAAAAATTTAGCTAGTTCGTGTCAGTTTATCTCCCGAATTGCTATGAAAAGATTGTGAAAGCGGCACTCCCCGTCCATCTCATCCATCATGGCTGTGCGGATCTCGTCGCGTTGACTTCGGCCCCGAACAGAATCGCCAATGCCGAGGCGTAGAGGTAGATGAGAAGCGAGATGGCCGCACCGAAGCTCCCGTATACCGCGCCGTAATCCGGGAAGAGCGGCACCAAGAAAGCGAACCCGAGCGAGGCAAGCGCCCAGAGCACCACGGCGAGGAGCGCCCCGGGCATCAATGAGCGTAAGGTGAGATGCTCATCGGGGGCAAAGCGGTAGACGGCTGAGACGACGAGCGAGAGCAAAAGGAGCGCGATGGGGATACGCAAAAGGCTCCACAGAATGACGAAAACCGTATCCAACCCTAACCAGGACGAGGCCCACACTATAGTCCTTGAGGTGACGAGCATAAGCCCTACCGCCACGGTCCCAACCAGCACGAGCGCCGGGGCGAGTGCCACGGAGGCCGGTATCCTCTTCCAAGCCGAACGCGTTTCGCGAACCTCGTAGACGGCGTTCAGGGCCTTCGTAAAAATTCGGGCGCCCATCGTGACCGACCAGAAAGCCAGGACTATGCCCACCAGGAGCAAGGCACCATGAGTTTGTCCCAGGGTCACCTCTTTGAAACTCTCGATCAACTCCGGAAATCGCCCACGGAGCCCCGTTGGACCATGCTCCGCCAGCCAGATCAGCAACACGTCTACGCGGAAAAAACTTAGTGCGGCGGCGAGGAACACGGCGAAGGGCAAAAGGGCGAAGAGGCCACGATACGCCAGGGCCATCGCATAGACAGCCATATCGTGCCGGATGAAATTCTTTACCGAACTTTCGGCCAACTCCCGTAGCATCGGCCACCGCAAACTCAGGAATTTCACGCCGCTAACCTTGTGTCGTAAGGCGCACGCGGAAGAAGTCGAAGAGGACGCGCAACACCGCGAGAGAGGGAACGGCGACGATGACGCCGGCGATGCCGGCCAGTCCACCACCGATTATCACGGCCAGAAAGACTAGGATAGGGTGAACGCGCAGGGTGTCGCCCTGAATCTTCGGCGTCAAGAAGTTGCCTTCTAGCTGCTGAATCCCCAAAAACAAAACCGCCGTCAGAAGCGCCGTCGTCGGTGAGATGGTTAGGGCCACAAGCACTGCAGGGATAGACCCGATCCAGGCTCCAAGATACGGTATGACAGCCGTCACGGAGACCCAAACCCCGAGAAGCAGGGCGTAGGACACGCCGAGCAGGAACAGACCTACAGCCGAGACCACCCCCTGTATGGCGAGCACCAACGCGAGGCCACCGAGATATTTGGAGAGCGAGTAGCCGAAGGCGTTCCAAAGGGTGAGGAAGTCCTGACGATATTCGTGAGGCGCGGCGCGCAGGTAGGCGGCCTTGAAGCGTCGAACGTCGACGAGCAGGTAGGCTCCTACAAAGAGTACCCCGAAGAGCGTCAGCGCGAAACTGAACGTGCCGGTAACAACGCCCAAAGCACCGCCGATCACGTTGCCGCCAACGGCCTGGACGGCATTCGTAAGATCCTCCCTGACCCTTGAGGCTACCTCGTCGGAGTCGCTGGGGAGAAGCCCCCTTTGTTGGAAGACGTTGAGCAGTTCGCGAAAGCTCTGTTCTGCGGTATTCGCTATGACTGGCACGGCATCGGCAAACGCGGCGAGTTGTCCTCCCACCAGCGGTACGAGGATAAGCAACGCCAGCACGACGAGCCCCAGCAAGAGCAAAAACGAGCCTAGAATCGCGAGCCCGCGGGGCATGAGCCGCGAGAGCCAACGCACCGGGAAAGAGAGCACGAGGGCCAGGGCGAAGCCGCCGACGAGGGTCGTCAGCACGCTCGGCACGTACCAGACTAACAGCCCGATCAGGGCTAGCACGGTCAGGATCAAGACCGTGCGCATGCGCTTGGAGATCCGGATAGGCGTCGGGCTTGCCGTAACGTCCGGTTCTGTCTCCGGCAGCCTGGTTGGTTGTTCGCCGGTTTGTTCCCGTGTCCCGCGTAGCCTCTGCATGAGTCGCTTCATGAACTGTTTCAAGAGCCGCTTTCCATAACTGACCCCAGGCTGCCGATCTCACCGGGCTCGCGCCAACATGCGTGCGAGGTCGTCCGGCCTCTTTGGAGGCTACTCTGGCGCGTGAAATTTCTCAATGCATCGAACCCATCATCTCGGCATTATATCTATTGCGTGGCGACCTACTGTGTCCTGTACATGCTACCCTGCAACGGGTTCGCCCGAGTCGGGCGCGTTGGAGTTCGGCGGCGGCGGGATCTCTGTACGATGTTCGCGCTAGCTACCGAAAAGGAGAAGTTGGGTTGGTAATAGTAGCTATGATCTTTCCTCCGGCCCCGCATAAAGCTATCGTGAAATGAATTGGTGACGAAAGCGGTAGGTCACTATAGAAGAACCGCTGCTAGGACTCGGTAGCATCGTGGCTTTGGGCATCGGGGCCCAGTGGCTCGCGTCGCGGCTGGGCATACCCTCGATACTCTGCTTGCTGGTCGTCGGTCTTCTCGCCGGTCCCTTCGTCGGCCTGATCGACCCGGATGCTTTGCTCGGTGATCTGCTGTCTCCACTCGTCTCTTTGTTGGTCGCGGTGATCCTGTTCGAGGGCGGCTTGAACCTGCGAGTCTCGGAGGTGCGGGGTGTACGAAAGGTGGTGCGGCGTCTTATAAGCGTCGGTGTACTCCTGACGTGAATACTGACCTCTTGAGGCGCTTACACCGCTGGCTTTCCTCGTTATCCTCGCCACTGTCGCCGTCTACGGTTTGACAACCGCGCCGGTGGCGCGTCGGTTGGGAGTCGCAAAGAACGACCGGGACGGGTGAGCTACGCTACCCGATGGCTACGGTGAACCCGCGTAGTTCGTACCCCGCTACGAGATCGTTCCAGCTCACCGACGGCTTGCGTTCGATGCGCAACTCCTCCAGCGCCAGCAATCGCTGCAAAAAGGCATCGCTCTCCTGAATAGCAACGAAAGCACCCGGACAGCGGTGGCTTCCGTCCCCGAAGCTCATCACCGCCGGACCGACCTTCTCCTTCTGCAGCTCACGCCCGGGGCTTATCATCAAGGGACACTCGCCGGTTACCGACGCGTCGGCGTTCGCGGCGTAGGTGTGCAGGTTTATGAGGCTTCCCGATGGAATAGTTACGGTCTCTTCTCCGTTGTCTAGTTGGATGTCGGCGGTTGCGCGCCGGTACAGGTTGCCTACGACGGGCTCCAGACGTAGGATCTCTTGTAGCAGTGCGTGGCGCTCTTCTTCGTCGCCCGCCAGATAGCGTTCGCGGACCGCGGGCTGCTCCAGCATGTGCCAGGCGGCGGCGCTTATGAACTCGCGCGTCGTTACCATGCCCGCCGCGGCGTAGGTCAGGCATTCCGTGAGGATCTCGCCATCTCCGTAGCCCTTCGAGATGAGGTGGGAGATCACGTCTTCTTTCGGCTCTTTTTTGCGCGCTTCTATCGCTGGCTTGACGTCCAGATAAAAGAACGCGGCAACCCGCGTCTGGTTGCGCGCGAAGCTAAACAACGCCAGCGGGTTCCAGCCAAACTCCGTCATATCGTTGGCGAAGAAGGCTTCGAGGCGCCGGTCCATGCCCGGCAACCGGCTATCCGTAAGCCCCACGACCTTCGCCGCGACCTTGACAGCAAGCTTGAAGCTCAGCACGTCGAGCTCCACGCGCCGCTTACGCAACAACTCTTCGATGAGACCTCCTACGAACTCTTCCATAAGTTCCCGTTAGTTCTCGCTGACGGCCCTTGGTGAGAAGAAGCGGGCGGTCTGCTTGCGCTGCTCGTTGTGCTCCTTGTCCTCCTGGTAAAGGATCGGTGACCGCATTCTCTGCGGCATACGCTCCTGTAACTCCGCGTTGAAACCCGCCTGCTTCGTATCTGTACTTCGCAAAACCGCCCGCGCCTGGGCGTGCGACCGCACGTGCCACACACCCTCGGAGTCACGCTCGACC
>PPFU01006888.1_pt1 | contig 15704 bp, 16 predicted proteins | sample 1535991 | NCBI WGS metagenome assembly PPFU01 (sample SAMN04901290, study PRJNA319586) | Hypolithon metagenome, whole genome shotgun sequencing project. | isolation source: Antarctic Hypolithon | place: Antarctica: Miers Valley | collected 2014
GCCGGATGGCCAATGATGAGGTCAAGGGCCCTGATAGCCAGGGTCGCCGCCGGTTCCTGACTGCAACCACAGCCGTGGTGGGTGCTGTCGGAGCCGGTTTTGTCGCAGTCCCATTCATCAAGTCGTGGAATCCGAGTTCACGGGCGAAATTGTCCGGCGCGCCGGTGACCATCGATATCAGCGCGTTGCAGGAAGGGCAGATGCTGACCCCGGAGTGGCGCGGGCAGCCGATCTGGATCATCAAGCGTTCCAAAACGATCCTGGCTGCGTTGCCGACACTGGATGATCGCCTGCGCGATCCCCAATCGGCCAACGCCGACCAGCAACCGACCTACATCAAGGGCGAGTCGCGGTCGATCAGGCCGGAAATCCTGGTGCTGGTGGGCTTGTGCACCCACCTGGGCTGCGCGCCGAAGCTGCACGCCGAGATCAAGCCGGAGCCTTTCGACCCGCAGTGGAAGGGCGGCTTCTTCTGCCCTTGCCACAAGTCGCGCTTCGACATGGCGGGCCGCGTGTTCGACGGTGTGCCCGCGCCGACCAATCTGCTGGTGCCGCCGCACCATTATGAAAACGACAACACGATCGTGATCGGCGTCGATCCACAAGGGGCCGCATAAATCATGGCGAACATCCTGACGCGGACGGCGAATTCGCTAGGCGACTGGGTCAACGCGCGTGCGCCGGCCTTGATGCCGATTTACCGCAAGCACATGACCGAGTACTACGCGCCGAAGAGCTTCAACATCTGGTACATCTTCGGCGTGTTGTCGCTCGTGGCGCTGGTCAACCAGATCGTCACCGGCATCTTCCTGACGATGCACTTCAAGCCGAGCGCGGCGGAAGCCTTCGCCTCGGTCGAATACATCATGCGCGACGTCGAGTGGGGCTGGCTGATCCGCTACATGCACAGCACCGGCGCGTCGCTGTTCTTCATCGCGGTGTACCTGCACATGTTCCGCGGGCTGATGTACGGCTCGTACCAGAAACCGCGCGAACTGGTGTGGCTCTTGGGCATGGTGATCTACCTGGTGCTGATGGCCGAAGCGTTCATGGGCTACGTGTTGCCATGGGGGCAGATGTCGTTCTGGGGCGCGAAAGTGATCATCTCGCTGTTCGGCGCGATCCCGGTCATCGGGCAGGGCCTGACCGAATGGATCATGGGTGATTACCTGCCGGCCGACGCCACGCTCAATCGCTTCTTCGCGCTGCACGTGATTGCGTTGCCGCTCGTGCTGCTGTTGCTGGTGGTACTGCACCTCGGCGCGCTGCACGAAGTCGGTTCCAACAATCCGGATGGCGTCGAGATCAAGAAAGGACCAAAGGGCAACCGCTGGTCACTGACCGCACCTGCTGACGGCATTCCGTTCCATCCGTATTACACGGTCAAGGACACAGTCTTCGTCGGATTCTTCCTGATCCTCGCTGTGTTCATCATCTTCTTCGCGCCGACCATGGGCGGTTGGTTCCTCGAACACGACAACTTCACCGAAGCAAACCGCTTGGTCACGCCTGAGCACATCAAGCCGGTGTGGTACTACACGCCGTACTACGCGATGTTGCGCGTGATTCCGCACAAACTCAGTGGCGTGATCGTGATGTTCTCGGCGATCGCGGTGCTGTTCCTGGTCCCGTGGCTGGATCGCTCCAAGGTCAAGTCGTACCGCTATCGCGGGATGCTGTCGAAGGTGATGCTCGGCATCCTTGCGATCAGCTTTGTCTGGCTCGGAAAAATTGGGTCCGGCCCCGGAACCGATCCGGTGGAAACCATCATCGGCCGGGTGCTGACCTTCCTGTATTTCGCATTCTTCATCACCATGCCGATCTGGACGAAGCTCGACAAAACCAAGCCGGTGCCGGAGCGGGTCACGACACATGACTAAGATGTTTCTTCCCAAACTGGTCACGCTGATCGCCGGACTGGTGGTGTCCGTTGCGGCAATCGCCGCCGAAGGCGGCGCTACCCAGCAGGCGGGCACCGACCTCGGCGACCGCGCCTCGCTGCAACGCGGCGCGGCCCTGTACATGAACTACTGCTCCGGCTGCCACTCGCTGAAATACCTGCGTTATTCGCGTATCAGCGAGGATCTCGGCCTGAGCGAGGACGAGGTCATGACCAACCTCAACCTCACCGGCGCCAAGTTCGGGGAGCACATCCTCACCTCGATGCCGGTGGACCAGTCAAAGGAATGGTTCGGTCAGACGCCGCCCGACCTCAGCGTGATCTCGCGCGTGCGTGGCAGCGACTGGATCTACACGTATCTGAAATCCTTCTACCTCGACGAAGCGCGTCCACTGGGCTGGAACAACAAACTCTTCCCCAACGCCTCGATGCCGAACCCGCTGTGGCAGATGCAAGGCCTGCAGCGCGCCGAATACGGCAAGGCCGACGCCACCGGCGAACGCCCGGTCGAGAAGCTCGTCATGGCGCAGGCCGGCACGATGGGCACAGATGAATTCAACCAGGTCGCGCGCGACATCACCGCATTCCTCGAGTACGCCGGCGAACCCGCCGTGCTCAAGCGCGAGGCGATGGGCGTGTGGGTAATTCTGTTCCTGGCGTTTTTCACCTTCCTCGCATGGTTGCTCAAGACCGAATACTGGAAGGACGTGCACTGAGGCGTTGATTGGAATGCTTGCGCGACACTCGACCTCCGTACCCGCGCATCCAGCGCAGGCAGCGCGGCTTCGAGGATCGTACCGGCACGACACTCGACATCACCTCGCTGGTTGGCGATTGCCCGCAAGGGGTGGGCGGCGCCTGGTTGAAGGAGAGGTCGATGATGGCTACAAGTCCGCGCATGCGTAACGCACTGACGCTGTTTTCCTCGGTCGATGACGTGCTGTGTCATCGCGTGCGCCTGGTGCTCGCCGCCAAGGGCGTCACCTACGATTTCGTCCCGGTTGATTCGCAGAATCCGCCCGAGGACCTGATCGACCTCAACCCCTACCACTCGGTGCCGACACTGGTTGAACGCGAACTGGTGCTGTATTCCGCATCGGTGGTCAGCGAATATCTCGACGAACGCTACCCGCATCCGCCGCTGATGCCGGTCGACCCCTTGTCGCGCGCGCGTCTGCGCTTGGCGATGCTGCGCATCGAGCACGATTGGGTACCTCAGGTGCAAGCGGTGCAGCTCGGCAACAAGCAGCAAGCCGAAAGCGGCCGCAAGCGCCTGAAGGAATTACTTACCGCATCGCTGCCGCTGTTCAAGGCCAGCAAGTTCTTCCTCAACCCGGAAATGAGCCTGGCCGACTGCGCCATGGCGCCGATCATATGGCGCCTGCCGTGGCTCGGGATTCCGTTGCCCAAGGACGGCAAGCCGATCGAGGACTACGGCAACCGCATCTTCCGCAATCCCGGTTTCGTGCGCAGCCTGACCGAGGAAGAGAAGAAGTTGCGGGACATGCCGGCGTAAGGATGTTCTGGCGAAAGCCGCAGTGCGGGCCTTGACCGCCATCGCGGTGATCGTGACGAACAGCGATGGGCCAGGGCCCACCCTACGAGAATGTTTGCATGACCGACGCACCACGCATGACCAGCCATCGTCCCTATCTGCTGCGGGCGCTGTACGAATGGGTCGCCGAAAATGGCATGACGCCGCACCTGCTGGTCGACGCCACGCAGCAAGGCGTGCAGGTCCCGCCGAGCGCCGTCAAGGATGGCAAGGTCGTCCTCAACATCGCCGCACGCGCGGTGACGCGACTGGAACTCGGCAACGACGCGGTCACGTTCACCGCGCGCTTCGGCGGCGTCAGCCAATCGGTGATGGTGCCCATGGCCGCAGTGCTCGCGATCTACGCCCGCGAAACCGGGCAGGGCATGGCGCTGCCGGACGACATCGCGTCGGCCGAGTCCGACCCCGACAACGTCCCGCCGCCGCCAGCGCCCGACGACACGACGCCGGCGACAAAACGTTCGCATCTGCGGGTCATCAAATAGTTGCCCTATGGACAACGTGCTGGCGATCGAGGTCGATCTGGAGCACGACGGCGACGGAGTCGTTCGTTACGCTCTCCAGCTGATAAACCAAAACTTCTCTGCGCGCACGTTGGCGTGGGGCAACGATCGTGCGCACTTGGACTTCGCGGCTGCACTTGAAGGCTTTCCAAAATTGTCGCCATCCGAAGTTCAGTTCAGGTTCGGCACCCCTGGTACCGGCACTGCGAGCTGCAGTTTTTCTGCATGGACGGCTCTGGACACATTGGACAGTGGGCTCACTTTGAGGCGGAGTACGCCACCGGCCGGCCTCAACGGTATCAACAGCACGAGCGGGCCTCAGTGTTCATGCGGCGCGATCCGGCAAGCGTTGACTCTTTCGTTGCCTGCCTGCGCGCTTTCGTAGCAGACGCCCCTAACCGGGCTGAGCTCGCATGGCTAGGGCCCTGACGATTCATTCAAGCCGAAGCCACTTCGCGGCTCGGCTTGATTCACCCGTTTGGCTCCAAAACCGCAACCTTCGCAAGGCTCAATGCATCAGCCAAGGAAAAAGCTGCGACGCATCGGCCAATACCGAACAACCTTGAAGGTCGAGAACTCATGTCGCACCCGCTGATCCTCCCCATGGCGGCGCATATTGGCCTTACGGCGCTTCTGTATGTGCTGCTTACTGTTGTACGCGCGCCTTCCATATGGGGATTGGGCCGCCGCGCGGACGGCACAAATCCCTGGGCCACGCTCGAACCTCGGGTCAGTGCCAACCTTTCGAATCAGTTTGAATGGCCGGTGTTCTTCCACGCAGCGTGCTTGTTGCTGATTGCGCAGCAAATGCTGGAGCCTCTCCACCTGTGGCTGGCATGGGCGTTCGTTGGTGGACGTTTCATGCACAGCTATGTGCAGCTGATGACTACGAACGTTCGACTCCGCGGCATCGTGTTCACGATCAACTTCGTTGCCGTTCTGGGAATGTGGGCCACGATTGTCCTCGCCGAATCAACCGTTGGATCTTGATGACAACTCCCGCGCCTGATCGGCGGGTAGCTACCGGTTCAAAAGTCCATTCAACCCAAAGCCGGTTGCGGGTCGGCTTGATTCAGGCGTTTGGTGGAAAGCGCTGATGCGCTAATTCAAGCCGTAAGGCATCCGATCCGCATCCTGTGCCAGCGGCCCACTGAATCCGACCAGCCGCTCGCCGCGCAGTACCAGCTTCCCGACCCGTCGGTCCTGCCCGTCGCGGGAATACTCGAAGCGGAAATCGCGCTCGAAGCCCATGCGTCCATCGTGGCCGCGGCGCAGTCGCAGTCCGGAGGCGTGGACGGTCTGGTCGAGCAGCTGCACGCCCGCCGCGTGGCAGGCGTTGCGGCCCAGCGCTTCGGCCCGTTCGGCCGCTGCGCGGGCGCTGTTCCAGAATGCGAACCCCAACGCGCCCAGAATCATCAGAATCAGCAAAGTCGGCATGGCCGCAATGTGGCGGCTGGGTGCGGGTTAGGCAAGCCTCCATCCGGCCGGCTTTCTTTTCGTCAAATTCACAGGGCAGGGAGTCAGCTGGCGCAGGAAACTCACCGGACAGCATCCGATCCCATGAAACTCATCTTTCCCGGCGGCGAATATCCGCAAGCCCTGCTTGGCCCGGGCATCAACAAGATCGGCTCGGACCCGCATTCCAACATCGTGCTCGATCGGCCCGGCGTCATGCCGCGTCATTGCGAGCTCAATGTCGGCGCACATGGCGTGATGCTGCAGGTACCGGCGGGGACCACGGTCAACGTCAACGGGCGCGACGTCGATGGCCTGATCGCGCTGCGTCCGGGCGACAGCGTCGCGTTCGACGGCGTCATGGCTCGCCTGGCCTCCGTAGACGCTGCGGTGCCCACCGGTTATCGCGCACCTGTGGATGACGGGATGCCGCATTCCGCCAATGACGATCCCGGCGCGACCACGATCCGTCCGGTGGTGCCCAAATATGTCCTGCGCGGCGTGTCGGGCACCGGTTTTGGCCGCAGCTATCCCGTTGTCGGAGCCACCGTCATCGGCCGTGCGCCGGAATGCGATCTGCGCATCGACGAGCGCGGCATTTCGCGCCAGCACGCGCGCATGGTGCCCAGCGCCGATGGGCTGGACATCCAGGACCTTGGTTCGGCCAATGGCTGCTTCATCAACGGCAAACGCGTGCAGCACGGCCATGCGGCGCCGGGCGACGAGATCGGTTTCGACACGCAACGCTTCCGCCTGGTTGCGCCTGGACAGGCCGAGCAGGTACATGCCGCGCCTCGTGGCGTTTCCCAGCCCAAGCCGTCCTCGCCTTGGCGGTGGCTGCTGTTCGCGGCGCTGGCGTCGGCGGTGCTGACGGTGGCGTGGTTGTTGCGCTGAAGTAACGAAACATCGCGGGCATGACGGCGGCGTAAGGCCCACCCCGCTAATCAACCGCGCGGTCGGCCGAGTTTCATCGACAGGTCGATCGCACGCACATGCTTGGTCAGCGCGCCGATCGAGATGCAGTCCACGCCATCCTCGGCAATGCTGCGCACAGTGTCGAGATCGACACCGCCGGATACTTCCAGCGGAATCCGCCCAGCTGCAATGCGCACCGCTTCACGGCGCGTCTCCGCGTCGAAGTCGTCGATCAGAATGCGTTCGCAACCCGCCACAAGCGCTTCCTGCAACTGCGCCAGGGTTTCCACTTCGACGATCAATGGCAGCTGCGGATGCATACCGCGCGCCGACGTGATCGCGGCCGTCAACGAGCCTGCGGCACGGATGTGGTTTTCCTTGAGCATGACCGCGTCATGAAGTCCCATCCGGTGGTTGTCGCCACCACCTGCGCGCACGGCGTATTTCTGCGCCAGCCGCAAACCGGGCAGGGTCTTGCGTGTATCCAGGATGCGCGCCTTCGTTCCCTGCACGGCGGCGACGTACGCGGCGGTCGTGGTCGCGGTGCCGCTGAGTGTCTGCAGGAAATTCAGTGCCGGACGTTCGGCGCTGACCAGCGCACGCGCTCGGCCTTCGATCGTCGCCAATAGCGTGCCAGCAGCGACATGATCGCCTTCGTCAACATGCCACTCGATGCGTACATCCGGATCCAGGGCGAGGTGACAGGCGTCGAACCACGGGCGGCCCGCGATGACGGCGTCCTGCTTGCAGAGCAGGTACGCCACGTCGGCAAGGTCCGGCAGCAACGCGGCGGTGACGTCACCGCTGCCCAGATCCTCGGCCAGCGCACGCGCAACGTCCGCGTCGATGACATCGCGCGGGGGCGGGGCCGGTGGTCTGCTCATGCGTGCGGGAAATCGCCGATCTGCGACGTCGCGATGCCTTCCTCGATCAGCAGCACCGGAATGCCGTCGTCGATCCGGTACACGGTTTTTCGGTCGCGTGTCACCAGCGCTTCACGAATCGCATCGGTCTGCGCCGCGCCATCGGTCCGCGCGATTGCCTTGTCCGCAATTGCGCGATTCAAGGCATCCAGGCCACGTTCGTCGAGTTTGGCCAGTGGTTGCCGCGTGGCGGGGCACACCAGGATGTCGAGAAGTTTGCGGTCCATGACAACGCCGTTCTTTCAGGAGGCCGGTAGAATACGTCTTTGCGACAGGGGACAGCCATGCCTGCCAACCCGAAAAATCCGTCAGCGCCGGTCCTGGTTGGCATCGTGATGGGCTCGCGCTCCGACTGGGACACGATGCAGCACGCCGCGCAGAAACTCGAAGCGCTGGGTATTCCTCACGAAGTGCGTGTGGTGTCCGCGCATCGCACGCCGGACGTATTGTTCGGCTATGCCGCGAGTGCCGCCGGTCGCGGACTGCGCGCGATCATCGCCGGCGCTGGTGGCGCGGCGCATTTGCCGGGCATGCTCGCCGCCAAGACCACCGTGCCGGTGCTGGGCGTGCCGGTGCAGAGCAAGGCGTTGAATGGGCTGGATTCGCTGCTGTCGATCGTGCAGATGCCAGCGGGCATCCCGGTGGCGACGTTCGCGATCGGCGCCGCGGGTGCGTCGAATGCGGCACTGTTCGCGGCAGCGATGCTCGCACACGAACACGAACAGATTTCGGCGTCGCTTGCAGCATTCCGCGAGCGTCAGACTGACGACGTCATCGCCAACGACGACCCCAGGAAATGACCACGGTCGGCATTCTCGGCGGCGGGCAACTGGCCCGCATGCTTGCGCTTTCCGGTGCGCCACTGGGGCTGCGCTTCCTGGTGATGGACACCGCGCCCGATGCCTGCGCCGGGCAATACGTGCCGATGCTGGTGGGCGACTACCGCGACGAAACCATGCTCGCGCAGTTCGCGCAGCAGGTGGATGTGGTGACGTTCGATTTCGAGAACGTGCCGGCCGAATCCGCGCAATGGCTGTCCGAACGCGTTGCGGTGTTTCCCAATCCGCGTGCGCTCGCGATTGCGCAGGACCGGCTCGCCGAAAAAACCTTGTTCCGCGAATTGGGCATCCCGGTGCCGGAATTCGCGCCGGTCGCATCGCGCGAAGAACTTGATGCCGCCATTGCAAGGATCGGACTGCCGTGTATTTTGAAGACGCGTCGCCTTGGTTATGACGGCAAGGGGCAGTTCCGGATTCGGAAATCCGGGGACGTGAACTATGGGCGGGGCAGCGAACGCGCAGATGCGGGTTCGGCTTGGGAGGCCTTGGGCGCGCAGGCGCACACCGTCGGCCTGATCCTCGAAGCGTTCGTGCCTTTCGAGCGCGAGCTGAGCGTGGTCGCGGTGCGAAGCCGCGATGGCGAATTCCGGTCGTGGCCGCTGACTGAAAACTGGCATGTCGATGGCGTGCTGTCGGCAAGCCTTGCGCCGGCTCAAGCCGACCCCGAACTGGTCGCGACCGCATTCGGCTATGCAAGGCGACTTGCGGAATCGCTCGACTATGTCGGCGTGTTCGCACTGGAGCTGTTCTGCCGCGACGGCCAGCTGCTCGCCAACGAACTCGCGCCGCGCGTGCACAATTCGGGGCACTGGACGATCGAAGGCGCGGAGACGTCGCAATTCGAAAACCACCTGCGCGCGGTGCTCGGCTTGCCGCTCGGCGACACGCGCATGCTCGGCCACTCCTGCATGTTGAATTGGATCGGGGAATTGCCCGAACCGATGGCTGTGCTGCGGGAAACCGGCGGACACTGGCACGACTACGGCAAGTCGTCCCGCGCGGGACGCAAGGTGGGGCACGCGACAATCCGCGCGAACTCCGCAGCGGAACTGGTCACCGCACTGGAGCGGGTGGGCGAAGTGTCGGGCCGGCATGCGCAGGTCGAGCCGGTGGTGAAACGGCTGGGTGAAGCACCTGCTGGAGAACGATCTACCGATAAAAAGAATCGTCATTCCCGCGAAGGCGGGAATCCAGAGACCTTGGCTTCAAGGGCTTGAAGTCGCTGGATTCCCGCTTTCGCGGGAATGACGGGTATAGCTCAATGGAAACGGCCGGATTTCCCGGCCGTTTGTGGGACTCAAAAACAAATCCGCCTTACTTCATGTTCGACGCAACGAAATCCCAGTTCACCAGATTCCAGAACGCCTCCACATACTTCGGCCGCGCATTGCGATAGTCGATGTAGTACGCGTGTTCCCACACGTCGCAGGTCAGCAGCGCGGTATCGTCGCCAGTCAGTGGCGTGGCGGCGTTCGGCGTGCTTGCCAGCGCGAGCGCGCCATCGGGACGCTGAACCAGCCAGCCCCAACCGGAGCCGAAGGTCTTGATGGCGGTATCGCTGAACTGCTCCTTGAATTTCGCAAAATCGCCGAACGCCTTGTTGATCGCATCGGACACTTTTCCCGATGGCTCACCGCCGCCTGGTTTCGATCCAGAAGCAGGTGACAGGCAATTCCAGTAGAACGTGTGGTTCCATACCTGCGCGGCGTTGTTGAACATCGCGCCCTGCGCCTTGCGCACGATGTCTTCCAGCGGCATGTCGGCGAATTCGGTGCCTTCGATCATCTTGTTGAGATTGTCGACGTAGGTCTTGTGGTGCTTGCCGTAGTGGTAATCGAGCGTTTCGCCGGAAATATGCGGCTCCAGCGCGGTGCGGTCGTAGGGCAGGGGGGGCAGTTCGATCGCCATGGCAGGGCTCCTGTGGATTACCTATGGAATAGGGGGACGCGTCGCGCGGCCACTGCGCGATACAATGGCAGTTTACCGGACGGATGTGATTCACCCGTCATGTCCGCCATCCTGTCAGGAGAACACCCCATGTCTGTTCTGGAACGGATCCAGGCCGAACTCGAAGGCCATTCGATCGTCCTTTTCATGAAAGGCACGCCGCAATTTCCGATGTGCGGATTTTCCAGCCGCACGGTGCAGGCGCTGAAAGCGGCCGGCGCGGCGCAGCTGCATACCGTCAACATTCTCGAAGAACCCGAAATCCGCGCCAACCTGCCGCGTTATTCCAACTGGCCGACGTTTCCGCAGGTTTTCATCAATGGCGAACTGATCGGCGGTTGCGACATCACGCTGGAGTTGCTCGAGTCCGGCGAACTCGCGCAGATGGTCGCGGAGACGCAGCGCGCGTGACCGCAATGCCGGCCGTCGCTGGCGCACTCGCAGGGCGCGTGGTGCTGGTCGCGGGCGCGCACGGGGGGCTTGGGCAAGCGGCGTCGATCGCATCGGCGCGCGCTGGTGCAACTGTCGTGCTGTTGGGACGCAAGGTGGCGAAATTGAATCGCGTGCACGACGCGATCGCCAGCGAAGGCGGCGAAGCGCTGCTGTATCCGCTGGATCTGGAAGGTGCATCGCCCGACGACTACGCCGATCTGGCCGCCCGCATCGCAACGGAACTCGGCCGGCTGGATGGCGTCCTCCATTGTGCAGCCGAGTTTCGCGGCCTGTCCCCGTTACAGAACACCGACCCAGCCGCCTTCGCGCGCGCAGTGCACGTCAATGTCACCGCGCCATGCTGGCTGACGCAGGCATGCCTTCCATTACTCAAAAGCGCGCAGGATGCGGCGGTGGTATTCGCCGTGGATCATCCGTCGCGCGTCACCCAGGCGTATTGGGGTGGTTATGGTGTCGCGCAGCAGGCGCGCGCCGCGCTGGTCTCGATCCTGCATGCCGAACTGGCAGCCGGCCCGGTGCGTGTCAGCGGCCTGCAACCAGGACCAATGCGTACATCGCTGCGCGCCAAGGCCTATGCGGAAGACAGTGATCGCGTTTCAGACGATCCGTCGGCGTATGCCGATGCATGTGTGACCTTGCTCTCGGCCGACGGCACGCCTCATCGCGGCCGCATCTGGAACGCACGCCGATGACGGTCGCGGCCGCCGCGTTGCTGCTGTTCCTGATCCTCGATCCGCTCGGCAACGTGCCGGTTGTCCTGGGTTTGTTGCGGCCATTGACGCCCGCGCGGCAACGCCTGGTGATGGCACGCGAACTGCTCATCGCGCTGGTGGTGTTGATGCTGTTCCTGTGGTTCGGCAAATACGCGCTCGAGCTGATGCACCTGCGGCAGGAATCGATGTCGATCGCCGGCGGCATCGTGCTGTTCCTGATCGGCATCCGCATGATCTTCCCGCCGGCCGAGGGCGTGATGGGCGAGCTGCCCGGCGGCGAACCCTTCATCGTCCCCGTTGCCATTCCGATGATTGCCGGTCCGTCCGGAATGGCTGCGGTGATGCTGCTTGGCAGCCAGGAGCCAGGCCGGATGGGCGAATGGAGCCTGGCCCTGGTCATCGCGTGGCTGGCAACGGCCGCGATCCTGATGTCGGCCACGCTGCTTTACAAATGGTTGGGCGAGCGCGTGCTCACCGCGTTCGAGCGGCTGATGGGCATGCTCCTGGTGGCGCTATCCGTGCAGATGTTCCTGGACGGCCTGACCGCATACCTGCGGATCGCGCCTCCGGTCTAGCACTTCGGCACGGGTGCGCAGGCGCAAGCCAGACCAGCAAACAGCGACTTAGCAGTACTACCTCAACTTGCCCAATAATCCAATTCAGACAGTGGCTTACACCGCTTTCCGTCCTGTCATTTCATTGTCATAAGCCCGGGCTACCGTGTTAATCTGTCGTTAACCGGTACGGTTGCGTATGCACCGTCACGGACAGGGGTTCCACCGCATTCGCCAACACGCCGCGCGACCGCGCGCATCGTGATCCACGCATTCGAGGCTATCGAAACATGACCCATATCAACCGTGTCCGGCTCTCCAAGTTGTCGCTGGGCTTGATGGTTGCGCTCGCCGCAGCCCCTGTTTTTGCACAAAATACCTCCGCCGGCGTAGCAGGGCGTGTTCTCAGTGCAGATAGCCAGCCGGTGGCGGGTGCAGAAGTCACCATCGTCCATACCGAATCCGGCACTGTCAGCAAGGCGACGACCGACGCCGCAGGCCGTTACAACGCCCGGGGCCTGCGCGTTGGCGGGCCGTACACCGTCACCATCAACAAGGCTGGCGCCGGAAGCAGCAGCCGGGAAGGCGTTTATCTTGCCCTTGATCAGGTGTCGCAACTCGATGTGCAGTTGAGCAACGACGTTGCCACGCTGGACACCGTGCAGGTCGTGGGATCAGGTGCAACAGACGTTTTCAACCCCAACAAGATGGGTACCGGTACTGAAGTCACGAACGACGAACTCAACGCATTCGCATCGATCAGACGCGACCTGCAGGATTACGCCCGTCTTGATCCGCGCGTGGTCCAGACCACGAGCAACTTTGGCGAGGCTTCCATTTCAGTCGCGGGGCAGAACAACCGTTACAACTCCGTGACCATCGACGGCGTGACCACCAATGACACCTTCGGTCTGGAAGGCAATGGTCTGCCCACCGCCAAGCAGCCGATCTCCATCGACGCGATCGATTCCGTACAGATCAACGTCTCCAACTACGACGTGACCCAGACCGGTTACACCGGCGCCAACATCAACGCCGTCACCAAGTCCGGCACGAATGAGTTCCACGGCACGTTGAGCTATGTCTTCCGCAACGACAATCTCGCTGGCGATCGCTACAACCGCATCACCGACAGGTATTTCGACCCACCCAAGTTCGAGGAAACCACCAAGGGCATTACCTTCGGCGGTCCGCTGATCAAGGACCGGCTGTTCTTCTTCATGGCGTACGAGGAATTCGCAAGCAGCCGCACCGTGCCTGATTTCGGCCCGCTTGGCAGCTCATCTACCAACGTGGGCATCACCCAGGCAGACATCGATACCTTTACCCGCCTGGGATCGCGCCCGTGCGGCGCGGGTGTTCCCCCCACCTGCGGAATGGACTTGGGCACGTTCAATGTTCCTGGCGGCACGGAACTCACCGTCGAAGACGCGCTGCTGAAGTTCGACTGGAACATCACCGACAACCATCGCGCAAGCCTGAGATACAACAAGACCGAACAGGCCGAGCCGTTCTTCTACGACATCACCTCGACACAGCTTTCGCTTTCGTCGCACTGGACCGTGCAGACCAAGGTGTTCGAAAGCGCGGTCGCCCAGCTGTTCAGTGACTGGACCGAAAACTTCTCGACCGAGTTGAAATTTGCCAAGCGCACCTACGACAGCGAGTTCAACAACGGCTCGAACCTGCCTGAAATCAATGTGCAGTTCCTCGGGATCGACCCCACGACTGGCGGCAGTCGCACCCGTACGCTGATCGCGGGTGCCGAGCGGAGCCGTCATTTCAACCAACTGAACACGGACACCACCACCGCATTCTTCGGCGCCAACTGGTATGTCGGCGACCACGTTTTCAAGTTTGGCGCGGACTACGACAACAACGATATCTTCAACGCCTTCCAGCAGAACACGAAAGGCAATTACACGTTCCAGTGCCTGCTGGCCTCGCAATGCGCCAACAGCTTTGAAGCGGGTCGACCATTTACCTTCACATCGACGCAGCCGCAGGCCGGACGCACGCTCAACGACGGCGCCGCGATCTGGGGGCTCTCCAATATCGGGCTATTTGCGCAAGACACATGGACCGTCAATCCGAATCTGACACTGATGTTCGGCATACGCGTGGACGTGCCAGGCATCGATGAAGCCCCTCTCTTCAATCAGGCAGCTGCTAACCCGGTGACATTGGGCGTCGGCCCGTTTGGCCGCCAGACCGGCGGTTTCGGGTTTCGCAACGACGTCACCATCGACGGCAAGGAATTGATCCAGCCGCGCTTCGGCTTCAACTACAGCTTCGACACCGAGCGGCGTAGCCAGTTGCGCGGCGGTCTCGGTCTGTTCCAGGGCGCAGCGGCCAACGTTTGGCTTTCCAATTCGTTCACCAATACCGGACTTGCAGTGCAATCCGTCGGTTGCGGTGGCTCCCTGCCCGCATGCAGCGGTCCGGTCTTCAGCAACGATCCGAACAACCAGCCGCGACCGTTCAATTCGCCGCCGGTGGCCAATGTGGACATTGTCCATCCCGACCTGGGCCAACCCGCGGTATGGAAGGCAAACCTGGGTTTTGAACATGAGTTGCCATGGTGGGGCGTGGTGGGCTCGATCGAGGCTATCTGGACCGAGACGAAAGAAGCGATCTACTACCAGAACCTCAACCTGGGTGAAGCAAGCCGCATCAGTCCAACCGATGGACGTAGCCAGTTCTGGAATGCATCCGGCTACAACCGCGCCTGCTTCAACGCCAACGGCAGCACCAATACCACTGCGTGTGGCGGCGCAAATTCCGTGCGCAGCAAGGCCCGCAGCAACGCCGCGTTTGGCAACGTCCTACTCGCGCGTCCTACGGGCAAGGGCGGCGGCGCGTCCTACACCTTGGCGCTGACGCGTCCGATGCGCGATGACTGGAGCTGGATGCTGGCCTATACCAACACCAATGCAACCGAAGTCAGCGGCCTGACCAATTCCACGTCCAATTCGCAATGGGGCAATCGAGCGTCGTTCAATCCCAATGAAGAGGTGGAATCGACCTCGAACTACGAAATCCGCCATCGTTTTTCCGCCAACGCCAGCTGGCGGCACAATTTCTTCGGCGACTACAAAACTGAAGTGGGTCTGTTCTATGAAGGCCGCTCGGGACGGCCGTACAGCTGGACCTACTTGGGCGACATGAATGGCGATGGCGTCAGCTTCAATGATCTGATGTACATACCGACCGGCATCGGCAGCAATGAAGTGATTTTCCGGGGTGGGCCGACTGAAGAAGCCCGTTTCTGGGAAATCGTAAACGCCAACAAAGGTCTATGGAAGCACGCCGGCGGCGTGGTGCCGCGCAACAGCGACAAGGCCCCGTGGGTGAACCAGTTCGACATGCGCATCAGCCAACAGCTGCCGGGAATCTTCAGCAAGCATCGCACCGTGCTGACGTTGGACTTGTTGAACATCGGCAACCTGATCAACAAGGATTGGGGACATGTCGATGAGGCATTCTTCCCGGCATCCAACCGCAACTTCGTGAACTACGTTGGCACGCAGGATGGAAAATATGTCTACAGCCTTGGCAGCTTGGGCGACCTCCAGAATCGCCAAGCACGTGGCGAGTCGTCGTGGGCGGCTCAGGTGACGCTGCGTTACGAGTTCTGATTTTTGGCGACTGTGCAATGAAAACGGCCGGGTAACCGGCCATTTTCATTTGCGGCATCGACTGCGCTACAGTCACCGGCCAATTCGAAACAGAACGAAAAATGACTGACGTGCATTCCATGGCGCTGCCGACCGTTGACGCCCGCATCTATCCGCGAGGCGGCCTTGATGTGCTTTCGCGCGTCGAAGTCGCGCGCCTTCGCGATGCATCCAGTGGCGGCATGCACGAATTGCTGCGGCGGTGCGCGCTTGCGGTGCTGACCAGCGGCAGCGCGTCGGATGATCCGCGGGCGGCGCGCGAGTTGTATT
>PPFU01000196.1_pt1 | contig 15697 bp, 11 predicted proteins | sample 1535991 | NCBI WGS metagenome assembly PPFU01 (sample SAMN04901290, study PRJNA319586) | Hypolithon metagenome, whole genome shotgun sequencing project. | isolation source: Antarctic Hypolithon | place: Antarctica: Miers Valley | collected 2014
CGACCGAAGGATCGACCACCGCATTCAACGTCATGATCCCCACCCCCCCCGACAGCACCAGCAGCGACGCCACCGACAGGTCAATCCCCCCGCAAATCACCACGAACGTCATACCCAACGAGATGATCCCAATCGGGGCCATCTCCCGCAACACGTTCACCAGATTCCCCGGCTCTAAAAACGTCGAACTCATACCAGCCGTCACCCCCCCCAACAACAACAACGCCAGCAGCGGAAAGAAAAAACTCGGCAGCGCCGACCACCCCCGCCCGATCCGCTCGCGGAGCCCCACCGTCCCATCCTGCATCGGCTCGTGATCCATAAGAAGAACACGATAGCGGCTCCTCATCCACGACCGCCCACCAGCACCACGCCGATCCGCTCTCCTCCCGCGGGCTGCCACGCCTTGACGCTGTCTTTCGCGATGAACATCTCACCACGAAGGCCTCTCTGAGTCCACGGCTCATTTGATGCCGCTATCCTCCCGCCATGCCCGACGCAGCCGATGACAGGTCGTACAAGAAGTCGCTGAACCTGCCCAAAACCGGGTTTGCGATGCGGGCGAACCTCGTCCAGAACGAGCCACAGAGCCACAAACGTTGGGAGGCGATGGGGCTTTATCAAAAGATCCGAGACGCCCGCCGCGGCGCGGAACGCTTCGTGTTCCACGACGGCCCACCCTACGCCAACGGCGATATCCACCTGGGCCACCTACTCAACAAGGTGCTCAAGGACTTGGTCGTCCGCTCCAAAACCATGGCGGGCTACGACGTGCCCTACATCCCCGGCTGGGACTGCCACGGGCTGCCGATCGAGCACAAGGTGGTACAAGAGAGGGGCCAAGGGGCCGAGGGGCCAAGGGGCCAAGGGGAAGAAGTCGAAATCAGCGACAGACCGACGCAGCGACAGAATGACGCGGGTGGCGTTGCTTCCGCCTCGGCCCCTGGACCCCTTGACACCTCGGCCCCTCGTTCGCTCGCCACCCGCCGCGCCTGCCGCAAGTACGCCGAGAAATACGTCAAGCTGCAGGCGAAACAGATGCAGCGGCTGCTGACGCTGGCGGATTACCAAGACCCGTACCTGACGATGAACCCGGGGTATGAAGCGGCGGTGCTCGAGGTATTCGCGAAGCTCGTCGAGCGGGGGCTGGTGTACCGAGGCCTCAAGCCGGTGCACTGGTCGATCGCCAATAAGACCGCACTGGCGGAGGCGGAGCTGGAATACCAGGACCGCGAGGATGAGAGCATCTTCGTGATGTTCAACATACATGAGGCTGCTTGGGACCTGACGCACCTGCCGATGCCGACGGATGTGGCGATCGACGACGCCAGGGTCTACCTGATGATCTGGACCACCACGCCCTGGACACTGCCCGCCAACCTCGCGGTGGCGGTGCAGCCGCGGGCGGAGTATGGCCTCTACGTCATCGAGTGGCGGGGTCGGGAGCGGTATGTGTTGATTGCCTACGAGATGGCGAACAAGGTGCTGGGGCTGGAGGGGATCGAGGTCGGTGAGCCTCTGGCGATGTTTACCGGCGAGCAGCTCGTCGGCCTGACGTATCGCCACCCGTTCATGTCCAACGACCCCCGCACCGTCTCCCGAAGAATCGTCGCGGCGGAGTATGTCACGCTCGAAGACGGCACGGGTCTGGTTCACACCGCGCCAGGGCACGGCGTCGAGGACTATCAAACCGGGCTCGCGGAGGGATTGGGAATATATTGTCCCGTGCTGGGCGATGGTACGTTTGATGACAGCGTGCCCGAATGGCTGCGGGGCCGGTCGGTCTGGGAGGGGAACCCGCTGGTGATGGGTCGGCTCGATGAGGAGGATGCGCTCTTCCACCGGCAGCGGTTCACTCATAGTTATCCGCACGACTGGCGGAGCAAGACGCCGGTGATTTTCCGGGCGACGCAGCAGTGGTTCATCGCGGTGAATCAGGGGTACGACATACCGACTGAAGTCGGCACGCCCCCCCCGCCCGGCGTGGCGACTTCACGGGGCATGGCTCGGGGCGAGTCGCTGCGTGAGCGTGCGTTGGCGGTGACCGCCCAGGGGGTGGCGTTTCATCCCGAGTGGGGCCGCAATCGCATGAGGGGGATGCTCGAGAGCAGGCCCGACTGGTGCATCAGCCGCCAGCGGGCGTGGGGGCTGCCGATCCCCGCGTTTTATCGCGGCGGGGCGGGGGACCTGGATGTGGCGGCGGCGGAGTCGGGGAACGCGTTGATAACCGCGGCATCGGTTCGGGCGGTGGGCGAGATCATTGTAAAAAAAGGCAGCGATGCGTGGTTCACCCTGTCGCCGCGGGAGCTACTGGAACACTATCAACCGGCCGACGACCCCGATGCGCCCGACTGGGCCGCGGACGCGATTGAGGGCGATTTGTTGACCGCGGGCGGGGATATCTTTGATGTGTGGTTTGAGTCGGGGTCGTCGTGGCACGCGGTGCTCGACCGGCGGGGGCTGGGGCATGACGCGGCCGACCGCCCGGTCGCGGATTTATATCTCGAGGGCTCCGACCAGCACCGCGGGTGGTTTCAGCTTTCGCTGCTGCCGTCGCTGGGGGTGACGGGACGGCCGCCGTTCGCGGCGGTGCTGACGCATGGCTTTATGGTCAACCGCGACGGGCTGAAGATGTCCAAGTCCGGGGGCAACGCGCTCCACGTCGAGGACCTGCTCAAAGAGCATGGCGCCGACACGATGCGGTGGTGGGTCAGCTCGCTCAACATCGCCAACGACGTCAAGGTAGACCCCGATTATTTCAACATCGCCGGCGAAGAATATCGCAAGGTCCGCAACACGCTGCGGTTCCTGCTTGGTAACCTCGCGGACTATGACCCGCAAGGCAATACCTACGAGTTTACCAAAGACGACGCGGCGAGCCTCGACGCGTGGCTGCTGGGGGAGCTGGCGTCGCTGGTCGAGGCGGTCCGCGAGGGGTACCGCACCTACAGCTTCCGTAAGTTGCACGAGGCGGTGTTCGGCTTTTGCAACACCACCCTCTCGGCGATTTACCTCGCGGCGGTCAAAGATCGGCTCTACTGCGATATGGCAGATTCGCCGCGTCGCAGGCGGACGCAGACCGCGATGTACCGAGCGGCCTCAGCGCTGGTTCGGCTGCTCGCCCCGATCCTGCCCCACACCGCCGACGAGGCGTGGGCCTCGCTTCAGGGCGGGGCGGACGAAGGCGACAGCGTCCACCTGCACCTCTTCCCCGATGCAGACGAGGTGCGGCCCGCGGAGGTGTCTCCCGGTTGGGCGGCGGTCATGCGGAGCCGCGACGTTTGGCTCCGGGCGATGGAAGCCGCGCGGCGGGAGCGGGACATCGACAACCCGCTCGACATCGGCGTCCGCGTGCCGCCCGATGACGCCGTCGCGGCCTTTGACCCCGCGGACCTGGCGGACCTGCTGGGGGTGAGTCGATTTGCCATCGATCCCGGCGTCGCCGGGATTGAGCTGGATGACCTGCGGGAGGCCCCGCGGTGCGAGCGGTCGTGGAAGCGAGATGGCACCGTTCGCGAACGCAGCGACGGCGGAATGCTCACCGACCGCGATGCGGCCGCGGTGAGCGTTCATTAGCGCTGTATCAACGGATCGCCGCGGCTCCGGCGCTGCCGAGTTCAGGGCTGCTTCCACTTGATGTTGCACCCGACCGACGGCCGCTGGTCCGGGTCGGGGGTCTCACCCCGGAGCACCGCATCCAACGCCCGCCGCAGGTCCCCACCCGTCGCGGGATTTTGCGAGGAGTCGTAGTAGCCGCTGCTGATGCGGTGCGGGCGGGTCGGGTCGAGCTGCCCACGGTAGACCAGCTCATGATCGGCATCGAACAGGAAAAAGTCGGGGGTGCAGGCGGCGGTGTACGCCCGGGCGACCCCCTGCGTCCCGTCGTAGAGGTAGGGGAACGGGTAGCCCCGCATCCGCTTCTCCTCGACCATCTTCTGCGGCGAGTCGTCGGGGTACGCGGCCGCATCATTGCTGTTGATCGCGACAAACCCCACCCCACCCACGCCCCGTGGCCCGTACTCATCGGCGATCTGTTTGAGCTGCGCCGCGACGTGCTTCACGAACGGGCAATGGTTGCAGATAAACATCACCACCAGCGGCCCGCCGCCGAAGTCTCGCAGCGACACCGTGCCACCCCGGGTGTCGGGCAAAGCAAAGTCGGGCGCGGCGGTCCCCAGGGGCATCATGCTGGATTCAATGGCTGCCATGATGTCGCCCAATCTACCCGATCCACCTTCCGTCGATAGGAGCCGCGCACGAAGTAAGCGGTCATTCCTAAAGAGCCGCGCACGAAGTAAGCGGTTGTGGCTTCTATCTCTTTGCCGGTGAGGATGCCGGTGCGGAAGGTGTGGGGCGGGAGGCCCGCCCCACCGTGTTCAGCGACAGTGCATCGCCAGCAGGGGGACAAGAGCCGGACTTTACTTCAAGGAAGCGCTTGCTGCGTGTGCGGCTCTTGAAGAAAACGAGGCGGACGGTCGGGATGGCCGGGCTGTACATTTGGAGTGTGCGGCGTAGGCCGCGTCGGGGGGATTTTCGTGGCGGCGGTGGGAGTTGCGTCAGGTTTCCCACATCGGTGACGCGGGGTGATTTCAGGTTGATCCCATGCGGACCAAAAATCAAGGATTGAGCCGACACACCGTAACCGTGGTCATCCCGGGGCTTGCAACAAACTAAACCTAGACATGACAATCAGTTACAAGCAATTCCGTTTTCAGGTAAACCACTACCATCTCCATAACATTTCTTCGAGTTCGTAGATTTCCCCGTTAGCGTTTTGTGTCCGCAGGTTTGTTCACGAGTTATCCACAGCGACGGAGGGGAGTCGCCGATGTTTGCCTTGCGGGCCTGTTATGCGGCGGCGAGTTGTCGTTGGCAGAGGTGGGCAAGTGCGTCGGTGGCGTATCGGACATCCTGGGCGGAGAGGAACGGGCCGAGGCTGAATCGGGTGGCACCGGCGGAGTCGCGTGTGCCGAAGGTGGCGTGGGCGTGGGGGGCGCAGTGGATGCCCGAGCGGGTGAGGATGCCAAAGTCGTGTTCGAGTTGGAGGGAGAGGTCGCTGGGGTCTTGGTACCCGAGGGCGGGGTCGAGCCGAAGGGAGAAGACGCCGCAGCGGTCGTTAAGGCCGGGTGGGCCCAGGAGTCGGACGGATTCGAGGGGTTCGAGTCCTTCGAGCATGGTTTGGATGAGGGATTGTTCGTGTTGCCAGAGGGCGTCGACGGTTTTGTCGAGGAGGTAGGCGACGCCCTCGGAGAGGCCGATGAGTCCGATGGCGTTGTGTGAGCCGGGCTCGAAGCGGTCGGGGAGGAAGGTGGGCTGGGTGTCGAGTTCGGAGATGGAGCCGGTGCCGCCCTCGCGGATGGTGACCATGGAGCGTTCGAGGCCGGGCCGGATGTAGAGGCCTCCGGTGCCCAAGGGTCCGAGGAGGCCCTTGTGGCCGGGGAAGGCGAGTAGGTCGATGAGGTCATGCTCGACGTTGAGGGGCAGGTGGCCCAGGGTTTGGGCGGCGTCCACGAGGAAGGGGATGGCGGCCTCGCGAGCGATGCGGCCGATGTCGCGGATGGGCTGGAGGGTGCCGCTGACGTTGGAGCCGTGGACGCAGGCGATGAGGCGGGTGTCGGGTGTGATGGCGTCGCGGATATCGGTCGGATCGACGCGGCCGGTGCTCGGGTCGCAGGGGATGCGGGTCTGGGTGAGGTCGCCGCGGATGGTGAGTTCGTTGAAGGGGCGGAGGACCGAGTTGTGGTCGAGTGCGGTGGTGATGACGTGGGGGGTGCGGTGGGGGTGGCGGAGGCGAGCGTGGCCGACGATACCGCGGATGGCGAGGTTGAGAGCGTCGGTGGTGTTGAGGGTGAAGATGACCTGCTCGGGCTGGTCGGGGTCGCCGCCGAGGAGGGTGTTGATCCGCTGGCGGCACTGGTGCATGAGCCGGGCGGCTTCCTTGGCCTCGGCGTAACCGCCGCGGCCGGGGCTGGCGCCGATGTCGTTGGCGTATCGGGTGATCGCCTCGAGCACCCCCGGCGGCTTGGGGAAGCTGGTGGCGGCGTTGTCCATATAAATGCGGCGGGTCACTTCGGGCTCCGGTTGGCGTCTGGGGAAAGGGGAGCGTAGGCAGGTAGGGGGGCGGGGGACCATGAGTGACGCAGGATGAAGGACGAAGACGCGACAGGTCGCGGCGCTTCATACGGCCGTCGCTCCGTCGCTTCCGTCATTCGTCCTGCGTCATTCGACTTTTTAAGTCAAATTTCCCCTTGCCCTCATGCCTGCCACAGCAGCGCCCCCAGCAGCGTCACCAACGCGAGCATGGCTACGTTCAAAGCAGCGAGCACCCAAACCAGCGGGGTCATCGCGAGCGGGTCATGGTCGTGATCGTGCTCATGTTCGTGATCGGGGTCGATGGCGAGGGCGTCGGCTTCGTCGTAGCTCACGCCCGCGGCAGCCTCTTCGCTGGGGCCAAAGTCGAGGGCTTGACCGTCGGCGATCGGCCGGGCGGCGGTGGTGGTGGTGGGGCGGGGTGCGGGCGTCGGGGAGGCGGAGGCGGGGGGATCGCCCAGGGCATCGGCGAGCAGGCTGCCCTCCCCGGTGCGGCGTCGCACGGGGGCGGCGGGCTGCGTGGCGGCCCCGCCCATCGTGGCCGCCAGCGAGGTCACGCCGCCCGAGTCCGTGCCTTTGGAGGTGGGCCGACCCTCCACCGCGGGGCGGATCACCACGTCGGTGGGCTTGCCCGTCCGCTGGGCCTCCCGCGCGGCGGCGAGGTCCCGCTCCGCCCGCTCGACCGATTCAGGCGTCGGGAATTGCAGCCCCAGCCGATCCCGCTCGTCTGGCTCCTTGAAGGCGGCCCCGCAGGAGGGGCATTTCGCGTCCGTAGGTTTGACGTGGAAATTGCAGTTGTGGCAATACCCCAGGAAGTGAGCCACGCCGGGCACGTTTCTCGCGACCTGCCAGAACTGCCGCGTCGTCGGCCCACGCATCACGCTCGTCGGCCGAATCCGCCCCGCATCGAGCATCTTCCGCAACACGTCATAGCTGCAACCCGGGCGAAACGGCTGCTGCTTGTCCCGGATGTACCAAGGCCCCATCGCGATCTGCGTCGCGATCTGACTCAACGGCTCAAACAACCCGCCGCACGACTTGCACCGCTCCACATCCTCCCCGACCCCGCTCCGCTGGGGTTGCCCGCAGTAGGGGCACAGCAGCACCTTGGCCGCGCCCGCGGCGGCGGAGGGGCTTGTGGTGGTGGTGCTGGGATGGGTGCCGCCGCGTGCCCGGGACGACGCGGAAGTCGTGGATGATTCCATGAGAACGACGATGATATCCCACGACGACCGCGGGCGGACTTACCATTCCCTCCCATGCCCGTTCGACCGGCCGACGATCCCTCGCTCCGCCATGCCGCCAACCTGCTCAGGGGTGGCGGGCTGGTCGCGATGCCCACCGAGACGGTGTACGGCCTGGCAGCCAATGCGTTGGACCCGATCGCCTTAGCGCGGGTCTTTGAGGCGAAGGGGCGGCCCCGGTTCGACCCGCTGATCGTCCACATTGCCCAGCCCGGTGACGCCGAGCGATGGGTCACGGGCCTCTCGCCGCTGGCGGGGCGGCTGATGCAACGCTTCTGGCCGGGGCCTCTGACGCTGGTGCTGCCCAAAGTGGCCGAGGCGGCGGGCGGCATCCCCGACCTGGCGACGGCGGGGCTGCCCTCGGTGGCGATCCGATGCCCCGGCCACCCAATCGCCCGAAGGCTCATCGAGCTCACCGGCCGACCCCTCGCCGCACCCTCCGCCAATCCGTTCGCCGCCATCAGCCCCACGTCCGCCGACCACGTCGCGGCGTCCCTGGGCGACCGCGTCGACCTCATCCTCGACGCGGGCCCCTCCGCCACCGGCATCGAATCCACCGTGCTCAGCCTGCTCGACGCCACGCCGACCCTCCTGCGGCCAGGAGGCACACCCCTCGAAGCCATCGAAGACCTCGTCGGACCCGTCCACCTTCCCCGGCCCGATCGAGGCGATGCACCCGACGCACCCCGCCTCTCCCCCGGCTCGCTCACCAGGCACTACGCGCCCCACATCCCGCTGACCCTGCACGACACCCCCGTTCCGCTCGCCCCCCCCACCGCTGAGGGTCGCGGGCTGCTCGTATTCCAACATCCCGGCCCTCATGCGACGCGTTATGCCGCCGTCGAGGTGCTCTCGCGGACGGGCAACCCCGTCGAGGCCGCCGCCCATCTCTTCGCCGCGCTGCACCGCCTCGACGCCGCCACCCCCCCCCTCAGGGGCATCGACGCCCATCGAGCCCCCGACGCCTCCCTGGGCCTGGCGATCAACGACCGCCTCCGCCGCGCCGCGGCCGCATGACGCGTCGCTATATAAAGCCGGGCCATCCTGATCCGCCGCATACATGGAGAGCCGGGGACTCATCCATAGCAAGCACACGCCGCAAGCCGGGGCAATGCGAGACTTCGAGCGCCGCCCCGGGTTCGGTCATTCCCTCAAGCGTTTGGCGAGCTTCCCCGTCAGCCTCCCCGCCTCCGAATCGGAGGCTTTGGTGGGACAGGCGGACACGTGTGCCACCACAGGAAGCTCGACGTGGCTGGAGATGAAATGATCCGCTCTCGTGCTCGCTTCCCAAGCCGCCTTCCGGCCAAGATGGCCGGGCTATATACTCCCGCCAATCCCCGTGCCGCCACCCCCACCGCAACCCGGCCCACTGCTCGAGGCGGTCGGGCTGGTCAAGGCGCTGGGGGGCAAGCCCATCGTCCACGGCATCGACCTCACCTGCGACGGCGGCGAGGTGCTCGGGCTGCTGGGGCCCAACGGCGCGGGCAAGACCACCACGCTCCGCATGTGTTACGGCTTCCTCTCGGCTGACGCCGGCACCGTCCGCATCGCCGGCCACGACCTGCACACCGACGGCGACCGCGCACGGCGGCTCCTGGGCGTGTGCACTCAGGATGATACCTTCGACCAAGACTTCACCGTCCGCGGCAACCTTATCCAAACCGGCCGCTATTACCGACCCACGCCTACCCGCCTGCTCGAAAGAATTGACCGCCTGCTCACCCAGTTCGGCCTCGACGAGTACGCGGACGCCCGGCCCGAGACCCTCTCGGGCGGCTACAAACGCCGCCTCATGATCGCCCGCGCCGTCGTCCACGAGCCCCGCGTCGTGTTCCTCGACGAGCCCACCACCGGGCTGGACCCCCAGGCCCGCGTCGCGGTGTGGGAACTGGTCAACAGCCTGCGGGACCAGGGCCTCGCCGTGGTGCTCACCACGCATTACATGGACGAGGCGGAGCGGCTGTCCGACCGCTTGCAGGTGCTCCAGGGCGGACGGGTCCGCGCAAGGGGATCGACCGCGTCGGTGCTGGGCGACGTGGTGGGCGAGCACATCGTGCTGCTGCCCGCCCATGGCCGGGGCACGCCCGCCGCCCTCGACTGGCTGACCGGTCGCGGGGTGCGGGCTCCGCAAGTGCTCACGCATCACCACGTGGCGCTGGATGCACAGGGGCTGGCGGGCTTTGTCAAGGCGTTCCCCGAGCTGCGGTACGAGGTCCGCCCGCCGACGCTGGATGATCTTTTCCTCGCGCTGGCGTCGGAGGCCTCGGCATGAATGCGTATGCACCCGCTTTCGCGTGGCAGAGCCGGGCCGTGCTGGGGAGGCACCTTCGGGTGCACCTTCGCAACTGGCGGACCGTCACGCTCCCGCCCGTGTGCGAGCCGCTGATCATGCTGCTCGCCTTCGGCGTCGGGCTGGGTCGGCAGATCGGCACGCTCGACTGGCACGACCAAAACCTGGACTACCTTCACTACCTCGCCCCGGGCATCCTCGCGTACACCGCGTTCATGTCCGCCTTCTTCCAGTCTCTCTTCGCAGCCTTCATCCGCATGCACTTCCAAAAGTCATGGGAGGGTCAGCTCACCACGCAGGTCCGGCTCGAACACGTGGTCTGGGGCGAGCTGCTCTGGGCGGCCACGCTCGCCACGGGCTACGCCACCATTGTCGCACTGGTATTGACCGGCTTTGGAATCAACGGCATGCTGCGGCTGCACTGGGAGTACATTCCGCTGGCGATCCCGCTGCTGTTTTTCACCGCGCTCGCCTTCGCGTCCATGGGCCTGTTCTTCACCGCCATCATCCCCACGATCGACCACATGTCCCTGCCCTTTTTCCTGGTCATCATGCCCATCGGCTTCGCGTCGAGCACGTACTTCCCGCTGCCCGAAGTGAACATACTGACGGTGGCGGCTCAAATAAACCCGCTGCACCACCTCGCGGAGGGGCTGCGGTGGCTGCTCCTGTTCGGCCAACCGACGTGGCACCTCGCCGCGGCGGCGGGGCTGTGCCTGCTGCTGCTGGCGGCGCTGCTCCCGCTGGACCTGCGGCTGCTGCGAAAGCGGGTGTTCGGCGACGCATAAGCTTCCAAGAGCCCCGCACCCAATAAGCGGTCCTTCCTAAAAGAGCCGCGCACGACGTAAGCGGCTTGTCTTCTGCCGTTCTTCTGGCATCCCAAACGTGTCGCGAGCCGGGACGGCCCGGCTAACTATTTTCACAGGCCGCGGAGGGGCGAAGAGGCCAGGGAGCGGGAGCCGCCTGATCCGAGCCGCGTACGCGGAGTTTATATGATGCATCGCATGTCTCTGATCCGCTCGATCCTCAAGCACGCCCTGTTCAAGCCCCTCGCCCGCGCCACGGTGGACGATGGGCGGACGCTGACGTACCCCAAGCTCGCCGCCGGGGCGATGCACCTGGCGGGGCTGGTCGAGCGGGAGACCAAGCGGGACATCGTCGGGCTGCTCTTGCCCACCAGCGGCACGTTTGCCGTGTCGCTGCTGGGTGCCTGGCTAGCGGGGCGGAGCGTCGTGCCGCTGAACTACCTGCTCTCCAAGGAGGACCTCGCCCACGTCATCGCCGACGCGGGGATCGACTGCATCCTCACCATTGACAAGATGCTCGGCTTCATCGGGCATGACCCCGCGTCGGACGATCCCGAGAAACGCGTGATCCCCGAAGGCGTCAAGCTCGTAAAACTCGAGGAACAGACCTTCGGCAAGATACCCCCGCTCCGCTGGCCGAGGGACCCGGGGGACGATGAGCTCGCGCTGATCCTCTACACCTCGGGCACCAGCGGCAAGCCCAAGGGCGTGGAGCTGACCCATGGGAATCTCGCTCACAACGTCCGGGCCGCTATCGAGCACGCGGGGCTGCGATCCGCGGGGACGTTCCTGGGCGTGCTTCCGCAATTTCATACCTTCGGCCTGACGGCGCTGACGCTGCTGCCGCTGACGATTGGGACCACCGCGGTCTACACCGCCCGCTTCGTGCCCCGGCGGGTTGTCGAGCTGATCCGCGAGCACAGGCCCGAGTTTTTCGTCGCGGTGCCTTCCATGTACGGGGCGCTGCTCTCGGTCAAGTCGGCGGGGCCCGAGGACTTCGCGTCGCTTAAAGTAGCGATCTCCGGAGGCGAGCCCCTCCCCGACGCCGTCGCCGAGGCGTGGCGGGAACGCTTTGGCGTGAAGCTGCTCGAGGGCTACGGGCTGACCGAGACGTCACCCATCACGCACTGGTCCACACCCACCCACAACAGGCCCCACGCCGTCGGCAGGCCCCTGCCCAACGTGCGACAGTTCATCCTCGACGACCTTGGCCGCCCGCTGCCCCAAGGCAGCGAGGGCGAGATCGCCGTCGCGGGTCCCAACATCATGCGGGGTTATCACAACCTCCCCGACCTGACCGCCGAGGTCATTTGTAATCTTACGGTCGAAGGCGAGGAGGGGACGCAACGTATTTTCAAAACCGGCGATATTGGCCGCGTCGATCAAGATGGCTACCTTTCAATCACCGGCCGCAAAAAAGAGATGCTCATCATCGGGGGCGAGAACGTGTTTCCCCGTGAGATCGAGGAAGTGCTCAACGCCCACCCCGCGGTCCACGCCTCGGCCGTGGTGGGCAAACCCGACGACACCCGGGGCGAGGTGCCCATCGCCTTCGTCGAGCTCGAAGAGGGGGCCACACTGGACGAAGCGGAACTGCGGCAGTCCTGCCGCGGCAAGCTCGCCCCCTTCAAAGTTCCACGCGAGGTGCGGGTGCTCGACAAGCTGCCGCGAAACCCCACAGGCAAAGTGCTGCGACGCGAGCTCAAGCCCTGACAATAGCCCTCGATCAACACAGATGAACAAGGATAAGAAAGGCTGGCTTGAAGTTGCAGCTTAAGCCTCGGCGTCGATGGTGTTGGTATCGTTTGTGTCGAATCCCGCTCCCTTATTCTCGGCGTGTCGATTCTCATCACTCACTCTTATCTTCATCTGCGTTTATCTGTGTTCATCGCTGACCAATCGAACCCTGCCAAGGAGGGCCCGCATCGCCGCCTCAAGGTCGGGCAGGCGGAAGCGGTAACCCGATCTTTCTAGTGCTTGAGGCACGACCCGCTGCGACCCAAAGAGCACCTCATCCGCCATCTCCCCAAAGGCGACGCGGGCGACGAACTCGGGCACGGGGACGACGGTCGGGCGACGCAGGACCTTGCCCAGGGTCTTGGTGAACTGTGCGTTGGTCACGGGGTTGGGGGCGACCAGGTTCATCGGGCCGCGAACGTCGGGGTGGGTCAGCGCGTGAAACACGCCACCGATCGCGTCTTCGAGGGTAATCCAGCTCCACCAGTGGTCACCGCTGCCCAATCGCCCGCCGCCGCCGAGCTTGAAGATCGGGAGCATCTGCGCCAGCCCACCGCCGCGGGGGTCGAGCACGATGCCCAGCCGGGGGTGGACCACGCGGATGCCGGCCTCGGCCGCGGGGTCGGCGGCACGCTCCCAAGCCTCGGCGACATCGGCGAGAAAGCCCTCCCCCCGCGACGCCGACTCGTCCAGCCGCTCATCGCCCCTGCTCCCATAAATACCAATCGCCGACGCAGAGATCAATACTCTCGGCTTGATATCCAGTGACGCCAACGCCTCCGCCAGCGCCCGCGTCCCCGCTTCCCGGCTTACCCGGATCCGCCGCCGCTTCTGCTCATTCCAACGGGCGAAAATCGACTCGCCCGCGAGGTGGATCACCGCGTCCATCCCCTCCAGGTCCTTCGGGTCGATCCGCCCCTCCATCGGCTCCCAGCCGATGCACCGCTCCGCAAGCCCCGGGTCCATATCCGGCGAACCCCGCACGATCCGCACCACCCGGTGCCCCGCCGTCGTCAGCAGCGGGATCAGATGACTCCCGATGAACCCGGTCGACCCCGTGATCCCCACCGTCATCGGCTCGACCTGGGATCCACTCACCGCCAGCAGGTCCTCCCGCAACAAACGATGCCGATAATGAAACACCTGCTCCAGATTTCCCCGCGCAAACCGCCTCCCCAGCACGTCCCCCACGCTACCTAGCGGTAGTTCATACTCAATATGATCCGTCATGCGGGTGGTATGCTCTTCAATTGGTTCGAAGCGGTGCTCGTGCTCCCAGCTCTTGAACGGGCCGGAGAGCTGGACGTCCTTGAACAGCTCGGGGGGCCTGAAGTCACGGTGCTCGACCTCCCACGTCAGCGGCACCAGGTCGGCGGGGCCAACGTGCATCTTGAGGGTCGCGGTCGCACCGCTGGTGATCCCGCCGCTGCGTTGGACCACTTCCACCGGGTCCCACGGCGGCTCGAGTCGCTCGAACCCACCGGGCCGGGTGTGCCAGTCAAAGGCCTCCGATTGAGAGGTTGGGACGGTGCTGGTCTTCTCGAAGGTGTGGCGGGGCATGGGGGAGGGTAGCGGAGGTGGGAGGTGCAACGGATGGACGTTGTGTCACCGCAGGCTTCAAAGCTCATCCGCTTGTTGGAGTGCGTTGTGGATTACGGCTTCCATCAACCGGAAATCGAACCCCTCCTGCAATGTATGAATCCTCGGCGCTACCGCGAAAACTGCCTGGAAATCTTTCGCCCTTACACAGATTCCAAGAACGCCAACCACCCGAAGGCCTTCCGCCGCAGCAACACGTCGGCCTGCACGCCCATCAATCAGAAACTCGGCTGCCGCGAGCTCCTTCGCGAGAGCGATCGCTTCGGCTTCCGGAGGGTCCACGAGCGAACGGAGACGGCGAAGCCTGTGTTCGTCAACCGTGCGACCACCTCGATGCCCAATTCGGCGGCTTCGAGGATGTCGTCGGGGATGGTCAGGGGCATGGAAGATTTCCTGGGGCTCAAACAAACGACGGCTGAGGCCGCTTCAGCGGCCGGGACGGGTAGCCAGCCACGTTCGCAGCGGGTAGGGTCAGGCTCGGGCTTGTATGGATAGTCGGCTTTTGATCGTAGGCTCGAGTTTCCGGGATCAAGCGAAGACCGGCCGCTGAAGCGGCCTCCGCCGGGTGGCGGGATTAGTGCGACGCCATTTTGCGGCGTTTACCGGCTTTGACGCCGGGGGTGCCGGGCTTGGCGGGGTTTTTGCCGCCGCGGGCTTTGGTGGAGACGCGGATCGGGCCGGTATCGGGAGAGTCCTTGACCTCCTTGAGCTGGTCGCGGAGCTTGGCCGCTTTTTCAAATTCCAGCCCCTGGGCCGCCTCGAGCATTTTGCCCTCGAGCTCGGCGACCAACTCCGCCCGGTCGTACTCCTTCTCATCGTTGGCGAACGCCTCCTTAGCGGTCTTGTGAGCCCGCAGTTGTAACTCGATGCCATGGCGAATGGCCTTGACGATGGTCGTCGGCGTGATGTTGTGTTCGCGGTTGTAGGCAAGCTGGATATCGCGGCGGCGGTCGGTTTCGTCGATGGCGGCCTGCATCGCGGGGGTGACCTCGTCGGCGTAGAGCACGACGAAGGCATTGACATTCCGGGCCGCCCGGCCGATCTGCTGGATCAGCGACGTGGGCGAACGCAGGAAGCCCGTCTTGTCCGCGTCGAGAATACAAACCAGCGACACCTCTGGGAGGTCGAGCCCCTCCCTGAGTAGGTTCACGCCGATGAGCACATCGAACTGCCCCTGGCGAAACTCTCGAAGAATCGTCACGCGGTCGAGCGTTTCGATATCGCTGTGAAGATACCGACACTTGATGTCCTCGGCGGCAAGGTAGCTCGCGAGGTCCTCGGCCAGCCGCTTGGTCAGGGTGGTGAGGATCGCCCGCTCGCCGCTGGCGACGCGTTCTCGACATAGAATCAGCAGGTCTGGCACCTGTCCCTGGGCGGGGCGGACCTCGATGATGGGGTCTACCAGCCCGGTCGGGCGGATGATCTGTTCGACGATGTCGCCGCCGGTTTTCTCGAGTTCGTAAGGCCCGGGCGTGGCGGAGACGAACATCACCTGGGGCCAGAGTTTCTCGATCTCCTCGAACTTGAGCGGGCGGTTGTCCATCGCGGAGGGCAGCCGGAAGCCGTGCTCGACGAGGGTCCCCTTTCGCTGCTGGTCCCCGTGGTACATCGCGTGGAGTTGAGGGAGGGTGACGTGGGATTCGTCGATGATGAGGAGCCAGGAGGAGGGGGCCGAGGCGGGAGAAGAAGGGGCCGAGGGGCCAAGGGGCCAAGGGGCCGAGGGGGAAGACAGAAGAGTAGACTCGGAAGGCACCGCCTCGATCCCTTCGTCCCTACGCCCCTCCGTCCCTCCGTCGCTCTCTTCCCTCTCTTCCCTCGGCCCCTCGGCCCCTTGGCCCCTCGGCCCCTCCTCATCGTACCGAAAATAATCCAGCAACGTATAAGGCCTGGACCCCGGCGGGCGGCCGTCGAAGTGGCGGGGGGGGGTTTTG
>PPFU01179371.1_pt1 | contig 15695 bp, 10 predicted proteins | sample 1535991 | NCBI WGS metagenome assembly PPFU01 (sample SAMN04901290, study PRJNA319586) | Hypolithon metagenome, whole genome shotgun sequencing project. | isolation source: Antarctic Hypolithon | place: Antarctica: Miers Valley | collected 2014
ATCATCGTCGTTAAGAGCGAGCCGACCGGGCGCTCCTGGCTCGACCGCCGCTTCGACCTGCGCGTCGAGGATCACCCGGAACCGGTAGTAGAATTACGCCGGCTCGTAACGCTCCAGCGCGCCTATCTCAAGCTCAACGAAGGCGATGAGCACCTTACCCAGGGCGATATCCCCGCAGCACTGGCATCCTACTCAGAAGCTATGGCTATCGTGCCAGACGAGGCTGTAAACGGCGAAGCCGCGTTCTGGGTGGGCATCACGCTGGCCAGCATCGGGCGGGAAGACGACGCCCTGCCCTACCTGCGCCGCGCCTTTACACAGGATGCGCGGTGGGCCACCCTTGTGCAGCGCCTCCCCGCCGCCGGGCTACTCCCGGACGACCCTGCACTCGTCTCGCGGCTGCGTGCAGCCATGCAACAGCCCTGATTTCTCTCATGGCAGCCCCCGTTTCATTCTGGAAGTCGAGCCCGTGGGTCTTGGTGCTCACCACTGCGGCGCTCGCGCTCGTCACGCTGGCCCTCCACCTCGCCTCAGCCTGAAGAGCGAGGAGCCGCGCACCCCAGTCGCCTTGTATAGAGAGCGTGAGCCCGCCCGCTGATGGCGGGGCAGGCTCACGCTCTCTATATCCATAGGTAGTTGCTTCGGCTGCGTGGGCTCTACTCCATTTCGAGCGTGGTCACGTACGCCTCGGCCGCGTAAAACTCGGGCAAACCCAGCTTGTTGAGCGTGTCTGCTGTGCCCCGGTTTCGGTCTCGTGCACGCTGCCAGAACTCCCGCTCGTCGTACGCGCCGGGAAATAGCGCCCGGTCCTTCTGGCTTTCGTGCTTAAAAATGGCCTCGATCTTCCTGTCGAGGTCGTGCTTGGACAGGGGCAGGAAAATGTCAGCTCGGTCAATCTCCCATTCCTGCCACGCACCCCGGTAAAGCCACACCACGGGCTGTTTATGAGTACTACTGGAGGCAGGCGTCGCTTCCGCTGGCTCCTCCTTTTTGCTTTTCTTTTTGGTCTCTTTCTGCCCAATGCTCTCGCCTGTGGAGGCACCATTGTAGACTTTAAGCGCCTCGCGGATGGCGACGTAGCACATTTGATGCGTGCCGTGCGGATCGGACAGGTCGCCTGCCACAAAGATTTGATCTGGCTGGATCTCGTTGAGCAAGCCGAGCACCACCTCGATATCTGCAGGGCCGATGGGTAGCTTGCGCACGCGACCGGTCTTGTAGAACGGCATGTCGAGAAAGCGGGCATTCTTCTCGCTCAAGCCCATAATGCTGATGCCAGCCACCGCCTCGGAATAGCGGATGCGCGCCTTCAAGTCCTGTAGCTCCTCCAGATCAATCTGGCCGGGCTTTTTGGTGTCCAGGAAGTTCTCGATGCGGTCTCGCTGCGTGCGCACCGCTGTCTGCGCCTCTTTCGGCACGCCCAGCGCATCCAGGCTCATGTCGGCAAAAAGCAGGTGCCGGCGCACGTCGCTATCGAACACCGCTACCGATCCGTTCGTCATGTAGGCGACAGTAACCTCGTTTTCGTTGCGGACGAGTGCGTCGAGCATGCCTCCCATCGAGATCACGTCGTCGTCGGGGTGCGGGCTGAAGCAGATGATCTTCTGGCCCTGCGGCAGGTCGGATCGGTACTGCACGCGCGCGCGCAGATTCTCGAAAACCGTCCGGCAGAGTTCATCAGCAGAGCCATACGCATGAACGAGATCGTGCATGTGGTTGCGGAAAAAGTCCGCATCCTCGAGGCGCAGGATAGCCTTGTCCAGCTTTGCCGACAGCCAGATGACGGCGCGCTTGGCAAGCGCGAGATCCCACTCGACCTGGCTGACGAGCCACGGCGTCTTGATGCGCGTCAGCTCGCTCGCCGCGGCACCGTCTACATAAAAAGAGGCGTCGCGGTGCAGCTGGAGGTAGGATGCCGTCACGTCTTTCGTAGGCTCTTCTTCCACCGCGCGCCGCACCACCGGCGCCTTGTGCTCGCCCGTCGCCATCAGGATAATCTCTTTGGCGTCGAGAATGGTGCCTACGCCCATTGTGATGGCTTCGCGGGGCACATTCTCCTCGCCGAAAAAGTCGCTGGCGGCGTCTTTGCGGGTGATTTCGTCCAGCATGATGAGGCGCGTGCGCGTGTTTCGCGCCGAGCCCGGCTCGTTAAAGCCGATGTGGCCGCTCCGCCCGATACCCAGCAGCAGCAGATCGATGCCACCCGCTTTCTGGATCTGGTGCTCGTAGGTGAGCGCGTGTGTCTCTACATCCTCGCGCTTGATGTTGCCCCGGGGAATGTGGATGTGCTCGCGGGGGATGTTCACGTGATCGAAAAAGTTCTCGAACATGAACCGGTGATAGCTCTGCAAATCGTCGGGCTCAATACCGAAGTATTCGTCGAGGTTGAACGTGACGACGTTCGAGAGGTCGAGCCCGTGCTCGCGGTGCAGGCGGATCAGATTCTGGTAGACGCCGATAGGCGTGGACCCCGTCGGCAGACCCAGCACAACCTTTTTGCCTACCGCCCGGCGCTCCTGCACCAGGTTCGCAATGCGGCGCGCGACCTGGTACGCCATCGCGGTAGAAGACTCGAAGATGAGCACAGGCAGCCGCTCGCGCTGCGTGCCTTCATTGCCCTGCGACTCGGTAGGGCTGGATGCATCAAAGGTTTCGACAAAGGTGGTCATAGAGGCAGATCCTGTAGGTGGCACGAAAAAGAAAGGTACGGTTTGCTCGTTTCCGATGGGCCTGCAGCGTGTCAACAAATCGTTGAGACGTACTGAAGCCGCGCAGCCATCGAGTAGACTGTTATCGGAGCCGTGTCAGCAAGCGGCTGATGCGCGCGCCCTGCGCCTCCAGCGTCACAAGGTAGGTGCCGTTGCCCACCGTATCCGGACTCCACGCCACGCGGTGCGTCCCCTCGGCACGCCAGTCGCGTTCTAGCAGCGTCGCCACTTCCTGACCAAGCAGGTTGTACACGCGCAGGGTCACCTCCATCGGCTCGCGCACCGTGAAAGCGATCTCGGTGTAAAGCGAGAACGGGTTGGGTTGCGCGGCCTCCAGCGAGAACACGCCTTGCAGCGCTGTGCTGGCCTCGACACCGGTCGCCGTGGCCAGGGTGCTCGGGGTACTTTCGTTCCAGTTGCGGTCGAGGGCTGTAAGCACGTACTGATAGGTAGCCGCTACGCCTGAAGCAGGTGGCGTGTCCACATACGAAGTAGCCTCTCCACCCAGCACGGCGACGAGCGCCTCAGCGCCACCAAGGTCAATAGGCAGGGTAGGCGTAGCGCTGAAGCGGTAAAGCGCGTAGCGCATGGCCACGTCGCCATCAGAGGCCACACCGGGCGGCTCCCACGTAAGCGTAATGCTCGGACCCGAGGCGACGGCTTCGAAATTGACCGGCGCATTGGGCGGCACCTGCTCTTTCCAAGGCATAACGGGTGCGAGGGCCGGGTAACGGTACAGATCATCGCGCAGCGAGTCGGCAAAGCCCTGTGAGCTAAACTGCGTCAGGTTTTTGGCGCGGAAGTGGACGCTGCCCAGGATGTTGTTGTCGCGGTTATAGCGCACCTGACGCGGCATCTCGGTGGCCGAATAGAGCGTGCCCGAAAACGTGGAGCGGTCGGACTTGTACAGGCCATGGCCTGGATACATATGCCGGTCTACCGAGAGGGCACGGTCGCGCCACCACGGCGCGAGGAAGCCGTAGTTCTGTCCGCCGCCGAATGGCCAGTACAGTTGCGGGGTGAGATAATCGAGCGAGCCCTGATTCAACCAGGCGACGGCATCGGCATAGATGACGTTGTAGGCGTCCAACCCAGTTGTGCCGCTGGGTTGACCGGGGCGGTAGATGCCGAAGGGCGAGACGCCAAACTTCACGTGCGGCTTTACCGTGGCAATGCTATCAGAGACCTGCTTGATAAAGATGTTGATGTTATCCCGCCGCCAGTCGCCGCGGTTGGTAAAGCCGCGCGGCTCGGCAGCAAACGTGGCGTCGTCCTCGCTGGCGATGCCGGAAAAACCTGAACTTGGGTAGGGGTAGAAATAATCATCGAAATGCACGCCATCGATGTCGTAGCGGCGCACCACATCCATCACCACGTTCGTGTTGTAATCCCGTACGACCTGCTTGCCTGGGTCGAGGATGGCGATGTTATTGTTGGTAAATGTGAGCAGCCAGCTTGGATGCTGCTGGGTGACGTGTAGGGGGTCGGTGGGATAGCTGCCCCGGCTCCGCTCGGCCCGGTACGGGTTGAACCACGCGTGCAGCTCCATACCCCGCTTGTGTGCCTCTTCGATGGCAAAATCCAGCGGGTCGTAAAAAGGAGCGGGCGCTTTGCCCTGCACCCCCGTCAGCCAGTACGACCACGGCTCCAGCGTTGACGCGTACAACGCATCTGCTTCTGTCCTTATCTGAAACAAGACCGCGTTAATGTTCAGCGCCTGGAGCTTGTCGAGCATCGAGATCAGCGCCTGCTGCTGCTGTGCGGTGGAAGCACCCCGGTCAGGCCAGTCGAGATTGGTGACGGTGGCTATCCACACGCCACGGAACTCACGCTTTGGAGGCGTGCTGGACTGTGCAGTGGCAGGGAGTGCGGTTGCAAGCACAAGCGCCAGGGTGAGTAAAAAGCGGGAGATGGACATGGCGTGGCCGCGCAAGGGCGGTACAAAGTTAAAAAGAGAGAGGCGTCAATGGCGATTTACAAAAAAGCCCCCGGCCTGTGCAGACCGGGGGCTTTATATAGACGGCAATCGCACTTACTTGAGTACCGTCATGGTGCCGCTGAGCGTGTTGCCAGCAGCCTGGAGACGGTAGAAGTACAGCCCTGACGACAGCCCGGAGGCGTCAAATTCGGCGTTGTACGTATCCGCGGCAAGCAGCCCGTCTACGAGCGTGGCGATCTCACGGCCCAGCGTGTCGTAGACCTTCAGCGTAGCCTGCGAAGCCACAGGCAGCGCAAACGTGATGGTGGTCGTGCCCGCGAACGGATTCGGGAAGTTCCGTGCCAGCGTCAAGCCATCAGGCACAACACCAGTCGGCTCTACAGCGTTAACGACCGCGCGGATGTACTTGGCCAGTGCAGGACGCACGCCAAACGAGCCGGCGTAGGCAACTTCGCCATCTCTGGAGAACGCCAGCGCGCGCTGGTCGACCGTGAAAGCGTAGACTATGCTGTCCTGTGGTGCCGGGTTGAAGTCTGTAGCGAAATCGCTAGTGTCGAAGGCGTACCAGGTAAGCGGCTGGTAGTTGGACTGGAACCCGACATACTGGTTCGGGCCTTTGCCGCCCGCACCCGATCCCACGTACAGATCGCCAGTAACCGGATGAATGGTGGTAGCTTCTGAAGGGATGCCTTTCAGGAGTGTATCCGGCACCTGATCAAAGGAGGCGAACATATCTGGCCGGGTGTACCGGTGTACCGAGTTCTGCGTGTAGCCTGTCCAGTAGATTTCCAGACCGTTTGGCGAAACCTCAAACGAGCGGGAAAACCCTGCTGCCGTATCAACCGCAACGCTCAGCTGAGCTGACAGGTCAGAGGAGAAGATCCTGATGGGATTTCCTCCCACTACGTTTGCGATATATACGTTGCCTGCATCATCAGTAGCCGCTGCTGTGAGCGAACCTCCACCCGGGATTGCCGAGCCGATTAGCGCTCCATCGGAAGCCCTGAGCGCCAGTAGGCGGTCGAACTGCGAGACATAGATCGTCTCGCCATCTCTGCTCGCGCGAAGACCTCGCCCGCTCAGGACGTCGTAAAGCGGATAGGTTTTGCCACCGATAACTGTGGTACCGAGAAAGCGGGTGCCAAGCGTGTCAACAGGGTTGCCATTAAGATCATTGAGGATCGTGATCGGCGAGAAGGAGGCCTGCGAACCATCAGGTTCGTAAACGAAAAGCTGCCGTACAGGGAGGTTGAGAAACTTGCTCGTACCTACAACAATCGTATCGGGGAAGGTCAGTGTACCTGTCGCTGAAAACGCCTGAACCCAGAGGCGATTGTTGGCATCTACAGCGAGACCGTGAACGTTGTTGGCGAACGTGTCCGCAGGAAACGCGCCGTCGAAACGCCATTCCATTTGCTGCGCCTGGGCAGCAAGGGGCGTCATGGCCATGACAATAAGGAGTAGCTTTTTGAGCATGATGTTGGTCGGTTGGTGTTTTTGAGGGGTGTAGAGGTGAGACATATACAATAACGTGGCAGCGCCTTTAATGCAACAACTACCGCTCGGCGGCTTGCAACGTATTGATTTTTACGAGATCGCCGAGAGCAGAAGCGATGTTGGAGCTGGCGTCCGCCACGATCAGCGGCCCTGCCGCGAGCAGGATAGATCCCTCCAACCACTCGAGCGCGCGCGCATTGCCCTGCAACAGGCCATCGTAGAACTCCTGCTGCGTCCCGTCCGGGCGGACGATCAAGAGTGGTACCTGGTTGGGCGTGGCCACGTTCTCCACCACCAGCGACAGGCCGACAAACATGTTGCCCTCCTGACTGAACGCAATGGCGGTAGCCTGGCGTCCTGGGTAGGCGGCGGTAATGTCAAGCACCATTTCCGGCGCACCCAATGTGTTGCCGGTACGCGTAAAGCGGTAGATGGCGTTCTGTGTCCCAACTGTGGCAGAGAGGTATACCGCATCAGGGCGTGCCTCGATAGCCAGCACACGCGACCCGGCCAGGGTGCCTGTGGTCACGACGGTTTTACCCGATACCGCGTAGAAATTGCTGCTGCCAGTCCCACCCAGCCAGACATTGCCCGCATCATCAACGTCGGACGCGCGGATGCGGAGGGCGGCGTCTTTCAGGTCACTACCCGACAGCACAGCGGCCTGGTCGTTGCGCACCGTTTCGCCCGGCGGAATCAGGAAAAAGGCCTGCACTTCTCGGGCACCATAGAGGGCGTCGTTCAGCCAGGACAGGCTCTGGTAAAAGTTGCGCACGCTCGAGTACAGTGTACCCTCGCCCTTACTGATCTTACGAATACCCGCAGCAAGTCCGTCAGCGAGATACGAAACGTATACATCCCCGGTCGCCGGATCTACCGTGAGTGACCGGGGCTCCCATGCTCGCGGTAGCCAGAGCGCGTCCAGCCGCTCTACAGCCGGGAGCAGTTCGTATGGCATTGTGGAGCTAAAATTCTCTGCCCGCAGCACAGATACTTTCACCCGAATTCCCGGTGCTGGAATGTTGGGGGCCAGCATCCGGATCGATGTCGGGGTGATTTCGAGCACGGGGTAACGCCTCCCATTGAAATAGACGAAGGTGCTATCTACATGGGGATTGAAGTTCTGCCCGGTCAGCGTCAGCTCTGAAACGCCCGCCAGCGCCTGCCCGGGCTCAGGGCTGATGGCCGTCAGCACCGGGTCTCCTTTAGGCTGGTAAATGCCGTTTGCAATGGGATCGTAAAGGCTCGGCCCCTCGGCCGTATCGCAGGAGGCAACGAGCACTGCCAGTACCAGCACCCATCCACAAAGTAGAAGTCGGGTAGAAAACACGCGTGTATCAGAGAGCATAAAAAGACAGGCGGTAACCTATATCGAAAAGCGAAGCGCGAGCCGGTGGACGCGCCCGAACTGGTTGAAGACGCCGAAATCGGTATATGCGTAATCAGCACCAAAACCGACCCCGCGAACCTGCTGCTGCACCCCTACGCCAAGCGAGACGCCCTGCTCGTCGGCAGGCTGCGTATAGCCGGCACGCAGGAAAAGCGTGTTCATGAATCCATACTCCCCACCGACGTTGATCTGCTCAGCGAAGTCGCGCGGCTTGCTCGTATCGACCACAAAAAGGAGTGAGTGTACGTCGCGGTTGAAGTTTGTCAGGTCCATCAGATTCATCGCAAAACCGATGCGCAGTTCGAGCGGCAGCTGAAAGCTCTCCTCTACAAAAGTCACTTCCGGCGAGAAGTTGCGCGCCGTCACGGCGAAGTTGAGGCTGCGGAAGCCGGTCTTGTAGAGCATCCCGAAGTCGTAGGCCATCACCCCTTCCTGCGCATCGGCTCGCACGAGGCTGCCGTCCGCCCCGCGCTCGTCTACCGGCGCACCCAGGTCCAGCGAGGCGTATTTGACGTGCCCGCCGATAGAGAACCGGTCGGTGAGGGCTCTGGCGTACCCGACGCCAATGGCATAGGCGGAGGGAGAAAATGTGCCGAGATCTACAAACCCATCGTCGTTGTTGGCACGGATTGTTTCCTCGAACGTGCCGTAATCGACATGCATCAGCGAAAGGCCGATTACACCGAAGCGCCCGCCCTGTGGCGCAAAGCTGACACCTGCGATGTTGTAGTCGATATCGGCGATGAATTGCACCTGCGCAGCCCCCGCCGTGACGAAGTTCTGCTGAGACGCCATCCCAGCCGGGTTGTAAAAGAGCGACGCATACATGCCGTCAACGGCGGTCACGGCGTTACCGAGCGACGCCGCGCGGGCGTCTATCGAGGTAGAGAGAAACTTCATACCCGTCTGCGCCCGCTTGTCCTGCTGCGCCCCTACGGGGAGCGCGAGCAGGCAGGCGAGTACGAGGGAAAGGGTCAGGCGGTGGGTCATAGCCACAGGCGGAAAAGCGCGCACGCTCAGCGAATGATGACGAATTTCTTGTAGGTAGTCTCTCCTTTGAGGAAAAGTGTTTCCCCGGTAGTCTGGTCTACAATGTCGTCGGTGACGGTGATAACGGCGATGTACACACCCGAGACGATCACCTGGCGCGACGCCGTCGTGTGGTTCCAGAAGGCGTCGCCCGAGCCGTTGGTGTGCTCGATAGTGTCTACAAGTTCACCGATCTCGGTGTAAATGTCGATGCGGCACTGACCGGGGATATTGTAGAAGGCGAGCTTATCCGTCTGGTCGAAAAAGCGCGGCGAGTTTACCGCGCGCTGCCCACCGGGAGAACCGATGTAGAAGGGATTGGGAACGATACGAACCTCCTCCATCGCCCGGCCCTGTGGACGCTGGAGTTGGGCCGGGGTGTACGTCTGGGTATAGTAGCGCGAGGAGCGGAGCGAACGTCCTGCCGCCACACCATCGCTGCCGTCCGTGGTGCCGCCGGTGGCTACGATATAGTAGAAGTAGTTGATACCGCGCCGGGGCGTGAGGTCATCAAACGACCGGTCGCTACCCGTAGCGGTATGGATAAGGGTGTAGTCTTCGGTAAAGTTGGTTTCGGCGCGGTAGATCTCGAAGCCCTGCGGACTCTCCCCCGCGAACACGTCCCACGTGAGCGAGATGCGGTCGCCGCCGCTGTTTACGCTGAACTCGCTGGGCGGGCGTGGCCCGGGCTGCACGCCGATACCGTCGCGGTACGCGTCGATGGCGCGCCTAAACGTCTGAAACAGCGAATCGCGTGAGGTAAACACCCATTCGTTCTTGGTCTTGCCCGAAACGCCGTTGATTGTGACTGGCAGCACCCCCTGCGGCGTATCACGCGTAGCAGGACTGGCTGCCTTGTAGGCCTCTCCAATAGCTTTATTGGCTTCGCGGCTCAGCCCCCCTGCCCCTTCTGCTATCACGATGCGGACAGACTCGCCCGGGGCCAGCGTGTAGGGACCGTATCCCATCCCAGCAGAGGTACCGCCTGAGCCTTTCCACGGCGTGGTAGTGGGATACGTGAAGCCCGGTAGCCCCGTCGGCTCCACGTTAAACGCCTGCCGGTCTGCCGCGTCTGTCGTCATGAACTGGTACTCGTTCTGCATCTTGGCATCCGAGAACGCGTCGTTCCGGGACAGCATGGGGTCGTCCGACTCGAAGTGCTTCATCACAAACGGCTGCCCCTGATCATCGGCCGGGTTGCCGGGTGCCGTGTCGGCATGGAGGGTTACGGCACCAATGAACTGCGAGGCCCCCAGGCGCCCGAGCGTGTCAGATGCTGCAATCTGAACTGCTGGTACATTCTCGCGCAGAATGGGGCCGCCGAGATTGCTGTACGACACCAGCTTGTCAGGATGGTAGCCGTGCCACGCAAACATGGCGCGGAAGTCCGCTTCTGTAGTGCCGTAGAGATCATCAAGTCCATCGCCGCGCGCGTCTACCATCGTGTTGCGCCCCCAGCCTGACGAGTTCTCGATGAGATAGCGTGTCTCTTTGGCAACGGACCACCGCCACATCCAGAAAAACACGACATCCTGCAGCGTCTGGTTGGGCAACTCGATCTCTGCGTCACCATCGGTGTTGCCCGTGTTCGTAAACACGTACTCCATCAGGTGATAATCGTCGTGATAGGGATTCGAGAACTGGTAGACGTTACGTTCCATCGTAATCCCCAGCAGCGTGTTGACCGTGGTGAAGATGGCCCGGTCCGAAGGCAGGTCGGGATCAACCCGGTCGTTGACCATCGCCGACTCGGGCTCAGTCAGGTTTCCATCTACAAACACCACGGGCGGATCGTAGCGCGACACCATCTCGAACCTGACGGGGAAAAACTCGCCTGCCCCATTTACACGGGGCCCTACGTGTACCACACGCACAGGAAAATTAGTGCCCCCGGGTCCCGTCACGTTTCGCGCGCCTATCCAGAAGCCGCGCGAGGCCTGCATATCGGTAAACCGGTAGATGCCCGGCCAGCGCATGCCGTCCTGCTGGGAACCGACGAAACCGCCGGATTCCACCTCGTTGCCGATGGCCGAGTACCAGTTGTGCAGGGCACCGGCGGAAAGCCACTTCTTTTCAAACTGGGCCCGAGCCGGCTGGAGTCCGGCCACCACAAAGCAGGCAGCAAGAGCAGACAGCAAGAACGGGATAAAACGTTGCGTCACAGTCATAATGATGGCGTTAGCGTGCGGCTGCTCTTAAAAGTTGAGGCGCAGACCGAAATACACGTCGCGCGGGTTGAGGAACGTGAGGAAGCCCTGATTCGGCATGTCGATGTATGCCTTGTCTTTGAGCACCTGATCAACTTTTGCCTGGTCGGCCGGCACCCAGCTACCCCCCTGAAACTCGAGGTACGACTGGGTCGCGCGCTCATAGTAGATCTGCCCGGTGGCAGGGCTAGCGAGAGCAGTCCGGTTTGCAATGTTGTTGATAGGCACAAAAGGCACACTCGACTTGCGGTAGTCGCCGGGGCGGTCGCTGCCCTGGATGTTGGGATATTCGCCCGTCCGCTCCGGCAGGTGCAGCGAGTTCATATACGCGAGGTAGTCCGCGCCGTCTACCGCGCCGTTGAAGGTCAGGTAGCGCTGGTTGAACAGGTTGTTGACGTCCATGTAAAACTCCACGCGGCGGCTTCCAAAGTTGAAGGCTTTCGAGAGCCGCATCTCTACGGTCGAGAAGTCGGCGAACTGCACGTTGTTTTGCACGCCCTCGATAGAGCCTCCCCCTGTCCATGTGAAGAAGTAACCTGCCTGCCAGCGCCCTACAAGGGAGAGCCGGAGCCCGCCGAGGGGATACACTCCACCTGTGCTGGGGCCAAACTTGGCGGGTGAGAAAAAGCGGAGGTTGGCGCGCGCATAGGGACGCGGCACCGGCTTGAACTGCGAGGCACGGCGAAGCGCATCAGAGGTCTCCTCTTCCCGCTGCCTGCTCGGGTTCTCGAAGTAGCGCGGTAGCCCGAAACGGCCGGACGTGCTGACCATGTACGTGTAGTTCACAAAGCCCTGCACCCAGCTACCACGGTCTCGGGCGAAGCTCACTTCGAAGCCCCTGATATCGGCGTACGCATTGGGCTCGCTGCGTGAGTACGACACCTGCCCGCTGCGCGAGTTGTACGTCACCGTCAGCGGGTCAAGCGATATATCTTTGTAGTAGCCAGCCACGCGGAGCAGGTACTGGTTGAAAAGCGAGTGCTCGTAGCCCAGTTCGTACGCTACCGTTTTCGGCATAGGCGCGTTCGGATTCGCCACACGAGAAACCTGGTTCGAAGCTGTCTGATAACTGACCAGAAACAGATTGGTAGGGTCGGGAAGCTGGCGGAAGTGGCCGTAGTTGAAAAACAGCTTCGAGAACGTCGTCACCGGGAAGGACACCCCCAGGCGCGGACTCAGCGTCACGACGCGATTCGTGGGCGACTGCGACAGGGTGTCGAACTGCTCGACGTTAGAAAGAGAAGGGTCGTAGAGATCATAATCGAACCACTCGCCACCTGCGTGGAAATAGTCGAAGCGTAGTCCGGGGTTGGCGATAAGGCCTTTAAACTCCAGTTTGCCCTGTAGATATGCGGCTGCACGCTGCGGCGTCTTCTCCCAGGCCGAGACAAAGTTGCTCGTCGGCAGAAATGCGTCAAATGAACCGTAGTTGACCCGGCTGTCGCTCAGGTTGAACTCGACGCCCGTCTTGAATTCGAAAAAGCGGTTGAGCTGGCGGGTAAAGTCGCCTTTGAGGTTGTACACCGTTACCCGGCTGGTATCGCGAGCGTTGCTCATGCCTACGCCCATGCGCATACCTGCCACGCCGTTGCTCGGTGCAGGCTGAAAGCCGAACGGGCCCTCGTCAAAGCCTACCCCACCGAAATTAACCACCGCTGACGTGTCCCGCAGTCGGCCGGGGTTGGTGTCGTAGAAGGAGGCGTAACGCGTAAAGCGCAGCTCGTAGAACGAGTTGTTATCGACCGTATGGGTAAACTTGGCCCCCAGCATGAAGTCGCGGTTGCGGGTCGGGGCCCAGTAGTCGGTCGAGAAGATGCGGGAGTCGATAAAGGACACCCTTGAGAGTTGGCCTGCGATGCCGTCTGCAGAAGCGAACACGCCCGGCGAGCCGGTGCGAGAAGCGGATGTGGCGTTGACCTCGCCGTAAAGCCCCTCTACCGTCAGCTTCATGCCGCGCGCCAGATCGCTCGTGACCTTGAGGTGCCCCGTGTTCTGCGTAAAACGGTCGGTGTTCAAGGGAATCAGGTACATGCTCTGATCGCCTTTGTACGACATATAGAAGCGCGTATCGCCCCATCTATTGAACAGCGGCACAGGCCCTCCGACGCCCAGATCAACCACATAGTCAGGAGAGCTGATCTTCATCACCTTCCGGTGCTGCCACAGAAACGCTTGATACAGCGCTTCGGGCGTCATGTCGTTATTGGGGTTATCATCGGCCAGCAGCTTTTCAGAAAGGCTGATCCAGCCTTCAAACTCTGGGTACTGGTTTTGTGTAGCCTGATCCCACGCGCCGCTTTTGGTGCCGCTAAACGCGACGTCAGGATCGGTAAAGGGGCGCACCCAGTAGGAATCGGGGTCGTTGGCAGAGCCGTCGAAGCTTTTTGCAGCCGGTGGGCTGTAGCGGATTGAGGCGTCTACCTCATACCGGTTTCTCGCGCCTTCCTTGGTGATCACGTTGACCACGCCCGAGCGGACGTTGCCGTACTCGGCATTAAAACCACTCGTAACCACCTGCACTTCCTGCACCGATGACAACGGAATGTTGGAGTACGGCGCGTTCGAGCGCTCGTCGCGCAGCGTGAGCCCGTTTACGTTAAACGAGATCTCGTCGGAAGACGAGCCGCGGATTGACAGCCCCTGCGCGCCCGCAAGCAGACCCACGGCGCTCGCCACGCTGGCGATGGGGAGGTTTTCGATCTGCTCACTCGTCACGTTGGCCTGAGAAGACGACACGTCTACTTCCACGACAGGCCGGGTGGCGGTAACCACCACCTCACCCTCCAGGCCCAGCGCTTCTTCGCGCATGGCAATGTTGAGCGTAGTGGTCTGGTTGATGTTGACGCGCACCTCCTCGACGACATAATCGGCATAGCCGATGTAGCTCGCGCGAATGGTGTGTTCCCCGGGCCGGACGTTGAGGATCGTGTAGTAGCCGTCAATATCCGAGGCCGTACCCTGCGTGGTGCCGTCGATGCGGACGTTGACCCCGGTCAGCACCTCACCTGTCGTGGCATCTGTGACCTGGCCAGAGATCTTACCCGTCTGGGCCAGAAGTGCAGGGGCAAGAACGAGAAAACAGAGAAGCCAGCAGGCTCGGGCGAGGTGGAGCACCATGGGATGCAAGGGCTGAACAGCACGTTGAGAAAGCGCTTTGCCAGATTGGTGAAGCGCGACGGGTGAAGTTAACGCCTGCGACAACTCGAAGTAAAGGCAATTCACATTGTCCCTTTAAACTGCCCTCTGTCATCCTACGCCAATCTGGTGCAGAAACGTCGGGATAGCGGCGGGCTCGAGCAGTATGGTCAGCAGCAGCCCCCCGATAGCGCCGCCCAAATGGGCCTCGTGGGCGATGCCGCCGCCGGCCTGTCCCGCCTCGCGTCCCTGCCGCATCGCGTAGATAGATCCGGCCACGTAAAGCACGGCGAAAAGGATGGCGGGCATGGGGATGGCGAAAAAGATGTACAGCTTGGCCAGAGGCGCGAACAGGCAAAAGGCAAACACCACCCCCGAGATCGCCCCCGACGCGCCGACCGCTGCATAGTTAGGATTCCGGCGGTGCATGAAAACGGACAGCGCGTTTGCGGCTAACTCAGACCCGAAGTAAAGCACCAGAAATCGGCCCGGCCCGAGCAGGCTTTCCAGCGGCGGCCCGAAAAAGAACAGCGTGATCATGTTAAAGGCCAGATGCGTCATACCGCCGTGCACAAAGCCAGCCGTAAAGAGGCGTTCGTAGCCCCCGTTGTGCACCACGTCATACGGCACGAGGGCCAGCTTTTCCATGGCACGCGGATTCACCAGCAGCACGTACAGGCTTACCGCCACGTTGACGGCAAGCAGCAAAAACGTGGCAGGCGTGGCAAACAGATCTAACATAATTCAGACGGTAGAAAAGTGCTGAAGCAACGAGGTGAACACGTACCGCCCATCGTCTGAGCCCACGCACGCTTCCACGTGGCGCTCAGGGTGTGGCATCATACCCAGCACGTTGCCGCCGTCGCTGATGATGCCGGCTATGTTGCGGCGCGAGCCGTTGGGATTGCTCTCGGGTGTCGCCTCTCCGTTGGCATCGCAGTAGCGAAAAACAACACGCCCCTCCCCTTCAAGCCGGTCGAGCACGGCGTCTGAAGCGTAATAGCACCCCTCGCCATGCGCAATGGGAATGTTTACCACCTGACCCACTGTTGCGGCGGCGGTAAAAGGCGTGGCATTGTTCTCTATGCGCAGATGCTGATCTTTACAGCGAAACCGCAGGCCTTCGTTGCGCATCAGCGCGCCCGGCAGCAGACCAGCCTCGCAGAGCACCTGGAAGCCGTTGCACACGCCCAGCACCAGCCCTCCTTTCTGCGCAAACCGCACTACGTCCTGCATAATGGGCGAGAATCGGGCGATCGCGCCGCTTCTGAGGTAATCGCCGTACGAAAACCCGCCGGGCACTGCCACCACGTCTACTTCCGGCAGCGTAGCCTCTTTATGCCAGACAAACTGGGCCTGCTGCCCGAAAACGTGCTTGAAGGCGTGGTAGAGGTCATGGTCGCAGTTGGAGCCTGGGAAGACCAGGATGGCTGCGCGAAGCGTGTCAGAAAAAGCCATGTCTACGCACTTGGAAAGGGTCGGAATATCACGGAAGCCGCTGCCTGCATGCACTTTCGTTTCTTAGCAGCGAGGCTTTTGGGGGGATAGGGTAGCAAAGGTACGATCGGCACCCGGGGCCGACGGTTATCTTCCGCTGAAGCTTTTCGCTGCCCTGCGACTCCCCTACCGCACATGACGCTTCCCATCACCGACCCGGTGCTCATCTTCGGGCTGACGATGATTCTCATCCTCGTCATGCCGCTCCTCTTCCGACGCCTCAAGGTGCCGGGACTTGTCGGGCTCATCCTCGCCGGAGCGGCGGTAGGGCCCAACGCGCTCGGGCTGCTTGC
>PPFU01007748.1_pt1 | contig 15679 bp, 14 predicted proteins | sample 1535991 | NCBI WGS metagenome assembly PPFU01 (sample SAMN04901290, study PRJNA319586) | Hypolithon metagenome, whole genome shotgun sequencing project. | isolation source: Antarctic Hypolithon | place: Antarctica: Miers Valley | collected 2014
CGGTTTGATGATCGAATTGCGGACTGGTGGGGCGGGCGACTCGCCCGCCATTGGCCGCGGTCTGATTGAAGCGGGGTTGCCGCTTCGCGACAAGGCGGGCGGGACACCCGCCCCGCCGTTCTCAGACGAAGCCTATCCGCCCATGCCTTGGCCGGTGGGGTCGCCCGGTGCGTCCGCGGGCGGCGCGGGGTCGGTGGGGGCGGCGGGGTCTGCCGCGGGGTCGGCTTCCGCCGGGTTCTCGCCCTCTGCCGGTTGGGTGGCGGCCGCGCCTTGCTGGGTCGCAAAGTCGATGCCGTAGTTCTGGGGGCCGCCGGATGCGAAGAGGGCGTCGATGGTGCGGACGTACTGCTCGAACCGGGGGTCCTGTTCCGAGTTGATGAAGGGCCGCATGCCTTCGACGGGCGGGTGAGCGAGGGCGCCCGCGACGTTCTGCGGCAGGCCGTACTGAAGCAGGAGCGACCGCCGCCCCTGGTCGCGGTCGATCATGTACCCCTGGCCGTTCTGGTAGCTTTGCAGCCAGTAGAAGTTGGTGTAGAGGGTGCTGTCGGCCGAGGCGGGGCCGCGGATAAGGTGGAAGGCGTTGCTGGCGTCGTTGTTTTGTCCGCCGTGGCACTGGGAGGTGGCGCAGTAGTTGAGGACGTAGGTGCGGTGGAGGTTGCTGCGGAAATCGCGGATGGGGATCGGGTCGCCGTACACCTGCACCTCCGGGTAAAGGTCGCGTGCCTTGGCGGTGAACATGAACTGGAGCTGGCGTTCGCCGGGGAGTCGGCGGAAGGCACGTTCTTCGTCGAGGGTGCGTGGCACGCCGGGCTCATTGCGGTACTGCTCGATGAACTTTTTGACGGTGGTGGAGGGGACTTGAACGCGAGGGCCGCCTTGGCCGAACGTGAGCTCGTAGACCTTGAGGGTTCGGATCTGCTCGTCGCTGAGGCGTGGAAGGCGTTCTTCCTCGGTCGGCTCTTCACCGGGTTGCGGGCGGGGGTTGCGGGGGCCGGTGGGGGTGGCGGGCTCTTCGGTGGCACCGCCGTTGGCGTCGCGCATCTGGGCCTGCGCGTCGGCGGCGGCAATGAGGGCTTCGACTTCGCCGGTGGAGCGATTTTCCTGGACGAGCGACTGGAGCTCCCGCTTGGCGAGGTCGGCCGCACCGATCTGGAGCATGTCCTTGGCGAGTTGGATGCGGCCGTCGACGTCGGCGTCGTCGAGTTTCTCGCGTCGCTGGCGGTACCGCTCCTCGGGGGTTGGGGCCAGGCGGACGGCGGCGACCTCGCCCCGGGGGTAGGTGGCATCGATGCCCGCGATGCTGACGGTGACGTCGTCGCGGGACTGGCTCACGAGTGTGCCTTCGATGAGTCGGCCGTCGTCGAGGAGGACTTGCACCGCGTCGCCGTTCTTGGGCGGTCGGGGTGGTTCGCCCTCCTGAGCACGGACGCCCCACACCAGGCCGATGCCCACCGCCCCGCTGAGGATCATCACGATCAGGCTGCGACGCTGGGGTTTCATGGTTCAATTCCGTGGAAGGGGATGAGGCGGTGAGGTGGCACCCGTTCGCCACCCGGGACAGTATAAGCAGTGACGCGGTTCGTGGGCGGGAGGGGGATCAAACGCGTCAGAGGGGTGCGGTGATGCGATAGGTATCGGCGACCCGAGCCGCGACGTGTGAGCGTGCGGTGCGCGAGCGGGCGGCGGTGGTATTGGTGTGCCGTCGCGGGGGCCTCACTCAAACGCCAAGCTCGTCAAGGGCTAAGGGGTCAAGGCGGCATTGAAGAGATTGCGCAAGTGGGGTGGAGGTCCTACTTCAACGAGTGCGTTGCTTGCTGGGTTTGGAGGGAGAGAGGGATAGGCAAGATCGAACGTCTCCCCCCGAGTCGTCCAATGCTGGGTTTAGCCTCCCTGGTGTCGGCGGGTATTGGCTTCGGGGAGTTAAAGTTGCCCAAGCCTCCGGGATCCAGGTCCGGGATCCAAGAGGTCGCTCGGTGACGCGGGGCGGCTGAGACGCGGCGTGGGCGGGGCGGCTGAGTTGACCTTCACGAGGGATGAGGCTACGCTAACGTGTTGCCGCCGACGCACCGGTTGCTCCTCCTCTCCCATCCTTGAAAAGCTTGGGGGTCGCGGGTGTCACGCTGGGACGCATGCGGCTGATGCAGAGGGGCCTCCCGCCCCGTTTCACTAACACAACCCGCCACCCGCGGAACCACCCGGCACCGACCGGGGCTCCCAGGGGGTGGGCGATCCGCCCGATCAGACAGACGGGGCCGACCCTGGCGAATTTGCCGCGGCGGCCATCCGCAGGCTGCTTCCAAACCACCGGCCGCGGCAACCCCGCGAGGCCGCTGATGCAATTCCTCGAGGTGAACTCGACCGCCTCGATGACTAATTCGACCGACCTCCACCGCCCCCGACGCCCGCCGGCGGGACAGACCCGCCCGCTGTCCCGCCCCCACCCAGAGACCTTCGGCCCCCCCGCAGCAAACGAGTGACCGACGACGTAGCCAAGGGCGCCGCGCCGCCCGCCTGATCCCGCCTCTCGCCCGCCCAGTCGATCGACCCGCGTTCCCGCAGGTTCCCTGGCTGCCCCGTGTCCGTGCCCCAGCCCGCCGACCTCTTCCAAGGTCGGCAATGAAGGGGCCTTTTCATGCTCGACATCCCACTCCCGCCATCCTCGCTCGCCCTGAGCGATCCGCTGGCGATCAGTCTCATCGGCGTCGCGCTGCTGTTGCTGGGCGGGGGCGTCACCTATGCCCTGCTCCGAGCGATGGCGCACGGCACGCTCACCAACGCCCGCCGCGAGGCGGAGATGCTCCGCACCACCGCACGCGGCGAGGGCGAGAACCTCGCCAAGCAGCTCGAACTCGACGCCCGAAACGCCCTCGCCCAGCGGCGGGAGGCGTTTGAGAAGGAGCTCCAGATCGGCCGCAGCGAACTCAAGGAGGCGGAACGCCGCCTCACCGGCCGCGAAGACAAACTCGACCGCAAGCTCGACGTGCTGACGACCAAGGAGAAATACCTCGACGGGCTCGATGGCGACATCAAGAAACGGGAGGCCGTCACCGCCACCCGAGAGCGGGAGCTCGATGAGCTGATCCGGGTCAAGCTGGAACTGATCGAGGAGGCGCGGCGGGCGCAAAAGCTCGAACTGCTCCGCATCGCGAGGATGAGCGAGGACGACGCCTGCCAGGAGGCGATGGCGCGTCTCGAACGTGAGTCGTCCCGGGAGGCGGACCAGATCATCGCCCGCAACATGGAGCGGGCGGAGGAGTCGTCGCGTGAGAACGCGCTGAAGATCACGCTCCAGGCGATCCAGAGGTACGCCAGCGAACACACCGCCGAATCCACGGTCAACACCGTGCCGATCCCCAGCGACGACATGAAAGGCCGCATCATCGGCCGCGAGGGCCGCAACATCCGCGCCTTCGAGCAGGCGACCGGCGCGGATGTGATCGTCGACGACACGCCGGGGCTGGTCGTGATCTCCTGCTTCGACCCCGTCCGCAGAGCGACCGCGACCGAGATCATGGCCCGGCTGGTCGAGGATGGGCGGATCCATCCCGGTCGCATCGAAGAGCTCGCCCAGACGGTGAACAAGGAGATGGACGAGCGGGTGATCAAAAAGGGCAAGGAGGCCGTCACCGAGGTCAACCTCCACGGCCTGCACCCCAAAATCGTCGAGATGATGGGCCGCCTCCACTACCGCACCAGCTACGGCCAGAACATCCTCCGCCACAGCATCGAAACCGCCTTTCTGTGCCAGACCATCGCCGAGGAACTGGGCCTCGACGGTGAGATCGCCCGTCGCTGCGGCTTCCTGCACGACATCGGCAAGGCGATGGACCACGAGCAGGAGGGCACGCACCCCGAACTCGGTGCCGCGTTTGCCAAAAAGTATGGAGAAAAAGAGGCGGTGCTTAACGCCGTCGCCGGCCACCACAACGACATCCCCTCGACGACCGCCTACACGCCCATCGTCATGGCCGCCGACGCCATCAGCGGCGCCCGCCCCGGCGCCCGCCGCGATACGTTGGCAAAATACCAACGCCGACTGGAAGAATTGGAAGGGATCGCCACGAGCATGAAGGGCGTTCGCGAGGCGTTCGCGATTCAAGCCGGCCGCGAGGTCCGCGTGATCGTCGACCCCGATCAGGTCGCCGACGGCGACACCCATGTGCTCGCCCGCGACATCGCCAAACGGGTCAGCGACGAGATGACCTTCCCCGGCGAGATCAAGGTGACAGTCTTGAGAGAGATGCGGACGGTGGAGTACGCGAGGTGAATCGTACCTTCGAAGCCCGAGGAACTTGTTCCCTGGAGGGGGCCTGCGGCGACCGCAGCTCAACTGGGTAGCTCGGTTGGATAGAATGGCAACCTGATCGCCACCGCCCAGACTCACCCCTATCAGGATTTGGTCGAGCAAGTCCTCGCGTCCGCGGCCCCCCCCGGCCTCGTCGATGGCGTCGCGGTGTCGCCCTATGTGGATCACGCGGGTGAGGATTCGCTGCTGATCGAGGTGTTCCTCTCGGAGGACGTGGCGTGGGAGCAGCGACGCTGGGCGAAGCTCGAGCCGATCGAGTACCCGATCCGCGATGCGCTGATTGAGGCGGGCAACGAGCCGTATCCTTACATCTGGTATCGCAAGCGATCCGAGCTTCTCGCGGAAGACGAGGATGTCGCTGCATAGGGACCATTTGGATCAGGCGAGACACCTGTGTGAGCTGGACGCGACGAGGCCCAAGCAGGCGAATCTTCGCCGTAGCCTCTCCGCAGCCTACTACGCGGTGTTCCATGATCTGATCGACGTCGCGACGGCACGGATCGTCGGTGTCTCTCATCGACGTCGGCCACTGCGGCATCTGCTTGCCCGAGCTCTTGAGCATGGTGAGATGCGGAGCGCCTGCGCGAGCTTTGCCGGCGGGAGGATGCCCCGGATGATCCAGGAAACCCTCGGCCCGATCACCACCGACCGCGGCATCCGCAAGCTCGCAGACGCCTTCCTGCTCGCCCAGGACCTCCGCCACCTCGCCGACTACGACCTCGCTCGGCGGTTCAGCCGCGAGGAGGTGCGGTCGCTGCTGGAACGCGTCGAGGCCGAGCTCGCCGCCTTCGACGCCCTCCCACCCGACCCCGGCAAGGACCTCTTCCTCCTGAGCCTCCTCACTTGGCGGAAGGTGAGCGGGCGGGGGTTACCTATCTCTCTCCCACAAGACACCCAGGGAACTTGTTCCCTGGGAAGCCCGACCGCTACAATCGCAGCGAAGGCCAAGAAATCTACCCTATGTTCAAGCGAGCCTACACCCCCGTCGACCCCGTCATACACGACGGCATCCGCTATGAAGAGGTCCACGACCGCACCCGCTTCGGCCAATACGGCGGCGTGCTGGGCGCCTACGACGCGGCCACCGGCGAGGAGCTTTGGGCGTTAAAGCTCTTTGACGTGGAATATGAAGAGGCGATGGAGCAGGATGTGCAGGATGTGTTCCTCACGAGGCTAGGCCTCGGCGACGATGGCTCTTCGCTCCACCTGAGCAATGAGCGGGGGGAGGCGTTCGTCGTCGATCTGGTGGAGCGGAGCGTGCGGCGGCTCCGATGACGACTCCAAAGTCAGATGGCAACAAGCCGCCCGGGAGAGGGGGTCGCGAGCGGACCCGCTGTCAATCTCTGTATCAACATAGCGTGAAGCTATTTAGCCAGGCCGCTTGCGGCCCGGTTCTTCGGGCGGTCTCATCGGCTTGTGGAGCATCGAGAGAGGCCTATCCCATGTGGATGGTATCTGACCCCGCAGGGCTCGGCAGCGACGGGATTGCACGGCTTGGGACTCAAGGCGACCGGCCGCGGAAGCCGCCTCCGCCGAGGGGAGTTGGCTTCGTCATCTGAGAACCGCCATTCGTCATTCGTGGACTCTGAAAAAGCTACCGCCAACGTTGCTGGCGTGGGGTACCGGCCGCTCAAGCGGCCTCAGCCGGGGGATTTGCGAATCCGCATTCCTCACTCCTCATTCGGATTTTGGTTTCCCCCGCCTCACCGCCGCCGCCGGGCGCGTGAGAACACGCCCTCCGCCTCGGGTACCACGGTCATTGCGTGCAGCCTCTTGGTTCTCGGGTCGTACAGCTCCGCGAGCACCAGTTCCTGGCTCTTGTCCGGCCTTAAGAATCCGCCGACGGGGTAGCGCTCGCGGTGCTCGTTGACGAATCGGGTCAGCGTGAACTCCTCGCCCCCCGCCGCCGGGAGCGTCACGGGCGTGCGGACGTACTGCTGGTTGAGCCAGAGCTGGGCGTTGGGGTAGCCCCGCGGCTCGCGGCTGCGGAGGCGGATCGTCTTGCCCTCCCGCACGACCGCGACGTCCAGGTCGTCCCCCCGCTCCGCGTCCTTGGGATAATCCAGAGCCGCCAGCCGCCGGATCGTCTCCCGCGACAGGTCCGGGCGATTCGCGCAGGCGGGGAGGCAGGCGAGGCTCAGCAGCAGCGTGAGTAGGAGGGGGTGGCGGTGCATGGCCGCGTATCATGACCGGCATGCTCCGCCTGGGCAACATCCCGATCGATCAGCCCTTCTACCAGGCGGGGCTGGCGGGCTATTCGGACGCGGCGATGCGGCTGGTGGCGCGGCGGCACGGCTGCCCCTACTGCATCACCGAGGCGATGCTCGACCAGTTCCTCATCGCCGGGGGCAAGGGCCTGGCCGCGGCCGAGCTCGACGAGCGGGACCACCCCATCGCCGGCCAGCTCATGGGATCGCACCCCGCCGAGATCGCCCAGGCCGCCCGCATCCTCATCGGCCTCGGGTATGACGTGGTCGATATCAACCTCGCCTGCCCCGTCAAAAAAATCCGCAAGCGTGCCCGCGGCGGGCACCTCTTGAGCGTGCCCGACGAGGCGTGCGATATCCTTGATGCCGTCGCGGATGCGGTGCAGGGGGATGTGCCGCTGACCGTGAAGCTAAGGAGGAGCTACGACGACACCCCCGAGATGGAGGCCGCGTTTCATATCGTGATGAAGCGAGCCATCGAGCGTGGATATGCGGGCGTCACGGTGCATGGTCGAACCGTCGAGCAGAAATACCTCGGCCCTGCGAAGTGGCCCAAACTCCGCTCCATCGCGGATCAGTATGCTCACGAAGAGGGGTTCGCGCTCGGGGGCAGCGGCGACATCTGGACCGCCCGCGATATCCCCGGGATGCTCGAGGAGACCGGCGTCCACTGGGTCAGCGTCGCCCGCGGCTGCATCGGCAACCCGTGGATCTTCACCCAGGCGCGGGCGCTGTTCGCCGGGGACGCCGCGTCCGCCGACACACCACCCACGATCGAGCAGCAGCGGGACGTGCTGCTGGAGCACTTCACCCTGAGCATGAGCCTGCACGGCGAGGATCAGGCGGGGCGGATGATGCGGAAGTTCGGCATCAAGTTCAGCGTCCACCACCCCGACGCCGACGCGGTGAAGGCGGCCTTCATCCTCGTAAAGACTTTGGACGCGTGGCGGGCGGTGCTGGCGGATCACTACGACCGCCCATCAGCGCCGCAGCGGACCGAGTCGCTCGCGGCTTGACCGGATCAGGGTGGGGTGGCGTCTTGGCCGCCATCGCCGCGTATCGGAAATACCACGGCGTTGGCCTGCGGCCGATGACGGGCGGGACGACCGCCCCGCGATCCGATCAGGCTCAATGCCTCGCTGCGGAGCTGCTGAACTCGATCATGGTAGCCGCCAGGGACGCGGGCGGTGGGTGGAGCAGAATGGGACGTGTGGCCAAAATCCACCTCTGGGGAACCCGTTGAACCTCAAGTTTTTTTTGCACCCTCGGGGAACTCGCACCCTGCAGCCGCGTCTCACGTATTATTCTCAGTCACGACTAACGCCCTTCACCGCGTTGAAAACACTGGAGTCACCCTATGCGCCGCTACCCTCGCCCTCTCTCGCTCTGCGTTGTCCTGGCCACGGTGACCTGCCTGCTGCTCGCGTCGGCCGCCACCGCCTATCGTAGGGGAACAGAGGCGGCGGCGCTGCGGGGGGATGAGGAGGCGATCGCCTTCCTCCGCGTCCGTGGCCCGGCGGGGCTCGAGGCGATGCTGGCGGCATACGACGCGCTCGACCCCGCCGCCCGTGATGCCGCCGCCAACCGTGCGCTGGACCAGGTCGCGGGGCAGAAGGATGCGCGGGCGTCGCGGCTGTTCTGGTACACTGACCTGGACGCGGCGCTGGCCGCCGCGAAGGAGCAGAACAAGCCCGTGCTCACGCTCCGCCTGCTGGGTCGGCTCGATGAAGATATGTCCTGCGCCAACAGCCGCTTCTTCCGCACCGTGCTCTACCCCGATGAGCGGGTCAACCCTCTGCTCCGCGACCAGTTCATCCTGCACCGGCAGAGCGTCGCGGACGTGCCGCGGATCACCGTCGAGTTCAGCGACGGGCGGCGGTTGGAGCGGACGGTGGTGGGCAACTCGATCCACTACGTGCTTGATCCGCAGGGGCGGGTGGTGGATGGGCTGCCGGGGCTTTATTCCGCTGAGGCCTTTGTGGAGCGGCTTGAATACGCGGCCTCCACGGCGATGTACAACGCGGAGTTGCCCGACGCGGAGAGTGTGGGCTACTTGAAGTTATGGCATGAGAGGCGTCGCTCTGACCTCGCCACGACCCTGACCACCCGGCTCGCGGAGGCAGGCGTGCCCGAAGCGGAGGCGGCGCAGCCGCGGGCGGAGCGGGACGCCGTCGCGGCCAATCGCGCCACCATGGCGAAACGGGTGGTGGCCGGACCCGTGCTTGCGGCTCTGGGTGAGGGCGACCTCCGCCGCGTCGCAGACGATCGGGTGTGGGAGGCGCTGGCGAAGGAGTTCCCCGTGGAGCTGGGTGAGTCGAGCCTGCGGCTGATTCGAGAGAAGCAAACGCATGGGGCCTCCGCCGAGGCTGCCATGGAGCTTGCCGTCGCCAAGGGAGCCGTCGCCGACCCGATCCTCCGCGTCGTCCAGAAGCTTGAAAAGAACATCGCCCTCGACACCGCCCGCAACGAGTACGACCTGCACCGGCGGCTGCACGGCTGGTTCGCCCATGGTGAGGTGGATGTACATGACCTCGATGCACTCAACCGGCGTGTGTACGCGGAGCTGTTCCTCATGCCGCTGGACGACCCGTGGCTGGGGCTGAGCCCGCAGGATGCATACGCGGCGCTGGATGGCGAGGGGAAGCTCGCTCCGGGGCAGTGATGGCGGCGGGGTGCGGGGGGTCATGACGCGGCGGAGCCGCGGCGCTACTATTAGATCAACGCAAACCACGACCGCCCGCGGCTCGTATAGATCCCTACGATGCGCCAACCCCCCACCCGCCTATTCTCGCTGCTCGCCCTGCCGCTTCTGATGGTCGCGTGCAATGCCGAGCCTTCCGCCACGCAACCCTCCTCACCCCCCGCCACCATGCCCGCCACCGAACCCGACGGAACTGTCAAGCTCACCGATGCCCAGTGGAGGGAGCGGTTGACGCCCCAGCAGTACAACGTGCTCCGCGAGGCCGGCACCGAGCGGCCCGGCACCGGGGCCTTGCTGAACAACAAAGAAGAGGGCGTCTACCTCTGCGCCGCTTGCGGCCAGGAGCTGTTCGAGAGCGACACCAAGTTCGAGTCCGGCACGGGCTGGCCCAGCTTCTATCAGCCCGTCGGCGAAGGCAACGTCGAGGAGCGGTCCGACTACGGCCGCACCGAGGTCGTCTGCAGCCGCTGCGGCGGACACCTGGGCCATGTGTTCAACGACGGCCCCCGCCCGACGGGCGAGCGATTCTGCATCAACTCCGCCGCGCTCGCCTTCCGCCCGGCCGATGACGCCGCCGCCACGCAGCCCGCGGCGACGCAGCCCGCGGCGACGCAGCCCGCGGAATAAACTCCGTTGGTCAATCGCCAGTATCTCTAAAGTATGACGCCGGACCTGGACCACGAGCGACAGCGAACGGCGAAGGTCCGGGTGGGTCGGGCTCAGCAAGCCCGATTGTCCGCGAGGGTGGCGGGGCTCGATCAGTCCGACCGAGACGGCCGGGCTCTATCGTTGGATATGCTCGCCGCCGAGGATGTGCATTTTAGCTATCCGCATGGCCCGCCGGTGTTGCGGGGGGTGACCGCCCGCGTGACGCCCGGCCGCGTGACGGTGGTGCTGGGCCCCAATGCCGCGGGCAAGAGCACGCTGCTGAAGCTGCTGCTGGGGCACCTTCGGCCGGGGGCGGGACGGGTGACCCTCGACGGGCGGGACCTCCACGACTGGCCTCACCCCGAGCGGGCGAGGCGTCTGGCGTACGTGCCCCAGCGGAGCGAGGCGGGCTTCGCCTTCAGCGTGAGCGAGATGGTGGCGATGGGGCTGCATCCCCGCGGGGAGGCCTTCGGCTGGCGGCGGTGGAGGCGGGCGATGAGCTCGGCTCCCGCCGCGGATGAGGCGCGGCGGCTCGTCGAGGCGGCGCTCGTGGAGTGGGACCTGTCGAACCTCGCGGACCGCCGCTTCACCGAGCTCTCAGGCGGGCAGCAGCAGCGGGTGCTGCTGGCGCGGGCGACGGTGCAGATCGGCGGGCCGATTGGTTCAGCCGCTTCAGTGGAACCGCGGGCGATGCTGCTCGATGAGCCGAGCAATTCGCTGGACCTGAGGCACATCCACGCGATGATGACGAGGGTGCGGTCGCTCACCCGCGACGCCTCGCCTGGGATGGCGGCGGTGGTGGTGCTGCACGACCTGAACCTCGCCTCCCGCTACGCCGACGACGTGTGGCTGATGTCGCGGGGCGGCATTGTGGCGGAGGGGCCGTGGGCGGATGTGCTCCGGGCGGCGGTGCTCGAGCCGGTGTATGGCGTGCGGTTGCACCAAATCCAAGCCCCCACTCCCACTCCCACTCCCACTCCCGCCCCCACTCCCACTCCCGCCGCCCCGCCCCGCCCCGTCTGGGCGGTCGGGGATCCCATCGCGGCCGTGATGGAGCCCGCGTGAGCATTGACCGTCGTCTGTTGCGTGCCACACCTTGGCGCCCGGGTCAAGGTGTGCGGTGGTGTCATAGGCACGCCGCACACCCTGGCCAAAGCCCCAAGGTGTGGCACCCTTGTTTGTGTCTTCGCGTCACCCGCTACGCTATCGTGTAACAGGCTTTGAATGGCAACGTAGACGTGAGGTCGGTGGGTGAAAGGATCGTCCTTATGCAATGGCACGACGTGATTGTGTACGCGTTCTTCGGGCTGCTCATCGGCGGGCCGATCATCGGCAGCATGTTCAAGGGGATTAAGGAGAAGCAAAAGCAGAACCAGGCGGGGCTGGATGCCGCGTCGGGTCGGGAGTCGCGTTCGACCCCGCGGTCGTCGACGTCGAGCAGGGGGGGCGACTCGATGGAGACCGCCGCCGCCGCCCGGCGGGAGCAGTTGCGGGAGATGGCGAGGCGGCGGGCCGGGGGCGGAGCTGGTGGTGAGGGTTTGCGGGTGGATGCGGCGGCGGCCGCCGCGGGTCGGGACCCGCGGCAGATGACCATGGCGGAGCGGGTTGCCCGGGCGCGGGCGCAGCAGGCAGCCAAGCAGCGGGCCCAGGCCCAGGCCCAGGCGGGGGCGGGGGCAGAGCGGGGGGCGCAGGCGTCCCCGCGGCCGCAGCAGCAGCGGCCGACGCGACGGGAGACGACGCCCACGGAGCGACGGGGCGGCGGCGGCCCCGGCCGGGACGATGCATCGGGGGGCGTGGGTGGCACGGAGCAGCAGCGGCGGGTGCGGGAGGCGGTCGCCCGGGAGGAGGTTGCTCAGGAGCGTGCCCGCAGGGCGGCGGAGCAGCAGCGGCGAAACGTCCAGGAGGCTCGCGCCCGGGTGGAGCAACTTGAGAGGGACGCTCAAAGCCGAGCGTCGCGTGCCCGCGACCAGGCACGTCATGCTGCTCTGGAGCTCGCAGACTCGTCGCGTCGTCGCTCATCATCGGGTGCTCCCAAGGTGCAGAGGCTGGGGCGGGGTCAGCCGGTGATCGCCGCCGCGGCCGCTACTGCCGCCGCGGCCGCCTCGCCCGTGACCGCCCTGGCGGGGGGCCTGTCGGTGCGTGAGCTCAGGCGGGCGATCGTCCTCGCCGAGGTGCTCGCCAAGCCCATCGCGCTGCGGCAGCCGGGTGCGGAGCGGGTGCTTTGAAACCCGGCATCAAGCCACCGATGGCCACCCATCAAATCAAGAACCTTGGCTCTTTCCCCCCGCACCTGAAACCCCCATTTCACCCCGCCGACGCGTTCTGGCCGCGTAGCCAATGGATGCCACACAGCAGCCCGGAGGATTTGCGGAGGGTGCTGTGTGCCGGGTCGTGGCGCGCGGGACGTGGCTCGCGGGGCCGGCACACACCGCCGTCGCTTCGCTCGGGACGGTGTGTGGCACCCGACGAGATCTGACCGCGCAGAACTCGCTGAACAATCGTGGCTTCTTGTTCCGTCGGCGTGATTGAGAGGACTGATCCTGGCTAGGGTTGTGGGGGTTGCGGGATCGGGTGATCGCGATCGAAGCCGCCGTCGAACGCGGGGCGGTCCAGCCAGTCGGGGAGGCGGACGGTGGCGGAATCGTGCCAGGCGGTGAGGTAGAGGGTGGCGAGGAAGTCGGCCGAGGCTCTCACTCGGTCGACGGTGAAGGCGACGACCTCAGGGTCAAGGATCGGCTCACCCGCGGGGGGCAGACCCGCCTCCAGGGCATACACCCGTTCCACCAGGGCGTGGCTGGCGGCGAGTTCCTCGAGCGTGTACGCAAACACATCTTGCCGCGGTGTGGGTTGAAAAGTCCGGTCGGCGAAGATCGTGCTGTATGCAAAGGTCACGGGCAAGGCATCGACCCGCACATGGATCCCCGTCCGCGGCGACTTGCCCCATGTCCCCATGTTCAGCTGCACCCTCCCGTCGTAATGCACGCTCGTGTGCAGAGGCTGATGCAGGTCTGCGGCGTAGTGCGCCAGCAGCCCGGCATAGACGAGGCACTTGAGGCGGGTCACCTCGTTGTCCGGGTCGGCCCGGTGTTCGGCAAAGGCGAGCGTGAGCCGACCTGTGTGCTCGGCGACTGCGTAGGGCAGAAACCCCACCTCATGCGGGTCCAGCCCGAGCTCGTGGCACAATTCAATGTACCGCGGGCGGGTCGGGGGCAGCGGATGGTCGCTCAGCATCTCAAGGTCGATGAAATGCTCCGCATCCTGACCCTTGTCGAGCTGCGGCGTGCCACGGTTCCGCCACACATCCGGGTCCAGCGACAGGTTCGCCACTGTCGCGGCACCCTCTCGAAAAAACGCAGGCGTCGCCTCGAGACGCGTGCCATCCTCCAGCTCGACCGCCTTCTGGGGGGTCGCCTCCACGGCAGCGACCGCGGCATAGACATGCCCCTCATCATGCCACGCCACCGCACCGGTCGGCCAAGCCAGGAGCAGCAGGAGCAGCAGGAGCACGGACAGCAAAACGGCGGTGTCACGTCGTGTCATGTTCATTCTCGCATGTTAAGGAATTAAAGCGTTGAGCAGGATCGGGATGGACCCGACGAGCGTCACGACCATAGCGACCCACGCCCTGCGGTCCCACAACCCGATAAGCCGCTCCGGCCCGACCGGCCAAACCGCCACCGCCATCAACAAAAAGCCGAACGCGGTGTACGTCGGCAGAAGCGTGAACAGGCTCAGCACCACCAGCAAGACCGGGTCGGGCGGCCCCGGGGGCGTGGCGGTGATGGCGACGACGATGGTAAACGCCGTCAGCGCGGCAAAGTGGACCAGCCACCAGAGCGAGCCCACCACGCGGAGCAGCGGGTGTCGCACCGGCGTCTGCAGCGCGGCCGCCAGCACCGCCGGGTGCTGGCTCCGCGCCAGCGACAGCACCACGCGGAGCACGAACGGCCACTGGATCAGCGTTGCAGCCAGGAAAGCCGACCCGCCGACGAACCCCCTCGCGATCGGCTGGGGCCCGGCGGTGACATGGTTGACCGTGTAATTGAGCAGCACGCCCCACACCATCAGCACGTACCCGATGGCGGCAAGCCCCGTAACGAGGGATTCAAAGATCGTTTTGAACGTTCGAAGCGGGTTCACACCCGGATCGTACGGCAGCGCCGACCCCCGCCCCTCATAGCGCGGTCGTCTCGGCCGGGGGCTTGGGCCGAGACTCACGACAATGAGCGATGGGAGCTGGGGGCTGATGGCGGTATCGGGAAGCTACCCAATTGGGACTACAACGTGCGGCGGGTTTTTAGGTTTCGATTTCGACATACAAAGCCTCAGATGGGGCCTCTGAAAAACCTGATCCTAACACTGCTGGCGTGGCGTCCCGGCCGCTAACCCGGCCTCAGCCGGAGTTTTCAGAGCCCTCCAGTCTCGAACCTCGAGTTCCAAATATGAACCACGGCGTGCCACCGGCGGAGACGGCGGGGCTTTACGGGAGACTGTGACGGGCTCAGGACGCGGCGGCGAGTCGGGCGGCGAGCTGGATGGCTCTTTTCATGCTGCCCGGGTCGGCGCGGTTGGTGCCCACGATGTCGAAGGCGGTGCCGTGGTCCGGGCTGGTGCGGATGAGGGGGAGGCCCAGGGTGATGTTGACGGCCAAGTCGAAGGCGAGCATTTTGACGGGGATGAGGCCTTGGTCGTGGTACATCGCGACGACCAGGTCGTAGCCTCCGCGGGACGCCGGGCCGAAGACGGTGTCGGCGGGAAGGGGGTCGGTGATGGTCATGCCCGCGTCGCGTGCGACGTCGATGGCGGGCTGGATGAGTCGGGTTTCTTCGTCGCCGAAGAGCCCGCCCTCGCCGGCGTGCGGGTTGAGGCCGCACACCGCCACGCGGGGGTGGGGGATGCCCAGTTGGAGGCAGGCGGCGTGGCCCAAGTCGATGGCGTCGTGTACCTTGCCGATGGTGAGCAGGTTGCGGATGTCCATCAGCGGGACGTGGATCGTGGCGAGGACCACATTGAGTCGGAGCTTTTCATCCGCGGCGTGAAACATCATACCGACGCGGCGGGCCTTGGTGCGGTGTTGCAGGAACTCGGTGTGCCCGGGGAAGTTGCAGCCCGCCAGCGCCCAGGAGGCCTTACAGATCGGCGCGGTGACCAGGGCGTCGATGCCGCCCTCGTTGCGGGGTCGGCGTGTGGCGGCGACGGCATCGTCGAGGAACTGGAGGCTGGCGTGCCCGCCCTGCTTGGTGGGCTTGTGGGAGTGGAGCGTGAGCATCGAAAACTCGTCGTAGTCGAGCACCACGACGTCGTGCACCAGCTCACGCTTGGCCCGCTGGGCATCGTGCTGCAGGCGAAACCAGAACGGCTCGATCTCCGCGCGGTCGGCGGCATACGTCAGCAGGTCGTTCATCCCAAAGATCACGAACCGCGCCACCCCGCGCACGGCCGGGTCCGCCAGCGCCTTGATGATCACCTCCGGACCGATGCCCGCGGGGTCGCCCATCGTGATCCCAATGACCGGCCGATCGGCGGCGGGCGGGGGCGGGGGTGTGGGTGCGGTCGGGCGGGACACGCGGGGATCGTATGCGGTGCGGGGGGGGGTGATTCAAAGGAGCCGCGCACAAAGTAAGCGGTCTGCACCGGGGATCCGAGCCGCGAAGCGTCAGCGAGCACTTGCGAAGTCAGAAGCGCGCGCTGACGCGTCGCGTCGTGACTCGGCTCGGATAAGAACACGCTTGTGAATCTCATCAAATGAGGGTTCTGAAAAACTCCCGCTCAGGCCGCTTTAGCGGCCGGGACGCCACGCCAGCAACGTCGGCGGCA